>Ga0070741_10001413_pt1 | contig 73445 bp, 72 predicted proteins | sample Coa_R1_4_FD_66440 | JGI IMG/M metagenome (GOLD analysis project Ga0070741, IMG submission 66440) | Surface soil microbial communities from Centralia Pennsylvania, which are recovering from an underground coalmine fire - Coalmine... | ecosystem: Environmental > Terrestrial > Soil > Unclassified ...
TTCCGATCACGCCTGTTAACAGGTTGTTGAAGTCGTGCGCCACGCCCGCCGCAAGATAGCCAATAGCCTCCATCTTCTGCGATTGGCGCAATTCCGCCTCGGCACGCCTGCGCTCAGTCACATCCTCGATCGCCAGCAGGATGCGCTCCTCGCCCTCGAACCTGCGGGCATTCAGAAGCAGGATGCGTCCCGTGGACGGATCCTGATTTCCAACCTCGACATCTTCCAAAATCCGGTTCGCGGGAAGAATCTCCTCAAGCAGCACCCGAAGCCGTGGAACACCGGCGAATCCATCGCCCAACTCGTAGATGAAGCGGCGTTCGACCTCCGCTGGAGACAGCCGGAATGTCCGATAAAAAGACCGGTTCGCCTTGAGTACGCGAAGATCCGGCCCGAGTACCACAAGCGAGCCGCGAACCGTGTCGATGGTGGCCTGCGCGAACTCCCGGGAGTTTTCGAGTTCGGTGTTGCGAACCTGCAGTTCCTGGTTGACCGTAGTCAATTCTTCGTTGGTGGCTTCGAGTTCCTCCTTGGAACTCTCCAGCTCTTCGTTGAGGCTCTGCAATTCTTCGTTGGACGCTACGACTTCCTCGTTAGCGGATTCCTGCTCGATGATGACGGACTCCAGGTGCGCCCGGCTGGAGGCAAGTTCCTTCTCGAGGCGTCCGATGCGCGTCTCGAACTTCCGCTTACCCCTGCCGCTGCGAACTTCCCCTGGTTCGAAATCCGTCTCAGGCTGCCCGGCGGAGTCTTCCACCACGATCAGAAAGTGCTGCCGGTCCGGACCCAGCGGCGTGACCTCAAGGCTGGCCTCGTGGATCGAGGCGCCTTCGCCAAGCTTCACCTCGTCAACTCTGATCGACTGCCCTGTTCTGGCGGCCGTCCGCACGGCTTGTGTCAAGGCATCGGCCGCACTGCGCTTCAGCACCTCCATAACTCTCTGGTTCCGCCCTCCGGGAGCGGCCCCCAGGAAAGCGGCGTTCTCGTCGCTATCCGCAAGAGCCTCGAGATTGGCATCGACGATCACACGCGGCGGGCCGTACCGCTGGACCATCACCCGATCGGCCTGGCGGCGAACATCGATCGCGTGCACGGGCCGCAGTGCAGGCGCCTCCCGCAACGGGCGGGCGGCGCCGCCTTTCTTGCGGGCCGCGGGCGCTGGATGCCTGGCGGACTCCTGCCTTGTGTAAAGCCGTACTTCCTTGTCCAGAGGAGAGAACAAGTCGGGGAAAGAAGAAGCCGTCTCCGACCTCCCCAACAGAAGAAAGCCGCCGGGATTGAGAGCGAAATGGAACCTCGATATGACCTGGCCCTGCATGGAATCCAGGTAGATGAGCACGTTCCGGCAACTGACCAGACCCATTCGCGAGAACGGAGGGTCGTTCAGCAGGTCATGCGGGGAGAATATGCATAGATCCCGAAGTCTTCTGCTGACGTGGTAGTCTTTCCCTTCCCGCACGAAGAAGCGCCCCAGGCGCTCCGGCGAGACATCCGCCGCAATATTCTCGATGTACACGCCACGGCGGGCCTTCTCGATCGCAGCCTCGTTGATATCGGTCGCGAAGACCTGCACCGGAACGCGGCTCCGCATTTGTTCCGCTGCTTCCAGGAAGCAAATGGCGATGGAGTAGGCCTCCTCGCCGGTGGAGCAGCCAGGCACCCATATTCTTACGGAACTATCCGCAGGCGTCTTCCGGATCAGGGCCGGAAATACCCTGCGGCCCAAAACCTCGAAGGCTTCGGGGTCGCGGAAGAAGTGGGTAACGCGGATCAGGACGTCCTGCGTGAGGGCGTGCAGTTCGCCCGGGTTCTCTTTCACGTGCTCCACGTAATCGCGCAGGGTACCCAGGCGGAGCAATGCCAATCGCCGCAGCAGCCTGCGCCGGACGGTCGTCTTGCGATAGTTACTGAAGTCAATGCCGGTGCCGGCTCGCACCAGATCGAGAACGGCCTCAAAGTTCTTCTGGGAGTCGGGAGCCTCCGCGGAGGCTTCCGGGATATCGCGCTGAATGACGCGAGGCTCGCGGGCGATTCTGGCCACTTCGGCGGCGATCCCCTCCGGCGCCAGAACGAAATCAACACAACCGGTGGCGATGGCGCTGCGCGGCATGCCGTCGAACTTCGCCGATGCCGGGTCCTGGGCGAATACGACGCCGCCCTCTTCCGCGATCGCCTGTATGCCTAACGCTCCGTCGGAACCCGTCCCCGAGAGAATCACCGCGATCGCCGAACTCTTCCGGCTCGCTGCGAGAGAGCGGAGAAACAAGTCGATGGCAGTCCCGGCGATCTCTCGCGGTCTGAGGGCGAGCGCCAGACCGGAGATCGTCATGCCTGCGTTGGGCGGGATCACGTACACCTGGTTCCGCGCAAGCACGGTCCCGTCCTCGACCTGGTATACGGGCATCGCCGTCTCCCTGGATAGCAGTTGAGCCAGCATGCTGCTGTGCTGGGGAGCCAGATGCTGGATAAAGACGAACGCCAGGCCCGTGTCTGCGGGCAGGCGCCGCAGGAACTCGGTGAACGCCTCCAGGCCACCGGCTGAGGCCCCGACAGCGACCACCGCGACTTGCTGGTCCGGCTCGCGGCCGGGGTTTTCGTCGCCTTTGGCCCCAGCCAGAGGCGGCGTAAGTTGTTCATCCGGCACGGTGGACCTCCACCGTCATTATGACGCACGGTTAAGTCGCGAGCTCCAGCGTATTGATCAACCCCGGCGCCCAAGTTGTCTGATCGGTGGTCATCTGCACCCTCGGCGCCAGAACTCGACCCAATCGAGTGCGGGACGTGGTACCGTTCGTGAAAGGTGGCCCGAAGTCACCGGAAGGGGCGTCGCTTATGGCCCAACGTCGAATTGTGCTCGCTGACGATGACCAGCAGATTCGGTCGTTTGTCAAGGCGATCTTGAAGGCGCAAGGTTTTTGACGTCCACGAAGCAGCGGATGGACAGGAGGCCACCGAAGTTCTTGAGGAACTAGGCGGTCTGGTAGACCTCCTGATCACGGACATCAAGATGCCGCGAATGGACGGTGTAGCGCTCGCGAAAGCCGTCGCGGAGATCTACCCCACCCTTCGAGTGCTGTTCATTTCCGGGTGGACTTTCGATTTGCTCGATGAGCCGGAATGGAGACAGCCCGGACACGCTTTCCTTCGAAAGCCATTCTTGCCCAAGGCTCTCATCAGTTCCATAGAGCAGTTGCTCGCAAGGCCCGCCGCGAACGCAGCGACAATCTAGCGCGCCCAACTGGTACTCGCCTCACTTGCGTCCCGCCTCGTTGTCCTGCCCGTGTATGGTTTGCGTATCGTTATAGCCGAGGCGGTCGGACACGGCTGGTGGGACGGGTACGGGAAGGCGGCTCGCAGCGGATACCGCGCGCCAAGTTGACGAGAAATGCCCAAGTTGGGCCTGCCAGCGGATGGTCCACGTCACTTGCGCGGTATTCACCGCCGGTTAGTTACTTTTCGTCGCAAAAGTGAGCGGGGAAAACTACGCCAATGGGGGAGTAGGCAGTGGAATTGGTGCCAAAACATTTAGTATTGACCCTGTTTTGAATGAGCCGCACAATAGGGCATGACGCGACGCAAACGGACACAACGGACGCTCTGGGAAGGCATAGTGGACGAAGATGTCCGGGCTCTGTATGAGCCGTGGATGATCGAAGCCGACAAGTTGTTGGAAGACGAAGATCTCATCGAGAGTGTCTTCCAAGCGCAAGGACAACGGCACGAATACAGCGCGACGAAAGGCCGATCGCAAACGCCTGCTGAAATGGTGCTGCGACTCCTGTTGCTGAAGCACGTACGGAATTGGAGCTTCGACACGCTGGAGCGGGAAGTACGGGCTAACCTGGCGTATCGGGATTTTACGCGGATCGGGTTGGGCAAAGTTCCGGATGCTAAGACCCTGGCGCGGATCGCGCAGGCACTGGGCGGAGAGGTGATAGTGGAGTTACATCGACGGCTGGTCGAGATCGCACAAGAAAAAGGAGTAGTGCAGGGGCGCAAGATGCGGGTCGATACGACTGTGGTGGAGACCAATATTCATTACCCCACGGACTCCAGCTTGCTGGGCGATGGGGCCCGTGTGCTGACGCGGACCATGAAGAGAATCGAGCAAGAGGCAGGGGAGCTGAAGAGGAAGGTGCGGGACAGGACGCGAAGCGTAAACAAACGGGTGGTGGCGATCGCCACAGCGAACCGGCACAGGGGGCCGGCAGGAGAAGAGCAACGGAAGAAGCGATATCGAGAGCTGTTGCGATATTCGCGGCAGATTCTGAACGATGCCAAACGGGTGATCGCGGAAGTGGAACAGATGTCGACAAGCAAGCAAACCAGACTGCGTGGTCTGCGGGAGAATTTGTCGGCGATGGCAGTCCAGGTTGGCCAGGTAGTGAAACAGGCGAAGGCACGCGTGTTTGAGGGACTGACACAATTGCCTGGAAAGATCGTGAGTCTGTTTGAGTCCCACACGGAGATTATTCGCAAGGGTAAGGCCAGCAAACCAACGGAATTCGGCAAGATGGTGCAGGTGCAGGAAGCGGAGAACTAGGTGATCACACACTTTGAGGTTTTCAACATTCGGCCCAGCGATCGGGAACTGCTGCTGCCGGCTGTTGAAGCGCACGAGCGGATGCTGGGTCGTGTGCCGCGCCTGGTGACCGCGGATGCAGGATTCTATGCGCAGCAACAGGAGCGGGCTGTGATGGAGAAAGGCGTGAAATGGGTGGCAGTTCCAAATCGCAGCACGCGCAGCGCCGAACGCAAAACTCTAGAGCACAGCCGATGGTTCAAGAAGGCCCAATGCTGGCGGACCGGCTGCGAGGGGCGGATCAGCGTGCTCAAGCGCCGTCATGGTCTGAGTCGATGCCGCTATCGGGGCATCGAAGGTATGAAGCGGTGGGTTGGCTTTGGAGTGATGGCCGATAACCTAATCAATATCGGCAGGGCGTTGGCAGTCGTCCGCGCATGACCAAAAGTCGGTCATGCACCGCCGCACCCTTCTGGGGCGCGGGCGGAAACGCCACTTGAGTATGAACGGAAGAAAGCTAAGGCAGGCCATCGCCTTATCAGAAAACATCATTTTGCGACGGAAAGTAGTTAGCGCAACGGAAAGTCGAATCTATCGGGCAGTTGTGCGCCCGGACCTGACATGCGGTCAGGTGACCGGCAGCGGTCAGCGATCCGTCGACGCAGTCACAGGTCTTTTCGTGAAATGCCGAGCTTCCGCATGAGGGCGTTTAGAGTCGTCCGAGGCATTCCGAGACGGGCCGCAGCCCGGCTGACGACTCCGCCGGTCTCCCGGAGCACGCGGATGACATGCTCCCTCTCGACGTGCTCCAGTGTGCTATCCCCCGCCGGTTGCGACGCACTGGACTGCAATTCCGACAAAGGGGCGCGGAGGCCGGGACCTCTTGAAAGAATGACAGCCCTTTCAATGAAGTTCTCGAGCTCCCGAACGTTGCCTGGCCACGCATAATTCACGAGCGCACGCATCGTCTCCGACGGAATCCTCTCGATCTCCTTGTTCATTTGCCGAGCGTACTTCTGGGTGAAGTGCCGTGCGAGTATTGGAATGTCCTCAGCGTGATCGCGCAACGGCGGCGTCGTGATCGGGAACACCTTGAGGCGGTAGTAGAGATCGCTTCGAAAGAGCTTGTCGCCCATCATCTGAGTCAGGTTGCGGTTGGTGGCGGCTATGAGCCGCACGTCAATGGGAATCGTCCGGGTCCCTCCCAACCGTTCGAACGACTTCTCCTGCAGCGCCCGCAGCAGTTTGGGCTGCAGGTCGAGCGGAATATCGCCAACTTCGTCCAGAAACAGGGTGCCCCGGTGCGCCATCTCGAAGCGGCCCAGTTTCTGTCCCAAGGCGCCGGTGAAGGCTCCTTTTTCGTAGCCGAACAACTCGCTTTCGAGAAGCCCGGTGGGGATCGCAGCGCAGTTCAAACTGATGAAAGCTTGCTTCCTCCGGGGGCTGAGCCGGTGTATGGCCCGTGCCACTAGTTCCTTCCCGGTACCGGTCTCTCCCACGATCAGCACGTTCGCGTCGGTAGGAGCTACAACCTCGATGTGGCGCAGGATGCGCCTCAAAGCGGCACTGTTCCCGACCATCTCCTCGAAATCCTGCTTGCTCTCGACGTCTTCGTCCCCGATATTCTCATTCCGGTTGCGATCGCGAAGGTCCTGGACGAACGTAATCCATCGGAAGGGAGAGAGCTTTAACAGCGCGGTGGCGATCAAAACCGGCACGCGGGCACCGTCCTTTGAAAGCAGTTCCTTTTCGTAAGGCGTGCAGGCGCCGAACCGCAGTGCTTCTTCGTGTGCGAGATCGTCGAGCGCGGCGTATTCCGGCGGCGTCAGATCCCTCCATCGCAGACTACCGTTAAGCAGATCTTCGCGGCTGTACCCGACGATGTTCAAGAAGGCGTCGTTGGCTTCGGGAACCCGATCGAACTCACCGGATACGATCCCGGCGATGGTAGACCGCAAAGGCGCCCGTCGAACCCGTGCGCGGCTGTGACGCAGTTTTTCGTCGCGCTCATGACGCTCGCTGAAATCGCGGACAATCCGGGCAAATCCTTGCAGTTCTCCACGTGCATCCCGTAACGCCAGCGTAATGACGTTAGCCCAGAATCGCGTCCCGTCCTTCCTCGCATGCCAGCCTTCGTTTCCGAAATGGCCTTCGGCCGCTGACCGGGTCAGCTCGCGTTGCGGCTCAGAACCGTTGTTCTCGTCGATGGAATAGAGAGCGGAGACGTGTTTGCCAACAGCCTGATCTTCGCTGTAGAGGTAGATACGCGATGCGCCCGGGGACCAGGTGACGACATGGCCTTCCATATCCAACAGGAACTGTGCCAAGTCCTCGTCCGAAGCGGGAGCCTTCGACGCCGTGGCCGAACTATCAAATTCTGTTGAAGCGGCCTTATGACAGACGATTGTCCAAAGAAGCGCCTCGAGTTGTGGGGGACCGTATTTCAGAACCCAACTGGCCGACCGCGACCGGGGGACTTCCGAGGCCAACGCTCCTCCTCGGCCCTGTCTCGGCACCAACCAGCTTTGTGAGGCGTCCAGTGTTGGCCCTGTATTGCAGGCAGGTCAACGCCGAACCGGGCCACAGAATCCATGCTAGCACCTCACGGCGCTTCGAGTGGCCCGATTGACCATATTTCGTCAGGTGGCGGCTACGTTGCTGCGCAGTCCGTGTGCCGTAGTGCTCGCTCCATCCGCAAGCGACGGGCCGGCAAAGAGCATTCCTCTCTGGATGTGGCGCGGGCGGATTGACATGCTTACGCGTGGAATCCCCAGGAAGGAATCCATCTCCATGCTTTCGATCTGAAGACAATTGCATCCCTGCTGTCTCACGGCCCGGATGCCGCGCTTGAGCGCCCTATTGACCGTTTTTTCCCGATCGAATCCGAAGGCCGTCACCAGGATGGGGCCGGCCATGAAGAAGAATGTCCATCCCGTGGCTGAGAGTTCCTTCTCCAGCTGCTGAGGGGTGAGCGTGTACTTGATAGACGTCCAGGCATTCGGATGCGAATGGGCGTCGACCTCGAAGCATCGCGGACGCGGTGCGTCTGGTTCGATGAGAAGGAGCCCTGACGTGATCATTGAATTTTCTCCCTTGTCTTTGACAGGGGCCGCTGGCGGCCGTGGGGCCTGGCAGTTGCCTGCCGGCCCCCTGGAACGCGGTAGCCCCCGACTACCTGGCGGCGAGTGAAATCCCGATCCTCCGTGCTGGTGCTCCGCCGGAGATCACTGGCTCCACACGCCGATCCTCCGATACTCACCGTGGTGCACAAATCGGCCCAGGTCATATTCGTTGAGGGCATTGGCCCCAGGGGTTGATTTCGGTCCAAAGAGAGTTCGGCGCGTGACCGATGGTGGTCAGTTGACGCGGCGCGGTCGCTGGCCCCCTCAGGGCAGGACTCCGATGGATTCCACTTGTTCGCGTTGGCCTCGCTCCGTCAGAGCCGATTGACCGTATCCGGTCACATGACTCATAGCCGCCATATCGCACGGCCGGAGATCGCATCCTCAGCGCGTTACAGCGAGCCTTTCCACGAGGTTAAAGATCGGACAGCCGATTGCTCCCTCAGGGTGCGAGGAGCACCGGAAGATGCCGTTGTTAAATGCCCCGCGATGACCACGCTCAAGCGTGCCTGAGGCCCGCAGCCGTGGCGCCGACCGGCCCGAGGAGAACTGAGTTGAAAGAAAAGAATACCAGCATCCGGCAAAGGGTGGTCCCACTGTTGGCGCCTGTGACTAAGCACCGACACAGCGACGGGTCCTATCAGACCAAGGCGCGGGGCTTGGCCCTGCTCAATACGCCGCGGCTGAACAAGGGAACTGCCTTCACGGCGGAGGAGCGAACGTCGCTGGGGCTCACCGGTCTGATCCCACCTGACATCAGCACCCTGGAGGCCCAGGTGGAGCGCGCCTACATCCAATACGAGCGGCTCCCGGACGCGCTGAGCAAAAACATCTACCTGACCGCTCTGCATGATCGGAATGAGGTGCTGTTCTATCGACTGTTCTCCGAGCACCTGCGCGAAATGATCCCCATCGTCAACGATCTTACCGTCGGAATGGCTATGGAACAGTACCACCATGAATGCCGGCCTCCACGCGGTGTGTATCTGTCCATCGATCATCATGACGGCATCAAAGAAGCGTTCGCCAACCTCGGAGCCGGTGCCGGAGAGATCGACCTGATCATTGCGACGGACGCCGAGCAGATCCTGGGGATCGGCGATTGGGGCGTAGGCGGCATCGAAGTGCCGATTGGCAAACTGGCAATCTATACGGCAGCCGGGGGAATCGACCCCACCCGAGTGATCCCCGTGATGCTCGACGTCGGCACGGATCGGCAGAGCCTCTTGGACGACCCGACCTATGTAGGCAACCGGCACTCGCGAGTCCGCGGGGCGCGCTACAACACCTTCATTGACACTTATGTCGCAGCGGTGACAGAGCTGTTTCCGCACGCGCTTCTGCAATGGGAGGACTTCGCACCCGCAAACGGACGCCGGCTCCTCGAGAAGTACCGCGACCGCATCTGCACGTTCAATGACGATATGCAGGGCACCGGCGCCATCACACTGGCGGCTGCGATCTCGGCGGTCCGCGTGTGTGGTACGCCGCTGCGAAACCATCGAGTCCTGATATTCGGCGCGGGTACGGCGGGTATCGGAATTGCCGACCAGATTCGCGGTGCCATGGTGCGCGAGGGCCTGTCCCCAGGGGAGGCAATTGACCGCTTCTGGTGCGTGGACCGTCATGGCCTGATCACCAGCGATATGACGGCACACATCGGCGAATACCAGGCGGCGTATGCCCGGCCCGCCGCGGAAAGCAAGAACTGGCGCCACGGCGGAAACGGAAGCGGTATTGGCCTGGCTGAAGTGGTGCGCCGGGTCAAGCCGACCATGCTGATAGGCGCCTCGACAGCCCCAGGCAGCTTCACGGAGGGGGTCGTCAAGGAAATGGCGGCGCATGTGGAGCGGCCGATCGTTTTCGCGCTCTCCAATCCATCGGCAAGGGCGGAGGCGAACCCCGCCGATCTGATTACCTGGACCGAGGGTCGGGCGCTCGTCGCCACCGGCAGCGCGTTCGCGCCGGTCACCTACAAGGGGGTGACGTACGCGGTCGCCCAGGTGAACAATGCCATGCTGTACCCCGGCCTCGGCCTCGGCGCGATCGTCGCGCGGGCCGGAAGAATCAGTGACGGCATGTTCGCCGCGGCCGCGGGCGCCGTTTCCAGCCTGGTGGCTGTGCGTCAGCCCGGTGCGTCGCTCCTTCCGCACATTGACGATTTGCGCACCGTATCCGCCACGGTAGCTATGGCCGTAGTGGAGGCCGCGGAGGCGGAGGGCCTTGCCGCCATCAAGGTCGGCGATATTGTGCAACAGGTGCAAGACGCGATGTGGCAGCCGGAGTACCGCCGTATTGAGGCGTCCTGAGGGGATCGCGAAATCTGTTATGAATGAACCGCCTAAAATTCAGAAGATAGCCTTCATCGGCGATCACCTGCCGCGCAAGTGTGGCATCGCCACGTTCACCTCTGATTTGCTTGCCGCAGTCCAGAGTGAGCATCCGGAGAGCCGCTGCCTGGCGGTGTCGGTCAACGATATTCAGGATGGTTACGAGTACCCGGAGGTAGTGCGTTTCGAGGTTGAAGAACAAGACCTGCCGTCCTATCTACGCGCGGCGGACTTCCTCAACATTAGCAATGTGGACGTGGTGTGCCTGCAACACGAGTTCGGTATTTTCGGAGGTCCGGCCGGCGGTCATATTCTGGCGCTCTTGCGCGAACTGCGAATGCCCGTCGTCACCACGCTACACACCATCCTGCGTGAGCCGCGGGCCGACCAGCGCCGCGTCATGGAAGGTCTGATCTCCCTCTCGACCCGGCTCGTCGTGATGGCCGAGCGGGGCAGGCAGATGCTGCACGAGATTTACCAGGCGCCACTTGCCAAGATCGATCTGATCCCCCACGGGATTCCCGATGTCGGCTTCGTCGATCCCACCTACTTCAAGGACCAGTTCGGCGTGGAGGGGAAGGTGGTGCTACTTACCTTCGGGCTGCTTTCGCCGAACAAGGGCGTGGAACACGTCCTGAATGCCCTGCCGCAGATTCTGGCGGAGTTTCCAGAAGTCGTTTACATCGTCCTCGGCGCTACCCATCCCAACGAGGTTCGCGAGCGTGGCGAGGCCTACCGGCTCAGCCTCGAGATTCTCGCCAAGAAGAACAAAGTCGAAAAGAGCGTCATCTTCTACAACCAGTTCGTCGACCTGGACAATCTCAAAGAATTCATTGGCGCAGCCGATCTCTATGTGACGCCCTATCTCAATGAGGCGCAGATTACATCGGGCACGCTGGCGTACACCTTCGGTTCGGGCAAAGCGGTGGTTTCCACGCCATACTGGCACGCAGCCGAATTGCTGGCGGATGACCGCGGTGTCCTGGTGCCATTCGGCGACGCGCCGGCCATTGCCCGCGAGGTAATCGCGTTGCTCCGCGACGACACACGCAGGCATGCTATTCGCAAGAACGCCTACAAAATCGGCCGCGAGATGGTTTGGAGCAATGTGGCCCAGATGTACATGCGTGCTTTCGAGTGCTCCCGGCGCGAAGTAGCGGCAATGCCGAGAAAGTTCCTGGGCGCCAGGACGCTCGATAAGAAGCCGCGTGAACTGCCGCCTATCAAACTGAATCACCTGCAGCGCATGACCGATTCGACCGGAGTCTTCCAGCACGCCGCCTTTAGCGTCCCGAACTTTTCCGAAGGCTATTGCACCGACGACAACGCGCGGGCTTTCATTCTCTCGGTGCTGCTGGGCGAGTTGGGCGAGGATTCCGAGCAAGTCCAGGCGATGGCTACCACGTTCGCAGCCTTTCTTCATCACGCCTTTAACCTCCAGACCAAACGATTCCACAACCACATGAGCTTCGACCGGCGCTGGTTGGACGAACAGGGATCGGAGGACTGCCAGGGGCGGGCGCTATGGGCACTCGGCATTGGCGTAGGACGATCGCCATTCCGCAGTTTTCAGATGCTTGCTGGACAGCTCTTCGCGCAAGCTTTGCCGTCCTTGCCGAGTTTTACCTCTCCGCGGGCCTGGGCATTCGGACTGATCGGCATTCATGAATACCTGCGCCGTTTGAGCGGCGACAGCATGGTCAACCAGACCCGAGAGACACTGACCTGCCGGCTCATGGAACGATTCGACGCCAGCGCGCACCCCGACTGGCAGTGGTTCGAAGAGGAGCTTTCGTACGACAACGCAAGGCTCGCGCAGGCCATGATTGTGAGCGGGCAGGCTACTGGGCAGAAAGCCGTGTTGGAGCGGGGCTTGCAGGCCCTGCGCTGGCTGACGGAGTTACAAACTTCAGAGAACGGTCAGTTTCGGCCGATTGGCAGCAATGGGTTCTATCGCCGTGGCGGCGGCCGCGCGAATTTTGACCAGCAGCCGGTCGAAGCGCAAGCCAGCATCTCGGCATGCTTGGATGCCTACCGGTCTACGTCCGACAGCTGGTGGTACGAGCAGGCGCAACGCGCGTTCGATTGGTTTATCGGTTGGAATGACCTGCACCTGGACCTGTATTCGCCCGAGACTGGGGGCTGCCACGATGGCCTGCACGTCGACCGGGTTAACGGGAACCAGGGGGCGGAATCCACCCTCGCCTTCCTGCTTTCTTTAGCCGAGATGAGATTGGCGCAGAACATCTTGACGAGCTTCAGGGAGCCTCTCGCGGCCGCCAATTGAGAGTTCCAATGTCCATCCATCTCAATCGAACAACTACGATCCTCAGGCCCGATCAATCGCGCGTTCTTCTTCGCCCTTTCGCCCCGGGCGACACCGAGCGGCTCGCCCGGATTATGGAGAGGGTCCTGGCCATTCCCGAGGACCGGGTTGGCCCGCTGCTGGACGAGATCTCCGCTGAGTTCTCGAGGCGGCACCAACAGATCCACGATCTCTTTCTGGAGCGCTTCCGTCAAGTGCAAGGCCTCTTGCCTTCGCAGAACGGGCTTTCCGAGGCGCGAAAGCTGCTGATCGGATCGCACTTCCTGGCCGAGTACTCGCTGGAATCCGCGGCGCTGTTCAATCCTTCCATTGTTCCACACCCCGATCAGACGGATCTCCCGGCCGGCGGGCTCCGATTCGTTCTGAGCCTGCGCGCGACCGGGGAAGGCCACATTTCTTCCATTACATTCCGGGCCGGCATCATCCACAGCGACCTGCGGATCGAGGTCTTACCTGCCAGCGGCTTCCTCACGGAGCCGCGACAGGTCCCAAATCCTGTCTATGAAAAGCCACTGTTCGGACGGAAACTGGCCGAACTAGGGTTGGCTGGAGCGTTCACGCGCCGGATCATGAGCAGGCTTGGAGAGTCATTCGCACTAGAAGAGCTCCGCGCGAGCCTTCAGGCCGAGCAGTTCCGCCTCCCAGAAGGGAACAGTGCAGAAGACCAGAGCACGGCCCAGGGAATATGGGTGCTGGCCCGGTCGAACTACGAGGTCCTGTTCCGGCCTGAACAACAGATCTCGGAGCGTATCCTCTTCCCGGCAACCCCGTCCCAGCGCAACGGTATCGAAGATGCCCGCTTCGTCTGCTTCCGGGACGGGGAGGGGCCACCGCTCTACTACGCCACCTTCACCGCTTTCGATGGCAGGGTTGTCGTGCCGGAACTGGTGGAGACGACTGACTTCCTCCATTTTCGATTCAGAACGTTGAATGGGCCGGCCGCCGAGAACAAGGGTATGGCCATCTTCCCGCGCAAAATCGACGGCCGCTATGCGATGCTCTCCCGCCAGGACAACGAGAACATCTACCTGATGTACTCCGACAACGTCCACTTCTGGAACGAACGCCAGTTGCTCCTCAGACCCGCCTTTCCCTGGGAGTTGGTCCAGCTCGGGAATTGCGGCTCGCCCATCGAGACCGATGCCGGGTGGTTGGTCCTCAGCCACGGCGTTGGGGCGATGCGAAAGTACTGCATCGGTGCGTTCCTTTTGGACCGCGATGACCCCGGCAAAGTGATCGGCCGGCTCCGCGAGCCCTTGATTAAGCCAAACGAGAACGAGCGTGAAGGGTATGTGCCCAACGTCGTTTATACCTGCGGCGCCCTGCTCCACAATGGGCGCCTTATCATTCCATACGGTCTAGCCGATCACGCCACCGGTTTCGCCATCGTGCCGCTCCAGGAAGTGCTCGACGCAATGGTGCAGGAAACATCATGAGCGTCAGCAGCAGACGAGTAGCGATCTTGTCGCCAGTGGCTTGGCGAACACCGCCCCGGCAATACGGCGCCTGGGAGACGGTCGCCGGCAATATCGCCGAAGGATTGGTCGCGCGTGGCTGGGACGTGACGCTGTTTGCAACGAGGGATTCCATCACTCGCGCCCGCCTGCATGCGGTGGTAGACCGCGGGTATGAAGAAGACCACGATGTCGATCCCAAGGTCGCGGAATACCTGCACATCTCCGAGGTGTTCGAACATGCCGCTGAGTTCGACTTGATCCACAGCCACTACGATTTCATGGCGCTGTCGTACACGCGCCTGGTGAAGGCGCCGGTTCTCACTACTGTCCACGGATTCTCTTCTCCGCGGATCATGCCCGTCTATGAGAAATATCGCGACGGATACTTCGTATCCATCAGCAACTCCGATCGCGCGCCCGGCCTGAATTACTTGGCGACCGTGTACAACGGCATCGACCTCTCGTTGTACCCGCTCCAGAAAGTCGCCGGAGACTCACTGGTGTTTCTCGGCCGGATACACCCCGATAAAGGCGTTCACCTCGCGATCGAGGTTGCTCGGCTGAGCGGACTGCCCCTGCTGATCGCGGGCATCATACAAGATCCGGCATATTTCCGCGAGCAGGTGGAGCCGCACCTCGATGGGACGATCCGCTATGTCGGACCGGTGGACGTCCCGGGCAAAAACGCGTTGTTCGCGCGCGCCCGCGCCCTGCTGCACCTGAATACGATTCCGGAACGATTTGGACTCGTCCTGGCGGAAGCCAACGCCGCCGGCGTGCCGGTGGTTGCGATGGACCTCGGTTCGTGTCGTGAGGTGATAGAGGACGGACGAACCGGCTTCCTCGTCCACAGTGTTGGCGAGGCCGCACAACGCTTACAAGACCTCTCCAAGATCGACCGCAGCTTCTGCCGGCAAAGAGTTCAGCAATGCTTCTCGATCGAGGCGATGGTGAAGTCGTATGAGCGGGTGTACGAGTCGGTCTTCGATCTTGAGGCTACGAGGCGACCATGAGGCCCGATGTCGTCAAACGATATCCCGGGAACCCGATCCTCACCAAGTCTGCGATTCCGTATCCCGTCGAAACTGTCCATAACGCGGCGGTGGTCAAGCTCGGCGGCGAATACGTCATGCTCTTTCGCTCTCATCTGCGCACCGGGCGATCCATTATTGGCCTGGCACGCAGCTCTGACGGCTTCCACTTCACCGCGGATCCGGAACCGTTTCTACGGCCTGCGACGGAAGGCCCGTTTGCCGCATATGAAGAGTTTGGTGTGGAAGACCCGCGTGTGACCCTGCTGGAGGAGGGAGAATACGTCATCACCTACAGCGCTTATTCGCGCAACGGCGTCCGTATCGCCCTCGCAAAGACGAAAGACTTTTGCTCCGTCGAGAGGATTTCGCTGATTACAGAGGCGGACTATCGGAACGTGGTGCTCTTTCCCGAAAAGTTCGACGGCCTTTATGCGCGGTTGGACAGGCCCCACTCCGAGATTTCCCCGTGGTCTATCTGGATCTCGTATTCTCCGGACCTCCGCTATTGGGGCGACTCCCAGCTCATCATGCGGCCAGAACCGTATCACTGGGATGAGATGAAGATCGGCCCGGGCGCGCCGCCGATCAGGACCGATCGGGGATGGCTTTCCATTTATCACGGCGTTTTCCAAACTATGGACGGATCTGTCTATCGGCTCGGGGTCGCTCTGCATGACCTCCTCAACCCCGCGAAACTCCTGGGGATCTGTGATTCTTGGATTCTGCAGCCGGAAGACCCTTGGGAGATCACCGGCTATGTCCATAACGTTGTTTTTACCTGTGGCGCCATTGCGGAGCCCGATGGAACCGTCAAGATTTATTGGGGCGGAGCCGATACGGTGATGTGCGTCGGCGAGGCGAATCTCGCCGAACTGGTCGATTTGTGCGTGGATTACAACCGGCTGCCAAATGGCGGCGCTGTCGAGTCCGGGAGGGCGCTCGGCGGCAGAGCGTAGGGGTGCGACAATGCAGAACTATTCCCGGCGACAGGTTGCGGCGTCTTTTCTTGCGCTGCTCGGCTGCCGCTTTCATCGTGAGCTTTCGGTACGGGTGCGTAAGGTTAGCGGATTGAGATGACCGTGAGTTTCTTTTTGCTACGGGCTGGTGAACGATCGTCAGCTGCTTTCACTCTGATGAACAGCGTGTCCCATTTGATGTGATTGCCGGAGGCGGTGGGGCGCCCTCCTGGAAAGGTCCGATTCAGCAGAGTCATATCGTCAATGTCATCTACCCTCATGAGGATCCAGTTGGGAAGGGGTCGACTGCTTTCGCCGTCCACCTGGTAGGCAAGCAGTTGAACCGAGCCATTGAGGATTCCGTGGTCGTGGGGTTCCACTATCCGTTCTTTGCCGTGATAGAACAGCCGCATCATGCGTTTCTGGTCGATCGCCGTCCAGATCTGTGGATTGGGCTTCAACGGTGACATCTACTGGTATCTTCGCGCCGTCAGACCTATTCGGGTCGTTCGCTTCAGCACATACTTTTGACCTATCACAGTGGATGGGATGGCCAAGATCCGGCGAACCGACGTACGGCCGATGTGTAGACGGCGGGCGATCTCCGATTTGCTGGCGCCGGCACGATGCAGTTTCCGGACTTCCGCAGCATGGACGGCCGCGGTTGCTGGCCGCCCTAGCCGTTTCCCGTTCGCCCGCGCATGAGCAAGTCCCGCTCGGGTCCGTTCCCGCAGGACTTCCCTTTCGAACTCGGCGAAGATCGCCAGTAAGCCCGCCATGGCGCGACCGGCCGGCGTGGTCAGGTCCAGCGCCTCCGCCAGCGAAACGAACCCGACGCCGAGATGCTCCAGTTCCTGGAGCGTTGCCAACAGATCCGTCACCGACCGGCCCCAGCGATCCAGTCGCCACACCAGAACCAGATCGATCTCCCGTCGGCGAGCGGCTTCCAGTACTTTCTCACGGGCTTGCCGCTTTGCTACCCCGGAGTTCACTTCGCGAACCTGCAAGGCAACTTTCCAGCCTCGCTGCGCGGCATACTCCCGCATGGCGCGGTTCTGCATCGCCAGCGTCTGCTGATCATTGGTGGAAACGCGGGCATACAGGCCGGCCCGCAACATTTTCGCCGCTCTTCGTGACTGGCCGAAAACGTCTGCCGATTTTGCCTTTTGCGAAGCCCGATTTCTGGGCATTTCAGGATGTCACCGAACCATGGCCGCAGTCGATCCTTTTCGGCCAGGCAGGATTTATGATATTACGCCGCAGCGGGAGATTGCAGCGCGGTAAGCGTTTCAGCGTAATTCCACGGCATCCAGTTTTCGGGCGTGCTTTTCACTTCCTCCGCATGGCGCTGCAGGTCGGTCAGATACCGAAACGAGTTTACACCGTTGAGCTCGCACGTGTGGATCAGGCTCATGAATAGATCGCCCACCGAAGCCCCGTTGGGAGTCTTGTAGAAGAGTGCATTCTTTCGGTTCAGAATGGCCTTCTTCAGAGCACGCTCGCAAAGGTTGTTATCCAGCGGCGCGCCCTTCTCCCGGAGAAACAGCGTCAGCGCCTGCCAGTGATTCAGCAGATAGGAGATGGCTCGACCCAGCCCCGAGTTCGGCTCTGTTTTGGCTCCGTCCAGTTGCTCCCGCAACCATGCGTGCAGTTGGTCCATCAGTGGTCCGCTGTATTGCTGATGGAACCGCAGCCGCGCTTCGGCGTCCAGACCTTGCTCGCGCACCCATGCATCGATGCCGTACACCATGCCAAGCGATTCCAGAACGTACTCGCACTCCTGCGGGAAGTTCGCAGCGACATCGACAAACTGGCGCCGTCCATGGGCGATGCAGTTCGCCAGCAGGATCTTGACTCCGTTGGTCAGCTTGGGCGTGTTGCGCGACAGAGCATCGCACATCTGAATGGGCGAGCGGATCTCGCCGGCGCGTTGCTTCAACACGTCCGCCAGATTCTCGCCCGCATGCTGCCGGCCGGTGAAGAACAGCGCGATTTTGCGATCGCGCCACACCGCAACGATACCGCTGGTGAAGATCCCAGTTCGCTCATCCGACGGCTCGCGTGCCAACCGCAGAATGCGCATGCCGGTGTCGTCGTTATGCAACACTTCACCTTGCGCCGCCTGCCAGATCAGCTGAGCGAATGCGGGCCTCAACACTGCGGCGGCCTGTTCCACTAACCCCCACTGCGTCGCCGCCGGCAGCGGAATCCCCAACTGTCCCTGCATACGCTCCAGCCGCGTGAAGGGCACGCCGGTGCCGTACTTGAGCTGCGCGATCATGGCTGCCGCCGTAGCGTCATACTTGTCAGCTCCGATGCTTTCCGGCGCTTCCGCCGTGAACAGTTGTCCGCAGGCATTGCAGCGCAACCGCTCCAGCTCGTACACAGTCGCCTCCACCGGCGCTTGCCCCACCACCCGCACCAGCCTCTTCGGCCGCTGCGGGTACACTCGGCCGCGGGCGCATTCCGGACAGGCATCACCGCCCGCGAGTTTCGCCGGGATGACCACCTTCTTCGCTCCCGTGTACTTGCTGGTGCTGTTGCGACCATGCCCTTTGCTTGCGGGAGGCTCGCCATTGCCAACCGTCGTGCCCGTGTTCTCGGTGAGCTTCGGCTGCTCCACCACGGTGCGCGTCTTCTCGGTCGTGCGCGTGGGCCTTAGCCGTTCGTCCAACACATCAAGAGCGATTTTTAGCTTGAGGTAATCGGCTTCGTCAATGGGTTCGCGCCGCGCCCGGTCCAGAGCCCGGCGCAGTTCCGCCATGTCGATCTCGACGGGCTGGCGGGGCTGTTTCATCGGCGTCTTACCGGCTCAGCAACTCGCGGAACCTGCGTGTCAGAGGTAGCCCGTAGACTTCCTTGATCGAGCGGTTTTGGCGGTGTGTCAGATCGTCTTTGCCGCGCCCCGTGGTCCGTCCCAGCAGAACCCAGTTGGCGGCGCGGTAACAGGTCCCACGAAAGCGCTCCGGATCGATGAACGTCTCAGCGAACCAGATCGGGTGTCCATACATCCGCTCCCAGTCCTGAGATAGCGTTGTGGTCACGCAGCTGAGTATGTGGGAAGCCAGGTGCAGCGCCTGAATCCAAGGCAGGATCAGAAAGCGCGTGTTGTAGGCGATGAACCGGATGTTGTGTTTGCGCGCTTGCTGGCTCCAGCCGATGAAGCGGTCGCGACTTGCCAGATGGCGTGGCGCCGAACTCCATGCCATACAGGCAACCGGTCGGCCTTGCGACCAGATCAGATACTTCAGATGTTCGCCCACCGGCTGTTCGTAGCCGAGATAGTGGTGATGCTCAATCAGGCTGTTGAACAAAGGTTCATCACCGGTGCGGCGTACCTGTTGCACTTCCACCGGCCGCAGTGCATTTACGGTGGCGTTCACTGGCGTCGTGTCGATCAACATCGGTGCCGGCCGCTCGCGATCGATCAGTGGATTGCGGGGCACAAAGCGGACATCGGGCAGTTGGACCTCGCCGGCGCGATGCAGCATCAGCAGCAGGCCCCGACAGACCATGTCGCGCAAGGCTCCGTTGGGCTGCCTCCAATCCCACGCTTCACACACTTTCACCGACAGCTTGCGACGGCTCAGATGCGAGTTCTCGGCAATGAACTGGCGCAGGAAGTCGATGTCCTCCGGCGTGACGACTCGGCCGCGGTAGCTGTACGGAACTGCCATATGCGTCAGTTTGGCAGAGTCCGATCTGGAACGCAAGCGGATTGTTATGTTTTATATTTCAGGCGCTCACACGCCGCCACTCCGGGGCGGCTTCCGCCTCGGGATTCCCAGCCGCAATCAGCAACTGCGCCTGGTGCGCGCGCAGCACACGCGCTGGTTCATCACCGGTCGGCCACCAGCGAAAGCGGCCTTTCGATAGGCGTTTCGTGGCCAGCCAAAACCCCTGGCCGTCGTATGCCAGCAGTTTGATGGCTGCGCCCCGGCGGCTTCGGAAGATGAACAGACAGCCGGAGAAAGGATCGGCGGCGAGTTTCTCCCGGCATAACTGCGCGAGACTGTCGATTCCCTTTCTTGCATCGATAGGCTCCACCGCAACCAGAATGCGAATCTGGGGTGTGATCTGAATCAAGCACCCGGCTCCCACAACATACGACTCAGACCAGCCAGGTCCGGCGCTGCGGAGCCTTTCCATTCGATGCGTATCCGGCCGCGCGGTCCTTCCACTTCGATGACACATTCGCAGTTTTGTGTGGTGGCGGGCGGCATCAGTTCCACAAAGGCGGGAGATGGTGTTCTTCGCTTGCGCCCCGGAGCCACCGCGCGCGTACGCTGTTTCAGCCTCGTGTAATCCAGCCGCAGCACCTGAGCGGTGCGGAACACCCCATGCTGACCGGCAAGTTCGGTTGCTAACTGCCACAACGCTTCTGGAATCGGCCGACGGCCAGACGGCGAACTCCGCCACTGAGCGAAGCGTTCTTGCGCTTCCTTCAGCCCCGCCGGAATCTCGTAAGGTGTCCTCCTGCTCATCACCAGCCTCCCGCCTACTTCCTACTTCGGCGTTTCCGACGTTACCAGCTATGACAACGGGAGTTCACGCACGCCTACCGAAGGCTCACCAAGAAGGAGGGAGGGAATGATGAGCGGTAAACTGAGTCCCCTGGACGAGGAACAAAAGCAGGTAATCATCAATGAGCACGCGGACGGCCTTTGGATCGTCCTGAATGACGAATACCCGCAGGACCATGGAATCCCGACGGATCTGTTGTGCGGCGACGCCGGAGACCTGGCTATGCCGCCTGTCCCGCGTTGACGACACGCCGTCCTCGCCGTCCCATTCTCCGCCAGAGTGCCGGGTTGATCGGAATCGGCTGCACGCGATTCTGGCCCATGTTCAAGAAAGCGCCGTGGTGCTCGATTCGACCATACCAAAAGAGCCGCGTCAGCAACGAAAGCGCGTGTTGCGCCAGCCCTTGGTTGACGAATGGCCGTTGTTTCTCGAGCGCGTCAATCGCACTGCAACTCGGCTCACCGTCGTCATCCAGAGACGGTTCTACGATCTCCGGGAAGAGCTCGGCAGCCGTGCGAAGGCGCTCGGCAGAACGTCGATTTCTGCCATTCAAGGGTTGCCCGAGCACGAACTGCCCGCTATCGGCAGAGTTCCCCAAGTCGAGCAGGTAGGCGACCCGACTGCGTAGTCCCTCGACCTGTTTATGGATCACTTGACGCGCGGCCCGGGTATCGACGCAGCCGATCACGATGTCGAACTCGCGCAGGTCCGTTTCCGCTGTGAAGTACTCGGGTACTGCCGTCCAGTTGGTCCCCCAGAACAGGTTCAGTCGCCCCATCATCACAACGGCCTTGGCAAGTCCGATCTCCGCTTGACAGAAAGGCTGGCGGACCGTATTGGCCGCTGAGATGATGTCCCCGTCCATCAGGGTCACCTGGAGGCCTCCTGGATGCCCGGCGACCAGCATGGCTTGGTGCAGGTATGGCAGGCCACTCACGATGGCGCTGCCACTGCCTCCGCAGCCGACTACGAGGACCCTTACCGGCCGGCGCAGCAGGTCGGCGCTGAGAATATGCATTCCATCAACTCCTCGTCACGAACTCCTGGAGCGTTTCTTTCGCCGATGTCAGGTACCCCGCCGGAAATGGCTTTCGACTGCCCGCCAAGGTTTCCCAAAGGCCAAAGAAACCACCAGGATGAGTGGTCAGCCGAATGGCCCCAGTCTGATGCGTGAATTCGCTTTGGAAGAACGCCCGCTCCCAAAGATCAATCGCGGCAACGCTGAAGTCCTCGGGAGAGCGCATGCTGCCTTGACACGTCCACCCGCCTTCGCCTGCCACGTTCCAGTACGGCGCCGTCATCAGCTTGGTGGTCGGCGCCGGCCGTTCATTGGCGGCGAGTGCCCGCACACAAAGATCCTTGCCGCTGACCTTCCAAACCAGAGCCGGATTTGGGAATCGCTTTCCATTCAGCTTCTTCGCCTGCGGGTCGTTGTCGCTGAAGAACATGATCCGGTGCTGTGCGGGGCACCACCAGACGAGTGTCTCCGCGGTCCGGACCAGCACGCTCTCGGGAAAGATTTCGAGCGGGATACGCGCGCCCAAACCTTGGGTCAGACCATGCACGAACTCGGTTGTGAGAGGCTGTGCCTCGCCCAAGTACGGAGCGTTCTCCTTGCCTTGGCGAACTTCGTGCCAGGCCACGAAACCACGGTGCTTCCCCTGGTACACAAGGAGTGCGCCTTTCAGCGACAGCACCTCACTGCCGCCGATATGGACATAGCTGTTCATGAATGACTCCGCTCAATCGAGTGATTCGTTGCCTGGCATGATCTTCATCAGACGGCTGGCGCAGGCGAGCGTTTCACAGAAGACCGCCAGAACGCCGAAAGCTGCACGTACACTTCGTTCGTCTTCGCCGTTCAGCGGGATGATCAGATTGGGCTCGGGAGTGAGTTCCAGCATCCCCTGGGCGTCTTCGAAACAACCTTCGATAGCATCATGGCGTTCGAAGACCGCCAGCAAACTGGGGAGCGGCGCGCCACAATCGATGAGGGTCCCACTCATCTCTTCATCTATAACGGGCCGGTCAGCCTCGCGCGAGACTCGACCCAACTCGACTGTCAACTGGATCAACTGCTTTCCGGCACCCTTGACCCCCGGGAGGATCTGCCCTAGTCCCCTCTCAGTGAGAGGCCGGCGCTTCATGCTATTCGGAAGGCACCGGTCAATATCGGGAAGCTCAACTTCTTCTCCCTCCGGATCCGACTCGTACCACTCACGGAGCGTATCCACGCGGTCCTGGGCGTCCCGGTGGTCATACACGCGGACCCACCGATTGAGTGCCCCAAGAAAGTGGTGCGCAAAGGTAACCGGCAGTCTCGGGTGAGCAGCTTCGAGCAGCCGCAGCGTGGGACCCAGGACAGCATAGCCGGCTGAGTCCGGCTCCACCGTCACGAACAATTGAGAGGCTTTGGTCGGAGCATCGTCTTCCCGGCCATCGTATTGATCGAGAGTGGTCGAGAGGGTGACGTCCAGATGGAACTGATCCCGGATCTCTTCTGCGTGGTGCTCTGCCAGCCAGCGATCCAAAGCCTTCTTCACGAACTGGAACGGGTTCTGACTTGCAGCACTCCAGTCTTCGGCGCATGCGATGCCCGCTTGCAAGAAAGTCGAGCCAATTCGGGCCGCCGTCTGTTCGCCATCCCAAAGCTGCTGTTCGAAAGGAACTCCATCAAGCCGGGGTATCGTAAGCCCCGAGCCAACAGGCATCATGTAAGCGGGGGCAACCATCCTGGCGGCGGCGACAGTCGAGCTACCGAACGCCGGTGCCGGCAATGCTGGAGGGAATTGAGGACGGCCTCGGCTGCTTTCTGCCAATCCACGCATCGCGCAAACCTCATTAGGGGCGTTTGCTGTTGTTGATGGCGGCCCCGCGCAAGAGCCTCTAACTCGCGCAGGACCTTCTCGTTACTTACGAGCCGGCTCATTAGACTACCCTTTGCTTCCCAGGCTGCGTTCGAATGTGTAGCGCATTTTGTCGCCGACCGCCTCCGGCCCATTTACAACGGCCGTAGCCAGTTCGGGGTACACCGCTGCGTAGTACGACTTGACATCCTCTACGCTCATAGATGGGTTGGGGTCAGGTAACCGAGCCCCAAGGAAGCAAAAGGTGCGCACCATCTTTGTAACTCTGATAGCCATTTGCCATTTCTCCTAGAAGTTGACTGAGTTATTAACTAGATGATCCCTGCGTGAGATAACTCATGACATAGTGCTATACACGCCATGCATAGGCTCTGCAGTGTCCCGTGATGCCGGACTGAAAGCGCCGTTAGCAGTGTTCTTCTCGTTGCTCCGGCCTCGACTGAAATAACGTTTCAGGCTGCACTCAGAACACAGAGTGAATCGGCGCTCATAAAGAAGCGAGGAGTAGTGGCCGGTCATCAGGCCGCAGTCCTCGCAATAGCATTCGACCTGCGCGTAGGTCGCGTGCTTCACGACCGGCACTACGCGGAAGATATCCGTTGGCAGTCCATTCTGAAGGGCGGCGACTTGGCGCAAGCCGTCAATCTCGTGCATGAACTCAAAGCAGTGCCGGGCGCTCGGGTACGGTCTGTACCTGCCTGAGAATTGCCGCGACTGGATCTGAAAGACCGTGGTCCCCGTCGGCGGCTCCCGTTCGGTGTCTTCGGTGGGCGCGGGTTCGGAGGCCGGCGCGTTCGCATAGCACGACTCCTCACATGCCTGATCCCACTGAGCACCACAGTGGTCGCAATATCTTGGCTCGTCGTCTTCGTCGAATTCGTCCCAGCCCTGCGAGTCGTAATAGTCGCGGTCAGACGGCGCGTTCCACATTGACCACATGCGCGTGTATCCTCCGTGTACTGGATAATGATTGGGGCAAACGCCCGGCCGCGTGTGTACGAGCGACCGCGCGAGGCTGCGAATACGCCGGTCACGGCGCATCAAAGGCAGAGCAGAGCGTTGGCAGGGCTATTCTGCTGTTAACCGCGTCGAGAACAGATCTGCTCGGCGGAGAAGGGTGGAATTGGCTCGCGTGTAAGGCTATTTGAATCCAACAGCCGTGGTGACAGCTTGGCGGATTCAGGATGAGTTGCGCGTTGGCAGGTTCTCCTCCCCGGTTTCATCGGCGTCCCTCGGCCGCCGACAGCCTCGTTCAAGGGTTCAGCCGGCCTGCGTCAGTTTGCTCGCGAACCCGCCGCGTCTCTCTACCGCGCCGCAGCGGGCTTAGCGCCCGCTCTCCAGTCCCACGGCGCCACGGGACTGCGATCACTCCACAACCCCCGCCTTGCACGCCGCGCCTCGTTCTCCAGGCGCTCCAGCGTCTTGTCGCCGGGCGCGTACCGCCGATACCACCACGCCAGCCCGCGTCGCACGATCTCCTGGTTCAGGCTCCGGCCGTCCGGCAGGATCACCTCGACAACGAGTCGTCGATACCGGTCACGGTCCCGAACGATGATCATAACGGTCTTGCCGAACGCCAGATCGCCCACGAACTGCCGGGCTCGCGAAGCAAACGGCTGGCGGCGCTCAGGCGTATCAATCCCGCGTAGACGGACGCGGACCTCCGCCCCGCTGCGAAGGACTTTGAGCGTGTCTCCGTCCGTGATGGCGACGACCTTGCCGACGAACTGTTCGGCGAAGAGGCTGCCGACCGCGACGGCAGCTGTTAGCAGAAGGCGGATGTGGGCGCGCAACATATCAGGGTAACCTCCGGATTGGGGAATCCGTTGGGGGTGCATGCGTTTTTTGGTCGATCCGCTATGCCCGGCGCTGCGCCTCCAGTGCATGGCGGATGACCTGCCGCACAAAACACCAACCCGATCGTGGGAGCCGGATGACCTCCCTCGACCTTCAGTCGGAATGCTTCAGCGTCTGCGCGGGTGGCTCCGTCGTCGGTGCAGGCGCCGCTTGATCGAAGAGGCTCAGCATCGGAGGCGCCGGCACAGACTCTGTTTTCATCGCCTGAGCCGAGCTTGTGCTTTCTGGCACTTTCTTGCCGCCGTTACCAACGGTCTTCTGCTTCTTCTTGGCTTCTTCGCGTGCGGTCTTTTCTGCTTCCTCGATTTCCTTCTGAATCTGAGCGAGGTTGCTGTTCAAGCTCGCATGAGACGCCACGAAGGACGAAATCTGCGGTACAAACTCCGCGTCGAGTTCGGCGGCCGTGCCCGTGACGCAGAGGGGTGCAGTGAGCGCCTGATTTTCGCCCTCCTTGAGTTGTCGCGGGCAGAGGTTCACCTGCAGCACGTCGCCCTCGTCGAGCTTCGACACGGTAATAAGGATCGCGCGATGCTCCAGCAATGGCACGAGCTGCGAGAATAGCCCGATTGCGGGCGTTATCGTTGGAATCATACGGAAATCACCTTCTTCTCTGGAATTGAGCTGCCGCGCCGCGGGAGCGGCCGGGGAGCACGACACTATCGGCGCACTCCCCGGGACGAACCCTAAAACGGCGGATCCCCAGGATCGCTGCTGCGGCTGTCGCCTGCCGGCATGCCGGGCACAGGGCGGGCTTGGTCCTCGCCGCGCTTCGATGGTCCGAGGAAGGTCACCTTTTCGGCGATCACCTGCATCACCTGGTGCTGGATACCATTCTTGTCTTCGTACTCGCGGGTCTGCACGCGCCCTTGAATTCCGACCAATCGGCCGCGATCAAGGAAGTTGGCGCACGCTTCCGATCTTCCGTTGAAGGCAACACACGGGAACCATGTCACGCGAGTCTTCTTCTCTCCGTCCGTCTTCCATTCCTCATTGACCGCGACCGAGAAACGGCAGTACGGTGTGCCGTCCTGGCTGAACTTGAGTTCCGGTGCGGCCGAGACATGTCCTACGATAGTTATCTGATTGACGCCACTCCTCCTCATCATATGGCTTTGACTCCTTCTTGAAAAAGTGACAGGCCGCCGTGAGCCAGCCTGTTTGGTGGTTGAATTGGGTGGCGACTGTCCCGTGCTGGGCGTGGGAAGCCGCCACTGGCACTGATACAGCGAAGTTCTTACGGAACCGGTGGCGCCGCTTCCGCAATCTCCTATTTTTCGAACTCTCGGCGCTGCCGGGCGATATGCTCCTGGAGTGATTCGATCTCGCGCCGGAATTCGCCATCCACAAGTTGTTCGAGCACGGCGTCCAGCGTCCCCTCAAAGCCCTCAAGAACCGCCGCCACAAAGCCCGGTGTCATGACTCCTCCTCATGGAACCGGAATTTGCGACTGCCAGGTCGTGTCAGCATCGTGTCGAGCTGCGCGGCGATGCCGGCCATGCCTTGTTGAACCTTCGCGCGGAGGTCACCTGTCGTCCGCAGGTCATCCGCGCTGACGCCCTGCAGGAGTTGCCGCGCCTGCGCGGCCAACGCCTGGAGTTCCTTGTCGTCGGTGACGTTGCGGAATTCGAAGTTCGTGAGAAACTCGACGAGGTTCGATACTGTCGATTCCTTGAATCGCAGAAGCTTCCCGTCGGCTCCCTCCTTCAGGCGGTCGGCCATATGCTGGACGAGTTTGGCCATCGATTCCCGCAATACGTGCTGGATCTCGGAGGAGGCTTCGGCCATGCGTTGCGCCGCCTTCTCACGTTCCTGCTCCCAGACTTCGCGCGAGATCCCTTTGAGCTGGTCCGGCACGCCAAAGCTGACGTACTGCCACGAGAATCCGAACTCCCTCTCGGCATCTTCGATGGGAGGGTAGTCGGCGGGGTTGTAGAGGCCCCGGAGGCGCTTCGCAGCATCCTGACACAGGCTCGGATACGCGGTGATGAACGCGGTAACGAGTTGCTTCCGGTCCTCAGCGAACTGGCGCAGCCGACACTCCACGGTCTCGAGTGCGGCGATCGGCAGCAGGTGAATCCCGATCTCGAAGGGCAGGCAGATGTTGTAAAGGAACCGCCGGATCTCGCCGTCGAACCGGCCGATTGCCTTTAGCTCGGCCGACGCTACCAATTGCTTCGAGAGGCGAAGCAGGTCCCTGTCGGCATCCACTTCGATCTGCGAGGTTGAAACTTTCCGGGTATTGCCCATGGTGGACAAGCGGACCTTGATGCAAACGGTCCTCTTGGCCAGGTCAAGGCCCGGATCTGTGATCGGAATCGTGACCGGCGCGCCACCGTCATTGCCGGCAGGAGCAATCGCCGTAAGGCTACCGCCCAATGGCATGGGCGTCGCTTGCGTCAGAGGAGAGCAAAAGAGTTGTTCTTGAGTCGCCATTGCTGGCCACCTCCTTAGGAAATCGGGTTGGTTTGTTGGCTGAGCCAGGTTGTCCACGCGAAGCTCCGCCCTAGTCCCTGAACCGAGCGCAGATTCGGCAAGGCTCTCTGCTCGATCGCCAGAGCGCGTTCGAGCAGATCAGGATGCCCCTTGTGAAGCTGAACCAGTTCAGGTTTCTTCGTCGCCGGACAGAAGAAGCAGGCGCTTTTGCAAGGGACCGGGAGGCCCTCGGAACGGATCACTTCGATGCACGCCGCGCGGTCCAATCCGAACTCGCGCAGCGGATACCAGAAGCGGTACTTCGGGTCGCGGAACTCTCTGATGCGTCTTCCATCGGACGGCCCCGCGTCATAGCCGATCGCCTTGATCACCTGATGGCCGGACTGCCAGCACCGCAAGGCTAGCTCCCAGTGATTGCAGAATTTATCTTGCGGTGCGACTTTCCACTTCAAGCTGCAACTCTTGCCGCCGTAAGCAAGACTCGGCAAGGTGCCTGTCCGCAGGCACTGATCTTCCAGGCTCTGGTCCGGGACGCGAACTCCGCGCCGGCGCACCACGATCAAGTCCGGGAATCCGACGCGCCGCAACCAGCTTCGCCGGATTTCCAGGTAGGCATACGTTTCAGGCTTCTCCGAGCCGGTGTCCGCGAAGAGAATCAGGTCAGGACGAACGCCGACACGCGACAACTGGATGAGAAGCGCGGTCGAGTTGACGCCCAAGCCATCGGCGACCACAAGCGGAACCTCGCGTGGCCTCCGCTGAACATCGGCCAAAATGACGGCCGCAGGCGCGCCATGAACCAACGAACAAGAGAAGAGTGGCAATTGATGCACGAGCGGCCTTTCCGGCGCCCGTGCGCCGCGATAGTCAGACCGGCGACCCGGCCACCGGAAAACCTGTCACCTGAACCAGTCCCTGCGCTCCGATGTGGACCTCGACCTCCTGCGGCTCGAAATCCTGCTCACAGTAACGGCTGGAGAACAGCGTGAGCTTCTGGTTCGCGCTCGTTCGGAGAGGTAGCATGCTGGGCCGCGTGGCGACGTACCGGCCGAGAACGGCGAAATCGAGAGAGCGTGTCAGACGCTTCCAGATGTCCTGTTTTGCGTGTTGCCTTAATTCGGATCGGCACCAGTACCGGCCGCTCTTCAACTCCTCCTCCGAATATCCGGAGTACAGGCCGAAACTCAGTCCAGGGACTCGCCAATGCAGGAATTCGATCAGCGCAAACAAGGCGTCCCCTTGCTGCATGGGCTCGCCGCCGGAGAACGTGACGCCCTCCAGCGCGCACTCCTGATGAGCACTCAGGACCCACTTGCCTACTTCTTCAACGCGCCGCTCATTGCCGGTGAACGGCTGACCTTCTTGGTTCCAGCAAAAACGGCACCGGAGTGAACACCCCTGGAGGTAAACCACCGCGCGCAGGCCGGGCCCGTTGACGCGGCTGGCGCCGACAAAACCGTGGATCAGCATATTTCTCGTGATTTCCGAAACAACCGGGCATTCCGTTTCGGGCCGTCCGTTCCAATCCCAGCGCCCGTCTATACTTCGAAGAGGCTCCTGGAGGTCCAGCAATGAAGATCACCTATACGATCCTCGTTGAGGTTTCCGTGGACGAGCGCTCCGGGCCAAACCTGATCGATGCAGCCCGACAGCACTATCGTGAGACGAAGGCCGCGGGGCTGACTCTCAACGCCGAGACTTTTCAACGACGAGGCTCCTCTCCGGAGGAAGAAATTCAGACGACCCTCGACGCAGTAGGCGAACTGGCTGTGCGTCCGGACCTGCTCCAGGCCGCGGGTGTTCGGATCAACTGGTCCTCAGCCACGACGGCGCGGGTCGGCGATCCCGGATTTCCTGATGCCGATCCCGCAGACGCCGTCGCCGCGGCAGCAGTACCCTCCCTGGATGCGCTGGAAGAGCAAGATCCTGGACTCTATCTGTATCGCTGGCCCGATGGCGACGTATCCCTCGTGTATGCCGATAGCCCAGTCGAAGCCCTCGTGCAACTTGACGAATTTGGCGAGGCGGGAACCGAGGGCCTCGTGAAGTTCGATCAGTTCCTGGCCAACTTCAAGCTGACCGACCGGGGCACCGTCGTCCTCGACCGCCTTTCAGAGACCGTTGGCCCTGAATTCTGGACGCATTCCTACCCGCTGCTGACCGAACTGTTCGCGGAACTCGGCATGGATCCGTGTGAAGAGCGAGACCAATTGACAGCGGTCGAGGCCCGCCGGATCAAGAAGGTCGTGAAAGCTGAACTGGATCGCGTGCTTACGAACCAGGTGTATGTTGCTCCGGCGGAAAGCCCGGTTGGGCGACACCTGCAGGACCAAATGCATATCAGCGGGCCGGTGGCCGACTACTTCGCCAAAGAAGGTATCCGAAGAGCCGTCAAAAAGCGATCTCGCCGCCGGCCCAACGCCTAAACCGGGCGCCCACACAACCGCGCCAGGACCCCACGCCAAAAATCCGCGCAATACTCGCTCGAGGGGGGTAGTCGAGAGCGGCGTGCGTCCAACTGGTCCAATTCGGGCGCTTGAAACGTGCCGAGCAACTAGGTGCCGGCAACGCTCGGCAAAACGGGCCTGACGTAGCCGATGTTGCTCCCGTTCGCGGTGCCAGCGCTCATAGCTCGCCTGGATGTCCTCGGCGCCCAGTGGCCTGATAAGACCAGCCGATGCGAGTAGAGGCGCTCTGGCCTCCGCCGCGGCGTTGTGCCTTTCGGCCATCCTGCTCCAGTTTCGGGATCTCATCCGACAACGCGCCTCGCTCGGCGGCGGTCTGGGAATCCCTTATGATCGCCGCGTCCTTTCCTTCCGTCTGTTCTGCCTCTCGATCCGGGCCTGTTCAGCGGCCTTCTTTGCGCCCAGCAGCCAGATGGATTGGTAGTCGACCTCGTAGCCCCAGCGAACCTTTTTCAGGCGCAGGTAGACCGTATGTGCCCGAAGCTCGATCACCAGGGGCCTCCGCTGAACGACTGCGCACGTCTCGCGCAGCAGGCGGCTGTCCGTCGTGAGCCGTGTCATCCTTATCCCGCCTCCGTAATTCCGAGATCCGCTCGCGCGACTGCGAGCGCCGAGTAATACTCCCGGACACAGTCCAAATCCCTTTCGGCAATCGTTCCGTCCGGCATCACACGCACAAGGGCAAGCGACTCATTCGGTGTGGACAGCACTTCGCGGTATTCCCCACTGCCATCCGACGCAAACATCGATCCGTCGTATTCGCAACCGGCGTCGTGCCAGCCGAAGAACACGGCGACGTCGCTTTCAGCGTCGTCCTCGACAAATCCGATTTCCTCGAAGCGCCCCACGTCTTCGCGCCGGCAGGTGATGCGTACGTAGGCCCTGTCGCCCATGGCTCCCGACCTCCTCAAAATGAAAAGGGCCGGAAGACACGGCTTTCCGCGCCCCCGGCCCATCTCCTCTCTGTTAATCGCTACGCCTGCCGTTGTAGCCGCTTGCCGGCCGCGACCTCGACGTAGAACTCACGCTTGTTGCGCGCGCTCGTTACGACATCGCTGCCTTGGAAGTCCTTGGCCACGTCTGCGCAGCCTTTTCCCTGAAAGCCTTCGAGGTCCAGCGAACTGTTGCCGCGTTCGTCGATTTCGATGACCACCGTCTTCTCTTTCATCCGACTCCCTCCTCATCGAACCGCAAAGCGCAGTTGTATCTTCTTGCCCTGCGGCGTGTCGATGATCTCTCGGCTTTTGAAGACGTACCCCTTCGCCTTGGCGACCGCCATTGTCTGGCGCTCCTTGTACGCCTGGGACAATCCTCCGATCCAGGCGTCATCGAAGCCGATTCCGCGGTCGTACTCGCTGATGATTGCTCGGTAGACGCCGCAGCCATCACGGGCGAAGCCGATGTCGTTGGACGCCGAATCCAGGTGCCTGCGGCGGACAATGATCTGGGCTCGCTCGGCCCGTTCATCGCCCATATAGCCGACGAGGGCTTTGCCCTCCCGGCAGACCTCCGGTTCATAGCCGAGTTCCCGAAGAGCTTCGACGAGGTATCGCTCGTCGGTCAAGGCTGTACTCATCTCAACGTATTTGCTCATGATCGCCTCCTTTTAAGGCGAAGGTCGGCCCGCCCGCAGCAGCGGCGGCCCAGCGCCACCACAACCCCACGCGACCCCGGGGCACAGTCGCGCACATATTTGGAACCCCGTTTTCTCCCGATGGATAAATGCTTGGCGACCAGGCGTTCTCTATCCGGGCGGCAGTCCTCACCGAAACCGTCAACGTGAGCTGTGCGGACACCAAATGGCCCATGGCTCAAGGTTAAAGTCGTCGTCTCTTTTTGGCATAGGATTTCGCGACAGGGCCGCGAGCAACGCCAACGTTGCGACAACCGCTGCTTGGCCAACATTCTGAGACCGACTTTTGAGACGCTGAGGACCTTGATTTCAAGGCCTTCCGCCGGCGCCTCAAAACTTACCCGTTATGAGACTGTCTCGTCTCTCTGCTCTGGCCCGACGTAAATGCCAGAGCGCCACATCTTTGCTGCCGAGGAGACGGCAGCAAACAAGGCCTGCGCAACATCATGTGCAAGGTCGACGTTGAGGCACTCACCTAACCATCGATACGTCGTACCGTCCCAAGTGCCTACTTGAAGTGCCTGTCGATTCACGTCCTTATGGTGTCTTCTCGGACTATCAACCGCGTAATCATCGATGTGCTCACCAACGTTACGCATACGCATGAGTTGAGGAAGGGCATGGTCAAAATTCTGGAGTGCTACAGCCAGGCTGTCTTTAACCGTAGCCACGCGCCCGGCGAACTCTGCGGCGCGGCGTAACCGTCGAAGCGCGACAATAAAAAATTGCAGATCAGCCCACCACCGCATTACAAAAACGTCGTCCTCAGGTTCACTCGACCGAATACGCCGACGTTGAAGCGCAACCGTAAACATAGCCTCGTTAGCGAAACTTCGCGCACGCTCCATGATTACAGCGTCAGAAGGGCCATTTGTCTTGAAAAGCTTCTGCAGGGCCCTCTTGATCTGGCCCTCTATGGCTTTGGCGTCCACCTGGTCAGCGTGCCCAAGCCTCAAGATGATTTCCTCCCGGTACTCCTGTTCGTCGTTGCCGCGCCGGACAATCAATTCGAGCGGATCGGCGGGCCGGTCGCCTTTTTTTACGCCTTCGGCGCGGGCCCTAAAGATGGCTGTAATTAGCTCGATAACGCTCTTTGCCAAGCTCAGAGCGGCAGTGCCGACGGCGAGGAACACCAACAATTCCGGGCCACTCTCGTGTTCGACAATCTCAACATCGGGTGGGACCGGAAGTTTATCAATCAGGGCGTAGGCGTGGGGGGAGTGCTCACGGTGAAAACAGCCGGACACAACACGCACCTTAACCGAAAGCGCAGCGGCTCCGGGCTGTGTTAGTCGACGGCGCTGAAAGTCGCGCATCCGGGCGCGGAAAGTTTCTTGCCATTGCTCATCGGGCATTTGATCTCGAATTGTACCCCCTTCGAGACATCACTTCGACCCAACGGGCCGTATAACGCGCCCGACTATGAGATCTGGCTTTCGGCCGAAGATCCTGCCTGACGGCGTAGCGTCTATGATCCAACTTCGGCGGCCCGGTTCTCCCAAAAGACGGCAGCAGCCCGGCCGTGCCCGATAGCAGTGAAGGTCGATCGGACTGTTGCACCACGCCGCGAGGGCATTCATGCTCCCCAAGCAAATACTGAATGGCCAGGCCTTCCCGAGGCACCATGTGCCGAGTCCCAAAACCGCTCAGGCATCCGTCCGATGAGACTTCTATTCTGCATCGCGGAATGTTCGCTTTCCGGCGGCGACTGCTAATTGACGAGACTCGGCCGTGAACACACCAGGCTGCGATGCGCTGAGGAACCGCCCTGACGCCTGACGCCGTAACGCCTCGATTTGGTCCGCCGCCGACCGCGAAACGGGCACAATGTACTCAGCCGACTCGCGAAGCGAGATCTTCAACCGCCATGCCTTCCGGCAGCACTCCTTGATCTCCGCACCCGTCCAGCCTTCGTCTTCTGGGAACTCGCCGCTGAGATTCCACTTCTTCAGATAGATGTCCCAGATGGCCTTGCGTTCTGCCGCCGAGGGCAGGTCGAAGAAGAACGTGCCCAGCGTGAAGCGCCGGCGCAGCTCCGGCGGCAGCGTCGTGATGGAGTTGCATGTGGCGATCCACAGGCTGCGCCCCTGCGAGATGGCGTCCACAACCTGCAGGGCCGCGCGCAGTCTCTCCCCCGATCCACCGACCAGCGAACTCTGCATAGCCGAGAGGTCGAAGGCCACGGTCGGAATCCCCGCCGTGGCGCCCGCCGCTTTACCGACCGCGCTCTTCGCCGCTCCCGCCGGACCGATAAAGATAAGTCCGTCGGCGCCGCGGTCCTGCATCCAGCTCAGCATCGTGCCGGTCATCTCCGTCTTGACGCCCGACATGTCCGTGCCGGCACCTGCGAACGCCTTCTCAATCTCGTCCACGAAGACGATCACGCGTGGAACTTCCTGGCCGTGAAGGACCGCGGTCAAGAACCGCTTGATGTTGTCGCACCCGCCGATCTGATCGAAAGTTTCCCCACCGCGCCAAACCGTAAGTCCCGGCGTCTGCTCGACGGCCTGACGTTTCCGATCCCAGAGCCGATCGAGGTTCAGGCCCTTCTTTGATAGCGACATGGCCAGCACCTGTTCAGCCGGGAACGCCGCCAAGCCCACGAGGGCGTCAACCGCTTTTGCAGCCATTCGCTGGCCGGGCGCCGGGAGGTTTGCGGATTCGAACGTATCGGCCACCAACTGCGCCAGGTCATCCGGAGATGGAAGCGGCTCGTCGATCATCATCACGTCGTTTTGAAGCTCAACCGGCAGTGTCGCGCCGGGAGGTGTGATGAGCACCAGCATCTGGCCGCCGGCCTTGAACAAGTCTCTCAGGTTCCAGATGCCTTGCACGACATCGGCCTGCTCCCAGAACCGCTGCGGGTTGAGAAAGAAAATGATGGCGTCGGACACGATCCTTGCCGCGAGCGCAAGCATGTCGCTCGGGCCGAGCGCAGGCGAGTTCTCGCCAAGGAGTTTAGCGAGCGCCGATTTGCCCGCGTCATTCCGTCCTTGAAGCCCAGCGACAAAGTCCCAGGCGACCAGAGGCGTCTCCTCGTTCTTGCCATTCACACTCGCCGTCACCTGGCCAATAGCGCTGGCGGGGTCCGCCGTCCGAACCGCCACTAAAGGCGTCCCAACCCTCCGAGCCGCCTTGGTCACCAGGCGGAACTCTTCCGTCGTGCGAATCATGGATAGACCTCCAGAAAACAAAGAGGGGCCGGAAGCCCCAGCGGGTAGCGGTGGACTTGTTCCTACCGCTGCTGGCGGAGGAACGCTGCCGCCAGATAGATAACCGAGTTGTAGGAGATGTGAGAGCAGACTGGCGGGACGGTGGACCCGCTATCGAGGCGCAGCCAACCGTAGAGCGTGCCGGTCACAAAGATGCTCGCGATCTGGACTGGTGTAATGCCCGTCTTCACCAAATGGCCGAGCGCGAATACTGCTGCTATCCCGATCACGACGAGCCACCCAGGGCTCCGCATCCAGCGCCTGAGGAGTCCATCGAGGAGCGAGAAAAGGTAGCCACGAAACATCACCTCTTCAATCAGCGGTCCCCACGTGATGGCAATCCACAGTTCGGCGAAAGGAGGTTCCGTGCCCAAGTCGTAATTGCGGAACCACCATGCCATCACTGCTCCGGCAACCAAGCCGAGGGCAACGGCGCGCACGAGGAACACCGGAGAAGTGCGGTTCCATTGGACGTATTCGACGCCCATCACGTCGTTGAGCTTGCCTCGCAGCGCCCAGAAGAACGCGAAGAACGCCAGTGTCAGAGCCACGCCAACTATGTGCAAGGTCTCCTCCGCCGATTCCAGCATTGTCCGGCATTCCGCGGTCCGGGTCCAACGATCTGCGCTACGTCGGGACTCTTCAGGAAACGTCGAGCGCGGTCACGAGCCAGTCTGGCGGATCGTCCACCAGAAAGCGGACCACGCCCTTCTCACTCTCCAGAACCAACCTTGGCGGTCCACCGACGGGTGAGTTGTCGTACACCCACAGATCATCCATCTCGGCAATGGCCTTCGGGAGATTCGCCAGACTGGCTTCGTAGGTAGCCCGAAGGGTTGTCTCAGACGCGCTATGGCCGCCGGCGTCCGCGCGAACCTTGACACGCTCCACGTGCATCGCGAAATCGCGCAGCCCCAGATAGCGCATCTCAGTCGCGAAGCCCGCCGCGTTCGCAAGCGATGCCTGTTCGAACGTCACTGCACTGCGCAGAGTCGTTTCAATGGCAAAGCTCGTTCGGCTCTCGATGCAGGCCAGGACGAACGCCTCGAACTCACGGTTGACCGCCGCACGGATGTGTTTGGGAATGCCAACGTACGAGCCGTGGTTGAGTTCGGCGGCGCGATCGTCGGCGTTGAAACAGGAGACGCCGAAGCTCGATACGGGGAAGATGGAAGACTTACCGCTGCCGGGCGGCCCGGCGACCACGATCATTCTGGGAGGCATCAGCCGCCGAAGTCATGATCCTGGTCATCCTGCATGTCGGGGGGCAGATCCTTGCGGATCCGGCGTCCCTTCGCGTCGATGATTCCAGCCTCCTGAAGCCGGCGAGCCGCTTCTCTGGCGCGCTTCGCGGCTGCCGGATAGTGTGGATCTCCCTTCGGCTTCTGATTCCTCGCTCTCGGAACCGGAATCGTCTTCACAACCCTTATTTTACCCAGAACGGCCATCCTCTCGCTCCCCTTTCACGTGATCGGGTCTACCGCAGACGCACGTGGTGGCCCTTCACCAGTCGCGCTCCGGGGACCACGGAGTTGTTCGTTAGAGTAGATCGCACCGCGGACCCGTTGATCTCCCATCCGTCCGCCGCCAGAGTCGTTTCCAGTCGGCGCCTCAGTTCTCCGTCCGCCAACTGGTAGACGATTTCCTGAAGCTCGGTCTTGGTGAATCGAATGCTGCTTTCGAAGAACCGCTCGCCGATCTGAACCGGGTCATCGATCACCAGCGAGGGCGTGCCGTTGGGCTGCATCCCGATGGCGGCCTTTTCGCCTTCCAGCTTCTTCAGGCCCCGCGACATCATGAAGGCCAGCAGCATGCTCTTCAGCCGGCTCACGCGTCCGTCAGACGCCTTCTTCCGCGCCGACAGGCGTTCTGCCTCCTCGCCGCAGATCCTGGCGATCGACTCTTGCCAGCGCCAGTAGCCAGCGATACGGTCCACCTTCGTCCGGAATGCTTCGAGGTAATCATTGATCTCCTGAAGCAACTCCTCTGGAACATCCCCTGCCTCCGCCGCCCCCTCGACACGATCCATTAGATCGATCAGCCGCTCATCGATATCGAAAAGGGAGCGGGGATCACGTTCCGGTTTCGCCGCGACATGTTTTCGCAGAGCTTCCACCATGTCCGCAACGCGCTCTCGAACGCCTTCGGGGAGCTTTCCGTCTACCGATTCCGCGGCTGCTCCCTCCATCAGGTCCGCGAGCCGTCTGGCCACGTCGAAGACCGACTCCGACGTCTTCGGAAACACGGAGAGTGTTGCCGCCATAGTTTACCTCCTGGTTTTGATTCAAAACAGCGAAAGCTGCTCAGGTGGCACGGTGGGAATCCAGACCCTCGGTTGCTCCGGCTCAACCACGACAGCCGGCTCGTTGCTAGTCAGCACTGGTTGCTCGCATATCGCGTTCGGCGGCGGAGCAGATTCCTCGCGTTGCCGCTGGAGCGCTCGCCACACGGCGGCTGCTTGCTCCCCGACGCCCTGCTGCGTTACAAGCTCACGCGCCATGGCGGTCAGCAGGTCGCCCTCGTCATCCATCGCCTGAAGACCCTCGCCCTGGAGTTTTCCCTCCATGGCTAGTGAGACCAAAAGCTTCTTGCCCATGAGTCGAAGACAGCGCTCCTGAGCCGAGTCGGTATACGCGAAGAAGGCGACCCGCACGGGGCGTTTCTGGCCGATCCGCCAACTGCGCCTGCTGGCCTGTCTGAGCGTATAAATTGAGTAACCCGTCTGAACGAAGAAGATGCAGGGAAACTGAATTAGGTCTAAGTTATTTGGAATATGCGGACGGCGACGGTGGCGAGCCCGTCTGCGGGAGGGGATTGCACATTTTCTTTTTGAAACCAGTTGTCCTCTTTAACCGACCCCGATAATCTCAGAACAGCGAAAACTGCTCAGGCTCGGGAGGCGGGGGATCGGGCTGGCGCTGCGCGGGAATCACGGGTGGACGCTCACCGAACTTCAGAGTGCTTGTGAGCGTTGGCAATGCACGCGGCGGTGGTAGCGCCGTGGGGCGCGCGGGTTCAGAATCCTCGGGCACGACCGGCCTCAGTGGTTGGACGCGCAGTTGCTCTGCTTTGAGCTGTTTCCAGAAGGCGTCGGCGGACTCGCCGATTCCATGTTTGGTCACCAGCTCGCGAGCCATCGCCGTGAGCATGTCGTCGTCTTCTTCGAACGACTGAAGCCCTCCGTCAGCGAACTTACCCTCCATTGCGAGGGAGACAAGCATCTTCTTCGCCATGAGTCTGAGACAACTGGACTGCATGGTATCCGCATAGTGCAGGTGAAAAACGCGCACGGCTTGGCGCTGTCCAATGCGCCAGGACCGGCGACTCGCCTGTCGGAGCGTGTGCAGCGAATAACCCGACTGATAGAAGATCAGCGAGGGGTGGCTCAGCAGATCGAGGCCAGTCTCGATGATTTTTGGATGACAGATGGTAACCTGGACGCCTTCGTGCAGCTTGCGCTCAAACCAGGATTCCCGCTTCTCCGTGGGTACATCCGATGTGAGCACCGCGACGCGAACGCCCTCCCGTGCAAGAATCGTCTCCAACCGACGAGTGACATCGCGCTTCTGGGTGTAAACAGCATACACGTGACAGCGGCGCCCCGATTTCAGCTCCGCTTTGACGATCTCAATCAGCCGCCGTTCCTTACTTTGCAGGCATTCACGATCCAGGTCCTCCGTCTGGGCGATCAGGAACCGCTCTCGCCTATTAGTCTCCGGATCGTACTCCCAGCCGTACAGATCGCCCACATCGTAGGGCCTATCGGGATACATCAACAGCGCATTCAAGCCCACGCTCATCGCTGAATGATTACCGCGGTGCTCCTTCAACGCACTTTTCACGGCCTCCTCCAATCGGCCGTATGCCCCGCGAAGCGTTGGGTCCATTTCGACCCCAATCACCTCTTCGGTGTAGGGCGGCAGATCGCAAGCGATGTCCTCCAAAGAGATGAACGCAGCCAGTTCCATAAGAAACTGCCCGAACAGCAACGGCGATGCACCTGGCTTGCGCTTCACCTGGGTAGTCACCCGCGCTTTCGAGCAAGCGTTGTCGGCCGGTTCGATCGTCGTAATCTTTTCGAGAACGCCGTATGTCTCGGAGAACGAGCGCAGGCCTGACTCGCCCCACTCGTATCCGAGCCGCGCCATTTTGCTCGGCTCCAAACGATAGAGCACGTTATAAAGATCGCCGGCATAGCCACCCAACAGAGTGCCCGTGAGAACCACGATGTGATCCACGCAGGCGGCAAGAGTTCCAAGCGCGTTACCTTGCGCGGTGTCCCCGGCTAACTGGTGGACTTCATCGCCGATGCCGTAATCAAACCAATCCGGCATGTAACGACCGATGAACTCCAGCGGCGCGACACGACGAATCTTTGTGCGGTCCGCCTGCCACAGGGGACTGAACAAAGTGCGCCGCGATTTGGCATCCGGCGCGCCTTCTTCGCCGATCACATTGACGATTTCGCTAACCCGCGTTTTGTCGAAGTCAGAGGCGAGCAGACGCCGATCACTTATGTAGACTGGTCTGCCGGTATCTGGATTGACGGTGCTGCCGAGGAACGGTCCCGAGCGCGCAATCCGATGTGCATGCCGCCAGAACCATCCGAGTTTGGAGCGGTCCCGGCCCACAACGAAGAGCGCCGGGCCAGCGCACATTTCCCGATGCCATCGCTCGCGTGCGGTTCTGCATTTCTTGCGCAGACGCAGTTCCGTCAGCGTCGTGTGCAATCCCTCACGCACGATTTTCCCGTGCCGCAGCTTGACCTCGTTCACTCCGCAAGGCGAACCGTCCCGCGCGCGATCGCGTAGCGCGTCAATGAAGAAGACCCGAATGCCCGGGAGCGTCTGGAATGCCTCGCGGGCCATCTTCGCCGTGAGGTGGCCCGGCACAAGTGCGAGGGCCGTGTACGGCCGTCCGTCAGCATGACAATGGATCGCAGCCAACGCGACGAGAGTTTTCCCGGTTCCGCATTCGGCAATCACGGCTGCAGCACGGGCTTGCTCCCAGCGTTTCACGACCGACATCGCCGCCAGTTCTTGGGCGGGATACGGCCTACGAAGCAGTGTATTCATTCTCGGCGAGACCGGATCACCCGGATTGTAGAGGGCCGGATGCATCCGGACCGTGCGGTCAGCCAGTTCGTTGCCAAACGCGCGCAAGTAGTCAGCGATGTTTTTCGGGATTGACATAATCCGCCCCTTCGAGACAAGAACAACAAGCAGAGTCTTTGTTTCTAAACCAAACCATCATCATTCTGTTGTTGTCGTCCTGCGATACTCATTTGGGCCAATCGGTGAGAACGGAGAGATCGAATGGCTGAGATTCGTTGGGAACGTTACCCGCGGGCAGCCGAACTTGGTCTCGCCCGCGCTTGGCTGGTGCTGCAACAGAACCTTGGTCTAGCGTCAAATACGATCGATGCATACGGGCGCGCCCTTGAGGAATACCTTGCGTTCAGCGCCGCGAAGGATATCTCAGTAATTACAGCGGCGAGGGATCACATCGCGGCCTATGTGCGGGATCTGAGTTCGCGGCCGCATCCGCGCGGCGCAAACGTGGTTTTACTCGATTCGGGTGCTGGTCTCGCCAACGCGACTATTCAGCAACGGATCACAGCCATCCGCCTCTTTTACGACTACCTGATGGAAGAAGGCTTGCGTTCCAATAATCCAGTAGGACGTGGCCGATATACACCCGGCAAAGGCTTCGGCGGAGCGCGCGACCGTGGATTAATCCCGCGGTTCACCAAGCTCCCTTGGATTCCCAACGATGGGCAATGGAAAACGGTGCTTGAGGCGGCACGAACGGAAACGTTTCGAAACCGCATGATGCTGGCTCTCTCCTACGATTCCGCTCTCCGAAGAGAAGAGCTTTGTAGCGTGGAGACATCCGATATTGACCCCGCGCACCGAATGCTCACAATCCGGGCGGAGACAACCAAGACCCGCCGCGCACGTGTGGTCCCGTATTCGCCAGCCACTGGCGATCTGCTCGCAGCATATCTGCGGCGACGACGCGAGTTCAGCCGGGAGCGAGGCCCTCTATTCCTTTCGGAATCACGCCGCAACCCTGGTCGGCCGATCTCGAAATGGACTTGGTCGAAGGTAGTGGAAAGGATCTCGGATCGGTCAGGAATCCTGGAGTTCACCACGCACACCACGCGGCACCTGTGCCTTACCGACCTTGCGCGGGCGAATTGGGACGTTCAGGAGATCGCGGTGTTCGCTGGGCACAGAAGTGTCCAAACGACCCTTCTGTACATTCACTTGAGCGGCCGGGAGTTGGCACCCAAGTTGGCGAAGGGCATGGCTGAGATTCATGCTTGGCGCACACGGATGATGAGAGAGGTGCTGTCTGAATAAGCTGTACATCAACGCGGCGTACGCCTCGGACACGGCGCAGGATGAGTGGTCCTGGCCGATTGATCCGACGCGGTACGACCACACGGGCGAACTTCGGAAGAACGAGATCACCGCGCTCGAGCACTTGGTATCGCGAGCGATGTACGGTCATTTCCGCGGGCGTGTCCGGAACGATCTCGAGCGTTTGACCCAGCCAATCCTGGACGCGGTTGCCGCAACCGATACTCCGAAACAGTCTGGCGATGGCGCAATGGGTGCGCTGGTGCTTGAGATGCACGAGCGGCAGACTTCATATTGGGCGTGGCCGCGCGAGGTCTGGTTGGAGATTCTTGGTCCGACCGCCCGCAGCTTTCATGTTCGCTACAAGTGGACCACGACTCACGGGCGCCACGCCTTGGTTACTGCCACATACCTGCTCGGTTTGTTCGACGATTTTCGGGCGTTGGGAATCATTGACCGAACGGCGCTTGCCTGCCGGATCTTCGGCCGCGAGCGCATTCATTCACACATCAAGACGGTAGTGGATGTAATCCGCTCGTGGGGATTCAGCCGGTTCAAAGCGAAGGACATTCAATGGGCGCTGTGCAGCGTGCTCCTCGCCAACAAGAGCCCGAATCTGGAAGATTTGACGGTGGATGTGTTGCGCGCCGAACGTGACTTTACAACAGTGCATTACCGCGGTGCGAGTATCGCCGCGCTATCGAGCGCGTTGAAGCACGTCGGCGCCATTCCGGAGGCGATTGAAAGAAAGTACGGGCACACTCGACTGGGAGACTCGAAGAATGGCGTCGATCCTGTGTGGATTCAGTACGTCGAGCGTTGGTTCCAGACATCCACAATTCAGAAGAACAGCCGCGAGCGCGTCCGTCACCTTCTCCTCAAGGCCGGCCGCTGGCTGACCAAAACCCATCCCGGCTGCACGTCACCTGAGAACTGGACCCGAGAGCTCGCCGCGGAATGGGTGGCAGTTGTTTGCCGAATGAAGCGCTGGGAATGGGTGCAGATCGAGGACAAGTTCAAACACGGAATCGGCCAGCCGCTTTCAGCCAAGGCCAAAGCGCACCACCTCTCCGCCGTCAGCATGTTCTTCCGCGACCTTCAGGAGTGGGCCTGGATACCGCGGAAGCTGGACCCGCGGCGCTGCTTTTCTGCACCAAAGAGCCTGCGTGCCCTTATAGGCCCAAAGCCCAAGGTGATCGCCGATGACGTCTGGGCCAAGCTTCTTTGGGCCGGCCTCAACCTGGAAGAGGCCGATCTGAGCCGGAATGCGAACGGCAGACACTTTTATCCCGTTCTCATGGTGAAGGCGCTCTCTATTGTTTGGCTGTTCAGCGGATTGCGCCTGGATGAGATCCGTCGCCTTCGCGTCGGCTGCACAAGGGAAAACTGGAAGACGGACTCAGCCGCACCTGAGGCGGCCGTCATCTGCAATCTGGACGTTCCGGTCAACAAAACAAGCCATGCTTTCACCAAGCCCGTCGACCAGATCGTAGGCGAATCCATTCGCGCTTGGGAGGCACAGCGACCCGTGCAGCCCGCTGCCATCGACGGGAAGACCGGCGAAGCAGTGCACTTCCTCTTTGCATATCGAAGCAACCGCCCGGGGCACGATTACATCAACCACACGCTGGTGCCGATTCTGTGCAAAAAGGCTGGAGTGCCTGCAGAAGACGCGCGCGGCAGGCTTACCAGCCACCGCGCACGCTCGACTATTGCGTCCCAGCTATTCAATGCCAAGGAGCCCATGTCATTGTTTGAGCTCCAGCGTTGGTTGGGCCATAAATGGGCGAACTCCACCCAGCACTACCTGGACATCACGCCGACGAAACTCGCGCAGTCGTTCCGGGACGCAGGCTATTTCGCGCGTAATGTCCGAGCGATCGACGTTTTGATCGATCGGGATGTTGTCCTGAGCGGGAAAGCCGCGCAGGAGCCCTGGAAATTCTACGATCTGGGCCACGGCTACTGTACGTACGATTTCTTCGACCAATGCCCCCATCGCATGGCCTGTGCGAAGTGCGGGTTTTACCTGCCGAAGGGCTCCAGCCGCTCTCAGTTGCTGGAAGGCAAAGAGAACCTACTGCGGATGCGGCAGGAGATTCCCCTGAACGACACGGAACTGGCGGCGGTTGATGATGGCGTTGCGGCGCTCGACAGGCTTCTCGATCAACTGGCCGATGTTGCCACGCCCGCCGGACCGACACCTCGACAACTGCGTAGCTCTGAGATCGCCAGCGCGGATCCCCAGAGGGAGTAATCGCCATGGCGGGCACCTGGGTTGACTATCGCGCTATAAAGGACGCTGTTTCCATGGAAACGGTCCTGGCCAACTATGGCATTCGCCTTCACCGTCTCGACGGTCAGCATCTTCGGGGGCGTTGTCCACTCCCGGTGCATTCCTCGAAGGGCAGTCGCCAAAGCTTCATCGTGAACACCGGCAAGAACGCCTGGGCCTGCCATTCCGATTCATGTGTTGCGGCAAGGGCCGGTCGGATCGGCGGCAACGTGCTGGACTTCATCTCCGCCATGGAGAATTGCTCCGTCCGCGAGGCGGCGCTAAAGCTTCAAGACTGGTTCAAGGTGCCGTCGGCGCGTTCGTCGCCCGTCAGCCAGCAGGAAGCAGAGCACTCGCATGAGGCCACTCCGGGCGCCGACAACAAGCCGCTGTCGTTTGCGCTCAGTCACATCGATTCCTCGCACCCTTATCTGGCCGGGCGCGGTGTTGACCCGGAAACAGCCCGTCATTTCGGCATTGGATATGATCGCGGAAAAGGCTTCATGGCCGGCCGCGTCGTCGTACCGATTCACGATGAGAATGGGTTTCTTGTGGCCTACGCCGGCAGATCTGTCGACGGGACGGATCCGAAATATCGCTTTCCGCCACGATTCCGGAAGTCGCTTGTGCTCTTCAATCTCCACCGGGCCGCGGCCCATGGGGAATCCGTTGTTGTCGTCGAGGGCTTCTTCGATTGCGTTAGAGTCCATCAAGCAGGCTTGCCTTGCGTAGTTGCGTTGATGGGGTGCTCACTCTCCTTTCGGCAAGAGGAACTTCTCCACCAACGTTTTCGGGAAGTCATTCTCCTGCTCGACGGCGATAAGGCAGGACGGAATGCTGCCGCCGCTATCGCCAAGCGTTTGGTCTCGAGGGTTTCCACCAGGCTCGTCGAGGTCCCGGATGGGAGTCAGCCCGACCAGATGGGCGCCGACCAGATTCGCTGTCTGTGCATTCCTGGCTACTTCTAGTCTGCCAACACGATCTAAACGGTACACGACTACTCGCCAGTGGGTGTATTTCTGGCAGCTTCAATGTCCAGGCGATCCAACATCCCTCAAGTCCGGTGTGCCCTGCCGATCGAAAGGATCAGCGTTGACAGTGGATTTTAGTATTCCGCGCTAATCCTGGCGAAGCGCTATCAGTGGCTGGATGACCGCAGCTCTTTTCGCCGGAAGCAGAGCAGCGGCCAAACCTGTGAGTACCAGCAATCCGGCGGACGCGGCCAATACCAAGGGATTCCGCGACGACGCACCATATGTGGCGCTTGCGAGCACGCTGCCAGCAGCTAAAGCCACGCCGACTCCCGCGCCGATCCCAACGGACATGACCGCACCGACCTGCCGCAGAACGAGCCCACAGATCCGCGCGGGCGTGGCACCGAGGGCCATCCGCACGCCGATCTCGCTCGTCCGGCCGGCAACGTAACTGCTCAGAATTGCAAACAGCCCGATCGCCGCCAGCAGAAGGGCGAGAAATCCGAAAACGGCCGCAAGATAGGCTAGGACGCGATCCTCCGCGATCGATTGATCGCGCATCGACGCGAGCGGGTGATATTCGTCGAGATATTCGCGGCCGACCGACTGCACCGCCGCCGCCAGGGCTCGGGCGTCGGGCGGTCTGAGGCCGGTTCCTCTAACGTACAGCACGGGATAGCGCTGTTCCTTCGGGTCCTGCCAGAAGTTGAGGTAAACCGCAAGTGGCCTCGAGTCGCGCGGGTCCACCAAACTGATCCGCATGGTGGGCGCCACTCCGACCACGCGGTACTGTTTGGTCGATCCGGTCTCGCCAACGAGAATCTGTTCTCCGAGAACATTGCCTCCCAGGAGCTTCGCTATGGATTCACTGACGATCGCCTCGGGCTCCGCGTGGTCGCGGGCAAGGTCTTCACCGGCGCGCAAGCTTACGCCTATGGTTCGAAAGTAGCCGTCGCTGACGCGGATCGTCTGCGCGCGCAGTTCGCGGCTGCTGCCCGCGGTTCGGACCAGTTCCGGGTAGAGCTTGTGCCAATAGAGCGCAAAACTGGAGAGGCTTGCGGATTGGACACCTGGAACTGAAGAGATCCGGCGCAGAAGGTTTGTGTAGTAGGGCGCCAACTCAGCCATGCCATATCCGCCGGGAAGTGGGGAGAGCATCCCTTCCGCAAGTCCGTCGAGTTGCAGGCCTAACGGCAAGCTCAAGAGGCTGGCGAAAGAGGAAGCGTATACGCCGCAGGCAGTGACCAATGCAAGGGTGAAGGCGACCTGAGCGGCGATCAACGCCTTTTGCGCACGCGACGAAGTTCCCGCAATCCCTCGTCCCGCCTCGCGCAGGTTGCGAATACCTCCGGACCGGCGAGCCTGCCAGACCGGAATGGCGATGAGAGATACGGCCACCAATGCGACAGTTGCCGCGAGCCAGAGAATCCCGCGCGCAGTCAGCGATGTATTCATCGAAAAATTCGCCAGCATCGCGGATGCCCCGGCGACAATCGCCCGGCTGGCCCCCGAGGCGAACAGCACGCCGCCAAGCCCACCGCCGATCGCAAGCAAACCTCCCTCGATCGCCAGTGGGCGCAGAACCCGCCATGGCGTTCCGCCGATCGCCAGCCGGATACCTACCTCCTTCTGCCTTGCAAGCGCGCGCGTCGCCGCCAATCCGGCCAGATTCAGGCAGGCAATTAACAGGATCGCGACGCAGACCCCAAACAGCAGATAGAGCGGCCGCCCAAAACGGTCGCGCAGCATCCAATCGACGCCGGTTCGGGCGGACGACACGACGAGGCGGTTGGCCAGGTAGTTTCTTCGCTGCGGTGGATTGTATCGCGCCGGCACACTCTGTTCGAGCAGCGGACGCGTCATCGCGGCGACGCGAGCTGCGGCGGCCGTCTGCGAGACACCCGGCGCTAGCCGGCAGAAGATGCTGACCCAGTAATATTGGAACCGCCGGCTCGGCAGATCTCCCGGCGTGTGGTGCAGGGGAACGATCAGCCCCGGCTCAAACCCCAGCAGCACGCCGGTGAAGTCATCCGTGGATACGCCTATCACGGTGAAAGTATCCGCCCCGGCCTGGATCTGCTTTCCTAGGACGGCAGGCGAGCTGCCGAAATCGCGCCGCCACAGCGCGGCGGTCAGGACCACAACGTTGGGCGCTTGCGGACCATCGTCGGCAATCGTGAAAGGCCGGCCAATCTGGGTGCTGACGCCCAGGGTTCGAAAGCAATCTCCCGTCATTGCCAGCGTCCCCGTACTCGCGATGGCACCGTTGATGTTCGTGGTCACGCGGGGTGTCGTAAATCCACAAACGCCCTGGAAGACCGGTTCCTGCCGCAAAGGATCCAGAACTGTCGAGGGCATTCCGTTAAGCCGGCCCTGAGGACCGACGGGATTGATGGTCACCAGTTGGTCCGGCCGGAACACGGGGATCGACCGCAGCACGAGGGCGTCGATCAGCTCGAATACGCATAAGTTCGCTCCGATCGCAAAGGCCAGGATGAGCACCGCCGCGGTCGTAAACCACGGCGTCTTGCGTAGCATGCGCAAAGAATAGCCGATGTCCTTGAGCCATGAATCGACCCGGGTCCAGCGCCCCTTTTCGAAGTGCTGCTCCTGAACGGCTGCCACGTTGCCGAATGTGCGGCGAGCCACATACCTGGCCGCCTGCCGTGTCATACCTTCGCTTTCGAGTTGGTCCTGTTCCAAGTCGAGATGCGCGCGGATCTCCTCTGCGAAATCGGCGTCAGAACGTTTGCGGCGCCAGCGCATGGCCTACCCCTCCGCCGGGCCCGGACCAAGAACGAGGCCAATTGCGCGAGCCAGCCTGCGCCAGGCACCGGTTTCCTTCACAAGATGCGCCCGGCCCGCTCGCGTCAACTCATAAAAACGTGCCTTCCGGTTATTCGCAGAAGCGCCCCAGCGAGCCTTGACCCAGCCGCGTTCTTCAAGGCGTTGAAGTGCGGGATAGAGTGAACCGTGGTCCACGAGCAGCGCGTCTTCAGACCGCTGCTGGATGCCGCGCGCGATACCCTGGCCGTGCTGTGGCCCAAAAACCAGCATGCGAAGAATCAAGACATCGAGGGTTCCTTGCAGTAGCGGAGCTCTTCGGGTCGGCATTCTACATGAGGAGCATACACCCGTTCGGGTAGGATTTCAACAGGACGGGTTGCTTCATTGGTTCGGGCATTGGTCGGAAACGCGCTACTCCGGCGTTGCCATCGGCGTTGCCTCGGTGGCCGCACTCCTCCTCGCTGCGAGGATTTTACGCTCGGTTAACATGCGGCCCGCGGCCCGATGGGAACCGCACTTTCGACCGGCACATCACCGGTTTGCACACCCGAGATCCCACGTTCGCGAAAGGCCGACACTGGTTTCAAGAGAAAGCGAACTGCCACAGGATCGCCGCCTATATTCCACATAATCCAACCCTGTGGAAACCAGGCGCGGGTGCGCCAGGCATACCTGCATTCCTTGCTGGAGCTTTCGTTCGTACCACGCCTCCCGCTGTTCCGGCGAGATCTCCGCCGTCAACACCTCAGCACGAATCCCTTCGTTCAGCAGAAGCTGTTGCAGGCGGCGCGTTACATCGCGCTTGCGGGTATAGACGGCGAACACCTGGACGTTCCGTCCGCTGGCGAGCTCCTTCTTGACTTCCTCAATCAGCCGCCGCTCTTTGGCGTAGATGAAGTTCTCGTCTAGATCTGCCGGTTCGGAAATGACGAACCGCTCCCGCTCTCCCTCCTCATTCGTGGCGTATCCGTAAAGCGTGCCCAGATTTCGCGGGCGGTCCGGATAGAGCAACAGGGCATTCATCCCGATACTTATCACCGAGGAGTTCCCGTGATGCTGCCGCAGTGCATCCGAGATATCTGCTTCGAGCTTTGAGTATGCCTCTCGAAGCGCCGGGTCCATCTCGACTGGAATAACCTCCTCTGTGTAAGGCGGCAAGGCCTCGGAGATGTCCTCGAGCGAGACGAACGCCGCCATGTCCATCAGGTATTTGCCGAACAACAGCGGAGAGGCGCCGGGTCGCCGCTTGATTGTCGTGCTGACTCTGGCCTTCGAGCATGCGTTCTCGGAAGGCTCGATCGTGGTCACTTTTTCGAGCACGCCGTACGTCTCGGCGAACTGGCGCACGCCCGCTTCGCCGTAATCGAAGCCTTCCTCGCGCATCATGCGCCCGTCCAGCCTATACAAAATTGAGAAAATTTCGTCCGCGTAGCCGCCGAGCAATGTTCCGGTCAGAATGATCGTTCGGTCGCACACCGAGGCCAGCGTCCCCAAGGCGTTGCCTTGCGCGGTCTCGGCGCCCTTCAGTTCATGGACCTCGTCCGCTATGCCGTAATCGAAGAATCCACTCAGACAACGGCCGATGAATTCCATCGATGCCATCCGATGAATCTTCGCGTCATCGGCTTGCCAGAGGGGACTGAAGAATGCCTTCCGTCCTCTCTCGGATTCCGGCAGGACCAGCTCGCTGTGCTTGACCTTGCGGAAATCCGTCCGGCGCAACTGGTCCTCACCGGCGAGTATCGGCCTGCCCGTGTCGGGGTTGACAACGTTGCCGGTGAACGGGCCACACCTGGGCATTGCATAAGCGTGTCGCCAGAAGTAGCCTAACTTGGCGGTTTCTCTTGAAAGAACCCATACTGACGATGCCCGCACCTCTGCCAGCCAGCGCGCCCGCGCCGAGCGATGATTCTTCGCCAGGCGCACCTCGCTCAGCGTGGTCCTCAGCCCCTCTCGAACGATCCGGCCATTCCGCAGGCGTACCTCATTGACGCCGGTGAAACCGTTCGACCCAACTCCGTTTCGGATGCCATCTACGACAAAGACCCTGACGTTAGGCAATGTTAAGTGGCTTTCTTTGCACCATTTAGTGACCAAATGCGGCGGGACGAGTGCCAACGCCGTGAATTTCCGCCCTTGTGCCGCCGTGAAGATGCTCCCCAACGAGATCAGTGTTTTGCCCGTCCCGCATTCTGCAATGGCCGCGGCGCAACGGGCTTCTTGGAGTCTCTTCACCGTGCCGAGAATGGCGAGCGTCTGCGCTGGGAAGGGCCGGCGCTTGAGTTGATGCAACCAGGGCGAAACCGGATCGCCTGGATTGTGGAGCGGAGGAAACTGGTTGAGCACTCGTTCGCCAAGCGCGTTGCCGTATAGGCGCAAGTACTCCGAGATGCAGTCGGGTGCACTCATGCGGACTCCTTGTCCAAAAGTCGATGGAATAGCGAGAGACTATGTGGGAATGACGATCGTATGTCGCCGCAGGCCTTGGCTCAGGATACGAAGCATGCGCAGTTTCGTCCCTTTCACAGCGACGGGGGAACAGTTGATGCCGATCAGTTCCTCGATCAAGTTCCGGCGCTCCAGTTCGGCGCGGAACCACTCAGCCCACTCAGGCAACACCGGCAGTCCAAACCGGACCGCTAACCGATGGAGCACGAAGGCGGCGGAGGCGTCATACATCACCGTGCGCCTGGCTTCCGAGTTCGATCCGAACTTGGTCTCAAACAGCGTTTTGGAAAGAAGAACCACGTGCCGGACCGGCCGTTTTCGCCCCGGAATCTGTAGCGACGATCGGTAGACGACGGGCTTCTCGCCGAGGGTCCCATAGAGATGTACGCCCGGCGCGCGGATCTCGAAACGCAACCCTTCATGAGCTGCCGCCGTGACGGCGCCAATTTCCTGGTCTCCGCCGAACACGGACACCAGGTGCAGGTCCGTCGCGAGCCGAGACTCAGCCGGTCTCTCGGCAACCAGCCGGTTCAGATGGACCGAAACGTCCGTTATCGTGTCGCGAGTCTGTTTCACGAACGTCAGCTTCCCCATCCGCAGGTGCGCGTTGTGCATCCCCGGCCTCCTTCCCCACGGCCCGTTCAGACAGCAGTGCGATGCGTCCATCTGCATACAGCAGCGTCAGGCGCTGCGAGAATCTCTCCTTTTCCCGTATTACAGTCGCGCCCGAGTCGTCTTCTTCCTCGGTCCGATCGACGACCTTCACGCTTTCCCAGTAAGCGACGTGGGTATCCTGCCCTTCGCCGAACTGGCCGTTGAGAAGTCCGGCAGTGCAAAGAATTCCGACGTGTCCCTTGTGCAAAGGAGTTAGGGGCCGCCCCGAGAACTCCGTCTTCGGAGCATGCGTGATGCGCTGCGCCTGCAACCACGCCGGCGACTTCTCCAGCAGATCTTCGATCAGGTCGAGCGGCAGCCCTCGGTACTCGAGCTTTGCGGGTAAGCTGGGCGGCACTGCGTAGATGCGATCCGGCATGTCAGGCAGTCGCGGAATCTCTTCATATCGGCGCGTAAGCTCAAGCAGCCGCCGGTTGCCCTGCTGTACTGCGTGGTCGGTCATCCGCTCGCGCTCTTGACGTGTTCGCCGGATTCCGAACACCACAACCTGTTTGTACTTGACTGCCTCCGGCTCCGTAAGCCGGTAGATCGCCTTATCGCGAAAATGCGGAGTAAGCACAAGCCGGCATTCATACACGCGATCGAACGGAGCGATCATCACCAGCCCCCCAGCCTGCCTCACCCAGCGGTACACATACTCGAGGAAGATCCGCTCCATCCGCTGGTTCTTCCCTTCGCCGATTTCAAAATCAAATGGGCTGTTGAGATACAGGAGTGAGAAGGACTCCACAGGTGCATGAGCTTCGAACGCGCTCCCCTGAATCACATGGTCCAAGACACGCTTTGCCTCTCCCGCCCGGTATGCGTCGAGTTCGATCCCGTACCTCAGCACAGATGCGTCGTGCGTAATCGTTCGAAGAGCCGCACCCGTGCCCGCGCACGGGTCCAGTACGCTTGCTTCGCCCTGGAACTGAAGGAATCTCCGAATGCGCTCAGCTTCGACCGAGGCCAATGGGTAGTAAGCGAGCTTTAGGCGCCCTGCTGTCCTCATCCTACCTCCTGTGCGACCCCGCTTCCGCAGCAGCAGCAACAGCAGCAGCAGCGCCGCGCTCTTCCCGCCACCAACTCACCACCGCGCAGCCATGCCTACTGACTTCGTCGCAGCAGCGGCCGCGGCGCAGTCCGTCGAAACGCTGAAGTCCGGCAAGGTTATGGTTTATTCGCGGCAAGGAATTGCTTTAATTGACATGCTGCCCGTGATCCTCGTGTTCCTGCGCCTCCCCCAACCGGTTTGCGAAGAACATCTCTTGAAAGCCGGCAATGTCCTCTCGGAGTTCTGACGCTGCTGCCCCCATCTCGGGGTTCTTATCCAGCAGCGTTCGAAGAGATCGTTCGGACAGCCCTTTGCGATCGCCAGCCTCGATGAGGGCATGGCAGGTCGAGCATGCAGCCCAATCGCCGACACTCTGGCCGACCACACCCGCGACGGCGTATGCGAGAAAATTGCGTGCCGGGTAGCGCCAAGCCACCTCCGGCTCGGAGCAGAAATCACATATGCACATAGGGACACTCCTTCCCTCAGCCCAGTGCCAAACAAAGGATTGCGGGTTCGTCGAAGGCTCAGCCGTGAACGTCGCCGCTGAGAGACTTATGCTGTCAGTCGCTCGCCGCGCAGGTCCCGGACAAACCCGTCCTTCAAGGACTCCGCGCGCTGCCGCTCAACCCAGCGCAGGGTGTATGCCTGTAACCCGCGCAGCCACTCTCGCGGATCGGACGATTCGATGAGGCCGAGTTCTTCCTCGGTGAAGTTCCGGTCTCCGGCCTGCCGTTCGCGGGATCGTTCGATATACTCGGCGAGTTCGCCTGTCCAACGCGCCATCGGGATGTACAGCCATGCCGGCATCATCGCGAATGCCAACTTGTCCGCGAGGCACAACCGGCTTACGGGCAATCCCATCCGGCGCGACCAGTAGCGCGAATGGCAGTAGCATTCCAAACCCCATCTGGGGCCAAACAGCCAACCCATGATCCGCGCCCCAAGAACTACGTGCTCCTCGCCGCGTGGGCCGTCCATTTCGTCCCGGCCGATATAACCGATGTCGTGCAGGAAGCAGGCGCACCATATGCGCGGGTCCCAGGGAAGACCGTAAAGACGCCGCCAAGCGAGGGCGACCGCTACTGGATGAACAAGCAGACTGTGAGCACCGGCAATGAGGCTTTTCGTACCCCGTTTCATTGGGAACCCTCCTTCGGCACGGTCTATTCGGACGCCGCCTCCGCTCCCTCTTCCGCGACAACTCGTCGCCGAGCCTTTGTACCGGGAATGGGTACCAGCTTCCGATAGATGGGCCACAGGAGAATCGTGCCCGTGATGGCGCCGGTGAGCGTGCCGAGTTCGTTCGTGTGACCGGCGAGCACCGCTGCAAGGAATAGAAACAGGCAGAGCTTCAAACCAAACTCCCTCATCGCAATCCCCTAATCCCGATCCGCGAGCATCTGGACAGCATCCACCCAGCTTGGAGAACCAGGCTGGTTCTGAACGACTACTGCTCCTCACCGCGCAGAAGCGTGTGAGCCTGCTTCAGGAGATGATTCGCCGCACTGTTGAGCAGGCGCCACGCAGGCGACACCGACATACCGAGGGCCTCCTCTTCGTGGACCTGCTGCTTGTTCTTGTTGATCAGGCGGACGGCGTCAATGATGCACCGATACCGCAGAGCGTTCTCTGTCTCGCCTGAGCTTTCTCTTGCTGTGCTTGCTGCCGGACTCATGTGTTTCCTTCCTTCGCCGTCATTCCTTGTTGGGCATTACTGGCGTATGAGGCAATCGACGCCGCGTCCGGGTGATCTTCGGTTACGATGCGTTCCTTGCCGATGCCCAGCTCCCGCGCGTGCATATCTGCAGAGTCCGCAGAAATTGCCCTCTCGACCAACCCATGGCAGTGGCGGCAGTTCACGCACGATACTCCGGCCGTAACGGCCTTCACAGCCTCCACCAACGATTCAGGGACGGGCCTGACTTCGCCTCCGCGGGAGAAGAACTCCGGCGCGAATCCCTGCTTCAGGAGATCCGGCGGCAACTGGCCGTCGATTCCGCGGAAAACCACCGTCGATTCCACGGGCGGCCGTTTACCTGCCGCACCATTCCCAAGTCGGTGACTCGAAACCAGGAGTTGATACGTCTGCCCGATACGCGACATCTCGACGCTCATCAACTCGGCTGCCACGAGTACTGCGTGTACTCCGTTCGAACCGATCCGATCCAGCTTTTGCAGCCAGGGAAGGCGGCTCCCATCCTCCGCGAAGAACGAAATGTAGCGGCCCAACTCCCTGGTGCTGCCGCCGCTCTCCACGCCGCGGAGAACCCACCGAACACCACGGGCCTGTCTTTCGGCTGTCACCCATGTTTGGCAGTAGATTCCGGAGCTTTCCAGCCGCCGCATCACGGGCTTCGGCAGAACCAGCCGTGCAAGGTCCTTTGGCATCGCTTTCACCTCACCGGGTCAAAATCGGAATCGGAACACCCAACGCCGCTCGGATCTGCTCCTTTGTGCAGCCCGCCCAGCAGATGTATTTCCAGGGCTCCTCAACGGAGATGGCGAGATTGTCCTTGCTGCGGTCGCGCCCGGCCGCCGCGCACGATGGGCACCGGGCAACCCAGTTCCGGCCAACCCGGCGCCGGGTTTCGATGTGGTCCAGAATTCTGAACTGCGGCCGATCCGGCTTGAATTCAACCCGCCGGGATGTCTCCGCCGGCGGATCAATCGGGACCACAGCCATCAACTCCTTCATCTGTTCCTCCGTCACTCGCCTTAGGTTTCCGAGATATGCCATCTGCGCCTCGAGTTCGTAGGGAGCACCATAGAACCAGTAGCGGCGGCTCGCAGCGCGATGAACGCCAAGGGGTCCCCGAATCGCGTTGCCGAACTGCCCTTCATCGACTGCGTCCTGCTTCGGGAACAACTCAATCCCCTCTCCGCAACCAGAGCCCTTCACCTCGACAGACAATTGCCTGGCCAGGTGTCGGATGTAAACGCGGGCGTGCTTTGCCAGCAGGGGTTTCTCGAAGAAGATCCACAGGTGCCCGCCGCGGCGGCTCTGTTCGAGCGCTGCCTGAATCCCGTTGCGTCCAAGTTCGAACTGGAGCTTGAGGAGGTCCTCAAGTGCCTTCCGGTAGTCGGCGTCAATCGCCATCCACTTCACCCGCTGCGTCCGCGGGTTGATCGCGTAGATTCCAAGCGTGATCTCGCCCGCCAAGTGACGTTGGATGTCCCACGGCGTCAACTCCAATGGCCTCTCACGCCTACGCGGGCGGTAATAATAATGTCGGCCTGATGACGGATGGGGCGTATCGGATTGCAGGGTGTAGGCGCGGCGGTTTACGAACCACCGCGCATACTCGACCGCCATCTCCGGCGTCGCCTGGAGCAAGTCAGGCATATCATCTCCATACACTCGTTCCCGGAAATCTCAAAACGAGTTTCAGGATCGTTGTGCCGCCGCGAGGCGTGCCGGGTTCTCGGCGAAATCTAGCAGTCGGAAGTCCCGTATCTTTCGTCCCATGTCGGTGGTCGAGTAGCCGCCGAAGACGCCATCTGCAAGGTCCAGGAGCCAGAAGCTACCGCGTTTGCGGTTGTAGACGTAGAACTCGCCGGAACGGTCATCGCCGGGAGCCATCACGAACAGCAGCAGGCCCTTGGCGTACTCCACCCAGTGGCCCACCACGCCCTCGCCGACCGTCAGGAAACGGGCTACGATCTCCGTCAAGTCCTGCTCGGTCCGCATTTCCAGATCTTTTGTGCTGAGCACTTGGCTCGCACCTACACGATTTGCGCTCATTTCGTCTCCTTTCTGTTCAGCTATTTGGCAGCGCACACTACGGCGTCTCGCATCTCTCGATCCGCCGTCGTCTGCCGATTAGTTGTGATCGCGTGGACTGTCGTCGCTGCGGCTAACCGTCTAAGTGAGTTTGAGGCGAGACCTATACATGTACTCGAGCTCCCTTCAGCGGGTACGGTAGGAAAGCCGAGCAAGAGGCCCGTTGAGGAGTTTCTACTGTACGCGGGAACCCCGCGTATTTTCCGGAAGCTGGGGTACCAAAGGGATACCCGAAGGTGTGTCCAATATCCCGCTTTCGCTGATTATCGAGCGGGTGTCTATCTGCCCCGACTCCCCGTTCGCGGCGCTAGGATGTTTCCGAGGGACCGTTCGCCAAATGTTCCTATGCAGGCAGCCGTCAACAGAACGTTGGTCGCCGGACTTCTCGGCGTCCGGCGAGAAGAATCCAGAGTGGACACGAGCAAACTGCGGAGAGGTGGAACTCTGCAACTCGCTCGAATGGGCCGAGTGGAGTGCCAACCCTGTTCAAGTCCAACTGTGCGACGCCTGCGGAACGGTCGGTTGTGCATCCGGCGGCTACGCGCATGTATCAACTCTGTCGAACCTCGTGCTGTGGACTGCGCCACAGACGGTGGCCGAATCCGACTTCGACCGGATCTTTCCGGCGAATCCGATCGAGAGGTTCGGGGCGGTTGTATTTTTGCCGGACGTATGGATGCAGCTCCGTAGCGTGGCGGCCAATGTTCCGGATGCCCACCAGATCTCGCCCTCGAACGGGTGCGCGATCCGCGATGCGTGGATCTCGGGACCACACCGGCCCAAAGGTGAAGACAGGCTCCGGGATTGGCTTCATCGACGGTTGCTCGCCGCCGATTCCCTTGACTGTGTGGAGGCGATCACATGGGTGGAACATTGGCTCTCGTGGTTTGACTCCAAGACGAGCATAGCCATTGAAGGCTATATCGCAACGACTGAAGACAGCGGAGCGCTGATCGAGAAACTCTACTTCGATGGCCCGGGTTCGGAGGATTGGCCAGCGCTCGCACGGCTCGATGATCGCATCGTCCCAGCCCTCAGCCCAACCCACGTTTTCGTGCCCCTATAGGCTGATATCGGGCTTGCCCGATCCAACATCCCAACATGTGCCATCACCGGACTGAATTGAGGCCAACTTTCCAGCGCGAAACAGCGACTACGAAATGAGGGGAGCCTCCGACGAACCTGTCCTCGCTCCGGATTTCCGTCAGGTCGAGTGCCGCTCTGCTCATCTTCCATCCCGGCGCGATGAACACCGATGCTCACGCAGCCGCCACCAGACCGCGGGCGGCGGCCTGCGCGAGTTGATCGCACCGATTTTGCTCTGCGCTGGCTCCGTGCCCACGAACCCAGGTCCAGGTCACGTTGTGCCGGCTGCTCTCCTGCACTAACCTCTCCCAAAGATCGCGATTCGCAATCGGAGCGCCGCGCGAGTTCCGCCAGCCAGCGGAAATCCAGCGCACCAGATGATGGACCATCGTACGTTGGACGTACTGAGAGTCGGTGACCACCCGAACGGCGCAACGCTCCTTGAGGGCGGCAAGGCCGGCGATTACGGCCTGCAGTTCCATCCTATTATTGGTTGTTTCAGCCTCGCTGCCCGACAGTTCCTTTTCTGCCGAGCCACATCGGAGCAGACAGGCCCAACCTCCCGGTCCCGGATTTCCCAGACACGACCCGTCCGCGAACAGCATTACCTGCTTCACAAAGCACCCCCGTCATTCCATCCTTGCTGTGGCGGCGGAGACCAGCGCAACATCCGAGTCCGTGAGGTTCTTGAGCCCGTCCAACGTTAGTCTGCCCTCTGAGGCGCCGCTGATGACGTCCGCCAGTCGTTTGCCAGTTCTATCCGCCATCTTTCTCGCCGCCTGAAGCAGGCGACCGCGTGCATCCGCGATAGGGATGGCGGCGCCATGAGCGTGGTCGCCGTTCTTTCCCGCAGCTTCCGCTTCCACGCGTCCCAGCAAGAGCTTCAGCGCGTCCCGGTCAGGAATGTCATCGGTTGACTCGCTGGCGAAGTTCAACTCGCGGCAGATGATCGCGTACCTGGCGTCGCCGACGATCGCCGCGGCGCGCCGCAACCTGTCAATGCCATTCCCAATGTCGGTCAACTTCTCAAACACGGTCGTCAGCTTTGCGTGACCAACCTTGTCCGGCTCCGCCCCGCCGGCGTACTTGTTCAGCACGAACACCGACAGGCTGTAGCCAACTTTTTCACGAAGCTCCCGAACCTTCGCCAATATCTCGTCTCGGACCAGACTCTGTCGGGGTTCCGTCCGCTGGTTGCGCATCGCCTGCCGTTGAGCCTCACGTTGCGCGTAGCCTGGTACTGCCCAATCCGGAAGACTTGGCGTGTGCGCGGGCCGGTTGTATTGGTCGAGGTCAACCCACGTTTTGTCGAGATCGTACAGGTAGCGGCCCAGTCCAAAGCAGGCACATGCGCGTTTGAATGCCTGCGCCTCCGCACGCGTTGCTGCGTTCTCGTCGTCGGCCCATTCCTCGCCGACACCGGTGTGCGACCCGAGTCCGTGGATCGTGACCTTTGACACGACCACGACTTTCGCCGCAACTGCGGTCTCCTTCTTGTCACCTGGCGCGCGACGCTCGAAGTTCTGCGCCACCTGGACGTCGTAATCGCGGGTCCATCCCCACTCTCCGAACACCTCGTTCAGGCGGTCCGTGTAGGCACGCTGGTCGGCATAAGCGACCAACTGGCCGCGCTTCTGCGGACCGTGCTTTGTCTGCTGAGTGGAAGTCGCCGTCACGCGCCACTTGATCTCGCCGGGATCGAATGGCTCGCTCAGCCGTTCCCGAATCTTGTTCAGCCGTTCCGGCGACATCTGCACGGAGTGGTTTCCGTTCGCGGCCACCGCGGCAATCCCCTCGGACAGCGACGACTCCTGGCCGCTCCCATTTACGTACGACATCGATCTGCTCTCCTTTCCTTCCTGTCGGATCAGTCTCCCCGCCGTGCTGCTGCACCGCGGTCGACGCCCCGGCATTGCGCCAAGGCCGCTGAGGTACCGACACACGTCCGGTTCACTCCGCTGTTGCGGGACTTGAGGTGGGATTTTGGGGTGGGGCCTTGAGGTGGTCTGTGTGAAGAACGGCTGAATCAGCCGTACACGTAATACTCGACGGCGTGTCCGGGCCGCTTCAGTTCGCAGACGCGTTCCCGAAAACTGCCATCGTATTCACACGTTCTGCCACCAAAGAATCGAATGTGTTCGTATCCGAGGTCGCGGAGGCGCGGCGCAAGCCAGTGCTCCTCGAACCAGTACGTCCACTCTCCGTCGTATTCGCGGTAGTCCACGAGTTCTTCCAGATCACGGTACCTCTCACTTCGTCCCGTACGGAAATATCCGGATGCCATCACCATTGCTCCTTCCTGTCCCGCTGTCTGTCCGATGGTTTCGTTTCCGACGCGTGCCATCGGTGGCACAGTGGCGGTCCGCTGCTATGCCTGACGTATGCACGCCGAGATTCTCCAGCAGCTTCGTCGTCCTATATGCCAAGCGGGACTACACACGGCGAACCGTGCGCTGCGCTGCCTGAACGGACACGCGTTCGACGTCGCGAACCACGGATACGTGAATCTGCTGAGCATCCCTTCATCACGAATTCGGTGACAGCGCCGATATGGTTGCTGCCCGCGCTCACTTCCTGAGGCCGGGCACTACGCTCCGCTTGCTGATGCCGTCACTACCCTTGCCTCCGTCCACGCGGCGTCTCACGGATTGATCCTGGAGGTCGGAGCCGGCACGGCCTACTACCTCGCCCAGTGCCTCGACTCCTGCTCGTCCTTCACGGATTGGCGGTCGACTTATCGAAGCATGCTGCCAGGCGGGCGGCCAGAGCGCACACAGAATTGCAGCGGTAGTGGCCGACATCTGGAGCCGAATTCCGCTCGCTCAAAGTCCGTCGCAATGGCTCTTGATGTTTTCGCTCCGCGCAATCCACGGAAGTTGCGGCGCACGCTTCGCGATGACGGTGCCTTGCTTGTCGTCACACCTGCGCTGTCTCATCTCGCTGAGTTGCGCCAACCGCTGGCGCTACTCGACATTGACCGGCGCAACGCGGCACGTCTCGCGGACGCATTCGCGCCCTTCTTCAGATGCCACGTACAGGAATCGCTGACCCGGCGGATGGATTTGAAACGCGACGGCACTTCAATGGCCGCCATGCTGCCTTCCGCGCGCCACACGGACGCCCGGGCGGTTGCGCAGCGCATTGCCATGCCCTCCTTTTCGATCTCAGTCACCGGCGCCGTCATGCTCCGCATATAAACGCTCAGTCTGACTGGCGTGCAACTTTCTTCTCCAGCCTCACACGCCCGCTACAGCAACACCTCAATCTTTCATCGCGCCGTTGTACGCGCGGTGCACCGGATTCGCCGTCCGCTTTCCCCCAGTCCACAACCCTCATCACTCCATCGCTCCCCAGATCCCGCACGCAATGACCCTCCAGCCTCTCCAACCCTCAAGAAACCTCTAAACTCCGGGGATATCAGAAGATCGGCCTAATGGCATCAAGCGGTTACGGGCTGGTCGCGATTGGCAAGCGAGAGGCAACGGGTGGGCAATAGAAAGACAACGCGCTCGGCCTCAGTCGCAGTCGGTGAGACAGTCCTCGAGGCGCAGTGTGATGCCGCGTCGCAGGTCGATCAAGCACGCCTGCAAGGGATCGCTGCAAAACTCGTGTGCCACTCCGACGTACAAGCGGCGTGTTGTCATGCGAAATCCGTGCACGAGGAAACCTTGCAACTGGAGACTTCGCGCGAGATACAAGAACGTGGAAATCCGCGTCTCGCGGTTCAGCTCACCGCAAATGCGCTCGTACTCGGACGTAGATTTGCACGTTCGTTCGTATTCCAGCGCGACCCGTGCACTGCTTCCGTTCAGGGCGAAGGTGACAATCGCGTCGTAGTCTTTGCGGTAGCCGTTCGTAGTGAAGTCGTTTTCGCAACGAATCTCCGTCTCAAACTGCCAGAGTCCGATGACACCCGCGCGCCGCAACGCGACCTGAACCTCGAAGACCTCAACATCGTGCCAGATCTGATCCCGTCGGTTGCCCAACTTCGTGCGAGAACTCCGCTCGACAATCGTCGGCTCTTTGCCCTGTAGGAACAACTCTCCGTTTATGCCGAGGGAGAAAACCGTGCCAATTCCGTCCACCCTGGTTCGGTCAAGAAACTCGTGTTGCGCAAGCCGCCGGACCCTCCACTTGAAGCTGTTCCACATTTCCTCGCCGAGTCCGGCGTACACAGATTCGTACAGTTGGCGCCCGGTCAGGTGTCCGGCGCGGTAAACAAGCCGGAGAATCGGCAAGTCCGCGCGTTCAGAAATCTGGATTAGTCCGCGCTCGTACCGCATATTCTCACCACCTAGTTACTCTCCAGTCGCACTTGCCGCCGCTGGCGACCAGCACGGCGCTGCCGGCCGAGCCGCGAAGCCACGCGAACGGCTGCATCGCCAACATCACTTCTTGCCGGGATCGCCATTTTGAAAAGGAAATGAGTGTCGCTCTCGATCCGTCCCAACTGTCCATATGCAGTTCGCCGACCAGGCTCTCTGTTACCGTGACGACGTACGACTCGGCGACTGCCGCCGACGAAGCGCGGCACAGGAGTGCCAGCTTCCGGTTGTGATTGACCTCAACCAAATCGCTCGCGGTCCATACCACGCCGGTGAGCTCACCGGAACGGGCGAGTTCCAGGCGCGCTTTTGCGCCGAGCTTGACCTGGCCGAAGACCTTCGCGCACGACCGGACCTGCAGACCGTCGCGGATGCCTGTCGTATTCCACACCCTTGCACCGCCGGCAGGAAGGACCTTCTCCTGCCACAAGCTGCCGAGTGAATGAACGAAGACGACCACGTCCGTCAGCTCCGCGGCGTCTTCCGGCCCGCGAGTTCTGCTTCGGCGCGCTGAAGTCTTGCGACCAGTTCCGCATTCGCAGCGCCTTGGCGGTCGCGCACCGTCTCCTCGAGTTGTTGAAGCCGGCGCTCCATCTGCGATTGGAGCTTCTGCCGCTCCTTCAAGTCCGCCTCCAACTGTGCCGATTTCGCGCGCTCTGCTGTCAGTTGCGTTTGCAGGTCGCGCACCTGCCGCTGCCACTCTTCGGCGCCGCTGCCCGGCGCTATGCCGGATTCGTGGCTCTCGATGACGCGGTTGCACATCTCGATGTGGCGGTTGTATTGGCCGATCGCTTCCAAAGCCTTGGTGTCCGCAATGCGTTTTGCGTTGATCGCGTCGGCCAGACACTCCGCAGCGACCCACTTGATCTGTCGCATCTTGTCCCACCAGAGCCAACAGATCATCAAGAGGAAGAGAACCAGGGCCATCTGGAACGCGCACAACCGGAAATACGGATTGCTAACCGAGTGCTCAGCCAGCACAGTCAGCCGCCGGTCGATTTCCTCTCCCCACCGGATCTGGTGCGGATTGAGAGCCCTTCGGTAGAACTCAAAGATCGTCTCTCGGGGCTGGACGCGATTCGCCGGGATTGGGCGGTACGGCTGTTTCGGGTCAACCGCCACGACGCCCGTGCCACTCTGGACCCGATGAATTGGCGCCTGTGCCGGACGAGATGCCTCCCTCCGCTCGACCGGCGGCGTCGGCGGCGATGCTGGCGGCTGTTGGCCGGCGAGCAATTCGCAGATCATGACCGTTCCGCTGAGCAACTTCCTCGTCATTCTTCCTCCTTCATCGCCGCGGCAGTGAGATTGTCGCCGCCAGTTTCTGGTCTTTGAACCGCAGATTCGCCCCCTGGCTGTCGTCGCGGGAAGATCGCAGGCGCGGGAAGAGCTTCGGTTCAAAGAACGGAACACGAACAGCGGCCGGCGGCCGGATGTGCAGTCGGCCGTGCAGCGTGCCCCGGACCGGATCCGTCATGAGGATCTCCATCTTGCCCTTGCCAAGGTTCTTGATGTGGTGATCGAGTGCCCGGTACTCGAACTGCTCGCGCTCGGTTGCGCTCATGGTCTTCTGGAACCGCTCGAATCCGAGGAAATCTTTGCGCCACAGTTGCTGCGTCCGCTTCTGTACCGGGACCTGTGACGAGGCCTGTTTGAAATACCTGGCGGTCTCCTCGTCGCGCGTTTGGAGCAGCATCGTGGTTCCAGGGGCCGAGGAAACGTCCTGTAGAAAGCCCTTTCCGACCTGGAGAAGCTGCGGCAGCGACTGCATCGAGAACAGGAAGGCCGTGTTCGTGCCGCGTGCCGTGTTCAAAATCTGCGCGAAGTTGCGATATCCAAACGGGGCGAACTCATCCATCACGACGGAGAACAGCGGTTTGTTCCGGCGCTTTCGTTCCGATTCAGACTCATAGCGCTTTCCCACGACCAACTGGAGATTTTGGAGCAGCATCTTCCCGAGTGCGCGGACAGGCGCCGTGTTCTTGTTGATGTTGAGGCTCACGAACAGAATGAGCTGCTGATCGATCACTTCATTGATGGAGAGCAGGTTGTCATATGGGCCGGTGATGACGCTCAGTTCGTCATCGAGGAACGTCATGCACTCGTTCAGGAGGCCCTGAATTTTCGGCACACGGTCGCGGTCGGCGAACGACTGAAAGAGGTTCTTCGCGGACATCTCGAAATTCAGACGGCGTTGCGTGGTTACATTCGGATCGCAGCGCATCCGAGCCCTGGCTTCCGCCACCTGCTGTTCGATCACTGCCTGATCGAGTGCCATCACCATCACATCGTAAAAGTTGAACCGCTTGCCTGTGTAATGGAGGATGCGCACGATATCCGCGAGGTAGTTCAACTGGTGCTTGGCGAAGAACTCGTCGTGAAGGTCGAATGATCCGAAAACCATGGATACTTGCGCCATATAGTTGTCGTCATCCGACGCAAACGGGTTGTACTGAACCGAGAGGTCGGGCCGCGAGGGATTCATCAGCCGCAGGTCCGGTAGCCGGCCGGCTCGGTGAATGTACGGCAGGAGCGACTCGAAAAACTCCAGATCTCCCTTGCCGTCGAAGATGACCATCGGGATCCTGTGCCGACTTCCGGACGTTGTCACACCACGCATCAGATCCTGAGTGATGATGTTGCGGAGCAGAGTGGTCTTCCCGCTGCCGGTCTGGCCAAGCACTAGCGCCTGCATGACTCGTGTTTCGTCGGCCCACTTCCACGGCTTGCCATGCACGTCGTAGCCTAGAACCACCGCGTTCTCCAGCCAGGCCCGCTCAATGATCTGGCCCTCGCCGCGGGTCGGAATCGTTGGCAGTTGATTCGGCCACGCATCCTCGCGGGCCTTCTGTGCGCGCGCGAGCTGGTACACGGCGACAAACACAATGACCACAAGCAGCACGAGCCACAGCGTGAACTCAACAATCTGTCTGTCGCTGATGTACCAGGCGTATTTCGCGATCAGCACCAAGACGAAGTAGCCGCCGAGCACGAGGGTCCAAACCAGAAGAGCGGGATTCTCCTCAATCAGGGAAGGGCGGTATTTGAAATTCGGAGTGTTGTACATTGCGATGCTGGCAATGCACGAACGGCCGGTGAGAGCACGCGTCGCTTAACGGATGTGGAAGCCGTACACGATCAAGAACCCAAGCAGCAAGATGCCAACGATCGCGACAATCACTCTCTGGGGCTTTCTTCGCGTCCGCTGAAACGGATTGCGCCGTTCTAGGAATGCGTCTCCCAGGAAGTTTCTGACGCCCATGTGTCTGCGGTCCTTGAGCAGGTTCTCGAACTCGGCGTGCACTTCCACGACCGTCACTTGACTCAGCGATGCCTCATTTTCCGGCTGTTCGGGCATCCGCCACCTCCGCGCGATCAGTCCGGCTGGGGAGGACCAGCATCGCTGTCACCGGTCCTTTACTGTCTGCCGCAAATTCCAGCCTCAGAACAGAAAGATCATGATCCGCAGCCGACCCCTCAAGCACTGCCCATCCGAGGCTGCTGCCGCCCGCCGGAACCGGTGACGGAGCTGAAGCTTCCCGAACCGCCAGTCGCATCGACGCTGCCACTTTAAGGGAACCGCTGATCTTCTCGTCAAGCTGGCGGTTGCCAAGAGGGATCAGAGACTGTGGAGACCGGACTCCGGCGAGGCGCCATGCCGCGGGCCGGGCGGGAAGGTACTCGTGTGAGGAGCGGTTGATCACCGCGTAACGGAGGTAGAGAAGAGAGCCCTGCCAGTACATGTCGCGCAAAGCGATCTCGACTCGTCCTTGCGCCTCTCGATCACCTGCCGGCAGAATCGGCTCCGCCTTCGTAAGCATGTCGGACGGCAGTACGGATGTTCTGGGCGCGGGCTCCTTCGCGGTTGGCACCATGCCTGCCGATGTCATCGAGGCCTGGTCAATCGCGAAGTGCATCTGCTCGACGCTGGTGGCGGGAACCAGTTCATATGCAAACCTACCGGCAGCAGTCCACACGAAGAGATTGGTTCTGGCCCCATGCTCTACCGGCTTAATGAAGACCTTGTTCTCGCGTCTCTCGACCGTGAACGCACCCTGGTTTCCCACGGCCACCATCGTGACCGGGCTACCCACTTCGATTACGGTCAAGTGGTCCGTTGCGGTTTCGACGCGGATGACCTGCTTCTGATTGGGTGACTGCGTCTCCAGCTTCTGAGCACTCACGCAAAGTGTTGACAGAAACGCAATGAGGTATCTCACGGGTTTCATCGGTTGTTCGCCTCCTTTGCAGGCTGACGTTCTTCCCGGCTGGAACCAGAGCTCTTGGTGTAAGCCAAGAGCTCCGGACCAGATCCGAGAGCCGCCAATCCCTGCAGAGGGATGGCGGCTTCCATTTACTGAATGCCCCGCGTGCGACGGTAGAATTGCGCCGCTGGACGGGACTTCATGAGGTTGGATACGGCTGCTGGCACCCGGCTTAAATAGCCAAGCCTGTCCAGCCACCGAATCGATCGCTCAAGGCTTGCGAGCGCATCAGCCCGTGTTGTACCGGAACCCCGAATGCGCCTGCCCTTATGCACTCTGCTGATCGTGACCATTCGCAGCCTCCTGTCTTTGGTGTTTGTAGGGGACATCGCAGGCCACGACGCCTATATGGGTCTGCCCGGTTGGACCACCTGCGGCAGTTGTCGCGTCCCGGGAACTCCGACCTTCCCGTTGCGAATCTCACTCGTCCCCGAGCCATACGGGAACGGGTGGACCCACTGAACGCGGCCGCCGTCATAGACGACCTTCCCGTCTGCCGTCACCGCCAGCAGGAACGTCATCTTCGTGTAGCTTTGGCCGGTCTCGCCCGCCACTGTTTCAACGAGGAAGCAACGGCCTTCTTCGTCGATATCCACCATCCCCTCGCTCACTTTCGGAACGGCCAGTTGGACTGGACGCCCACCGGTTCGCTCGACGATGGCCTTCAATAGCTCGTTCGGGAACGCGTAGAACGGCAGCGCCCCAGACGCTTGTTCGTTCTTCGTGCCGCAGACGATGGTATGCAGAGCCTGCAGCCATCCCATGCGGTTCTCTTCCTTTCGGGCGGCCCACGTCCGCACCAGCCAGATCAGTGACCGGATCTCCTCCTGCCACTGCTGGTCGTAAGCGGTCATGGCTGCTCGCGCCTGGCAGAGCGAGTGCAGCAGCTTCGGGCGCCGTTCCTTGTCTTCCTTACCGGATTCGAACGCTTCCTGGGCTTGCTGCACGTTTGCGCTGAGCAGTTTCTTTTTCTCGATTCCGGCCTGGATCGTGAGCGCCCAGGCGCGGTTGAGCCGCCGGCATTCGTCTACCATCGGCTGGGTAAACTCGTACCCTTGGACGAGGCCCCGGAACTGCCCGATCGGCATCCGGCTCGAGAAGAAGTCGGTCAGCTCTTTGCGAACCAGGTTGTACATGCTGCCAATCCGGTCGGTAGGTGGACATTCGAATCGCTCGGGCAGGTCCTTGGTTGACCGGACCCGCTTCGCACGAAGCCACTGTGCCGCCGGCGTTTGCTTGATCTGCTCCCGAATTGAGCGGATCTTCTCCTGGTCTGGCGTCACGCCGTGTTTCAATTGGTCCAAGGCAAGCTGAAGCTGCTCGGCGAGCTCGCGATGGAAGTCGTCGCGGCCGGCCGCCAGGCATTGCGTCATCAGGTCGGTGATTGAGCCGATCTGATTTCCCATGGCCCCGATGGCGACCTGCGGAAGGTTCCACCAAGGTGAGCGAGCTTTCTTTGCCTTGATCTTCTCGATTGCGCCGTTGCCTTTGTGGTTGATGCGATGCTCCACGAAACGCGGGAAGCGATCACCCTCCACCACGCAGACAAAGTCGAAGTCGTAATCTCCCCCGTTCTTGGCGGCGGTCTTCGAGTGCAGGATGAACGTGCCCTCCAGCTCGATTTGCTCTGTCGCGATTCGCCCGGCCAGTTCAGATGCCCTCGGGCATCCCTGGTGTTCGAACTCGCGAGCGAGCATCTGCCGCAGTTCTGACGTGGTGATTTTGGTGTACGGAAGCAGGTCCTCCTTCATGCGTACCGGGTACCGGACAACCAATCCCCGGTTCGTCGCCAGGGCATTGATCGAATGGTCCTGCGGTATCCAGTCGGAGCTTGAGTACACCTTTCCGTCGTGCAAGAAGAGGTAGCCGTCGTCTGCCAGCGCGAACGCCGGCATCTCGAAGCCACCTGCCGTGCAGACCTTGAACGCCCATCGAGCCAGAACCCGTTCCAACTGGTTGCTGATCCAGGGATGCTGGACCAGGAAACCGGTCGGGTCAGCCTTCAGGACCCCCTCGAGCACGGTGCGCTCCACGGATGTCGCGTCTTCTTCTTCCGCGGGCATCTCGTCGACCAGCGGACGCTGCGTCTCGGATATGCCGAGAAGTTCGAAGAGCCCCGTGAAGTCGTGGTTTTCGAGGAAATCCTTGAGCCGGGCGGTCTGCGCAAGGGCGTGCGGCTTGATTTCGAGTTCGAACGAATCTTCCGGCGCGTGCTGGATGACCGTGTACGAACTCTCGAAGCTCAGGGGCCGCGAGTAATCACGAATTCCAAGGACCAGCTCGCCGGCGAACGTGCGTGCCTCGCCCGTGAGCCAGGCGATCAGCTTGGATGGACCCTTGTATTCGGGTTTGACCGAAGAGACCGGCAAAATCACGTCGGTGTCGAGGGCGTCGGCGACCTCGTCCGCCATGATCTTGAACGACCCTTTGGCCTGTGTTTGTGCGAACGCCAACCGGAACTGGTAGAAGCGGCCGGCGGGCAGGCTCAACTTGTCGAATAGCGACTTACGGAGCCATCCCCGGCAGTCGTTCGTGCCGAGTTCGTGATCGGGAACCACTGTGACGCGACCCTGCGGAATCTGCATTCTCACCTGGCAAGGCGAGACCAGAATCCCGAAGTACGTCACTGCGGCTTGCGGCCAATCGGAGAAGCGCGCCGCAAGCGGACGTTCGTAACGGACGTCCACTGCATAGTACTTCCCGTTCTTGGCCGATCCGGATGCGCCAATCAGCCGGTAATCCGTCCCTTCGACTGAGAATCGCGACAAGGCGCTTTCGACCTTGGCGCGTTCCACCTGATCGAGAGGTTCGGGAGTGACAGACACAGACGCTACCTTGATCCCTGGGCACAGGGCTTCCAGCAGCGTGTTGTTCAACTGCGCCTGCGGGCTGAGGTTGGGCATCCTACGTTCGATCTTTCCTTCCTTCGTGACCATTAGGCTGATGACCTTCAGGCCCGAGTTCTTCGTAACGGTTGTAGAGGGTGTCATCGGGTTCTCCTGTTGAACGGTTGTTGGTAGACAACAGACCGTTCGCGAGGAAGCCCCTCACGACCTGGTTCCCCAGTTGGTCTGTTGCCGAAACACGAGGTATTCCGGCCAGACCTCCGTGGAGGAACCGACCTTACTCCGTTGTGCTGCCTGCCCGGCCGAAACCGAACAGGTTACTTTCAAGCTTGCGAGAGCCTGAGAAGCCAATTCCCACGTGAGGCGTGGGCGCCTTCTACTCAACTTGCGTTGGTGGTAGAAACCCGTTGAGCTGACGATGCCGGCTCCTTTTCGAGCCGCACCTGTCCGCCTTCGATCTTTTGCGTGACTCGGTACTCGTTCACGAAGTACACGCGACTGTCATTCTTGAACGCGATCACCAGGGCCTCCGGCTCGCTTGCCACTTCCTGTTCCAGGTTGGGCTTGCTGTCGTCGCCGGCAGGCCGGCCGACGAAATACCGAACGGCCGTCGCCTCGCCCCGCGCTCGCCTGCCGCCGCGAGGTCTTGAACGTTTTCTGGCGCTGCCCGATTTCCGAGCGTTCGTCTTCACGCTTGCCGGCGCTTCCGTTCCGGGCATCAATCTCGGTTCCTCCCGTGCGTCCGGTGACGCGCCTCCATTCCTGTTCAAACGGCACCTCCCTGAATCCCTGGCCCGTCGCGACCAGACATCGCCCGCTCTGATCCAGGCGGAGATACCTGCGAGTGACGATGTGCTTGTAATGCTCGATTCCCGCCTCGCGGTGCATCCACATGAATTCGGCACACAGCTCCGGAGGGAGCTTCTTTTCAAGCGGCGTCCAATCCGCGAACAGTTCGACGGCCACGGCAACACTCCTGTTGGTCTGAGGTCAAGAATAGGGCGGGAATTCTCTGCGGCCAAAGGACGTTCGCGGGCGATCGTCGTCAGGAACGTTCAGGATCTCGTTGGTTTATCGTCGCGTGACGATTCGGCGCAAGGCAGGTACGCGCGGACATCCCACGAGCGGGAGACCGAGTGGACATCCCACAGATCATACGCCCTGAACACGTGGACATCCCACGCGGGGTGCTGCCGAGTTGTCTCGTATCGAACGCTAAGCGTCTTGCATGTGGCGGGGAACGCAGGGCGAGAACGACTTCGACTATTCGACTATCGGCGCTCGCCTAGTTCGGAAGCGTCTTACGGCGGGTGCGGTACGACAGGCTTATCTGGGTGCGGGGCTTCACCGCCCGCGCCCGAACCCCTTCCGGCGTGCTTTCCTTCAGGAGAAAGGGCCGCCTGTCTGTCCGTCTCCTTACATCGGGACCAGTTCCTGCAGCCGCGCCAGCGTGGTGGTCCTGCCATGGAGTTGAATGGGCGCACTTCCCTCATGGCCGGGGATGACTTCGTCAGTCGTGGCCTGCGAGCTGCTCCAGACGTGGATCTCGCCGGCGGATTCCGGCTCGATCACGATAGGATGGCACGGATCCGACGCAGCCTTCACCAACTCGTCGAGTTCGGCCGCGCGCTGCCGGCTCGGCTTGGTCAAGTGGATCTGGTGCACCAGCGCGCGCGCCAGTCCCGCGCGCACCCTGGCGCTGAGCGGATTGCGGTCCGCCAGGCGCTGCAGGCGCGAAACGGTGGAGCGGATCTGCTCGCGGGCCTTCTCCACAACGGCGCCGTTTCCGCCGGCAGAGGCGCTGAACTTGGATTCGCCCACGGTGATGGACAGCCTGCCGCCCCTGCTCCCTACAATCAAGACGTCCCCAAGTTTCCCGCTGCCGGTCAGCAGGCGCTGGTGCTGGTCCAGCGAGAGCGCCACTGCGCCTTCGTGAGAGCGTCGGGTTTCCTGGCCGGTCAGCAGTAGCCCCACCAAGCCCTCGATGTCCGCGGTGGTGGCCGCGCCGGCGCAGCGCATGGCCAGGCCAGGGGCAAACCGCGTAGCGGCGGCAACCACCGCGCGGGCCGCCCATTCGGCGGCTTCCGGCCCGAACAGAGCGATGAGCGCGGCGTCCAGCCGGCGAAGGTCGCCGGCAGCCCAGTCCGCGTTCAGGCTCACGCACACGTGCACGGGACGGCCGCGCTCCACGGTAGAGTAGAAATCGAGCAGCGCGGCCACTTGCGGGCCAGCCTCCTGCACCGCCCTGTACAGCGGTTGGCGCGACGCGAGCGCCAGCCAGTGCGCGCCGGATTGGATCCGCTTCAGCGGCCGTTCGCACCGGCCCGGATCGAAAGCGTAGCTTTCCCGGTACACAAGGCCGCCCCGCTCCGCCATGGCGAAACCTACGGCGCGCGCCACGTTGCGCGAAAGGCTATCGCTGCGGTCGCCCACCGTGATCGCAGCCTCGAACAGCTCGGGCCGCGTCTCCTCGAACAGCACCTGCAGGTCCCACAGGTCGCCTGCAGTGCCAGACTCGCCCGGCACGGTCTTTAGCTCCGCGCGAAACTCGGGCACTTCGTCGCCTACCACCAGCGCGAGATGGATGGGCTCTCCGCTCTCGTGCTCGTCCGGCTGCCGCCTGCGCACGCGGACGCGCGGCGCCACGCCGTGTTCGCCGGGTTCGAACGCTCGTCGGCGCTCCTCATCGACCTGGATGGCCCGCTCGATTGCGGACGCTTCGCGCCGCGGGAGGTCCGTCACCAGGTCGATATCACAGGATGCCTCCTCTTGCTTCTTAACCAGCAGGTCGAGGACTTCCCAGCCCCACCTCCCTTCGCGGTCGCCCCTGACGCGGATGTGAAGCCGGTCGGCAGCGGCTGGGAAGAGCTTGGAATAGTGCTCGACGACGCCGGCCACCTGTTTGGCACCGAGCTTCTGCGCGTCCGCCTCGCGCGCCGCGCCTAGCCGCGAGAAAAGCGCGAAGCGGTCCAATACCCAATCCTCGAACACCAGCGGCTGAGGCGGCTGAAAGCCATAGACGTGGACGGGATCGGGCAGGCCCGAGGAGTCCAGCTCGCGATTCAGGGTTTCCAGTCCGTCCGCCTCCCAGCCCTCGGTCCAGAGGAATTGCAGGATCTCGCACATGGCCAGGCCCGAGAGATAGCGCAGCCGCAAATGGAGCGGGTGGTGGGCCGTGAGGAGGAGCCGAACGGGACCGCGCTCGTCGCGCAGCGATCCGGTGCAGACCGCCAGCACGCTGCGCTTATCCTCCAAGGTCAGCTCGGGGAATCCGTCGCTCTTCGTCAGAGCCTCCAGTTCCACCTTCAGCCGGCGGGCGGTTGCCAAATCGTCTGCGTCTATGGCGGCGTCTCGTTCTTTCTCTAGTTGCTTGCGCTTGTCGTCCGCGCCGGCCGAGATCTGCGCCACGGCTTTGGCCCAAGCCTCCACCCACTTCTTAGCCGGGGGTCCAGCGGGGGCAAGCATCTCCACCGCCGCCCATCCGGGGGCTGCCCCGAAGGAGCGCTGGTAGGAGTTCCAGGCTTCGTTCAACTCCGCCGGGCATCGCTCGGTTTTGCCGGACCGCGCCTCGCCGAAAAGCGCCTGCAACATGCGCCCTGGACTTCCGTTGGCCTGCTCGTTCTTGCTCCAGGATGACGGCCCGTCGGTCAGCGTGCTTTCTACGTACCGGCGCGCCCGCGGTGACCACTCCAGGTTGATTCTTCCGAAGCTGGTCCAGTTGCCGGATCGCCCCCGCTCCACAGAAATCTGAATCGCCTGTTCCTCCTCTTCTTCCTCGTCCGGTTCTTCTTCGTCTTCCGGCTCCTCGTCTTCGGTCGCGAACACAACCTTTCGAACATCGCTCAACATCCAGTCGTAGAGCCTCTCGATCGTGTCTTCAGTCCAGCCCGCGGTGGGGATTTCAATCGGTGCAGGCTCTTTCCCGTCCGCCACCACTTTGAGCCGCAACGATTCTTCGGGGCGCGGCGGAGGGTCGATCCGCAGCCGCCCACCGGAGTCCTTGGCCAGGTTCTTTTTCGAGAGCAGCGCCAGTCCCAGCAGGATATCAGGGGCCGTAACATCCTGCGCCCCGGGATCCTCCTGCTGGCGCGCGCCGCGCTGTGCGGGCTGGACGCCTCCGCGGGCGATAAGCAAGCCCTTCAACCCCAACGAAGACTGACGTTCGGCTTCAGCCCTCTCCTTGAAGAACAGCCAATCCACCACTCGGAAGGCTGCGGTGTCGCCTTCGCGGCAGAACTTCGAGAGCTGCTCGCGGGCCTCTTTCTGGGGAGCGGTGGAGGATAGCCCGATGTGCTTCAGCTGCTCCAATTGCTGCTCCACGGTGCGTTTGCCGGCGATTCGATCGCCGAGACTGGAGAAGTCAACTGCTGCATCGATGTTCTCGGCCAGGATTCTTTCAAGCCTCGCAGCCCACCCGGCTTCGGATATCCTCTCGGGCCGGCGCCCGGGATCGGTTGCGACATTCATGGCTGCGGCGAGCGCCGGCATGCGGAACATGCCAAGCTCCGGCAGGGCCTCGCCCCACTGGCGCAATAACCGGGCGGCCCGGTCGCGGGGCGCGAGCGCCTGCCACTCTACCTCGGGAACCCTTGCAGCACTCAAAAAGCGTCCGTAATCCTCCAGCCGGGGGCAAAACGGAATGGAGCGCTGCACTCCACCGAACCCTTCTCGTAGGCACTTGCGCACGGCGGTCCAGGCCAGGCTAAGGTGTTCGGCCGCGCGCGCCTGGTTTTTCGCCCCCCACGCCTGGGCCGCCTCTTGTGCAGAACGGGCAATCTCTTCCTCCCACGGCAGAACGAATCTCTCCGTGCCCGCCAGCACCTGTGGCACATCCACCGCCCGCAGGTCCGCCAGCGATTGCGCATGACTGTCATGGCCTTTCATCCCCGGCAGCCAGAACACCAGGTAGACGAACGGTGCGCCGGGCGCCAGTCCAGTAGGCCTCGGCAGCATGTGGTTGCGGAGCCTGACCGAGTCGGCGTCTCCTGAGCTCCGCACTGCGAAATGCGCTGCTGCGGAGCCCGCCAGCCGCGTGCTCACGCCTTCGGCGATGGCCGGGTTACCGAAAACGAAGCGCATGTCGATGCGTGGCGGGCACGGCGGGGCCACCTGGCGTTCTGCCCAGCGAGATATAGCGTCTATTACGTAGGTTTCGATGGGGTCGGGCATCAAGCTCACTCTGGCTATGGAATGTGGATCAGGGCGGAGGCGTCCGAGTACCGGCGCACCAGGCGCAACTCGTCCAGGCGGCGGTCCAGCCGCGCGCGGTTCTCACTCATGGCCTGCTCGGATGGGAAGTGACGCAGCAGCGACTGCAGCGCGCGACGGCGGCTCTCCTCGTACACGCCCGCTCGGACCCGCTCGCGGTCCAGAGTAATTACCATGCCATACCGCGCGAAGATGTCGTCGAGGAAGACTTCCACCGAGTCCTTCTCGTCGTCGAAGGAGTGGACCCTGTCCCGGTGGTAGTGCAGGCGGGCGAGCAGGCCGATGGCGTGCTCCTCAAGTTGGTATCGCTTTCTGGAGCGGCGTCCCTCGGGGCCCACGATGCCGGCCGCGCGTCCGTATCCGCGCAGGTGGTCCTTCACCTTGGCTGCCACGCCGCTAGGTGTGTCGAAGGCCGCCGCCAGCGAGTCCACCACCAGCTTGCGGATTTCCCCCTCCGCCAGAGCGGCCCCTTCGGGCATCTCATCCAGCGCCTTACGGAGTTGTTCGTTGAACGCCTCGGTGGCGCGCCGCGATTTGCCTCCGCCCTGTATGCTCACTGCCGCCCAATTGCTGGCGGAAACTGACGTGCGGCCGCGCAGGGACCGCTCGTACTCAGGCTCGCGGCGAGCGAGGTTG
>Ga0070741_10001414_pt1 | contig 73436 bp, 51 predicted proteins | sample Coa_R1_4_FD_66440 | JGI IMG/M metagenome (GOLD analysis project Ga0070741, IMG submission 66440) | Surface soil microbial communities from Centralia Pennsylvania, which are recovering from an underground coalmine fire - Coalmine... | ecosystem: Environmental > Terrestrial > Soil > Unclassified ...
TTTCAAGCTGCGTTGCATTGGGCGCACCGACGACATGCTGATCGTTCTGGGCGTAAACGTATTTCCGTCAGCGATCAAAGATGTGGTCTCCAGCTTTTATCCCGAGACAACGGGTGAAATCCAGGTCGTACTGGATGAGCCGGGCCCCAGAGTATTACCACCGCTGCAAGTGGTGGCCGAAGTTGGGGAACCGGCGAGAGAACGTCTGGCATTGAAGTCCGCTATTGAGCGCAAGATCAAATCGGTTCTCACCATTCCGGCAGAGGTCGAACTGGTGGCGGCCGGAACGCTGCCGCGCTATGAGATGAAAGCGCAGTTGGTGCGAAAGGCATACGAGAGCAGGACGGCAGTATGACGTTTCCACGAGGGGTCATTACCTGAGTGGGTCTTAAGCCTTGGATTCATAGGTAACGAGGTCTTGTAGCGCCCAAGTACCTGTACTTGAGTCGGTTCAAGAGGTCTCGTTTGAGAACAACCATGCTTACGTTTGCAACGCGTCCCAAGCCGATAGAGGTTGACCTGGCGCGGGCTGCTGTCCTGGTCGTTGACATGCAAAACGCCTTCGCCAGCAAGGGTGGCATGTTCGACCTGTCGGGGATGGATATCAGCGGCGCCCAATCGGTGGTCCACGTCACCAAAGATGTACTGGACGCCTCGCGCGCCGCGGGGATGGCTGTTGTCTACCTCCAAATGGGCTATGACGCTGAACTCACAAACGCCGGTGGTTCAGCCTCGCCGAATCCTCACAAAGAGCTAGCCTTGCTTCTCATGAAGGAAAGGCCGGAATTGCGGGGCAAAGTCCTTACCGAAGGTGAATGGGACTGGCAAGTAGTGGACGAATTGCGGCCCTGTCCTGGCGATCTGGTGGTCAACAAAACCCGCTACAGCGGGTATTGTGGCACGCCGCTGGATGCCTTGCTGCGTGCGCGCGAGATCCGGTGGTTGTTCTTCACAGGAATCGCAACAAACGTATGCGTTGAATCGACCCTGCGGGATGCGTTCTTCCTGGAGTATTGGCCGATTCTGCTGCGCGATGCCACCATGCAGGCGGGTCCGCGTATGCTTCAGGAAGCCACGATTAAGAACGTCGAACTAGCTTTGGGGTGGACCTTGAGTTCTGCCGAATTTCTGCAAGCGCTCGAATCCCAGGTTCTACGAGGCGCAAGTGTATAGCGTCGACATCGATGTTGGCGGCACATTAACTGATGGCATCTTCACGGACGGGAGCCGCGTCGTCTGTGCCAAGGTGGATTCCACCGCCCACGACCTGACTGTTTGCTTATTCGATTGCCTGACTCAGGGCGCCACGCAGCTAGGCTTTGCCGATCTGAGCAGTTTCCTCGAACAGGTGGAACTGTTGCGCTGGTCGACAACCATCACGTCGAACGTTGTGGCTGAACAGCGCGGCCCCAAAATTGGACTGATCGTCAGTAAGGGGAACGAAAGCGATTTGTATGGGCAGGGCGTTAGCCCCGTACTAGGCAGAGTTATCGAAAAGGCGAACATCATCGGAATTGACTCCAGCAGCGATGCGCTGATGATCGTGCGTTCCCTCCTGGAAGGTGGAGTACGCCGCATCTGTGTCAGCCTGAGAGGTGCATTGCAGGACCCCGAGCAGGAATTGCGCATCAAGCGCCTGATCGACGAGCAATATCCGGACCACTACCTGGGCTCGGTGCCGGTCTTGACTGGCAGCGACATCTGCAAGAACCCAGACGACATGACGCGAACGTATTACGCGATTATCAATGCGTACACCCACAGCGCACTAGCCGCAACGCTGTTCAAAGCCGAAGACGAGCTGCGTTACACGCAGGGATATTCGCGAGCTTTCCTGATCAGCCACATCAACGGCGGTGTTGCCGGTGTCTCGAAAACCCGCGCCATCGACACCATGGAGTCGGGACCAATTTTGGGCATTTACGGGACCGCTTACCTGGCAAAGACATATGGAGTGAAAAACGTCATTGCGCTGGATGTGGGCGGCACCACCGCCAAGCTGGGCGTCGTTCAAAACGGCGAACCGGTGTACTCGCAGGAAAGTGATCTGTTCGGCATTCCGGTCAGGACTCGCTTGCCGTACTTGCGTTCGATTGCTCTGGGCGGCGGCAGCGTCGTTCATCTCGAGAATGGCAAGGTCCAGCTTGGCCCGGAAAGCATGGGCTCATTCCCAGGCCCAGCCTGCTACGCTCTCGGCGGCGAGCATCCGACGCTCACGGACGCGTTCGTTACTGCCGGCCTGATCGATCCGGACTATTTCCTCGCGGGTACGAAGCGCCTTAACCTCGAACTCGCGCGCGAAGCGATCGACACCGCGGTTGCACGTCCTGGCGGTGTGTCCATCGAGCAGTCCTGCCGGCTGATCATTGAGCGCGCCTACGACATGGTGGCGAGCATGGTCGCCAATGCCCGCAAGGAGCTTGGCCGGGATCTTTCCGATCACGCGCTTTTCGCCTACGGCGGCAATGGCGGTTTGTTTGCCTGCGGCGTCGCCGAGCGTGCGGGCCTCAGTCGAGCTTTCTTGTTCGCGATGGGTCCGGTGTTCAGCGCCTTCGGATCTTCGGTTTCCGATATCGTGCACGTGTACGAAGAACCGCTGCATCTCTCGGTCACCGAGGGTGACATTGACGTCCTAAACCGTGTGATTGACTCGATGCGCGCCGCTGGCGTCCGGGATCTGCGAGGCGAAGGAATTTCCCCCGAAGCCGCGCAATTTTCGGTTGAACTTGAACTATCCAGCTCGTGTGGTTCCGCGGTGCAGGTGAAAATTCCCGCGCAGTGCTTCGCCGGCATGGATGACCTGAGAGCCTTCCTCGCTTCTCGGCTGGCACCTAAGCACACAGCGATTGAATTGGTTCGGCTGGAGGTGCGAAAGCCGATTGCGCGCCCGGCGTTAATGCAGAGGACGGCCAGTGCGCAATCCTCTTCGCCGGCCCTTACCGGAACGCGCCAAGTTGTTTATGGCAGCAAAGCCGGACGGGTGAATATCTACAAATGGGAAGCGCTGCAGCCCGGAGCTACGGTGGAGGGTTGCGCACTTCTGGAATCCGAAAACAGCAGCTACTTCATCCCCGAAGGGTGGTCCATGTCACTTGACGGTTTCGGCAATGCCCAGCTGAGTCGGCACGCCGGTCAAGCTGTTGCGACCTCTGTTTCCGCCATGGTGCAGGAGACCGACCATGCCAACTAGAATCCGCATAACCGAGTACGTCGATCTTGATCTCGACACCGAAACGTGGTTCTGCAACCGCTGCGGCCGCCTGCTCGGACCCGCCCGTGAGAACTACAAGAAGGGCTGTCTGCTCTATGCCCGCGATCCTCGCGAGGTACACAACCCGATCCTGGACGGCAAATATACGTTCTCGCCCGATCCCGACTGGATCCGCATCGTCGAGTTTTGTTGTCCCGGTTGCGGTACGCAAGTAGACACGGAGTATCTCCCCCCGGGTCACCCCATCACCTGGGACATTGAAATAGATATCGATTCGTTGAAAGCGAGATTGGCTTCCGGCGAAGTCTCGGTTAAGGAACAGCGCATCGAGGTTGCGGAATGAACTCGATTGACATCGATGTGGGCGGAACCTTTACCGACATGGTCCTGAACTATGGCGAAAAGACCGTCATCAAGAAGGTCCCGACGACCCCATACGACCTGTCGGTGTGTTTTTCGAACGTAATCGATGAAGGTGCGCAAGCGCTCGGATTGCGTATGGATAGCCTGCTCCCCAACATCGACATGATCCGCTACTCCACCACGATCGCGCTCAATCGACTGCTGGAGCGTAAAGGCCCGCGCCTCGGACTGATCACGACCGAGGGCCACGAGGACACGATCCTGCTCGGCCGTGGCGCGCAGTGGATCGATGGCACGCGCGTGCAGGAACGCCGTAACCTCGCTGTCCAGAAAAAGCCGGACCCTTTAATCCCGCGCGAACTCATCGTGGGGGTTAAGGAGCGAATTGATTCGAGCGGCGCTGTGCTGCGTCCACTGGACGAAAATGATGTGCGCGAGAAAGTGCGTTTTCTCGTCAGCAAAGGCGCCCGTGCCTTCGTGGTTTCGCTGCTTTGGGGATTCTTGAATCCCACCCACGAAAAGAAAGTGAAAGAGATCATCCGCAGCGAGTACCAGGAATTCCATATCGGCTACATGCCGGTTGTTCTGGCGGGACAGGTTGTCGGCAAGCTGGGTGAGTATGAGCGGACCATGGCTGCTGTACTCGATGCCTATTTGCAGCGTTCCATGCAAATCGAACTTTCCACCTGCTGGGACAAGCTCCGCGATCGGGGTTACAAGCGATCGCTGTCGATGATCCAGAGTTCCGGGGGAATTGCCGAAGTCTTCAAGACAACGGCCAGCCGCACTTTCAACAGCGGGCCGGTCTCCGGGCTGATGGGTGCGCACCACGTCGCTAAGGGCCTGGGGTACCAGAACGTGGTCATGGCCGACGTGGGCGGAACCAGCTTCGATGTCGGCCTGGTGGTGAAGGACAGCGTGCGCAGCTACGACTTTCGGCCGGTGATTGATCGCTGGATGGTGGGCATCACCATGATCAAGACGATGTCCATCGGCGCGGGCGGCGGCTCGATCGCGTACCTCAACAAGCTCCTGCAAAACCGGTTGCAGGTTGGACCGCGCAGTGCCGGTTCCATGCCCGGACCTGTCTGTTTCAACCGGGGCGGCACGGAACCAACCGTTACCGACGCCGACGTGGTGCTCGGCTATATCAACCCCCAGTACTACTACGGCGGCAAACTCAATCTGAATCGTGACAAAGCCATCCAGGCGATTCAGCAGAAGATCGCGCGGCCCCTCGGCATCAGCGTGGAAGAGGCCGCGGCTACAATCCGCAAAATCGTCGACGGCAACATGTCTTCGGCGATCATGAAGGAAGTCCACCTTCGCGGCTACAGCCCTGAAGAATTCATTCTTTTCGTGGCGGGGGGCGCTGGCGCAACCCACGTGGAAGGCTTCCGTTCCGACATCCCGAAAGCGATCGTGTTCCCATTCTCGCCGGTGTTTTGCGCGTACGGCTCGTCCACGATGGATATCATGCACGTGTACGAGCACTCCAAGCGCTTGACCTTGAGCGAGCCTGTCAGCCAGAAGCTCACTCAGGAGTACGACACCTTCAATTCCACAGTGGAAATGCTGATCGAGAACGCCAAGAAGGACTTGAGCGGTGAGGGGCTCAATCCGGCCGCTGCCAACTTCGTTCTGGAACTCGACATGCTATATGGCGGCCAGTTTCACGTGAAAAGGGCTCTCTCGCCGCGGCTGGCAATTCACGGTGAAGAAGACGTACGCGTTATTTGCGACGCCTTCGAAAAGGAATTCAGTGAGGCCTTCAGCCCCTTCGTCGTCAACCCCGAAGGCGGTGTATTTATCGACAGTTTCGTTTTGAAAGCTGTCGTGCCTACAAAAAAGGCGACCCTGCCCAGAATGTCTCTGGAAGGAGCGAGCCCGGCAGCAGCGCTGAAAGGCACGCGCCCCGCTTATTGGCCCGAGAAGAGCGACTTCGTAATCACAAACACGTATTCGTTCGAGAACCTGCGTCCCGGAAATGTGATTGAAGGTCCGGCGATAGTGGAAGGCGAGTACACGACTCTGGTCGTTCCGGCTGCGCTCAAGTTCGCCATCGACGAGCACGGCCTCGGCATTCTGGAATAAGGAGACTCATGCCCATACCGACCCTAGCGGAAAAGCTGGAGTGGTTGAAACCGGCTCCGGCCACCGAATTCGAGCGGGAGTGTGTCAGGACCATCCGACCGGGCGATTACGAGATCGGCGTGCAGATTACTAACGACATCCTCGACGAAGCTATGGAAGTCTTCGTTCGCTCCTCGCGCAGCTACTTCGGCGTCTCCGGCGATTCCATGGTGGCGATATTCAGTGCGAATGGCGACCTGATTAACGCCTCCTGCGGCACTTATCTCCACGCCATCATTCAGCCGATCATCATCAAGTTCATTTTGAAGTATTACGGAAAGAACCCCGGGATTCGCAATGGAGACGTGTTTTACACCAACGACGCGCTGTACGGCGGCATCCACAACCCCGACCAGGTGGCGATCATGCCGGTATTCCACGAAGGACACCTGATTGGCTGGGCCACCGCCGCTCTCCACACCACGGAAACGGGTGCAATCGAACCGGGTGGCATGCCGGTCAGCGCCAAGTCACGGTTCGAAGAAGGCCTGAATATGCCGCCGATCAAGATCGGCGAGAACTTCGAATTGCGGAACGATTTTCTGGAGTTCTATTCGGTGTACGGTCTACGCGCCCCTGCCATGTTCATCTCCGACTTGCGCGCCCGTTGCACGACCGCCGACCGCGTCCGGGTGCGTCTGCTGGAGCAGGTGGAAAAACGCGGAGTGGAGTTCATCGTAGGCTTGATGCGGCGGATGCTTGATGTCGCCGAAGCCGGCGCATATAAAAAGGTGAAGGGATTGCCCGACGGTAAGTTCCGCAGCGTTGTTTTCAACGACGCAATAGGCTGGACACCCGCCCTGGTGCGCGCCTGTTTCCTCACGGTCACCAAGAAAGGCGACCACCTGACCTTCGATTTCGAGGGCACATCGCCGGAAAACCCTTCCTCGTACAACGTGCATACCCAGGCAGTCGTGGGGCACATTGCAAATTACATGTACGAGTACTTTTTTCCCGACCTGCCGATTTGCAGTTCGACATTCGCGCCTATCGATTTTGTTTTTCCAGAAGGCATTCTCCTAAATCCCGACAAGCTGGCCGCCACCAGCTGCTGTGTGTACATCGGCATGCAAACCCGCTGTGCCACGCAAAACTGCTTCGCAAAGATGATGTATTGCACGACGCACGGCTGGTCCCAGGTGGCATCGCCGCCGGGAAGCCAGCATACGGCGCAGATTTGCAGTGGGCATTCGCAGTGGCACCTGGCAGTCTCCGACGTGTTGTCGTTCGCCCTAAACACCATGGGCCAGGGCGGGCGCTCGGCAGACGACGGCATGGACGCCTACGGCTTTGCGTGGTGTGCATTCGGCCGCGCACCGGATTGCGAGCAAGTCGAAGGCGAACTGCCGCTTACCGTTACGGTCTCACAACACTGGAAAGACTCCTCGGGAGCTGGTCGCAACCGAGGCGGGTCCGGCGCCGTGCAGCAGTGGATGATTCACAAGGTTCCCGAAATGATTTCGCTCTGCATGGGCAACGGCAGCAAGGTTCCGCTGGGTCAGCCTCTGTTTGGCGGTTACGCATCAACACCGATTCCGGGCATCAGCGTCCGCAAAGCTGATCTATTAAAGAGGATGCAGGCAGGGGATCCCGACCTGGTCCTCGATCACCGCTCCATTTTCGAAAATCGAAATATCAATGGTGAGTGGAAGCTGGAACTGATTGCCCGGACCCCAAACCTGTTCAGTGAGGGCGATCTGCTATTCGGGTTCAGCGGCGGCGGCCCCGGTTACGGCGACCCGCTCGAGCGTGACCCCCAGTCCATCATGGATGACCTCAAGAAGAATGTTATCTCTGAATGGACCGTGGCGAACGTCTACAAGGTTGTTTTTGACCCGGAGAACAGGAAGATCGACCAGGCGCGCACGGAACAACTCCGCGCGGACGAACGAAAGGCCCGCCTGCAGCGAGGCAAATCATACGACGAGTTCATCGCGGAGTGGGACAAACTTTCTCCGCCCAAGGACATATTGCAGTACTACGGCAACTGGCCGGATGCGAAACCCACCGGCCCTGTTTTCCGGCCCTAGATTATGACTGAGCAGGGAAGCCCCCGAGATCGAGTAAAAGCTTTGCTGAAGGGAGGGGTGTCCGAAGCGGTCCTACTTATGCCCGTGGTGTTTAGCATCGGGTCGAGGTTGGAGAATGTAACTCCCGTCGAATTTGCGCAGAACCCAACCAAGATTGTGAATGCTTTACGCCAGATTCGCTCGAGCCTCAAGGTCGACGGTGTCTGTTGCTATTTCGACCGGTCACTCGAAAAAGGGGCATTGGACGGCGACGGTGTTCAACCTCTTCGGAGTTCTGCAGACCAGGTTTTGCAGCGAGGACGCGTTCCGATCGTCATGGAAGTATTGAAGCGCGCTCGGATTGTGCTAAAGGATACCGCCCTGATCGTGCGGGTGACCGGGCCAGTCACGATTGCCTCGCAGTTGACCCATTGCAAGGGCAAGTCAGAATGGTCGGATCGCGAATCAATCGAATTCTGTGCTGAGGTTTGTGCCGCGCTTAGTAAAGCATACGTGGAAGCCGGTGCCGATGTCGTGTTGCTGGAAGAGACCGTCTTATCAGCTCGCACAGCGGAGTCGGTGATGTGGTGGGGCTCGTTATTGGACCCGATCGCGAACCTCATTCGGTTCTACGAAGCTCTTCCCGTCCTCGTTCTGGACGGCGAACAGTTGTCAGCTGACACGGTTCAGTTGATTGTTGGGCGTGCTTGGGACTTCTTGCTGTGCCCGAGTGCCCGAACCTACTCCCTGCTTTCGTCGGACGAGTGGAACAGGACCGCAGCGGGCATGGGGGTGGCCTTCCCGGTCGAGGTGCTTTCCGATCCGAAGGAGGTTGAGCCGACCAGGAAACTGATCGCCGACGCAAAACCGATGATGCTGACCACGGTAGAAGATGTCCCGGTTGCAACCGACCTGAAGCGTCTGGCGGCCAACCTGCAACAGTTTCGCGGCGTATTGGCGTCTCGGACTTGAGTTCGCAGTGTTGCCGTGCGGGGCCAGTTCGTCTACTATGGCGCGCTAACGAACGTTCGATATGTCAACCTCGGTGACCAAACCGGCCCGAAAACGTACGGCGGAAAGCCGTTTTGACCGCCAGTTGGCGAGGATTCTCGACCACGCTACCGCTGTTTTTTACGAGAAAGGATACGAAGGAGCCTCGATGCGCGACCTGTCGCGACTTAGCGGCATGTCCCTGGCGGGTCTTTACTACTACTTCGAATCGAAGGAAAAGCTGCTTTACCTGATCCAGAAACATTATTTTGCGACCGTCATGGAGCGCCTCGACCACCGCCTCGCTGATTTAACCAATGCCGAGGAGCGCGTGCGGGCGTTCATTCTCAATCACCTCGAATATTTCCTGGCTTACCCCAAGGCAATGAAGGTGTTGTCGCACGAAGATGACGTTTTGAAGAACGAGTATGGAGCAGAAATCGCCAGCATCAAGCGCGAGTACTACCACTGCTGTACCCGGCTCACCGACGAGCTGAGGCGCGAGGAAGGACTCACCTTCAACACGCGCATCGCGGTGTTGGGACTGTTCGGAATGGTGAACTGGCTTTATACGTGGTACAACGCGAAAATCGACGGCGATGCCAGCAATATGGCGCGGCAGATCGGTGATATTTTTCTGCAAGGCATACGGTCATCGCATAACGGCAAACATTAACTCCTTCCCTTGTTCACCGAAGTGAGACGTTTTCTGGCCGTGTGGTGAAGAAGTCGTTTTCGCCACCAGGAATACAAGCGACACCGATGTGAAGTCCGGAGTGCCGCGGCTTGCGAGAATAATTGTGATTACCGACTGCCACATTCACATTCATCCGCTGGAGATGATTAAGCCCGCTTCGCTCGAGGTAATCAGGAACAAGCGCGCACACTTCGACCGTATCGAGGAGTTCTGCCGTTGCGCGAAGTCATTTCTTAAGCACATGGATCATGAGGGCATCGATCGCGCGGTGCTGATTAATTACGTCAGTCCGGAAGTGATCGGGTTCACCAAGGGCGTGAATCAATATATTTCTGACTACGTCAAAGAGGATCCGCAGCGCCTGATTTCATGTGGTGGCTTGCATCCCCGCCAAACCCATAACATCCTGGCCGACGTCGACGAGATCCTGCGCCTCAAGATTCGCATGATCAAAATCCATCCCCCGCACCAACTGCTTTATCCCAATGACTACGTCAATGGAGTCAAGGAGCTGGAAATTATCTATCGGGCAGCCGAAGCCAACGGCATTCCCGTCATGTTTCACACCGGAACGTCAATATTTCCCGAAGCCCGCAACAAATACGGAAACCCTATTTACATTGACGACGTGGCAGTGGATTTTCCGAAACTGAAGATCCTACTGGCGCACGGCGGTCGTCCGCTGTGGATGAATGAATCGTTCTTTTTACTGCGGCGCCACCCCAACGTCTTTCTCGATATCAGCGGAATTCCACCCAAGGCGCTGCTGCGGTATTTCCCGCGGCTCGAAGAAATTACCCATAAGACACTGTTCGGGACCGATTGGCCGGGACCGGGTGTCCCGGACATCAAGAAGAATCTGGAAGACTTCCGCGCCCTGCCGCTCAGCGAAGACGCCAAGCAGCAGATCCTCAGCCACACGGCCCTGCAGATGTGGCCCGCTTAATGGCTGACATTCGAGCCGGGATTCTCAACTAAGAGCGCAATTCCTTGCCCTCCCCCGATACAAGCGGACGCAATCCCGTAACGCATGCTGGAGCGCTGTAATTCACGCGCCAGTGTCACGGCAAGCCGAACTCCCGTCGCGGCGAGCGGATGGCCGATGGCAATCGCACCGCCGTTGACGTTTAGCTTTTTGTGATCGAGGTCCAGATCGCGCTCACATGCCAGCGTCTGCGCTGCGAATGCCTCATTGATCTCGAAACGATCAATCTGGTCGAGTGCGAGTCCGCAGACCTCAAGTAGCCGGCGGATGGCTGTCACCGGGCCAATGCCCATGATTTCCGGTGATACGCCGACAGCAACCCCGGCGACTACTTTCGCGAGGGCTTTTTTGTTGTGCTGACGCGCATATTTCCCGGACGCAATGACAGTGGCTGCCGCACCGTCTACGATGCCCGAGCTGTTGCCGCCGGTCTGCACGCCACCAAAGGCTGGAGAAATCTTGCTCAAGGCCTCAACGGGGGACGGACGAATATGGCTGTCTTGCGTGAACTGGTCCACCCCCCGGGGCAGGCGAATACCGCGTGGCTTGTAACCCTCGCGTTCGAATCGTTCTGTGGTGATTGCAACAATTTCCCCGGACAAAAAACAGCTTTGCTGCGCGCCCACCGCTTTATCGAAACTGTCGGCTGCGAATTCATCGGCATCCTGGCGGGAGACTTCGTACTGTTTGGCGAGAGCCTCAGCGGTTTCGCCCATGGTCAGATTGCATGAAGGATCGAGCAGCGCCTCCCATAGGAAATCTTTGAAATCGACCTGTCCCATGCGGAATCCGCCACGATGGGTGTAGGCCGCGATGGGATTTCGGCTCATCGACTCGGTTCCCACTCCGAGCACCACTTCGGCCTTGCCGAGTTTGATCAGGTCCGATGCCTGCAGAATGACTTCGATCCCGGTGCCGCACACGCGCTGCACCAGGTGCGCGGGAACCTCGATGGGAATGCCGGAATATGTACCGATGTGTCGCGGCAGAAGGTAGGCATCAAAAGATGCCTGTGCCATGCTGCCGGCAATCACCGCGTCGATCTGTTCCGGAGACACTTCGCTGCGATGAAGCACTTCGCGCGCTACTTTGATCCCGAGGTCGATGGGCGACACGAGGCCGAGCACGGTGTTGTAGTCCGCGAACGGCGTGCGGACGCCATCCAGAAGCCAGATGTCGTCGTATTGCGAAATGAGCCCCTTTGGTCGGTCCTTCATCGAAGTCCTCTCGGAGCAGTCTTCCTAGCGCTTATTGTGCCAGAGTCGCTACGCGCGCCGTTTTCCGGGTTCCGTACCGGGCGCGATGTCGTTCGCCCCAAGCCGACATCAGTTGAAGAATCGGCCGCAGCGTTTCGCCATGCTTGGTCAGCGAGTACTCAACCCGCGGCGGAACTTCGGGATACACCCGTCGATTGATGATCTGGTCGCGTTCCAGCTCGCGCAGTTGCTGAATGAGCATTTTCTTCGTGGTTAAAGGAATCAATCTCTGTAACTCCCCAAATCGGCGCGTTCCGCCTTCAAGAAAGAACAGAATGGTGGGCTTCCATTTTCCGCCAATGATGCTGGTAGTCAGGCTCACGGGACAGTTCGGATCGTGCATCTCAGCTTTATCCTCCCCGGCGGGAAACTAGGTAACGAAAAAGTACCTACTAGCAATTACGACACTTTAGCTTAAAATCGCGCCCTTGGCTACAGAGACTCTATAGGCACCCCAGTTGCTGGAGCGCGCATGGCGGAAAAACCTGTCGTAGTTTATGGCGCTAATGGATTTTCGGGACGGCTGATTGTCGAATTCCTGCGCGAGTACAACGTCCCCTTTGTGGCCGCCGGTCGTTGCCGCAAACGGATTGAAGATGTGCTCAGCCGCGTGCCCGGAGTCGAAACCGCCGACTACCAGGTCGCCGAGGTGGGTGGTTCGGTCGATGAACTCGCCCGTCTGTTCGCGGGCGCCAAGGTCGTGTGCAACACGGTGGGGCCCTTCATCTATCACGGTCCGCGCGTCGTCGAGGCATGTCTCAAGGCCGGTTGTCATTACATCGACATTGGCGGCGAACAGGCATGGCACCGCGAAGCCGAAGAAACCTGGGGGCCGAAGTTCGCCGATAAAGGGTTGTTGCTTGCCCCGGGTACCGCGTTCATGTGCGCTTCCAGCGATGCCGCCTGCCGCTTGTGTATTGAGACCGCGGCCATCGATACGCTGGAGACGGTGACCATGTTCCGCGGCATGCCGACTTATGGCTCGACCCAGACGATCTTCGCCGTGATTCAGACCGACGCTTTTTACCTGGAGCAGAACAAATACAAACCCTGGCCGAGAGCGGCGCGATACGAAGTTGTTGTTCCGGGAACGGTGCAGACTCAACTGGCGCTGGCTTGGGGAGGGTTTCCGCAGCCAGTATGGTTTAAAAAACACCCGCAAGTTGCAAATGTACGCTCGATGGGTGGCTTGCTCGATCGAGAGATCATGGAAAATGTAGCCGCGACGGAAAAGCATTTCGAGGAAACCATCCGCCCGCTACCCAAGGAGGAACGCGAACGCAAGCTCGCCGAAATGGCTAACTCGGTGCAAACGGGTACTCCGCCGCGCGAGAACCCGCGCGAGCAGCGCACCATTGATGTAGTGGTCGGGCGCGGCAATCTCGACACCGTGCAATGTGTGGTCATTGGTACTTGCTGCTACCGGCAAACCGGGCTGATGCAAGCCTTTGCGGCGCATTATCTGGTCCATAACGCGCCCGCCCAAGTTGGGTATGCTTCTCCGGCCGCCGCGTTTGGCCATCGCCAGATTCTGAAGGCTCTGGAGAGTCACGGCCTCGCTAAAGCGAAACTTTATTCGTAGGCTTTGCTCATGCGCCATCCCTCAATACGATCGGTTCCGGATCGGCTTCTTTGGAGCCTGCAACCCACGGAGGCGCGCTCGAGTGGCGTAACGAAGAGTCGCTCGACGGCGGTTTCAGTCCCGAGATACATTTCCTCGACATGTGGGCCATAGACTATTTCGACAAAGGGGCCGACGCCCACCCCGAGCGAATCGCGATCGTCGATGGACAAAACCGTCACACTTATCGCGAAACCCAGGCGATTACCCGCCGTATCTCGCGTGCCATGTGGGCGAACGGATTACGCGGCCAACAACCTGCGGCTATCTACTCGCACAATGATGCGCGGGTCCTGTTCTGCATGCTGGGCATCATGCGCGCGGGAGCGGTGTGGATTCCCGTCAATTACCGCAACGCTGTCGAAGCCAATGCTGAATATCTGAAGTACGCAGAGGCGCAATGGCTCTTCTACCATAGTGCCTTTCGCTCCGAGGTGATGGCGATCCATTCGCGTGTGCCCAGCCTGCGCCACCTCATCTGCCTGGATCAGGACGACGGAACAAACTCGTCGCTTGAGCGTTTTATGTCGGAATGCGACGACGCCGAAGATTTGTCGTGGGCGGACGAGTACGGCAATCTCGAGCGCCTGGTGGGCTTGGTGCCAACTGGCGGCACCACCGGTCCCGCCAAAGGAGTGCGCGTGACCAGTCTTGCCTGGGGCACGATGACCGAAATGGCCTCGCGCTACTGGAAGTCCGACGACGGAGACCCTGTCTGTCTGAATACGGCGCCGCTGTCGCATGCCGCGGGCGTAGTCGCGTTCACCATGTTTACCTTGGGAGCCACGAACGTCATCATGCCGAAGTTCGAGGCTTCTGAAGTCCTGCGGAATATCGAGCGTTTTCGGGCGACCCACTTGTTCTTGCCTCCGGCTGCCCTCTATGCACTGCTGGCTTGCCCCGAACTCGGGCACTATGACTACTCCAGCTTACGTACCTTTCTGCTGGCGGGCTCCCCCGTTTCACCCGACAAACTCGCGCAAGCCGTCGAAGTGTTCGGGATATGCATGTGTCAGTGTTACGGGCAGACGGAAGCGCCCATGCTCTTGACGTGGCTCGACCAGCAAACCATCGCGGCAGCTGCCCGCGGGCATCATCCTGAGCGCTTGCGTAGCTGCGGAAAGCCGACTTCCGCTGTTCGCCTGGCCATCATGGACGATGCCGGGAATATCCTGGGGCCGCACCAACCAGGTGAAATTGTTGTTCGCGGTGCTCTGGTCTGCGGCGGCTACCACAATCTGCCCGAGGCGACAGCAGAAATCAGGAAATACGGGTGGCACCACACTGGCGATATTGGCTACGTGGACGAAGACGGTTACGTGTATATCGTCGACCGCAAAAAGGACATGATCATAAGCGGCGGCTTCAATGTTTATTGCGCGGAGGTCGAGGCCGGGATCATGGCTCTGCCGCAGGTGCGAGAATGCGCCGTTATCGGTGTGCCCGACGAGAAGTGGGGCGAGGCCGTTAAGGCCATTGTTCTTTTGAATGAGGGCGCCTCACTGTCCGAGGAAGACGTCTTGCGACATTGCAAAGCCAAGCTGGGCGGAGTGAAGTGCCCCAAGTCGGTGGAATTTCGCACGCAGATTCCGAAAACCGCGGCGGGCAAGATCGACCGCAAAGAATTGCGTAAGCCGTATTGGGGGCAAGCCGATCGCGCTGTCCACTAAAGCGGCTTGACTTCGCTCGCCGATTGCGATATTTAGGCCAACACCCTTTAGCGAACGTTTGTTCGAATCAGCGGGGGGAGCCATCGTCACCACAGTCATTGTGCCGAAATCGGGCGGTGTTACGAGTACCAAGGCAAACGTGGTGCGCTGGCTGAAGCGCGAGGGCGATCCGGTCGCCACCGGTGAGCCGATCGTGGAACTGGAAACCGAAAAAGTCAGCTACGAACTTGATTCGCCCGCCGCCGGCGTGGTCCTGAAGATTGTGGCCAGTGAGGCCGTCGAGGTTCCGGTAGGCGACCCCTTGTGCTATATCGGCCAGCCCAACGAGGCGTTGCCGTGAGTGCGCATCCATAGTGGCAACTCGTGGTGCCGTTTCCCCGTTCGTGGGGAGTTACAAACAGGAGCAGCGCAATGCCAGTCAAGCCCAGCAGTGACCGGCTAATCTGGATGTACACGCAGATGGTGCGCATCCGCGAGTTCGAGGAAAGCGTTAAGCGCGCGTTCATCGAGCACCCTGGCGTGATCCGCGGCCATACGCACCTCGGCGACGGGGCCGAAGCCAGCATCGTAGGCGCGCTCGCGACACGTAACGCCACCGACGTGGTCATGCCGAGCTACCGCTGCCACGGCTACCCGATCGTGCTGGGGACTTCTACGCGTGCCATGATGGCGGAGGTTTTTGGACGCCAGGACGGGCTCTGCAAAGGATTTGGCGGATCCATGCACCTGAGTGACCCCGCGCACCATTTTCCCGGCACCTCGGGAATCATCGGCCAAAGTATTGCTCATGCGACGGGCGCTGCACTGACCGCACAGGTCAAAAAGACCGGTCAGATCGTTTATTGTTTCTTTGGAGATGGTGCATCGAAGCAAGGCGCTTTCTTCGAATCGCTGAATATGGCGGCGGTTTGGAAATTGCCGATCATCTACGTGCTTGAGAACAACTTCTATCAGGCTTACACCCATGTAGGCCTGGAAGATGCAAACTATATTGCCGGCGATCCTTTGTCGAAGAAAGCGGAGGCGTTCAGCATCCTCGGCATCACCGTGGATGGCACCGACCCCGTCAAGGTTTGCGATGCAGTGGGTGAGGCGGCCGAGCGAGCCCGCTCGGGGCAAGGTCCGACGCTGATCGAATCTCGCTTTTACCGGCTCAGCGCGCATGGGAACGTCATCACAGTTCCTCCCCTGCCGACGCAGTTCCCGGATCATGAAGCCGTCGCGGTATATGGCAACAAAAGTGAATTTCGCGAGTGGAAGGAAAAAGATCCGATTCCCGCATTCCGCTCGCACTTGCTGGCGGATTCCGTGTTAACTCCCGAGCATGCCGAGCGCATTGATGCTTCCGCCCGCGCCGAAATTGCCGACGCAGTGCAGTTCGCCCTGGCCAGTCCCTTGCCTTCGCCCGAAGCAGCCGTCAATTACGTGTACGCCTAGGAGGAGCTATGGCCCGCGATGTCATGTACGGCGATGCGATCACGCAGGCAATTATCGAAGAGATGCAGCGCGACTCCGACGTGGTCTTCTACGGCCAGAACATGGCGATGACCGAGCGCGATCCTATGCTCAAGCTGTTTGGCAAGAACCGCGTGCGCATCGCACCGATTTCTGAGACGGCAGAAATCGGCATTGGCGTCGGCGCGGCTATGACCGGTCTTCGCCCGATCGTCGAGCTTTGGATGAGCGAGTTCATGCTGGTCGCCATGGACCAGATCATCAACGAAGGACCGAGGCTGCGGTATATGTCGGGCGGCCAGGTGAAAGTCCCGCTCGTGCTCAAGGCCGGTTATGGATTTGCCGCAGGTTGGGCGGGACAGCACTCGAATGTCCTCTATCACAGCATGATGGGTATTCCGGGTCTGAAGTTGGCAGTCCCATCGAACTCGGCTGACGCCAAAGGTCTGCTGAAGACGGCTATCCGCGACGACAACCCGGTCGTCTACCTGCACCATTACATGCTCACGCTGGACAAGGGCGAGGTGCCCGATGGCGAGCACCTGGTACCGTTCGGTGTGGCCGACGTGAAGCGAACGGGCACCGATATCACCATCGTCGCAATTGGCTGGATGGTGAAAAAAGCGCTTGCCGCAGCCGAGAAATTGGCAGAAGAGGGAATCAGCGCCGAGGTCATCGATCCGCGAACGCTGGCCCCGCTCGACGTTGGCACTGTGATCAAGTCGATCGGCAAGACCGGCCGCCTGGTGCTGGTCGACCAGGCTACGCGGCATGCGTCTGGGGCTGCCGTGATCGCCGCCGAAGTTGCCGAGCGCGGATTCGAATATCTCAAAGCACCCATTCGCATGGTTACGGCGCTCGACACCTCCATTCCTTATAGCGAGCCAATGGAAAGGTACGTTCTGCCAGACGAGGAAAAAATCGCGGCAGCCGTCCGGTCGGTCTTGGGAGAGCGTGCCGTTGCAGCTTGATCAGGAGCAGGTTTCAGCGATCATCAAAGGTAGCCCAGACGGGCAACGTACATCAGGTCGCAGTTACAGAAGATCGACAACCAGCCCTGAAGGGCGCATCACACAATCGGTGACGGGAATTTACGGGAGGAAACCATGACTGTAGGGACGGCACAACCCAGTTTTGGCATTCAGCAAAACGGTTCTTCGGTCAATCCGCTCTGTCAGCTGAACAAGCAATACATCGGGGGCGTTTGGCGCGACGGATTGAGCACAAAGACCCTTGCCGACCGGAATCCGTATAACGGTCAAATCATCGCCGAGTTCAAACTCGCGAACCTTGCCGATCTCGATGAAGCCTACCGTTCCGCCGCTGCCGCTCAAAAGATTTGGGCCGAGGTAAATGCGTTCGAGAAACGCGCCATTCTGGAGAAGGCCATCACCTGGGTTGAACAGAACGAATCTGACATCGCCAACATCATCATCGACGAGCTTGGCGGTACCCGGCTCAAGGCTATGATCGAAATCTTCCTGGTGAAGAACTTCATCAAGGAGGCTTCGACCTATCCTCTGCGGATGACCGGGGAAATTCTACCTTCGACGGTTGATGGTAAAGAAAACCGAATCTATCGCGTGCCGGTCGGTGTAGTGGGTGTGATCAGCCCCTTCAACTTTCCTTTCAATTTGAGCATGCGGTCCGTCGCGCCCGCCTTGGGAGCGGGAAACGGAGTCGTACTCAAACCGCACGATGACACGCCAATCGCGGGCGGCACCCTAGTAGCTAAGATTTTCGAAGAAGCCGGCATACCGAAGGGCTTACTGAACGTTGTCGTAGCCGATTTGTCGGAGATCGGCGACAAGTTTGTTGAGCACCCGATTCCGCGCGTCATCTCGTTCACGGGATCGGAAGGGGTCGGTCGCCACATTGGCGGCGTGGCCGGACGGGCGCTTAAGAAAGCAATACTGGAACTGGGCGGCAATAGCGCCCTTATCGTGCTTAACGACGCCGACCTCGAACTAGCCATCAATGCCGCCATCTTCTCCCGCTTCGCTCACCAAGGCCAGGTATGCATGTGCTCCAATCGAATCCTTGTACAGCGGAGTGTCTACGACAAGTTCCTTAACCGTTTTATCGAGCGTGTTTCGAAGCTCAAGGCCGGGGACCCGCGCGACGGCCAGACCGATCTCGGCCCGCTCATCAACGAGCGCCAGGCAAAGGCATTCGAGCAGCAGGTGCAGAAGGGAATTGACGAAGGTGCGCGTGTGGCGCTCAAAGGGTCCGTGCAAGGCAACGTTGCCTCCCCGACGGTCTTTGCCGACGTGAAACCTGACATGTGGGTTGCCCAGAACGAAATGTTCGGCCCCGCAGTTTGTGTGATGCCATTTGAGACCGAGGACGAAGCGATTCGGATTGCGAACGACAGCGCTTATGGCCTGAGTGGGGCTATTCTGACGCAAGATGCCGAACACGGTGCAGAGTTGGCGAAGCGCATCGAGTCGGGCATGGTACACGTTAATGACGGCACGATTAACGACGATCCCAACATCGCGTTCGGCGGCGAGAAGGCTTCCGGTGTAGGCCGCCTGAATGGCAAGTGGGCGCTGGAAGAATTCACTACTCTGAAGTGGGTCTCGGTCCAGCACAAGCCTCGACACTATCCGTTCGAACCGGCGCCTGGCTCGAATTAGTGTCCAAAATTTCTGATCCTCGGTGACCTCTGTGTTCACAACACAGAGGATTAAAAGGTGACGGCGAAAGCGACATTGCTTCCACTACCCGACCAATTCAACGTCGCAACCTACTTCATCGACCGCAATGTCGAGGAAGGCAGGGCCGAGAAGGTCGCTATCGAGTGCGGCGACGAAACGGTTAGTTACGGGCAACTTCTGACCGGCGTGAATCGGGCCGGCAACGCTTTACGCGATTTAGGTGTTCGCCCCGAAGAACGTGTTCTCATCTTGCTTCACGATACCCCCGCATTTCTCTATTGCTTCTTCGGGGCAATCAAGATCGGAGCCGTCGCGGTGCCGATCAATACCATGTTGCGTCCGCAGGAATACGAGTACATTGTCAACGACAGCCGCGCTCGCGTGGCGATTGTCTCCGATTCGTTGCTCGAGAAAATCCAACAGATTGCCGGGAGCAAACGGCGCACCTTGGAAACGATCGTGGTGGCCGGGCACGCTGCGCCGGAGTGCCTCAGTTTTTCCGATATCTTCGAGCATGCCTCGCCCGAACTGGTGGCCGAACCTACCTCAAAAGATGACCCAGCCTTCTGGCTCTACTCGTCCGGAAGTACAGGATGGCCGAAAGGTTGTGTTCACTTACACCACGACATGGTAGTCGCCACCGAAGCATATGCACGTTCCGTTCTCAATATGAAGGAGACCGATCGTTGTTATAGCGTCGCAAAGTTGTTTTTCGCCTACGGATTGGGCAATGCCGGTTACTTTCCGCTCGCGTTCGGCGCCACAACGATTCTTTGTCCGGAGCGACCCAACCCCGAAGGGGTATACGCCAACATCGAGCGCTATCGTCCGACGCTGTTCTTTTCCGTTCCCACCAACTACGCGGCCCTGCTGGCGCATCATCCTGAAAATCAGGATGCCGATCTTTCCAGTATTCGGCACGCGGTCTCCGCCGGGGAGCCACTCCCTCCCGCCCTGTACCAGCGATTCAAAGACCGGTTCGGGGTAGAGATCCTCGACGCCTTGGGGTCGACCGAGATGCTCCAGATGGTAATCTCCAACCGTCCCGGCGAGGTCCGTCCCGGATCGAGCGGCAAAATACTTCCCGGGTACGAAGCCCGTGTGGTCGATGAAAACGACCAGGACGTTCCGCCTGGTGAGATTGGTGCTCTGCTCGTCAAGTGCGACGCGACCTGTGCCGGCTACTGGAATCAGCATGAAAAAACCAAGAATGCCTTTTTGGGCGCCTGGTTCCGCACGGGCGACAAGTACTACCAGGACGAGGACGGGTATTTCTGGTACGCAGGCCGCGCCGATGACCTGTTCAAAGTGAATGGCCGCTGGCTGAGTCCAACCGAAGTGGAAGGTGCGCTGATTTCCCACGCTTCCGTGTTGGAGGCTGCGGTGGTTGCTCGGGAGGACGATGACGGATTATTGAAGCCTGCGGCCTTCGTCGTATTGAATCAGGACTGTCTGGCAAATGATGCGCTCGCCGAAGAACTCCGAACTTGGGTTGGTCAGAAACTCGGCGGATATAAGCGCCCGCGTTGGATAGAGTTCCTACCCGAACTGCCCAAAACTGCCACGGGTAAACTGCAGCGCTTTAAACTCAGAGAACGGCTGCAAACCTCGACATAAACATAGCCGTCGTACAATCCTTCTCTCCGCGAGGGCAACCATTCGAAACGACTGCTGACTGCTATGGGAAGACGCTACTCACAACCAGCCATTTGCGGCGCAAAAGGTTCTCGCTCTGGCCCTCGGAGATATTACCTCTCGTAGATGTTCAACGCTGTTCGTTGTTCGCCTGCTCTGCCCGCAGTTGCTCGTTGCGCGCGTCCTCCTCGCGTCCGAGTTGCGCATAGGCTTCGGCGAGAAACTTGTGCGCTTCAAACGAGTCAGGCTGAACAACGGCCGCTTTTTGCAGGTTGGCGAGCGCATCCTCGGGGCGATGCTGAAGCGAGAGGATCCGGCCACGTAGCAGGTTTGCTCGGTAGTGGTCGGGGTTCAAGCTAAGCGCGAGGTCAAGTTCATTCATGGCGTCGGGCACTCGATCAATTCGGGCGTAAACTGCGCCAAGAGAAAAGTGAGCGTCCGCCCATCGAGGTGCGCGTTCCACTGCGGCCTCAAACTGAGGTGCCGCCCCCTTCCAGTCCCCGGTTTCGAATAACGCAAGACCGAGTTCGTAGCGCCCGAGTCCATTATCGGGTTGAAGCTTGACGGCTTTCTGCAGCGGTCCGACGGCCTGGCGGAAGTGTCGTAGCCTCGCTTGGGCAATTCCATACTGCATGTTGGCTGCCGGCATCTCCGGTTCGCTTGCGAGGACCCGCTCGAGTAGGGGAACAGCCTCGTCATAACGCGCGTCTTCCACATTAAACATCGCGTCGTGGAGCATGTTGGCAATCTGTATCTTCGCTTTCGGGTCGGCACCTGTCAGCTTGGTCTCATCCTGGGCGGTTTCTGAACCCGCCACATACCCAAGTGCCTGGAGTTTTTGCGCCTGCTCCGGATCCGGTTTGGCAAGCTCGACCAGAGTTTGAGTAGTCTTCGCACGAAACTGCTTCAGTTGTTCGGCCAGAGTGTCGGCGACAGCCCTGGCCGTGCTGGCAAGATTGTGAGCCGATCCCGTGTCTGTACTCTCGTTGTACAGTTCTCGTTCGGGAGCTTGTATGTATAAGTACTTGCCGGTCCGAATGGCGCGCAGGGAGCTCCAGCCAAATGCGCGGTGGGGATAGTCCGTCTCTGCGTAAACCGCTCGCTGATTAGCTGCGTCATCGATTTTGCGCGTAGAAACTCTTGAATTCGACGTCGAAACGAGCGGCTGGCCTTGCATTTCCTTCGGCACTGGAATGCCACTTACCGTAAGAATCGAAGGGGCGACATCAACCAACCCGACTCTATCCTCGACCTGCGAACCGGAATTGCGGTTCATCGGCAGTTTGATTAGAAGCGGCACATGCAATGTGTCGTCATAAAGAAAGATGCCGTGAGTGTTCTCGCCGTGAGCTCCGAGAGACTCGCCGTGATCGGCCATGACAGCAATGAGAGTCTCGTCGTATAAGCCGTGTTTCCGCAGTTCGGCAAAGAGCTTCCCTACTGCGGCGTCGGTGTAAGCGATCTCGCCATCATAGGGTCGTGACTTGTAACGATCCTTATACGGCTCAGGTGGATCATAGGGATCGTGTGCGTCGTAGAGATGCACCCAAAGAAAAAACGGGCCGTTCTCGAGGTGACTGAGCCAGCCGAGGGCGTGGTCAATCACGTCGGCGGCTCGTCGTTCGATCGACTTGTAGCGATCCGCGCCATGATGACGAAGGTGAAACCCCGCGTCGTATACATCGAAGCCGCGATCAAATCCCGGAGCGGTTCCATCGAGTGGGTCGAGAACGATCGAGCTTACGAATGCACCGGTCTTATACCCGTTTTTGTGCAGAATGTCCGGCAGATATGGCAGGTTGGCGTTCAGCGGTATTCCAAAATCGTTTACGTGGTTGAACTGCGGATATGTTCCTGTGAGGATCGTCGTATGCGATGCCGTCGTGATCGGCACGTGAGCAAACGCGCGACTGAACACGATACCTTGCCTGGCAACGACATCGAGATTGGGCGTAAGCCCTTCCTTGCAACCGAGAAAACCCATCCGATCGGCACGGGTAGTATCGAGAGTGATGAGGATGATGTTAGGACGTTGCGACTTCGGAATCGGAGCGGCAACAGCTGTATGGAGCAGGATTGCTACGAAAAACGAGACCCTGGGGAACCGCATAGCAATTATGAAGGGAGTCTACCATAGGTAAACTCCCCCTCATTTTTCGCGTGCAGTGCTTCAGAACGTGAGTTTCAGGCCGAAGTTCATGTTGCGGGGGCCACCCTGCGCGATGACCGGGTTGCCGACCGCGACATCAGAAGTCTTGGTGATGGTTCCGAACGTTGCGCCCAGCGTGTTATCCGGGAAGTAGTGGAAATTCGCGCGGTTGAGCACGTTGAACACTTCCCAACGGAACTCGATATTGACTCTCTCTGTCAGCTTTGTGACCTTACTAAGAGTTACGTCCCACTGACTTAGGCCTGGACCAATCAACTGATTGCGTCGAGAGTTGCCGGCCGTTCCAGCGCAAGGAACGTACAGCGGCGAGAGCGGTAGGCCTCCCAGGAAGTGACCGGGGTTGTTTACATCCGGGTCCCCGAAATTGCCGCACGGGTCTGGCTGGTCATACGCCGTTAAAGTTTCCACGACGTACTGGTCAGGGTTCCGAGTGTTGTAATGGATGGGAGTGCCGTCCCAAGCCGCACGGATCGCCGTGCCCGTTAGGCCTTGGCCGGAAGGATCGCCACCGCCTCCCAGCAGGGCCGTGAAGGGCCTTCCGCTGATGGCGGTGTAAATCGTGCTGAGACGCCAGCCATCGCCCAGGTGCTTGCCGAGGGCGTGTATGGCGGGCAGATTGTATACGCCGCCGACATTGAAGTTCAGTCGAACATCGTGATCGCACAATCCATAGGTGTCGCGGACGTTGACACTACCGGGCGTACCGTTCTCGTTGTTAATCTGGGGATAATCCCCCGCACCGCCTCGGTTCACGGAGTTGGTATCGAAGCACTTGCTCCAAGTCAGGTTGTATTGGGTGTCGATCCCGTGCCAGGCGCGCTGATTGAACGAGACTTGGAGGCTGTCGTACTTCGAATGCCCAAGGTTGGTCGCTTGAATAATGTGGCGCAGTTCCGGGAAGCTCGTTGCGAATGGGCGGAACGAATCGCAATCTGAAGCGGAAGAACACGGGCTGCCCAATGGCGATGCATTCAGATCGCGGTACAAAACCAGATCACCGCCGCGCTGCCCCGAGTACCCCACCGTGAGGACGTTGTTGTGCCCCATTTGCTGCTGAATGCTGAGATTGAAGTTGTGGTAGTGAGGCGTTCGGAAGTCCTGAACGACAGAAAACGCGTTGAACGGCGGCTGCCCTGTGGGGCTTGGACCAAAGATGGGCCCCTGTGAGAAGCAGATGTAATCACCGGTTGCAGTCACAGGGTCATAGCAGGTTGCTGCCGGGTCATTCGGCGGCAAACCCGAGCCGCCGCCACCTCCCACGTCTCCGAGAATATTCACTGAGAACAGTCCGAGATTGGGCTGCGTGAACGCTCCTGCGCGAGCTCTAGCAAACGAATATGGCGATGCAAGAGCAGCGAAGTTGGGGATGTCGTATGTCATCGAGTACCCGGCACGTAGGGCTGTATTGCCATTGCCGAAGACGTCCCAGGCAAGTCCGGCATGTGGTCCGAAGTCGTGAAGATCGACGTTGTAGAGTCGGTCCAATCCTTTGCCCACCTGCACCAGTCCACGGCTCGGAAAGAAGTTTGCGGCCTGGTTATTGCGGTCGCGAAGATTACCAAAAACGTCATAACGCAACCCGTAACTGATGGTCAGACGCGGCTTGATTTTCCAGTCATCCTGCGCGTAGAAGCCTATAGAGTTTTGGACCAGGTAACGATGAGTGTTGCCGAATGCGCGGTTTGCGTTATCTGCCTTCCCAAGAAGAAGCTGTTCAACCTGATCCTGAACTGGATCGGTGGAAATGGAAGTGTAGTAGTTGAAATAGCCGAGCAGAAGCCCAGTTCGCGCGTTGTTCCGGATGCTGTTGGTGTAGGCACGCTGGAAGTTTCCACCCAATTTGATCGTATGATTTCCCTTCAACCACGAGAAATGCTCCGACCAATCCCACGTCTGAATGGGGCGAGTCACGATGGGATACCCTTGCACGCCGCCGATGTAGCCGCCGTAGCCTAATGCAAGCATGTAAACGTAGGGAACTCCAAAATCAGCGGTGTCCAGAGGGCCGGTATCAACACCGAGAGTGGCTGGGTCGATCTTGTTGTTCACATCAATGATTTGCGCGAATCGTGTAAGGCCAAGCCTGCTCTCGAGGATTTTGTTGTTGCTGGCGGTCCATGTCCAACTCAAACCGAGCATCTGAGCGCGCGAGGGCGCGATTGAATTGAATAGATCGGGCCTGTTGCCTTGCCCTGCGGGCAATCCCGCAAAAGGCGGTGCGCTCTGCAAGCTGTCGCCAAAAATGTATTTTCCCGTCAAGGAATGTTTGTTCGACAGCTTGAAGTCGGCCTTGAGCCCGAATCCGTTCGCGCTAGCAACAGTCGGCGTCTGTGCGATGAAGCTGCCGTCGGGGTTAGTGCCTAGTGGAAAATAGCTGAGCAGTTGCTGGCCAGTCGGATCAATCGGGAGTCCCTTGGCGGTGATGTCGGCGATCGCACCGTTGATCTCCGCCGTAGTTGGCCCAAAACGGCGGCTCACCGCAAGAGACTTGTATCGTTGGCCTTCGTAATAGCCGAAGATGAACGCTTTGTCTTTTATGATCGGCCCTCCGATAGTGCCGTTGAACTGGTTGTTGTGTATTTGAGTCGGTTTGCACTCGCCGGGGGTAGCGCAGTTGTCGCTGACATGGTTGGAGAAATAGTTGGCGGCATCACCCCAACCGCTGTGACGGATGTAGGTCGCCGATCCGTGCCAATTGTTTGTACCGCTCTTCATATTCATCAGGATCGGAGCGCCGCCCTTAACTCCAAATTCAGATGAGGGCGTTTCCTGGACGCTGAGTTCCTGTATGGCTTCAGGCGGGAAGAGCGTCGCCGGAATTCCGACCACCCCAGTTTCGCCGATCGCCGAATCGCCGTAGTAACGATCGTTGTTGTACAGCCCGTCAATAAAATAGTTATTTGAAGTCGTGCGCGCACCATTCACGCTTACCGCAAGAAAGCCGCCGCCCGGTGCTCGTTGTACTCCGGGAGTTATTGCCAGCAGAGAGTTGAAGTCGCGTCCATTGAGGGGAACGTTCTCGATTTTCGCGTTGTCGACGTAGTTGTTGTTGTTCGGAGACAGATCGAGCAAAGGTGCCGAGCCCTGCACTTCCACAGTCTCGGTTCGTTGGCCTACTTGTAATTTGAAATCGGCATGTGTGATGCCGCCCTGCGCCACCTGTGCGTCCTGCACAAGCGTCTTGAACCCCGGTGCGGAGACACTCACCTTGTAATTTCCGATCGGCAACTCCGTGATCCGATACCCACCGCTCGAACTGGTATTAATGGTCCGAGCTAGCCCGGTGTCAACGTTCTTTGCGGTTACTGTGGCATTCGGTACGACGGCACCGGACGCATCCGTTACGTCGCCACTTATGTCACCTGTGATCTTTTGAGCTAGCGAAGGAAGGCAAGTGAACAGCAGAACCACAACCACTACCAGCAGGGAAGTACGGTAGCGCACCATGGGTCACCTTTTTCGAGACGGAGCTTAGCCACACCCCAAGTGTGATAGCGCACAGTTTATTGCCCGGTACGGTACTGTCAAGCCCAACCGAGAATTTTTCGATGACCTCAAGTCAGGTGAGTGCCATTTCACGCGCGCACAGCTGAAGAAACCAAAGACGCAGCAACGTCTCTCGCCAGACACACGAAGGCGCTTGTGGTCTTGTGTATCATGCGGTCGTTCGTCTAGCCGCATGCCTCGTGCGGCTAGGGACTGCGACACACCGGAACACCCAGGGACTCCGCGACATGAACGTCAGACATTCCGTCGTTTCTCATCTATTGCTCCTACTCTTCGTCGTCGTTTCGTTGGCGGCGTTTTGCCAAGAATCGATCCTCGGATTCACTCCTTCGTCAGCCGCACGTGAGGCTGAAATTGAAAAGAAGCTCAAAGCGATTCCATCCCCGGCCGAGGCGCGGCGGCAGCACCGGATGTTTACCGCCGAACCGCACATTGCTGGCTCTCCACGCAACAACTATCTGGCGAAATACATCGCGGACCAGTGGCGAAAGCAGGGACTCGAAGACGTCGTCATCAGGCAATACGACGTGTACAGCACCGAGCCCAAAAGTACCTCGCTCGAGATGGTTGCGCCTGTTCACTACCGGGCCGGTCTGCGCGAAGATGCCTATCCTGACGATCCGGACACAAAGAATCCCCGCGTAAGTTCTGCCTGGACTGGGATGTCTATCTCCGGGGACGTCACGGCGCCGGTCGTGTACGCCCACAGCGGTAATCCGGAAGACTACGCTCTACTGCGTAAGCAAGGCATTGATGTCAAAGGCAAGATCGTTCTGGTGCGCTACTCGAATCCATACAGTTACCGTGGCTTCAAAGCTCTGACCGCACAGCGTGAAGGTGTGGCGGCGATGCTTGTATACAGCGATCCTGCCGAAGACGGATACAAGAAGGGCAAGGTGTTTCCTGAGGGTCCCTGGGGACCTGAAAGTCACATTCAGCGCGGTGCGATCACCTATGACTTCATGGTGCCCGGGGACCCGCTCACACCGGGGTGGGCATCGGTACCCGGTGCAAAACGCATTCCAGTTGAGCAGGCGGTGTCCATTCCAAAACTCGTGGCACTTCCGCTCTCGTGGAGAGATGCCAAGCCGCTGCTCGAGAACATGGATGGTCCACTCGCTCCCCCTGATTGGCAGGGCGGATTGCCCATGCAATATCACCTCGGCGGAGAGCGCGTGCGCGTTCACCTGAATGTTCAGATGAACAATTCCGTCAAGCCCTATTACGTGGTCGAGGCCCGTATTCGTGGCTCCGAGTTGCCCGACGAGCTGGTCGTACTCGGTAATCACCGTGATGCTTGGGTTTATGGCGGCGTCGATCCCAGCAGCGGCACGGCCTCGATGATGGAACTCACACGCAGCCTCGGCAGTCTGTTGAAACAGGGCATACGTCCGCGCCGGACAATCGTGATTTGCAGTTGGGATGGCGAGGAAGTTGGGCTGACCGGTTCCACCGAATGGGGCGAACAGTTCGCAGACGATCTCCGGAAAAACGCAGTTGCCTACATCAATGTAGATTCCTCTACTTCAGGCCCAAACTTCGAGGGCAGCGCAGTCGCATCGTTGGCACCGATGCTGGTCGAGGCTACCCACAGTCTCGAGGATCCCTCTGGCATGTCGTTGTACGACGCCTGGAAACAGTCGACCACTCGCAAACGGCAGGATGACAAAAATCCCCAGGAAGTCAGTGACGCCAACTTGGCTGATACCCGCATCGGCAGCGGTTCCGACCATACAGTGTTTTTGAACTTCGTTGGGATGCCAGTGCTCGGCCTCGATTTCGACGGGCCTTACGGCGTTTACCACTCGATGTACGACGACTTTTACTGGATGAACCACTTCGGCGATCCCGGCTATCGCTATCACACGCTGATGACCGAGTTGTGGGGAGTCCTTGCGCTGCGGCTTGCCAATGCCGATGTCTTGCCGTTCGACTTCGCGGCCTATGCGCAAAACATCCGTCAGTTCGTTGCTGAGTTGGCGAAGGGCAAGGACCTGAGCAAATTGGAACTCGGGCCTGTGAACCAGGGTATCGACCAATTTGAAGCCGCCGGCAAGCGGCTAGCGGATGCTTCGCGGCGGGCACTCGCCTCCGGAAAGCTGGACCCCAAAGCGACCGACGGGCTTAACCGGGGCATGATGCAGGTTGAGCGCAACTGGCTGAATGCAGACGGCATTCCTGGTCGTCCATGGTTCAAGCACATCTTGTATGGGGCACGGTACACATACGCGCACCTTGAACTCCCAGCACTCACTGAGGCGGTCGAGAAATGGGATTGGAATACCGCGAACCAGCAGGCAGAAATCCTTAACACTGCTCTGACCCGGAACACTAAGCTGCTCGATGATCTGGCCGGACAGCTTGGCGGCAATTCAGAAGGGTCGCTGGGTTCACTTCAGCAACAGATCGAAGCCGTTCGGCAGGAATTTCCGGGAGAGATGTCGGTTTACATGAAAAATCTCTCGACGGGTGACGAAATCGGCCTCGACGCGGACAGAGTTTCCGAAACCTTCAGCGTCATCAAGCTGGCCATCGCGGCAGAACTTATGCACCAGGTCCAGGGAGGCAAGCTTTCCCTCGTTGATCGCATTGCCACAAAACCTGCTGACCAACGCCTTCCATCTGGTGTTTTGTACGCGTTGGACCCTGGGCTCAACCCAACCTTGAAAGACCTGCTTACGCTGATGATCATCATCAGCGATAACGCGGCAACCGACCTCCTTGCCGACAAGGTTGGACGCGACAACGTAACGGCCTATATGCACAGCATCGGACTGCAAAACACTTCTATCCAGTTCTCCGATCTCGATTGGGACCGCACGTGGCTGGGAACGCTTGACCCGTCATATCGAAACGCGAGTGGTGATCAGACGATCAACTTCCCATTCGCCAAGTACACAAGCGACCAGGTAGAGCGCGCCTTTGAGCACACGATTTATGATGCCGGCATTTATTTCGGGCATAGCACGACCCGCGACATCGGGCATCTGCTCGAGCTGATTGCAACCGGCAAACTGGTTTCCAAGCAGGCCAGCGACACAATTATCGAGATCATGGAGAAACAACAGGTCAACGATCGTTTCCCGCGGTACCTGAAAGACGTACGGATCGCCCACAAGACCGGTGATGGCCAGCCATTTCTCGCGAACGATGCGGGGATTTTGTGGGTCAAAAATCAGCCCATTGTGCTAGTCGTGTTCACTGGCCATCATCGTGGCCAGACTGCGGCGTTGCATGACTCGATTGCGCGCGTCGCGGCACTGGTCGTGAAGCATTACGGCGGGGAACTGTCGCCGGATTTCAAATGATGGCCGCCGTTTTTTGTCACAAACAAGAACTTCGGAGTGTTAAGAGGTCCATGTGAAAAAGTCTTGCGCGATGTTCGTGACTCTATTTCTGGGCACCTTTGCGGCTGCCCAAGTCACCGCTATCAGGGCCGGCCGATTGCTCGACCCGGATACGGGCTCGGTCACAACGAATCAGGTCATCATCGTTCGCGATAATAAAATCGCCTCCGTCGGGCAGAACTCGCCGATCCCGGCTGGGGCAACGGTAATCGATCTCTCGCGTATGACGGTCCTGCCCGGCCTGATCGACTGTCACACGCACCTTGCCGATGGCGCCCACGGCAGCGATGCCGATCCTATCTCACAATTGAAGAAAAGCGCTTCGCAGGTCGTCCTCGAATCGGTCCCCAATGCGCGTGCCATGCTCTTGTCCGGCTTCACGACAGTCCGCGATGTGGGTGTCTATCGCGCATTGAACGACATTGCTTTGCGCGATGCCATCAATCGTGGCGATATTATCGGCCCTCGCATGTACGTGGCAGGAGCCTACGTGACCATCAGCGGCGGGGCCGGGGCTATGACCGGGTTTGCGCCGGACATACAGTTGCCTTGGGACTTTCACTACGGCGAAGCCAATAGTCCATGGGAAGTGCGCGCAGTGGTCCGTAAACTGGCCCATGCCGGCGTGGACCACATCAAGATTCTTTCCTCGGGCGCTGTTCTTACGCATGGGAGCAATCCTAAATCGCAAGAGTTTACTCCGGAGGAAATTCAGGCAGCGGTGGATGAAGCCAGTCACTTCGGCTTGCGGGTGGAATCACACGCACATTCGCCAGAGGGAATCAAGAACGCCATTCGTGCAGGAGTCGCTTCCGTGGAACACGCAACCCTCATTGATGACGAGGGGATAGCGCTGGCCAAGCAGCGCGGTACCTATCTCGACATGGATATCTATGACGAAGAGTGCATCCAGGAGAACGGGCGCAACGGTAAGGAGCCGAAAGATTTTCTTCAGCACGACGCGGAACTCGGCGAGGCACAGCGTGAAAACTTCCGCAAGGCCGTCAATGCAGGCGCCAAGATGTCGTTTGGGACAGATGCAGGCGTATGCGATTACGGAACCAGCGGCAAACAGTTCGCGTTCATGGTGAAGTATGGGATGACACCCATGCAGGCGATCCAGGCGGCAACGTCCTCGGCGGCCGATTTGCTCGGACGTAGTCAGGAAGTCGGTTCTATCAAACCTGGCAAGTTCGCGGACCTCGTCGCTGTAGCGGGAGACCCGCTGCAGGATATAAGTACGCTCGAGCAGATCCAATTCGTCATGAAAGACGGCAAGGTGTATAAGTCATCCGGAAACCCGACTCACTAGCGGCAGTTTAGTGCGATGCGGAATCTCCCTTTGCCGATGAGGCAAGGTGGCGGATTACGCGACCTGGATGAGTTCCGGTGACCTTGCCGTCCCTCACTACCCACTCACCCGACACCATCACATCGGGAATACCTTTTGGCGGCTCCTGCGGGTGCTCAATCGTGGACTGATCGATGACGGTGACCGGGTCGAATACGACCAGGTCCGCAATATAGCCTTTGGCGATGCGCCCGCGGTCCTTTAAACCAAGCTGTTCGGCCGACATCGAGGTCATCTTGTGAATAGCCGTTTCCAACGGCAACACGTGCTGTTCCCGGACATACCGTCCCAATACCCGGGGGAATGCTCCTGCCCCTCGTGGATGAGCACCGTGTAGTGCTCCATCACTGGAAAACATGGTTCGGGGATGGGCGACGAACCAACGCACGTCGTCCTCGCTCATGGATGTTCCGATGACTTCTTCGAGTTCTTCTCCTCCATTGACCTCGGCTTCCGTTGCCTTGATCATGCGCATGTATGCCTCGACTGGAGATACGTTCCAGATGCCTGCGATCTGTTCCAGGGTCTTGCCTGCAAGGGAGGGGTCGGGCGCATACTTCGGAATCAGCAGGTTCGGAGCACCGCCGTTATCGGCGATACCACGTTCAACTTTTTCCGGGTTATAGAAGTCGCGGTCAGTGACGAGCACCCGAAGCGTGGAGTGCCAGTAGGTATACGGGTAAACGTCCGCCTTGAGGTTAACGCCGTCCTGTTTAGCCTTGGCAAACACACCGGGCATGCGTGTTTTTGCCGTGTGCCACACGCTCGGAGTCGCGAGCTTGATATGTGTAATCTCGACCGGGAGTTTGCCCTCGCGGCCGATTCGTATAATTTCATCGTACGACGTGAATACCCCCGTCGCTTCATCCCTGACGTGGCTGATGTAGAAGCCCCCGCTTCTTGCCGCTACTTTCGATAAGCCGATCAACTCTTCGGTGGTTGCGAAGTGGCCTTTTTCATATTCCAACCCAGTCGACAGCCCGAAGGCGCCGGCTTGCAACTCACGGGAAAGGAGGTCCTGCATCTTTGACAGTTCTTCTGCGGTGCAAGGCCGGTACAAGTCCTTTCCCATCACTTGCTCGCGCAACGTAGCGTGACCCACCATGCTCGCAAAATTGATCGCGGCGGGAGTCTTCTCGAGATGAGTGAAGAAGTCGGCCAGAGGGAAATTCGACTCTCCATCCTGTCCGACGAACACCGTCGTGACTCCCTGCCGGGTTACGGTCTCGGCATCCAGATCTTTGAAGATCCCATTGTCGTGATGGCTATGCATGTCAATGAAACCGGGGGCAAGCGCCAGCCCATGCTCATCTCGCACGGCTTCACCGCGGCGCGGCTCAAGGTTCTTCCCGATTTCCTCAATGCGGTCGCCCTTGATTCGCACGTCAGCTACGAACGGCTTCTTTCCTGTGCCGTCGTACACGTGTACGTTTTTGATCAGGACGTCAGACGCTTTGAGGTGAGACACCAGGCCGATCAGTAGCAGGAAATAGGATATGAACCGCTTGAGCATAAGGAATTCCGTCTCCAGAAACTCGCAGGAGTATAACTGACGACACACTCGGTCACACGGTTCAGCCTCTCGCCCCGGCGCCGCAAGTATTGGGACAGCGCATTGCGCTCGCTAGTGCACTTAAAAGATCGCCACAGTCCACTCAAAACGTCGGCACAGTCCACTCAAAACGTCGGCACAAATTGAAGGAGCGGAACCGGCGAAAAAGGTGAGATCACTGGAGGCACTCGGATCAGGCGTGGATGATGATGATGTAGAGCAAGAGAGCGGGACGCCGGTCTGTAAGGCGGCGAAGGCTCAGGATTCGAGATGTAACCCCAAGCCTCTCTCGTTTCTGCCGCTGGAGACTTAGTGATTGTAAAGTTTTGTAATTGATTAATGCTGTTACGTCGGTAATCTCGACATGTCCATTAGGCCAGCGGCTGAGGTGCTCGAATGGGAAGGTCTCACGCCCTGCTATTTCGGCCCGGATTTATTGGGGGGAAATGCCGCGAGTTCAGCTGTGCCGTGCAGGATGGCACTAACTGTCAGCGTCGTCCCAAATGGAGTCAGAGCAGTTGTTATCCAGTGTTGCAAACCCACTCTTCTGTCACGAGCCAATGCGGATTAAAGGACTTGGTGAGCGCGGAAGGAATCGAACCTTCAACCTACTGATTAAGAGTCAGTTGCTCTGCCAGTTGAGCTACGCGCCCTAGGTTTGCGGATGGAATTGTGATACTGCGAGTCGTGCTGCTGTTCGCGTGCGCCGGTGAGAGCAGCAACCCTTCGATACTAACGTACCAATAGCGAGAGCTGCAACTCCGTGACTGCCCCTGCTTCATGCATTTGAATGACCGGTAAAGCGCCAACGCCTCTGTAAACGCACCGCCAGCAGACTCAACAACCCCTGCACGCGAGCCGTTGACGCGCTACGCGTATTTACTAAAAGTTCCAAAACATCCCAAAAGATAAAGAGGCCCGGAACTGTTCCGGGCCCCCAATACTCATTGATTCAGGTTTAAAGCTGCGGTGGCGGTGTTGTGCCGCTGTTCGGAGTGGTGCTGCTCGGGGTCGTCGTACCGCCGCTCGAAGCCGGAGGCAGGGTTCCTGGATTCGTCGAAGTGCTGCTGGCCGGCGGAGGAGTCGTGCCTGGCGTGGTGTCATTCGGTGACGCGCTCGGGGGCGTGCTGCTTGGAGAAGTGGTGCTCGGTGTGCCCGTCTGCGGGAACGTATCGGGAGTAGAAGTACCCGGGGCGTTCGTCGAAGGTGAAGTGCTCGGCGTCGCTGTGCTGCTGGGCGAGGTGCTCGGCGAAGTTGTGCTCGGTACGCTGGAGCTTGGGTTCGTCGTTTCAGGGGTAGTCGTGCTCTGCGGAGTAGTGGTCGATGTCCCGCTCTGGTCAGTAGTCTGACCCGCCGGAGTGGTCGTCGAGGTGCTCGTGCCGGTTTGCCCCATCGTCGAGTTCGTGGTGCTTCCCGTCTCGCCCGTCGTGGAGCTCGGTGAGGTACTCACAGATCCAGTCGCGCTGGTTCCCGTCTGTCCCATACTTCCGGTGGCCTGGCCAGCCGTCCCGGAACTCGCCGTGCCAGCACCTACGCTGCCTGCGCCTGTGGCCTGGGCGAGAAGGCCCGTCGTGGCAAAGTGCAGCGCGGCCGATGGACGACCGTTGGTGCAGTGATCAGCCACTCGAGTCACATCAGTGACCTGGAAGGGAGTATAGCCATTGGTGTTTGTTGCGCCGTTGGTGGCTTGTGTGCCGCTCGTTGCCGTGCCGCTTTCAGCAGCCGTGTTTCCCGCTGCCGGGCTCGTGCCCGTTCCCATGGCGCCCGTTGAAGCAGTGCTACTCGCGCCCGGATTGATTCCGGTGGACGCGGCAGAGCCGTTTCCGCCAACTTGTCCGGTCACTTGGATTTCTTCACCGATGTGCGTTCTGAGCTGGTCGAGGTTACCGGTGAGCGAATACGTGGTTCCCGACTGGCTGGTTAGCGTGAAAACACCCGACGCAGCCGAGCCGCTCAGGCACCCGGTGATGCTGTTCGGATTCGAGTTGCTACCCGCAGCCGCGCCGGTCGAGTTCTGAGTACCAGCCGCTGCTCCGGTTGAGCTCTGGCCCGACATCCCTGTCGAACTAGGCGATTGAGCTGCTCCCGTTGGGCCTTGGTCTGTAGAGCTAGGCGATTGAGACATCCCGCTCGGCGATTGCGTCGTCGTCGTGCTGCTTGATGCGCCGCTCGGGCTCTGCGTAGTAGTAGTCGTGGTGGTCGAGCTCTGCGAGCTTGATCCCATCTGCGAAGTACCAGACGATGTGGCGGACGAAGGACTGGTGCTGGTCTGACCTGAGGACGAAGGAGATGCCGTTTGGCTACTGGTCTGACCTGTACTGGTCTGGCCTGTGCTCGTTGTGTCCTGTGCGACAACCCATGTCGCGCACAGCAAAAGCACAGACAACATAGACAACAATGTTGTCTTCGCGTTCATGTATACGCCTCCGAGGCAAATGATTTTTTTACTCATCCAGTTTCTAGACTCCCAGCGAATACAACCATCCGGTGGACTCCCTAGATTCCTCGCTACCTTCAGGTATTGCCCAAGACTCAGTAAAGTGCTGACATTACACAAGTAAGGTGAGCTGGATTCGGCGACCCGATGGCATCCGAAAAGCGTCTCCCAACGCGATCTACTCGGCGACTGAGGAGCGTCGGTCTGGCTAGAACATTGTCCAAGTTGGGCTACTGCTCCCGTTCACAAGCGGCGGAGTTGGTACGAGCCGGCCGAGTTAGCCTCAACGGCCGCCCCTCGCGAAATCCCGAAACCCCGGTACAAATGGGTCGTGATCGCATTGAAGTGGATGGCCGGCAGGTTCGGTCAGCTGAGAAGACCTACCTCGCCCTCAACAAGCCGCGGGGTCTGGTTACGACCGCATCTGACGAGAAAGGCCGGGACACCATTTATTCTTGCCTGCCACCTGGCCTGCGCTGGGTCGGCCCGGTCGGCCGTCTGGACCAGTCGAGCGAGGGACTTTTACTCCTCACCAACGATACGAAATGGGCTTCGTTGATAACAGCGCCAGAGAGCCATTTGGAAAAGACCTATCACGTACGCGTGAATGGTGTCGCCGACGAGCAGCTTATGGCGAAGCTCATGTCCGGAGTAGAGAGCGACGGAGAGTTATTGCGGGCCACGAAAGCGCGCCTGGTTCGAGGCGGCGAGAAGCGCTCATGGATTGAGGTGACACTCGACGAGGGGAAGAACCGTCAAATCCGCCGGATGTTCGAGCAGCTTGGCCTAGAGGTCCTGAGACTAGTGCGAATTGGCATCGGCCCGCTCCCGCTGGGAGACTTGCCCAAGGGCGAGTGGCGGCGTCTTTCGGCCGAGGAAAAAAAGGAAATCGATGCCGCATTGAAAGCAGGCTCTCGGCGGTAGGCTCTGTCCTCCTGCAATGCTCTACCCGGACTGCGTTCCTGTTTCTCGGGAACTAACCTTGGTTGTGACGCAGCTAGTGGTCTGCTGAGCCTGCACCCTTATTTCCCGGAGCCTTTTGCTAGGGGGTAGTTCTTCTCCCGCCACTCACGAATCCCGCCGTCCATGGAGATCACATTCTTGTAGCCCATTTTCTGCAGGTTGTCGGCGGCGAGCGCAGACCGAAATCCGCCGCCGCAATAGAGGATCATCAGCGCGTTGGGATCGGGAACCCTTTCCTCAATGTCCCGTTCGATTATTCCTTTCCCGAGATGGATGGCCCCGGGGAGATGGTCTTTGGCATACTCGCTTTCCTCGCGGACATCGATTAAGAGAAATCGTTCGCTCCGATCCAGGCGCTTTTTCACGTCGTCTACGTTCGTCTCACGAACGCGCGAGCGCGCGTCGTCCACAATCTTTAGAAAACCCGGAGAGTGCTTGTGGGCCATGAATGCCTCCACAAGACATTGTAAGCGGCTTCAACTGCCAAAACCGATCCGTCTGCCAAATCCCAAAGCAAGTTTTCCGTGACATGAGCAATCGCATTCTGATTTATTATTTCGTGCTCACGCCTGATGATTCCCAGGGACAACGCATGATCTTCCGCTGCGCTTCTATGCTTGCCGCAACAGCCCTGCTGTCAGTCTTGGCCTTTGGACAAAATGGTCCTTCGATTCCAAACACGACGATTGCCATCAACTCATCGCAGCCGATGTCTCAGCGCGTCGTTCATTACGACATCGATGCCAGGTACAACGCCAAAGACCATTCGCTGGATGCGACTGAGATCCTCACGTACCAGAACCTTACCGGCCAGCCGCTCGATCGCTTTCCATTTCATCTTTATCTGAATGCTTTTCAGCCGAACTCGAGCTGGGTGCGCGAGACCAAACGCGACGGTACGCGCGATGTGAATTGGGACAAATGGGAACAGAAGTATTACGGCTCGGAAGAGATCAAGCGCTTCGAAGTCGTCGGCATGGGCGACCTCACGTCAAAGCTTCAGTACATTCAGCCGGATGACAATAACAAGGATGACCGCTCCGTCATCCAGGTACAGTTGCCCCGGGCGGTCCCGCCCAATGCCTACGTCCAGTTCAAAATATCGTTTCACGATCAGTTCCCCGAGACGTTGGAGCGCACTGGGTGGAAGCGCGATTTCCTGCTCGCCGGCCAATGGTTTCCCAAGGTGGGTGTCTGGTGGCAGGGTGCGTGGAACTGCCACCAGTTCCACGGATCGACCGAGTTCTTCGCCGATTTCGGTGTCTACGATGTGAAGCTCACCATCCCGCAAAATGAAGTGGTCGGGGCGAGCGGTGTGCAGACAAGCAGCGTTAACAATCCCGATGGCACGAAGACAGTCACCTATCACGGAGACGACATCCACGATTTCGCTTGGACCGTAAGCCCGCATTACCGCGTGCTGGAGGACACTTACCAGGGCACGATGGGCCCGGTCGCCATGCACGTCATGATGCAATCGCTGCACTGGGATCAGGCGGAACGCCATTGCAGGATTCTCAAAGAAACGCTGACCCGCTTCGAACAATGGTATGGACCCTATCCCTACAAGACCATAACCCTGGTCGATCCCGAGGAGGGCTCCGCTGCCGAAGGCATGGAGTACCCAACCTTTATCACCGGCGGCACGACCTGGTGGATGCCCAAAGGCGTTTACCTTCCGGAACTCGTCATCGAGCATGAATTCGGACACCAATACTGGTACGGCATGGTTGCCACGAACGAGTTCGAAGACGCGTGGATGGACGAAGGAATTAACAGCTACACCGAAGTCAAGGTCATGGACTCAATTCTCGGTCCCAACACCTCGATCATGAATATGTGGGGCATAACCGGCGGTGAAGGGGGGTACCAGCGCTTTCAATACAAGGGCGTGGCCGACCTCGATCCCATGGTGCGCCGGGGTTGGGAATACGCAACCTACAACTCCTACGGCGGCATTACCTACGGGAAAACCGCGGTCGTGCTCCTCACCCTTGAAAATATCATCGGCCAGGATACGATGCGCCGGGCGATGCAGACCTATTTCATGAAATACCGGTTTACGCATCCGACGAAAGAGGATTTTCTAAAGACGATCGAGGAGGTCTCGGGACAGAACCTGCGCTGGTATTTCGACCAGGCTGTCTACGGCACCCAGGTGCTTGATTATGAAGTGATGAAAATACAGGCCTATCCAGTGGACTGGTACAAGCCGAAAAAAGACCGTCAAGCCGCGGAGAAGGACGGCAATGCGGTTTATCGGTCAAGCGTCCTCATCCATCGCAAAGAGGATTTTATTTCTCCCGTCGATGTTGAGGTCCGCTTCGAGAACGGCGAGAAAGTGCGCGAGCATTGGGATGGACGCGACCGGTGGATACGATACGAGTACGAAAAGAAATCCAAGATTGCCGCCGTCGAGCTTGATCCCGAACACAAAATCCACATTGATCGCGACAACTTCAACAATTCCAAAACGCCCGGGCGGCATTCACGGGCTACATGGAAGCTTACAAACTATTTCACCTTCGCGACCCAGTGGCTGACCCAGTTGTTTGCCTGGTGGCTGGTCTAGGAGAGGCAATGAACGAGAACCCCGGCATTCTTTGGCCAGCTTTTCACATAATGGCGCGAAACAAGCGCTACCTCGTCTGGTTCTACATCCTTAATCTGGTGCTGTCCGTCCTCGGCGCGTGGGCGCTTCGCGGTGCGCTCAGTGGAGTTCTCGATAACAGCTTGTACTCACAGAAACTTGCGCACGGGTTCGACGTGTTCGTGTTCCTGGATTTGATCAGCCGGCCGGAGCTTGCCGGCCATGCTGTTGCTCGCCCTCACATCTACTTCACTTGGATGTTCATCTTTTTCAGTGTCCTGTTCATGCCGGGAGTGCTGGATGCTTATTCCTCTGAACGGAGGCTATCGCGGGAAGACTTCTGGGCGACCTGCGGGCGCAATCTGTGGCGGTTCATCCGGCTGTTTGTCATCAACTTGATCATCGCTGGCGTCGTCTTCGCGGTTTCGTCGGGGATCAATGGAGCGATTGGCAAGGCAGCGGACGATTCGCCGAACGTAAAGTTGCCGTTTTACTTGCAATTGATCGGGGGCGTGATCATCTTCCTGATCATGACCTGGATCCGAGCCTGGTTCGATGTCGCCCAGGCGCACGTAGTCGTTCACGATGAGTCGAAGGTTCGAAACTCCATTCGCCTCGCGGCGCGATTTGTCGGCCGGTCCACGATCTCCTTGCTCGCCTGTTACGTGCTCATCGCAGTGTTTGCGGCAGTCGTATTCCTGGCCGGGTTATGGGTTTGGGTTGTACTTGTACCCCCGGCGGCAGTCGTCCGAGCCTTTTTGGTAGGCCAGATTATCCTCTTTCTATGGCTTGCCGCGCGGTTCTGGCAGCGTGCCTGTGCGGTTGCATTCTGCGCCACCCGAATGAGCGAGGCCCGGCGGGACGAGATCGCTCCCGCTCCCATCGTTTCGCAAGCTATACCTCCATCGCCGGCGGCACCGGAGGTCGGACCCGCACTTTAGGGAGTTCGATTGAAACTTCCGCCCTTCATGTAATGACCTCGAAACTTACTGTCCAGTACCTACAAGTGAGACCAGCTGGGGGCTCCCTCCAGCGTTATCGGCGATGCTGAGGTTCGCCTTACGCGATCCAGTGGCCGTAGGTTTGAAAGTGACGGTCACCGAGCAGCTTGCCCCGACAGCCAGACTCGATGCACAGGTGTTAGCAGTTATTGGGAAATCACCGGGATTAGTTCCTGTGATCGAGAATCCAGTGAAGTTGATAACCACAGTGCCAGCATTGGTCAGCGTGAATGCTTTGGCTGTGCTCGTACCGACCGTATGGATGCCGTAGGACCAGGACAGGGGAGAGATTGCCAGGATTGTCCCCGTGCCGCTCATCGCCACGAGTTGCGGGCTGCCTCCACCGTTGTCAATTACGCTGAGGCTTGCTCGCCGGACATTGATGCCAGTGGGTTTGAATTGAACCCCAACCACACAGCTGCCGGCCGCTGCCAGGGTAGAACCGCACGTGTTGGACACGATCGCGAAATCTCCCGGGTTCGTGCCGGTAATGGCAAATCCGGTAAAGGTCATCGTCGTCGTGCCCTTGTTGGTGATCGTTACCGTTTTCGTTGCACTGGTTTGTCCCACGACCGTGCGCGCGAACGAAAGCGACGCCGGGGTGAACGAAACTTCCGTCCCCACGCCCGTGAGACTCACGCTCTGCGGACTATTCGTGGCGTTATCAGTGAAGCTCAGGGAACCCGTACGCGTGTTAATCGCGGTCGGAGTGAACGTGACACTCACCGTGCAGGACGCGTTGACCGCGACGGTCGCACCGCACGTAGTTGCGCTTTTCGCATAATCTCCGGTCACGCCAATATTGCTGATGTTTAGCGTGGCAGTTCCAGTATTGGTCAGCGTAACCGTCTTGGCCGCGGTAGTTGTATTCAGTAGCTTTGTGCCGAAATTCAAACTGGTCACGGAGAGCTTCACAATCGGGCTGCCGGCGCTGGCTCCGGTTCCAGACAGAGAAGCTGTCTGTGTTCCGCCGGGTGCGTCGTCATTCACGGATAGTGTGCCGTTCTGAGTTCCGGTCGTGGTCGGCGAGAAGGTGACATTGATCGTGCAACTTGCACCGGCGGCCACAACGGCACCCGGCAGGGTTCCGCAAGTTTGCGACGAGACCGCAAAGGGCGCGGCAGTGCTGATGCTGCTTATCGTCAGATTGGTGGATTGATTGTTGGTCAGTTGAATGGCTTGCGGCGCGCTAGTCGTGCCCACTGTCACGCTGCCAAAGCTGACGCTCGAAGGATTCAACGTGACTGGCGGCGGAGCACCGCCGCAACTGGGAAACTTGAAGTTGGCAATGCGCGTGTTCCAGTTAAAACTCCCAGTTGTCTTGATGTACTGGGTGGTGTACCAGAATGTGCAGTCGTCGACCGGGTCCACACTCATGGCGCTGTAGTCGCCCCAGCGAGTCAGGCCCCCGGTTTGTGAGCCGCCCCCAGTCACGACGTTCATTTCGGTTTCCATGCTTCCAGCTGGATCTCCTGGCACGCGTCCAGTAACGAAGATCGAAGGGTGTACGGTGCTGCTGGATTCGCTGTAACCGAGAGCCATGTCCCCCGCCTGGTCCATGGTGATACTGCCCATCCAGCGGGTCGCTGATGTTGGCGCGAAGGTGCCCTGTTGGAAGACGGTCGGGGTTCCATTGGGGTTTCGGATTTCGTACCAGCGGATCCCGGTGCTGATAGAGTGCGTCACGACGAGCGCTTCATGGCCGTCGGGAAACTTCCGCCAAGCAAGCCGGTACATCAGGCGGTCGCCGAGCGAGTCTAAGGGGTTCGTCGTCGACGGCTGCGGGACGCACACGCCGCCATTGCAAAGTGGCGTGAACGAGGCCACGGCCAAATTGGTTGGACCGGTGAACGTGGAATTCGCCGGGGTTGCGAAATCGACGTGGAACTTCCACATCCGGAGAGCGTTGGTTGTGAAGTCCATGTAGAAGTTCGGTTCGCCGCTCGCCGGCAGAATACTTCCGTCCAGGTCAGAGGGGAGCAGGCTATCCACGCTGGCACTCTGCTGGAAGCAAATCATAGTGGCCGCGTTACCCGCCAGCATGGCAGTACGATTTGCCGCGCAAGCGTCGGCGCCGAAGAAAATGGTGCCCGACGAATTGAACATGTTGAATGAGAAGTAGTAGCCGTCCGGCCAAACACCAAACTTTGGATAGTCGTTGAAATTCGGTAACTGAAACGCATACCGGTTGTAGCTACCCGTGGCGTCATTAGTCGTGGATACTGCGACGCACTGCAGGAATGGCGTAGTGCTTACGGAGAACTGCGTCATGACCCAGCGGTTCGCGAGCTGGTCATAAGACACTATGGGGTCACCGTCGTTATTGTTTTGGCACCCTCCTCCGAAACCGGACCAGAGCGCACTCCCTGCCACTGGACCCATCAACAAAGCTCCAGTTGCTTTGTCGAAAACCGCGAATGATGTGTTCACCCACTGCACGTACTGTGTTGCTCCTACCGCTCCATTGGGATCGGCAGGCGCCCCGGTGATGGTGAATCCGTACTGTCCCTGTCCGAGGCCCTCGAAGTTCAAACCCAGAGTGGCGGAAACAAACGGCAAGTGCGTCGTTTGCAAAGCAGTATCAGGACGCGCCTGCGCTGCCACCTGAACTCCCGGTCGGAGAACCGGCAGCATGGCGTGCGGGGCTGCAAACGCCGGTGCGATCATGGCTGTAGGCAGGCTTCGCAAGGGAGCCGAGGTATCATGCTTAACCTCGCGAATCACCTGCATGCCCTCCTGGGCAAAAATCGTTGCGGACAGAAATGTGATAGTCGCGGCACTGATGGCAATGGACCTGAGTTTCTTCAAGGTAAATTCCTTCGTCAGAGCGTTTGCGAACATTCGTGCTGTCCGGTTACGCAATCGGTTCGGAACTCTGGCTATAGTGACAACCGGATGGAAATAGAGGAAGTATCGCGCCCACACTCAGCACTGGTGGGAGAGTCTGCGGCAATAATCCAGAGTTGTCAATCTGAAAACAAATGGAGCGCGATGTGCAAAACCATGCACGCGCTTCACCTCGAATGAGCTAGTCCTCGGGATGGTGATGACACGCGCTACCTAGTCCGACTGTGCAGCGGGTGTAGAAAATCTCCCGGCTGACCAGGTACCCGATGGCGCTGCCGACAGCAACATCAGACAGGAAATGCTGGCGGGCTGTGAAACGGCTGGCCGCGACCGCAGTTGCGGCACCGTACGCAAGGATCTTCACCAAAGGGTGGGGATATTCGTGAGCCACGATTCCGGCGATCGCCCAGGTGAACATGGCGTGACCCCCGGGAAACGATGTGTTGATCGAATGATGCCGGAAAAAGCTGCCCTCGCCGGTGCCTTCATAAGGGCGCTCGCGCCCGGCGAGTACTTGCATGGCGGTGTATACCGTGAAGGTATTGGCGAGCGCTTCCAGCGTCAGTTCCCCCGTTTCCTTGGCGTGCGTGTTCCCCGTTCTGAGACCGTAGATCCAAGTCGAACCCACCATCAGGCCAGTAGTGACGATGGTGGCGTTGGAAATATCCTGGCTGATGTAGGCACTCGTTTTGGGGAGATTTCGCGACGCCGACTCATCGCCCGCGACAAACGCGGCGGTGCCACCTAAAAACAGGGCGTCCCACTTCAAATTGTGTACGCGGAACGGTGCCGAGTAGACGTTCTTCTGATCCTCGCCAAACCGGCGAATAGTCCGGGAAAACAGGCCTCCGGGTTGGACTTCCGATCCAGGTGCCGTTTGCACGTTCTGTAAAGAAATCTGTCTTTTCCCCCGGGAACCGGTGGATAGCGGATCTTGAACTCTGGCAAAACCGGTTGCGGAAAATGGGATGGTTGGCGTTCCCGTCGACTGTCCCCAAGCCGTTATTCCCGTGGCCAGGACACCAACGAGGAGCATGGGTACGTGCCTGTTGTTGATCACGATTGTGGGCTCCGTATCATCTCTGCTCTAGCAGGCTCGTAAGATGCGGGTTTGGCGCGGAAGGTGACGTCGGCGCCCGTGCTGCAAATCACTTGCGTCGGTGATATATTCCGAGTAGCAGCTTCCGCGGAGGTCGAATGAGTTCACCTTATGGTTTGCAGATCGAGGAGAACTGTCTCATCTGCAAGCTGCGGGAAGCGGGTTTTTTCTGTGACCTCCCGAAACCCACCTTGCAAGATCTCGAGAAAATCAAGTACGCCAGCGGTTATCCACAGGGCGCGATCCTGTTCGTGGAAGGCCAGGCGCCTCGTGGCATCTATATCATTTGCGCCGGCCGCGTAAAGCTATCTACGACGTCGAAGGACGGGAAAACGCTCATCCTGCGGATTGCCAACGGGGGTGAAGTGCTGGGGTTACACGCAACCGTGTCGGGAAAACCGTACGAGCTGACGGCCGAGACACTCCAGCCATGCCAGCTCGATTTCATCAAACGCGAGGATTTCCTCCGTTTTCTCCAGAACCACGGCGATGCCTGCCTGAATGCAGCTCAGCACCTCAGCGAGAACTGCCAGAGCGCCTATGAAATGATCCGCTCCCTCGGCCTGTCACACTCAGTGTCGGAAAAGCTGGCACGCTTGCTTCTGGAATGGTCCTCCGATGGCGAGGAGACCAAAGACGGTATTCGCATTAAAGTATCTCTGACTCATGAAGAGATGGCCCAGTTGATCGGTACCTCGCGGGAAACGGTCACCCGCGTATTAGGCGAGTTTCGCGACAAGCAATTGGCCCAGCTCCGCGGGTCCACGCTCCTGATCCGGAACCGGGCCGCCTTGGAGAAGCTGGTCGGCGCCTGACCCGCGTTCCGTTTTCGAACCCCAAATCACAAGGTAAGTCCGGGCGATTACCGGAGTCACTTTACCCCGGCGTACGCGCGCGAATAAGCTCGGCGTATGAAGCTGAACGCCTTGCTAATGTCGCGCAATCAGCCGACGTCACAGTTGGTGGCGAGCGTGCTTGGCGAAAGCCAACTTCGATCTGAGACCTGCGATTCTGCCCAGGAGGCCATCGAGTTGATGGCCCGAGGGAATTACTCGGCCATCGTCTTGGACTTCGATCTGCCCGGGGCAGTTCAGGTCGCAAAACTGGCACGGTTGGCTCCGTCACAGTCGCGGCCCGTGGTTTTTGCCATGTTGGGCGCGGCCTCCGATGTCGCCGAAGCTTACGGAGCCGGCGCGAACTTCGTTTTGTATAAGCCTCTTGCCGAGGAGCAGGTGGCACGCTCGATCCGCGCTGCCCGGGGCTTCATGCGGGCGGACCGCCGACGGCGTACCCGGCACGAGATTCAGACAGTCGTATACCTGTTGTTCGGCAAGGCTGCGATTCCCACCTTGATGGTCGATGTGAGCGAAAATGGGCTCTGTCTCCAGGCGGCCGAGCCGTTGCCATCCTTTGACACTGTGAGTGTTCACTTCCTTTTGCCCAACACCTCCCGCGCCATCGAAGGGAAAGCTGAGGTGGTCTGGGCAGATGATTCCGGTCGAGCTGGGCTCTTCTTCACTCAATTCGCTCCGCAGTGCGAGAGACGTCTTAAAACCTGGCTGAGAAAAAATGCGGGCAGCAAGACTGTCTCGCGTTCCGCCGGAACTATCGGTTTCGCAGTTTCCGCCGCCGCGCGTTCGTGAGCCACACTCCCGTGTTGTTCTCCCTGTGCTAGACTCCCGAGTTCGTTTAGGGGGTTACGCTCGCGTCATGGAGGATGTCACCAGCCTCACTGCCATAGCAATGGCGGACAAAATACGCCGCCGGGAAATCTCGCCAGTTGAAGTGGTCGAAGCGCACCTGCGAAAAATTGAGAGACTTAATCCAAAGCTCAACGCGTTCGTTCAAGTTGATGCGGAAGGCGCACTCCTGGCGGCACGGGCGGCGGAATCCTCGTTGGCGCGTGGCATTGATGTAGGTCCTCTCTGCGGCGTCCCTGTTTCCGTCAAAAGCTCCATCGGCGTGGCCCGACTGCGCTGCGAAGCCGGGACCAGATTGCGGAAAGGTGTTGTCGCCGAAACAGACGCGCCCTTAGTGGCGCGATTGCGCGGAGCCGGCGCCATCATTCTTGGCACTACCAACACTCCCGAGTTGCTCATGGCCTGGGAGACTGACAATACTCTCTATGGCCGAACCAATAATCCGTGGGACCTGTCGCGAACCGCTGGTGGCTCGAGTGGCGGAGAATCAGCGGCGATCGCGGCCGGCTGCTCAGCGGGAGGAGTCGGCAGCGACGGCGGTGGTTCCATTCGTGTCCCTGCACACTTCACTGGCATCTGCGGCTTGAAACCCACGCCAGGCCGCATCCCGGCTACCGGGCATTTCCCAGACTCGGTTGGACCCTTTGCGCTGCTCGGTGTCGTAGGTCCGATGGCGCGCACTGTTGCAGACGTTACAGCCCTGTTTGAAGCGATGCAGGGCCCTGATTACGGCGATCCATCCTCTGTGCCGGTTCCGTTGCGCAATCCTCGCCCGGATCAATTGAAGAAGATCCATATCGGCTTTTTCGAGGAGGATGGCCGGACTCCCGTAACCCCGGAGACCAGAGTTGCCGTGCAAAGGGCAGCCGAAGCCCTGAAACGTGCAGGCTTCGATGTGTCTCCGTATCGTCCGGATGGACTGGAAGCCGCGCGGCAACTATGGTGGAAGATCTTCGGTGGAGTGGGCGCCATGCTGCTCGGTGCCATGTTCGCCGGACATGAAAGCGACATCAGCCCGGTGCTGAAGGACTTTCTGGCGCGCGCGGCCACGTTGCCGGAACACACCGCCAGCAGCCTTCTTCAGACGTGGATCGAGCGCGATGTAGTGCGGGCCCAAGTCCTGTCACAGATGCAGGACCGCCCCGTCCTTCTCTGTCCCGTTGCGGCGGTTCCCGCTTTTCGCCACGGAGAACGGCAATGGACGATTGACGGAACGAACGTGGAATATCTCGATGCCTGGAGCTATTGCGAGTGGTTCAATCTGTTGGGCTGTCCAGCGGCGGTGGTGCCGGTCGGGACATCGCGGGAAGGCCTGCCCATCGGAGTCCAAATCGTGGGCCGGCCTTGGGAAGAAGAAATGGTACTCGCGGTGGCGCAAGCGGTCGAGCAACAAGTCGGACCCTACCAGAGGCCCCCGCCGTGAGAAAGCACCCCCTTCAGTTGCGAACGGACGGGTGAGTCGTCGAAGTCTTCTGGCCGTTCCTGATCATCGCGGCAACTTCTTTTTGCATGCGATCATTCATGGTGTCCATCTGTTTGCGCATGATCGGAGTCATCGCTTCCATGGCTTCTGCCATGATGGCCGGCAGTTCACGTAAGACTTTCTGCCCAGTCGGCGAACCGTAAAAAGCGACCAGGGAATTGATGTCCCCCTTCGAGAAATGCTGTTGATACGCAGGAATCATCGCCTGCATCATCTCGTCGAAGGGCATCTCGTTCAGCGAGTCATCCATGAATTTCTGCATGCGAGCTTCGAAATCCGCTGGCAGCTTGTCCTTATCTTTCTCAAACTGCTCGTGAATGAGTTTGTGCATCGGGGCCGACATGGCCCGAACCATTTGCTTCATCATGTCGTGCGAGTGGATCGCCTGCAGATACCTCTCGACGTCTTCCCGTGTGGCGGGAGTTTGATCGTCTACCGTTTGCCCAACCCCGGCGGTAGCCATGGCCAGCGTGCAGATAAGGATGCACAGCACCGTTCTCATACGACCCTCCTCGAAGTCTCAAGGAGAGTACCTGAATCCCGAGTCGTCGGCTAGTTACTCGCGACAGTAATGCTTTTATACTACGGCGCAAACTTATCCTGAGTTGTAAGCTGTTGCAGCTAATCTCCCAACACTGACCGGCTTGTGGGACCGGTCGAATCGAATGCTGGAACGCCTGAACAAGTCTGCCCGACAGCGTATTCTGCCTGCTCTCGTCGTTTTTCTTTCCGCGTCTGCGGTGTACCTCTTCGCTTTTCCGCAGCCCAATGTCATCTACCCAGCCATCGTATTGCTGCATGTGCTGATCGGAATTGTCGGGATCGTGTTCTTTGTCCCGGCGCTGATCAGATGTATTCAGTCGCGAAGCATCGCCGCCCTGGGCTGGTTGTTGATGTTGGCCGGTGGCGTGGTGGGACTTGTCCTTATTTATACGGGCACACCGCGCTCGGACTGGAGCTTGCTCTACATCCACATCATCGTATGCGCCGCCGGCCTCGCTTTCCTAGTCGCGAAATGGGCTGAACGGCGGGGATGGTTGGGCCAAGGTTTCGTGCCCACGCTGGTTCGCGTGACTGCAAGCTTTGTCGTGCTGGGTGCGCTGGGAGCGGCTTGCTGGTATCAACGCACAGCGACTTGGCAGAAGAGCGCCGTCATTCAGAATCCACCCAATTCGCCGGAGACCATGGCGCAAGAGGGCGATGGACCGAATGGCCATTTCTTCCCCAGCTCAGCCCAGGTTTACGGAAACCAGAAGATTCCGTCCGAGTTCTTCATGCAGTCCGATTCCTGCAGGCGTTGCCACGAGGACATCTACAAGCAGTGGTCCAGCTCCGTCCACCACTTCTCGTCGTTTAACAATCAGTGGTATCGCAAGAGCATCGAGTACATGCAGGACACCATCGGCACCAAGCCCTCGAAATGGTGTGGAGGCTGCCACGATCCGGCTGTGCTATATGCGGGAAAGATGGACCGGCCCATCAAGGAATTCGTGCATGCCCCCGAAGCGCAGGCCGGACTTGGCTGCATGATGTGCCACTCGATCGCGCGGGTGAAGAGCACCATGGGCCAGGGTGATTTTTATCTCGAATATCCGAAGCTGCATGAGATGGCTGCAAGCAAGAATCCTGTGGTGCGAGGTCTTCACGATTTCCTGGTCAAGCTGAATCCCGAGCCGCACCGCCGCGTATTCCTGAAACCGTTCATGCGGAACCAGACCGCGGAGTTCTGTTCAGCGTGCCACAAAGTTCACCTTGATGTCCCAGTGAACGGTTATCGCTGGATTCGCGGCTTTAACGAATATGACAACTGGCAGGCGAGCGGCGTTTCCGGCGAAGGAGCCCGGTCTTTTTATTACCCGCCAAAGCCGTCGCAGTGCGCCGATTGTCACATGCCCATGATGCCGTCGAAGGACATGGGCAACATCGACGGTTACGTGCACTCGCACCGCTTTGCCGCGGCCAACACAGCCGTTCCCACCGCTAATCAGGATGAGCAGCAGCTCCAGGCAGTGAAAGATTTTTTGCAGAACGGGGTAATGAGTATCGACATCTTCGCCATGTCACCCGATACCGGCGAGAAGAAGGCTGCGGCCGCTCAAAGCGAGCTTTCCACGACTTTCGCAGTGGGCGAGGAAGCCGAAGCGAAAGTCACACCAGGACAGGGCGGGGAAGCGAGGCCAATCACGGCTCCTCTGAACCGCGTGCAGCCCGTAGTTCGCCGTGGCGATACGATGCGCGTGGATGTCGTCGTACGCACCAAAAAACTCGGGCATTTCTTTCCCGGTGGCACCGTCGATGCCTACGACACTTGGGTTGAGCTCAAGGGTACTGACGATAAAGGCCAGACGCTGTTTTGGAGCGGCATGGTCGAGGACAATGGCAAAGGCCCGGTCGAACCGGGTGCGCACTTCTATAAGTCCCTGCAGATCGACGAGCACGGCAATCCCATCAATAAGCGTAACGCCTGGTCGACTCGGTCTGTCGTATATGTCCGCCTGATACCTCCGGGCGCTGCGGACACAGTTCACTATCGTTTGCACGTCCCGGAGAACGCGGGCAAAAAGATCACGCTTCATGCGCGGCTCTGCTATCGCAAGTTCAGTTGGTGGAACACGCAGTTTGCTTTTGCCGGAGTACCCGATCCGAACAGTACGGCCGTTACCAGGAGTTATGACGATCGCCCGGTTTCGTTCAACGGCTCACTCAAGGGAGTTTCGGCCAGCGAAGAGAAGATCCCCGACGTGCCGATCGTTGCCATGGCTGAAGACGAGGTCACTCTCGACGTCGCTCCGCATGGCGCAGCCGCCCCGCAACCAAAGCTGGATGTTCAGAAGAAAGAATGGCAACGCTGGAATGATTACGGGATTGGGCTTCTCGCTCAGGGTGACTTGAAGGGAGCGGCAGCCGCTTTCGAAAAGATCACCGAGGTCGATCCGCAGAATCCCGATGGCTGGGTGAACATCGGGCGCGTCGCCGTTCAGGAAGGCGACATGGATCGTGCGCGCACTGTGCTCGAGAAGGCTCTTCAGATTAAGCCTGATCTTGCGCGCGCGAATTTCTTTTACGCCAAGGTGCTGCGCGCCGACGGCAACTACCAGGGAGCCGCCGATCACCTGCGCAAGGTGGTTGCCCAGTATCCACGCGATCGCGTCGCGCTTAACGACCTCGGTCGCATCCTGTTCTTACAGCGCAAATATCAGGACGCCATCAACACTCTGCAAGGTGTGCTGGCCGTGGATCCTGAAGACCTGCAGGCTCACTACAACCTGATGCTTTGCTATAACGGACTTGGGGATGAAAAGCAGGCTCATGATCATCAGGTGCGGTATCTGCGTTTCAAGGCCGATGAAGCTGCACAGGCGATCACCGGACCCTACCGCGAGAAGCATCCTGAGGACAACAATGAACGGCAGCCGATCCACGAGCATGACTCGGTGCCACTCAACGTATTGAAACGCTCGTCGAACAGCCAGACGAACACGGCCCAGCGCGCTCCAATGCGTGAGTCGCCGGAGAAGGCGGCTCACACCGTCTCTTCTATTCCCAAATCATCCGGGGCCTCTCAGTAATGATCCGATCCGCACTTCGTCCATATTTTGTTGCCTTGCTGCTCGCCGTTGTTCCCTCTGCTGTGGCGCAACACATCACGTTTCGCGACATCACCGCGCAGGCTGGTATCCATTTCGTCCACAACAACGCTGCATTCGGAAAGAAATACCTGCCTGAAACCATGGGTCCGGGCTGCGCATTTATCGACTATGACAACGATGGCTATCCCGACATCCTGATCGTCAACGGGCAGGACTGGCCGGGACACCCGAAAATGCCTGGCTCCACGCTGAAGCTCTACCACAACAACCACGACGGCACGTTCACCGACGTGACTCGCAAGGCCGGCTTGGCAGTCCCCATGTTTGGATTGGGAGTCGCCGTGGGTGACTACGACAACGACGGCTTCGACGACCTCTTTATTACTGCCCTCGGCCAAAGCCACCTGTTTCACAACAACCGGAATGGAAGCTTTTTGGATGTGACCAAGCCCGCCGGACTTTGGGGGCCCAACGAGTTTTCGACTGGAGCCGCCTGGGTAGACTATGACAATGACGGGAAACTAGACCTCGTGGTCGGGAATTACGTGCAGTGGTCGATCCCAGGCGACCTCTTCTGCACGCTCGACGGGACGCGAAAGTCCTACTGCACGCCGGAGTCATACAAAGGATCGTCGGCGCGGCTCTGGCACAATCTCGGCGGCGGCAAGTTCGAAGACGCTACTCAAAAAGCTGGACTCAACGATGCTACTTCGAAGAGCCTCGGCATAGCCATCCTGGATTACAACGAAGACGGCTGGCCCGACATTCTCATTGCCAATGACACTCAGCCGAACAAGCTCTACCTCAACAAGAAGAACGGTGCCTTTGAAGAGAAGGGTGTGCCCGCCGGAGTCGCTTTCAGCGAAGATGGCGTAGCGCGCGCGGGCATGGGTGTCGATGCCGCCGACTACGATCGTTCGGGCCGCCCGAGCCTGATCATCAGCAACTTCGCCAACCAGATGGTTTCGCTCTACCACAACGAAGGAAACGGCCTGTTTGTTGACGAGGCGCCGCAATCGGAAGTCGGACGCGCGACACTGGTCACGCTCGGTTTCGGATGCTTCTTCTTCGATTACGACAACGACGGCTGGCAGGACATCTTCGTTGCCGACGGCCATATCGAGAACGAGATTGAGCGCGTGCAGAAGCGGGTCAGTTATGCCGAACCACCTCACTTGTTCCGCAACATGGGCAAGGGGAAGTTCGAGGAAGTTACCCAGCAAATGGGCGCGGCATTTGCTTCGCCCAAGGTGGCTCGAGGCGCGGCTTTTGCCGACATCGACAATGATGGCGCCCTCGACGTCCTGCTCACCACGAACGGTGGTCGCGCCTTTTTGTTTCACAACGAAGGCGCGGCGAACCACAGCCTGCGCATCAAGCTTCTTGGCACGAAGTCGAACCGCGATGGCATTGGCGCCATCGTTCGTGTGACATCCGGTGCGGACAAGCAGTGGAAGATGCTGAAGAGTGGGTCGAGTTATCTCTCACAAAGCGAGCTGGTGCTGACCTTCGGCCTCGGCGCGAACACGAAAGCCGATGCCATCGAGATCCAGTGGCCCAGCGGACACACAGAGAAGCTTTCGGGAATTCCTGCCGATCAGACCATTACCGTGGAAGAAGGCAAGGGCGTGATCACGAGTCGGGCATACGAAAAGCACAAGCCCACACGAGGTACTTCTGTCGCGCAAAGCAGACCTCATGTGCACTTGAATGATTAATGGAGGCGCGGGCGTCCTCGCCCGTGCATAGATATGTGCACCTGAATGCTAGTGGAAGAGCCGGCATCTCGCCCGTGCACGCGTGTGTTTAGTCCGTGCTCCATTATCAGCAAATCGTCCGCTGTTATAGACTTCTTCCATTCCCATGAAAGCTAGCGTACTTGCGATCGCTGCGCTCCTGTCGATTGTCATTGCTCTTCTGGGGGCTGCGCCACAGAACTCGTCCAAGCCAGGGGAACCCGCCTCAGAAGCGGCTCGTCTCAACAATCTCGGCAACGCCTACATGAACCAGCAGCTTTTCGAGAAAGCCTTGAAGGCGTTTCACGAAGCCGCGACCCTCGATCCCAAGATGACCATCGCCAAGATGAACGAGGGCATCGCGCTGCTAAATCTCCAAAAAGTTGATCAGGCAAAGCCGATCCTGGCCGACGCCGCCAAGGCGGATCCCAACGAACCGTTTGCCTGGTACAACCTGGGTTTGCTTGAAAAGAACTCCGGCAATCCCGAAGCGGCCGCTGGAGCTTTCAAGCGCGTTACCGAAATCGATGCCAACGATCCCGACGCGTGGTACTTGCTCGGCACGGTTTACGTCCAGCAGAAGCAATATCAGCCTGCCGTGGAAGCTTTCCAGCGTGCCTTGAAACTCAATCCCCTCGATGCTTCCGCGGAATTCGGTTTAGCGCGCGCCTATCAGCAATCCGGAGATGCCGCGCAAGGCCGCGAGCACCTCAAGCGCTTCCAGTACATCACGCAGAACAAGCTGGGCGCGACCATGAGCCTGGCCTACGGGGAACAAGGGAAGTACTCACGGACCAAAGAATCGCCCGCAATGGTGCAGCAGGTACCACCTGCAAGCAAGGTCAGGTTCGTCGATGTAACCGCCTCCTCCGGCCTGAAGCTCACTTCGCACCCTGGCTCGAACCAGGATCTCGCTTCCTACTTCGGCTCTGGAGCGTGCTTCTTCGACTTCGACGGCGATGTAAGGATCGACGTGTTTCTTGCCGACAACGGTCCCCAAGGCGGTATGGCGCTCTTTCGTAATGCGGGCGCTGGGAAGTTTGAAGACGTCACCAAGAAAGCTGGGCTCGATGGCAGCTTGCATGCGATTGGCTGCACCGCCGGCGATTATGACAATGACGGCTCGACCGACCTCGCCGTGAGTTCGCACAGCGGGGTTCTCCTCTTACACAACGAAAAGAACGGTACCTTCAAAAACGTTACCGAGGCCGCGGGCATAAAGAATCCTGGTCCGGTTGGGGTCACGTTCATCGACTACGATCACGACGGTGACTTGGATTTATATGTGACCGGCGCGTACAAAGCTCCCGCACCGCAGCCCGGGCAGTCACTGACCTTTCCGAGCGGAGGTGACTTCGCAGGAAATTTCATGTGGCGTAACAACGGCAATGGAACCTTTACGAACGTCACAGAAGATGTCGGACTTTATGCAGACCCCGGTCTGAGTGCTGTCGGCACGGACTACAACAATGATCGTGCGGTTGACTTGCTTATCACCGATGTAAAGGGCCCGACTATTTACGAGAATCCTCGGGAAGGAAAATTTCCGAACCGTACACCTTGGGTCGGGAAATTCACTTCCTTTGCCGCCGGCATCGCCGTCTTTGATTTCAACCACGACGGGTGGATGGACGTCGCATTTACCCACGCTGGGGCACCCGGTCTTACCCTCTGGCGTAACAATAACGGCAAGAGCTTTGAAGCTGCGTCTCTTCCGGCGTTGAACTGGGTTCGCTCGTTCGGGGTTGCGGCGTTTGATTACGACAACGATGGCTGGATTGATCTGGCCGCCGTCGGTGAGACCAACGACGGCAAAGGCGAGATTCGGCTTTTCCGCAACATGGGCGCAGATGGGTTCAAGGACGTCACCGCCGAGGTGGGCCTCGACAAAATTCAGCTCAAAGATCCGCGCGCGCTGATCACCGCCGACTACGACGGCGACGGCGCGACTGATTTACTGATCACCCAGAACCATGGCCCTGCCGTTCTCCTTCGCAACCAGGGAGGCAATCAGAATCACTGGCTTCGACTCGTCTTCAAGGGGCTTAACGACAACAAGAGCGCGATCGGCACTAAGGTCGAAGTCTTCGCCGGCGGTAACCGGCAGAAGTGGGAGATCGCCGGCTCTTCCGGCTATCTCGGCCAGAACTCAACCGAGATCATTGCTGGACTCGGACCGGCCAAGCAAGCCGATGTGGTACGCATGCTGTGGCCCACGGGCGTTCTCCAGGATGAGATTGAAATTGCCGCGAACAAACAACAAGAGTTCATGGAAATCGATCGCCGCGGCAGCTCATGTCCCACCTTATTTGTCTGGAACGGCCGGCACTACGAACTGGTCGCGGATGTAATTGGCGCAGGAGTCATAGGCCATTGGGTCGCACCGGGTCAACGCAACATCCCGCGTCCGATTGAATATGTGAAGCTGGACCGCAATGCCGCCCAGTTGAAAAACGGCAAACTCAGCTTCCGCATCATGGAACCCATGGAGGAAGTGGTTTACCTCGACAAACTCGGATTACTCGCAGTCGATCACCCCACCGCAATCGATGTATTTCCCAACGAGTATTTCGCGGCTAACCCGCCTTACCCCGAGTTCAAGGTGATCGAGAGCCGTGACGCGAAGCCGCCGGCTGGCGCGTGGGATGATCACGGCCACAACGTGTTGCCCGATATCCTTGCGCATCGTTACTTCGGGGATTTTGACTTGCTGCCCTTCAAGGGGTTCACCAAGCCGCACAGTCTCGAACTCGACCTCGGCGAAGCTTATCAAGGCGGCCCTTTGCGTCTGCTCATGCATGGTGAAATCGAATACTTCACCGCAACGGGCATGTATGCGGCATCACAGGCTGGGCTCGAGGCAACCTCGCCTTACGTTGAGGCGCAGGATTCAGCAGGGAAGTGGCATAAGGTCATCGACGACATGGGATTTCCCGCCGGCCTCCCGCGCACCATCACGGCAGACCTTACCCGCAAACTGCCGGTCGGTACGCGCCGGATCCGCATCTGGACGAACCTGCAAATCTACTGGGACAACATCCTCATCGATCGCACGCCTCAAGCGAGCCATGTCCAGCTTACGGCTGTGCCGCTGGAGCGCGCTGACCTGCGTTTCCACGGCTACCCGAAGCAGATCGAAGATCAGCCACCCGGGAATGTGAAATATGTTTACGAGCAGGTCAGCCGCACCGGTCCGTACGCACGGCAAGCAGGAACTTACACCCGTTATGGCGACGTGCGACCGTTGCTAAGCGACGTTGACGATCGCTTCGTCGTCTTTGGCTCCGGCGAGGAGATCGCAATGGAATTCGATCCCACCAAGCTCCCAGCGCTCCCCAAAGGCTGGACGCGCGACTATTTCTTCGTCACCAATGGGTACGAAAAAGATATGGACTTCTATGCCGCCCACGGTGACACGGTCGAGCCCCTGCCGTTCGCACAAATGAAGACCTATCCGTATCCGGACAAGGCCTACCCGCTCGACGACGCACACTTTAACTACTTGCTCGAGTACAACACACGCCACATATCAGGCGATGAGCCGACGGGATACTCTTACGAATTTAGGCGCTAGCCGTAGCTTCTTGGTTTGGCAAAGGCCCGCGTCGCGCGCCCTCGGCACGAATTGCGTTTCACGTCGAGAGCCCGCAATGGACAGACTAGCGCGTTCGGCCTGCTTCTTTATTAAATCGTTTCAATTTTCGTTGACATCGCCCCTACGCTCATAATCCAATACGACCCAACCATGGCGAGTTCAACGACTCCTACGACATCCAGTGCGCCCCGTTTGCGGCGAGTCCTTAGTCTCTGGGACCTGGTTTTTTACGGCATCGTCCTTATCCAACCGATTGCTCCGGTGCCGCTGTACGGGGTAGCGCAGAAGCTATCCGACGGACACTTCGTCACCATCATTCTGATCGTGCTTTTCGGCATGCTCATTACGGCGGTGAGCTATGGGCGGATGGGCGCCTTATATCCACAGGCAGGGTCCGCTTATACGTACGTAGGCAGGGGCCTGAACCCGCATTTGGGTTTCTTGGCTGGATGGGCGATGATCCTCGACTACTTGCTCCAGCCGCTCATCAACACCGTCTGGATATCTACCGCATTGCACGAACGCTACGTTCAACAGGTGCCGTTTGTTGTCTGGGCTTTGTTGATCGCAGGCATCATGACCGTGCTCAATCTGATTGGGGTTAAAGCATCGGCGACTGCCAACAAGGTGCTCCTTGGGATCATGTCGGTGGTGGTGGCCGCTTTTATTGCGCTCGCTCTGAAGTATCTGTATGGCGGCCAGGGTTGGGCCGGATTGTTCTCTCTACAACCGATCTACAATCCCAGCACATTCGATGCCCACAAAATTCTGAAAGCGAGTTCTTTCGCGGCGCTGACGTACATCGGCTTTGACGGGGTAACCACGCTGGCTGAAGACGTAGAGAACCCCAAGCGCAACGTCCTGCTTGCCGTTGTCCTGACCTGCATCTTCGCGGGAGTGGCCAGCGCGGTCGAGTCGTACCTGGGCGCGCGCGTATGGCCGGATTGGCGGTCGTTCCCCAATTTCGAGACTGCGTTTATGGACATCTGCAATCGCGTGGGTGGAAAACTGTTGTTCCACAGCATGGGGGCGATCTTGATTGTGGCGGCTTTTGGCAGCGGATTAACCGGGACGCTGGGCGCGGCGCGCCTGCTGTTTGGTATGGGCCGCGATAATGTGCTGCCGAAAAAGTTTTTCGGTCACCTCAAGCCCGGTACCAGCACGCCGACCAACAACATTCTCTTGATCGGTGCTCTGGCATTTGGTGGCGCCGTTGTCCTGTATCACATCGGCAACGCCTATGAACACGCTGCCGAACTCCTCAATTTCGGAGCGTTCCTTGCCTTTATGGGAGTGAACCTTGCGTGCTTCTGGCAATTCTCGATCAAGGTGCGCGAGGGATATCACCGGAGGCTTCTCCAGGATTCCTTGTTGCCGTTGATTGGGTTCGTCGTATGCAGTTATTTCTGGTGGAACCTGAATGCATTGGCGAAGACCGTTGGAGGCCTCTGGTTTGCCGTTGGAATCCTCTACGTCGGCTACAAGACCAATTGGTTCCGATCAGCGCCGATCATGATCGACTTCAGCGATCAGTAGGCAGTCTGTGGAGCTACGGGGCGTCTCGCCCGTACGATTAGGTGGAGGTGCGGGCGTCCTCGCCCGTACGATTCATCGCCGCCTCATAGCTGTGGAGCTACGGGGCGTCCCCGCCCGTACGTTTCATTTGAGCGCGTGACGACACCCGCGACTCCACAACCGTCCGTTACTAGCACTCCCTTGAACTCACTACTCCACGTTCCACCCGCTCACTTCGATCGTTGGCTTTGCAGTCCCTGCGTCGGCTGTACGATAAGTTGCGGTGATCTCGCGCTTTTCTCCCGGTAACAAGGAGATGTAGTTGTCCTCCCACAGCATCGGCAGGATCTCCTCGCCGCCCTTTGCTTTCGTAGCTTTCAGACGCACAAAGAACGCCAGTGTCTTGGTCGGATTTTCGACCGTGACATGCGTGATCTCGTCGCTCCCCTTCGTCTCCGTGCGGCTGGTCACGTTCAACTTCACCTTCGGCATTTGGCTCAACGCGCTATAGTCGGCGAACTGCGCCGTCGGCGTCATCCACCATGTCGATTTCTCCCAATCGATCGTCTCCGGTTTCGTCGACAGCCAGTAGAAGTTCGACCCGACCGGCTTGCCCGTACTGTCCGTCAACGTTAAGCGCAGGAAGTAGGTCGGACTCAAGCCATCCACCTGGGGAATTTCAAACGCTTTGTTCGAGCTGTCCGCGGCCGCGTCGAGCGTCGCGTCCTTGGAGAATTTCTCAGTTCCATCGAGGTTGAACAGCTTGGCATTCAGCTTCAAACCCTTTGCATCCTGGTACTGGCTGCTGACCACGTACACCGAATGGTCGTCATAACCGTAGAGCGGGTTCAGCGGCTGCATTGCGGTCTTCGCGCCGAAGTAGCCTCCGCCCGGCCGCAGATAGTAGTCATACAAGTGCCAGATCATCGACGGCCAGGCATTGTTCAGCATCCACTGGATCACGCCGGTAGAGGTGTACTTATCGCGGCTGTAAGCTTCATACATTGCGCGAACGCCTTCGTACGCCATCATCTGCGACTTGCGAGCAAAATCCTGCACGCTGTCCGCTTTCCCGTATCGGTTGTTCAGCGCCTCCGAGAACACCTGGATCGTCTTGAACTCGCCACCGCCTGCGTGGTAGTTCCAGACATCATCGATTGGCCACAGGTGATCCTTTCCAACCATGCGCTCGATGCTCTCTACCGGCGGCACGGCAGGCCCCATGCTGGTTTCGGTATTGAAGCCGTACGCTCCGCCACAGCCGCCCTGGTTGCATTTTTGCAGTTCCGGCGGGAGTTTCGGCGTCAGCGTCCAGTACGCCGGGGCCACATACTCGTATGGGCCTGTCATCTTCACGCCGCTCGCGCCGGTAATCGGCGTTGGTTTGGCCGTTGCCGACGACACCACTGGGTTCGGCCATAAGAGATTCTTCTCGACCGTCAAATACATCTGCTCAACATCCGGCGGAGGCGGGTTGTCGCTGCCGTTTAGCCACATCACCAAGCTTGGATGACTCCGCATCCGGTACATCTGGTCGATCAGCGATTGCTCCGCGATCTTGTAATCGGCGTCGGACCACTTCGACCAGTGCTCCCAGTGATCGCAGCAACACCAGCCCGCCATGACCAGCACGCCTTTCCGGTCGGCTTTTTCGAAGAACTCCTCGGTCTCGAGTTTTCCTTCCAGCCGGATGGTGTTCAGCCCCATATCCTGCACGTAGCGGAACTCGTCCTCGAGGCGCTGAGAGTTTTCGCGCAGCATCATGTCTGGCGACCAGCCACCACCCCGGATCAAGATCTTCTTACCGTTAATCGTGAAGACCCTCTTGTTGTCGGGGACGACCTCAGAACTCACCTGCCGAATGCCAAAATGGATGTCCGCGGTGTCAGAAGCCTTTCCGTCCACATCGAATTCCACATGCAGCGGGTACAGATTCGGCGTCCCCATCTGCGCCGGCCACCACAGACGGGGATGATCGACGTTCAGCTGCGGGAACTTGTCCGCGGTGAAAATAACGTCCTTAGCTTCGCCAGGTCCGAGTTCGACGTCCTGCGAAAACTCAAGCTTTTCGATCGCGGCCTTCAATGTACCTTTGACCGGTTGTTCGGACCCATTTTTCACCTGCGCCATGACCGTAAGCTGCGCCTTGTCATTCGCCGGTGTGTTCACGACTGAGACGACCGACGGGTATCGCACCGCTGCCGGACCGCTGGTCGTCACATAGGCCTCCCGCCACAGTCCCATGTTCTTGTCGGGAGGAGCAGGGTTCCAATCGACGAACGTGATCGCCAGATCCGTTGCTGTCGGCGGAAAAACCTCGACCGCCACGACGTTCTCAGCCCCGGGCCGGACAGCTTTCGTGATATTCAGTTCATACGTACGCCAGGCGCCGGCAATGTCTTTGATATCGCCGATCTTCGTTCCGTTCAGCCAGATGTTCGCCCGGTAATTCAGCCCTCGGAAATTCAGCCAAATCGTTTTCCCCTTATCCGCTGCGGGAATGGTGAACCCCTTCCGATACCACCAGGAGACAGCAAACGGGCTATCCGGCTCCATGTCGATGTTCGAGAAGTTGGAGCCGATCGGGTACGTCACCCCGGGCACCTGGCGCAGGTTCATCCCAAACTCTGGGTCGGCATAGACCTTCTGCTTAACCAATGCCGCAAAAACGGTGGTTGGAACCGTAACCGTGTACCAGCCCTTGGGTTGGTATTTGGGAGTGGAGACCACATCACCCGTCTCGCCGACTTTCCCGGACGACTGCAGCGTCCAACCATCGGCAAGCTTAAGTTTGTTGGACGGCGTTTGCCCCGCCTGACCTTGGGCGAACGCAGATTGCGCTAGGAGAATGGCAAGGATAACCAAAAGTAGGCGAAGCTTCATGGGAGTCCCTTCGACCGCCGGGTTGGCTTACAGCGCCAGCGAACGATTCTAGCTGTCTGGAGCTTTGCCGTAAATGATACGTTTTAATAATTCGATTAACTGAATCCGGAACGGAATTTTGAAACTCCGCGAGCAGGGGGCATCCGGCAGTGAAAGCATGTCCTTGGGCAGATTCGGCCAGCCAAGCGGTGGTTTATAATCAGTGTTTCCGCCCCCAATCTCTGGAGTGACAAGAAGATGATTCGATTTCTGCAGACCCCTGGGCCGATCAAGAAGATCGTCCTGAGCGGGATTCTTCTCGTTTTTTGCGGCGCCATGGTGATCACCCTCATCCCCGGCGGCCTTGGCCTTGATATCGGCGTCGGCGCTCCAGCGGCTGGAATCGTCGCCAACGTCGGTACGGAAAAGGTAACCCGCGACGAAGTGCAGCGGGAAGCCCAAGCCATGCTGCGCCAGCAGTTTCCCAAGGGGAGTCCCATGTCAGGGCAGCTCCTGCCCTTCTTTGCCGGGCAAGCGGCACAGCAGTTAATCAATCAGAAGGCTCTGGTGGATGAGGCCAAGCGCATGGGGCTGCGCGCCACCGATGATGATGTTCGAGACGAATTACAGCATGGCCGCTACTCTCAGACGTTCTTTCCGGCTGGAAAGTTCATCGGGCAGGCCAAGTACGAGGAGTTGCTCCAGAGCGCTGATCTTACTGTGCCACAGTTCGAAGAGGGCATGAAGCAGGACATCCTTATCACCAAGCTGCGCGACCTGATTGCAGGCAGTGCGTCGGTCAGCGATGCCGACTTGCGGCAGGAGTTTGAGAAGAAGAATACGAAAGTCAAGTTCCAGTACGCTGTTCTCAAGGAGGCTGACCTTCGCAAAGGCATTCACCCTACGGAAGCTGAACTCAGGGCCTTCTATGTCCGGAACAAAGCGACCTATAACAACTCCATTCCCGAGCAGCGCAAGATCGCGTACCTGATGCTTGAGAACTCCAAGATTGCCTCGCAAGTTCAGGTGACCCCGGACGACATCCAGGCGTATTACAACCAGCACCGGGAAGAGTACCGGGTTCCCGAGCAGGTGAACGTCCGGCACATCCTGATCAAGACTCCGCCGCCGGGTGCCGACGGCAAGGTGGATCAAACCGCAGAAAATGCGGCAAAAGCCAAGGCTGAGGATGTCCTGAAGCAAGTGAAAGCCGGCGGTAACTTTGCTGAGTTGGCCAAGAAATACTCTGAGGACCCGGGCAGCGCGAAAAACGGCGGCTCCTTGGGCTGGATCACCCGCGGACGCACGGTTCCTGAATTCGAGAAGGCCGCTTTTGCGCTTCCTAAGGGAGGCACCAGCGAACTGGTAAAGAGCAACTTTGGCTTCCACATCATTCACGTCGACGACAAGCAGGAAGCTCACATGAAGTCGCTCGACGAGGTGAAAGCGCAAATCGAGCCTCTCATCCGGCAGCAGAAAGCGGCCCGGCTGGGAGAGCAACAGGCGAACGCCCTCCTCACAGACGCGCGTTCCCGCGGTTTGGACAAGGCGGCCGCCGATAAGGGTCTTCAGGTCACTACCACCGACTTCTTCAGCCGCAAGGACTCGCTGCCGGGCATCGGTTCTTCCCCGCAGTTCATGGATGCTGTTTTCGGCGAGGGCGAGAAGGCCCCGCCAGACCTGGTTCAGGTTGCACAGGGATTCGTTGTTTTCCAGTTGCAAGGAGTGAAGCCGCCCGCCACGCCCACCTTTGAGCAAATTCGGTCGCGCGTCGAGCAGGAGTTCCTCAACGAACAAGCCAGCACACTGCTCGCGCAAAAGACGCAAGAACTCTCTGACCGCGCAAAGGCTGAGCACGACCTGAAGAAGGCGGCCAAGGAACTCGGCGCGTCTGTCAAGACTAGCGATTTCGTACTCCCCGACGGTCAGGTTCCTGACATTGGTTCCATGAGCGGGCCTGCATCGGTGGCCTTCAGCCTGAAGCCCGGCGAGATTAGCGGGCCCGTCAACAGTGGCCAGACCGGCGCTGTGCTTCAGGTTCTCGACAAGCAGTCTCCTTCCGACCAGGAGTTCACGGACAAGAAGGATCAAATGCGTGATTCTCTGCTGCAACAGAAACAGGCCGAACTATTCGGACTTTTTGTGACGAATCTTCGTCAGGCCATGGAAAAATCGGGCAAGATCAAAGTCAACCAGGACGAACTAAAAAGCTTGACTCGCGCTTCGACCGAGGAAGGCTACTAACCTTAGGCTCGCAACCTACATCAAAGGGTTTTCGCGGGGGATCCGTGCCCCGCGTGCCACGATCGTCATGCCGTTTCCCCGAACCAGCGGAATCTTGTTGCATCCCACTTCTCTGCCATCGCGCGGCGGGATTGGCGACTTGGGACCGGCAGCATACGAGTTCGCCGACTTTCTAGCTGCCGCCCGTCAAGGGCTGTGGCAAGTGCTTCCTATCGGTCCGTTGGGCTATGGGAATTCACCTTATTCGTCGACCTCGGCGTTTGCTGGCAACCCGCTATTGATTAGCTTGGAGAGGCTCGCCGATCACGGCTGGCTCGATCGCAGCGAGCTGGCGCGACTTCCTGATCATGTCGATCTCGTCGACTATGACGAAGTCCGCAGCGTGAAAATACCTCTTTTGAAGGCGGCTGCCGGCAATTTCCTGAAACGCGCCTCCGATTCTCTACGCGGCCGCTTCGAGCGTTTTTGCCAGCAACAGTGCTGGTGGCTCGAAGATTTCGTGCTGTTCGATGTCCTGCGCGACTTACATCGCAAAGATAATTGGAACCAGTGGCCGCGTGAGTTGGCGAGTCGTCAACCAGAGGCTCTGGCCAAGGCACGGAACGAGCTTGCAGAGCGATTGGCTGTCGGACGCGCGATTCAGTTTGCCTTTTGGGAACAATGGCACGCTCTGCGTCGTTATTGTGCCCAGCGATCAATCCGTGTTGCCGGCGATCTGGCCATCTTCGTCAATTACGACAGCGCCGATGTGTGGACCCGGCCTGAGCTGTTTCGTCTTAATGACAATCTCGATCCCGAAGTCGTTGCCGGAGTGCCGCCGGATGCGTTCAGCGCGACCGGCCAGCGTTGGGGCAACCCCCTTTACCAATGGGAGCGGATGCGAGCCAACGGCTATCAATGGTGGATCCAGCGGATGCGCTGGGCCACTGAGACCTGCGACTACGTCCGCATTGATCATTTCCGCGGCTTCGATCAGTTTTGGGAGATTCCCGCGCATGAGCCGACTGCCGTAAACGGACGCTGGGTCGACGGCCCCCGCGACGAGATCTTTCACACACTGCGCGAAGCACTCGGGGGATTGCCTTTTTTTGCGGAAGATCTTGGGATGATCACCGCGGAAGTACACGCTCTTCGCGAGCGTCTCCAGATGCCTGGCATGGCCGTCCTGCAATTCGGATTCGGCGATCCTGGCGCGCACATGTATTTGCCGCACCGCCTTACCCACAACCACGTCGTCTATACCGGAACTCACGACAACAACACGACCAAAGGCTGGTGGGAGTGCTGCACTGATTATGAAAAGCATGGCGTTCGCGCGTATATCGGGGAAGTAGCTGACGGAATTCACTGGGCCTTTATTCGAGCCGCACAGGCTTCCGTCGCGACCTTGTCTGTCGTGCCTTTGCAGGATGTGTTGGGGCTGGGCAGTGAAGCTCGCATGAACACCCCTAGTCAGGCGGATGGAAACTGGCGTTGGCGATACCGTCCCGGCGTCTTACGTCCAGACCTCGCGCAAACTCTTGCCGCTTTGGCCGAGGTCACTGATCGGCTGCCGCATCCCTGTCACGTTCCACCCGACGAGCCATTCGCCGCATAGGACACCACGTCTTTACCCACGAAGTTTAGTAAGGCTTGCGATGGATCTCTGGCGTTCTTATAACTTTTTGAGCTCTGCTTTTGATCTCAGTCGTGTAGAGTCGTTTGGCAGAATGCACGCATTCGACGCCGTAGCGAGTTCTTTCTCCAGCGCTGCGCCGATTTCCTGCATCTGTTCCGGACTGATCAGCCTCTGCATCGCTTCAAACAGCTGGCGCTCTTCCTTTCGAATGTGGGCCGAGAGCTTGGTGGCAAACAGGTGCAATTCAGAGATGTCCATGATCTGCGCCGCCGCTCGGGAAAACGATTCCCGCAAGATCGCGTGCTCCTGAAGGAGTTCTTGCACCAGCGGCTCCAGTCCGAGTCTCACGGCTGCGGGAAAAAGCACCTGCTCCTCCGCTTCGAAGTGGATCCTGATCTCCTGCTCAAAGATCTGGTGGACTTCCGCTTGCCACGCCGGCAGGTCGAGCCCTGCCGCCTGCACTGCCCGGTCGATCCGAACACACATGGCAAGCGCATGCTGGTGCTGATGCGAGAGTGGGATGAGATTCTTATCGCGCAGCATGTGATCATTATCGCGCGGCCCTAGGAGGTTCGTCGCGGCTTTACTAAATTCGCCGTAGCGTTGAGAATGATGAGTTCGCCCTGACGCATCGTGGATCACTGTGCGAGCAGGTGCCGCAACCAGGAGCGCGCATGCAAGCTACCGGAGAACTCATTCGCTTACTGAACTACGTCGACGATATTTCTGCCACCCTGCGCCGCATCACTTCTACAATTCCCAGCCTTACTCCGGAGGAGAAGAAGCGACTCGCCGAGTACATGCGCAAGTCGGACCCGAATTTCGTGGTGGTCCTCGAAGGCTTGGAAAAAGAAAAATAATGGCCGAGATCAAGACCATCGCGGTGATTGGCGCTGGAATCATGGGCCGCGGTATCGCCCATGCTGCCGCCCTTGGCGGCTACCGCACTATTCTTGAAGACATTCTTCCTGCCGCACTACGGAAAGCCGAAACCGAGATCCGGGCCAACCTCGATAAGGCCGTGGAGCTCGGGAAAGTCACGGCGCAGGCCGCGGACGCGGCATTTTCACGCCTCGAATATGCCGGCAGTGTCGACGAAGCAGCGCGCCAGGCTGATCTTGTAATCGAGGCAGTGCCCGAGGAGATGGAATCGAAGATCGAGATCTTTACTCTTCTCGACAAGGTCTGCCGCCCGACCACGATTCTGGCCTCCAATACATCCTCGCTCAGCATCACGGAAGTCGCTTCGGTCACCTATCGGGCGAAGAAGATTCTCGGCATGCACTTTTTCAATCCCGTGCACAAGATGAAGTTGCTCGAGATCGTCCGCGCGCTCGAAACCGACGACGAAACCCTGGCCGCTGCCGTCGAAGTCGGCAAGCGTATGGGCAAAGAAGTTGTCGTTATCAAAGAATCACCGGGTTTCATAACCAGCCGGATCAATGCGATGATCGGCAACGAAGCGTTTTACATGCTGCAGGAGGGCATTGCGTCGGCCGCCGACATCGACAAGGCTCTGAAGCTTGGCCTGAATCATCCCATGGGGCCGTTTGAATTGGTTGACTTGGTCGGACTCGACACCCGCCTCCACATCCTTGAGTATCTGCATAAAACTCTGGGTGAGAAGTTCAGGCCGTCGCCGCTGCTGGTGCAGTACGTCAAGGCCGGACGTCTGGGACGCAAGTCGGGTCGCGGAGTGTTTGAGTACCCGGAAGCAGCAGCCAGCGCCAAGAAAGACTAATTCGTCGGGAGGCGTGAATCGCAGCATCGGACAAGACGAAACTGAACATTGAGAAGCCTCCGGATGCGCCTGTCCCCGCCACAGAAGGCTCGCTCAGCGGGTTCGGCAAGCGATTCGCCATCATAGTCTCCCGCTTCAACTCATTCATCACCGAGAGGCTCTTTCAGAGCGCGTATGACGCGCTGTTACGTTCAGGAACGAAGAAGAAAGACGTCGAGCTCGTCCGTGTTCCCGGTGCTTTCGAGATCCCTTCCGCCGCCCGCGCGCTCGCCGAAACTGGCAAATACGACGCCATCATCTGCATCGGCTGCCTTCTCCGCGGAGACACCGCACACTACGACGTGATCGCCAACGAGGTCACGCGAGGCATTGGTCAATCCGCCCAGGAGACTGGAGTACCGCATGCCTTCGGCGTGCTCACCTGTGACACGCTCGAGCAGGCAATCGATCGTGCCGGACTCAAGGCCGGCAACAAGGGGTTCGAAGCCGCGCTCGCCGCAGTGGAGATGGCGAATCTGAAAAAAGCAATCGGCAGTCAGCAGTCGGCACACGGCACACAGCACTCGGCAGTCAGCCGAAGTAAGGTGCACAAAGCGGGGAGTAATCGCAGATCGCCGGAACCAGCACCAAGGCGGGGTCGCCGCAAGTCATAGCGCTCCGTTATCACGACAACTCTTGTAGACTGAATGCTGATTGCCGAGTGCTGACTTTCCATGGGTACCCGCCGTAAATCACGCGAACTGTTGCTCCAGATGCTTTTTCAAGCGGACATGGGGAAGCAGAACTACGACGAGGTCCGGCGTACGTTCTGGAAAGAACGCGCTACTGTAGACAATGAATCGCGAGGTTTTGCCGACGATCTTTTCCGCGTGGCCACCGACCGTCACCAGGAAATCGATCAGCTGATCGAAAAGCACGCTGAACACTGGCGCATGGACCGCATGGCTGCCGTCGATCGCAACGTCCTGCGGGGGAGCGTTGCGGAATTCCTGGGTTACCCCTCAACCCCCAAGCCAGTCGTCATTAACGAGGCAATCGAAATCGCGCGCAAGTTCTCCAGTCCCGAATCCGCCCAGTTTATCAACGGCGTCCTTGATAGCGTCGCTCGCGACCTCGAAAAAGCTTAGCCCAATCAGCAAACGACCACTGCAGCAGCGCAGTCTCGATCTGACCATGACTGCAGACCGCGGCTCCTAAGTGCCTCATGGCATCGCGATCAAATCCGGCTTACACGCAGGCACGTTGCCGTTGTTTACACCACATAGATTCTGTGGAGTGATGGCGAGCTGCGCCGCATCCACGTTGGTCGTCAAATTGATCTGATGCAGGCTGCTTTGCGGAACACCATTCGCGTCGTTCACAAATCCTGTCACATAGTAGGACAGGCCGTCCGGTGAGAGCGCTCCCGCCAGAGGCACTGGATTCCCTACCAGTGGAATTGTCGTTGAGCTACGGCTGGCGATGTCGTAGACGATCAGGCTCGCCACGTTGGGCGCGAGCACATATGCCTTCTGACCATCCGGGGAAACGTCAAAAGCCAAAGGGGTAAACGTCCCCTGCCCCAGGTTGCCCGGCGCCGCAATATTGAACGTCGGACTGAACAAGCCCCCGGGAGGCCCCAGCGGAGGTTGCGGACAGCCAACCGGAGGTCCGCCGATTGGACCAGCAGCGTTTGCGGTAAACCCGACCGTGAAGACGTTCGGAGGACTCAACGTGAGAAAGTTATTTCCCGGTAGTTGCCGGATCAGCGTGCCCGGCGCCCCGCCGACCGCACCCACTCCCGGCGGCGAACTGTTGTCGCAGACCGGCAGATAGCTGCTCCCGCCGGCGCTACCACCCGCTAGAAAGCCGAACATCCCATTGCCCGCAAACGCCACGTCAAAGGCTTGCGCGCCCAGCGGAATTGTCTGCAGCGGCATCTGGTTGGAATAGACGTACAAGCGATCTGGCGGACTCGCTGCCGGATCATGGGCCACGATGAAGGCCTTCAATCCGTCGGCCGAGAATGATGCAGCCGTTGCACTGGTGATTAAAAATGGCCGAATTGCCGCCGGCGCTACCGTGCCGTCATAAACAAATACCTGGTTCGGAGTGTCTTGCGTATCCGCGACGATCACGCGCTTACCATCCGGCGCAACGGCTAATATCCTTCCTTTCACGGCACTGGACAGGACTGTTGTCGAAGGCGGGCTCGCCGCGTTCAGTTGCAGGAGTCCGTTCGCTGTTCCCATGTACGCGGTTGTGCCCTTCGGGTCGAAGGCAAACGAGTTCGGTATGTTCGTCGTACTGCCAGTTGCGCCGAACGCCGGCGGAGACCCGGAGACTGGCACGATCGCGGTCGCGCAGTTCTGAATGGGCGTACTCAGGCCACAGCCGGTAGTGCTGAGGAAGAGCGTCGGCGCGGCAATCGTCGTGCTCGAAGGCGTCCACGTGGCCGTGATCGGATCCGTGGCGTAAACCGCCTGCAGCGGCACAGAACTTGTTGCCAGATTGATGTTGCAGGTCGGCGGAGTGCATGCCGCGGTTATCGATGCTCCTCCTGGGTTCGTGTTGCTGACCCCTCCGTTTGTCGTGACCGCAGCTACCTTGGGCTGGGTCGAGGTCCACGTCAGCGGCACACCCGTGATTACTTGGCCGTTCGAGTCCGTCACCGTAGGAAGTACGGTGAACCCGGCGCCCTTCGCTCCTGTAAATGTGGTTCCACCCGATGATAAGGCCAGCGTGATCATCTGCACCGGGCACGTGGTGAACGTCTGTAGCGGAGAGGTCTGGCCAACCGAACTGTTGGTTCCGCTGATCGAAGCCGAAATCTCGGTCGCACCCGGTGTTTTCGCGGTGAACTCAGCCATGCCGTTCTGCACGCCGTTCGGGCCGGTCAATTGCTTCACGGTGGCTACTTGCGGGAAGGCTGTATTCCAACTGAAAGGGCCGACTAATGCGCTGACATCCGACCCATTGCTGAAGGCCTGTGCCTGATACGTTTGGCTTGCCGCGACCTGCGTAGTACTCGTCGTGGAGTAGCATCCATTCACCAATCCAGGGACCCCCGGCGTGGGTGGCTGTGCCGTGATGGTCACATGATCAACATGCGGATGCACATAAACGGTAACCGGCGGACTGCTGATCCCGCTCGCGCTGGCTGTGATTTGAGCGCTGCCGATGCCGGAAGGGGTACACACTATAGGCACGACGAGACTGTCCCACTTGCCGGCGCAGACTAGGCCGTTGGTCGAGACGCTCACAATGTCCGGATTACTGGACTTCCAGCTGAAAGTCAGGGTGACTGGATTGCCGGCAAAGTTCTTTGCCGTCGGGGTCAGGACGGTGGTGCCGCCCAGATCGAGAGAGGCAACAGTTGGCGACACGGAAATCGAGCCGGGTACGGTGGTAGGGGAGCTGGAAGTGCTGCTGCCACCGCAACCGGACAGTGTTGCTATCGATATCAGAACAATGAATAAGGACGGTACGGAGAACCACCTACGCATGAACCCTCCCCGCTGCTGCAGTCGTCCGCAGAGCGAGTAATCCTTTGGCTGGAAAACCCTCAGTGTAGAGGCTTGTTCCTTTTTCAGCAACCCAAGTGTCCGCGGCCAACGTTCATGGAAGAATCGTTCCTCGCGTCAAACATCAAACTCACCAGCAGAGTTTCTTTCCTGCGGTTGGCCTGCCAAGTTGTTGCTTTAATGAGTTCTGATGCGCGTGGCGCTTATTGACGCTGTGCGGCAGAGTTGTTATATTTGAAAGGTTCCGCGAGTTAAGTCTGGCTTGCCTGTAGCGGCGGAGTTTTGTGTTTATGCGCAACTCCCCCGTCTAATGTTGCGGCTGAGCTGTTAAGATGCAACTCCCCAACGACTATAAGCCATTGGGGATGTCCTCGCTGAAACGAGCCTTGCGCTGACCTTCCACTTGGGAAGGATATGCAGGGAAAAACTGGCGAAACGGAGCACCTCCGAGATTTGGCAGGGTGCCACCGTCGGCAGTCATTAAAGGTAAACCCAAGAACTTTCTCTTCCGGCGATGGTGTGCCGTAGAGAAGCATGGTGGCCTCGGGCCGACCAGCCTCCCAAAAGAGGAACAAGCGAGAGATAAGCGCGAGAATCGCAGCGCGCCAAGGATGCGTGCGCGACGTTTTTGCGCGTAAGGAGCAGCAGGAGTGCCTACATTTCACCAGTTGGTTCGTGCCGGCCGCAAAGCGCCGAGATACAAGACGGCCAGTCCTGCGCTGCAGGGCTGCCCGCAGAAGCGCGGGGTTTGCACCCGCGTGTACACGCAGACCCCCAAGAAGCCGAATTCGGCTCTGCGCAAGGTGGCTCGTGTTCGCCTGACCAATGGTATTGAAGTGACCACGTATATCCCAGGCATCGGCCACAACCTGCAGGAGCATTCGATTGTGCTGATCCGCGGCGGCCGTGTGAAGGACCTGCCCGGCGTTCGTTATCACGTGATTCGCGGCACGCTCGACGCAGTGGGCGTGGCCAACCGCAAGCAGGGAAGATCGAAGTACGGAGCAAAAAGACCGAAATAGCAAGTTCTCAGTTCCCAGTTCTCAGTTGAGAATGGGTTTGTCTGGGAACTGAGAACTGAGAACTGAGAACTCGCAATGCCTCGTAAAGGACATATCGCAAAGCGCGGCGTTCTCCCGGATCCGGTTTACGGATCGGACCTGGTGAACAAGTTCATCAACTCGATGATGTGGGGCGGCAAGAAGAGCACCGCCCAGGGCATCTTCTACAAGTCCATGCAGCAACTCGAGCAGAAGGGCGGCGACGAGGCCCTCAAGCTGTTCAAGAAGGCGGTCGAGAACTGCAAGCCGCTGCTGGAAGTGAAGACTCGCCGCGTCGGTGGCGCGAACTACCAGGTTCCGGTGGAAGTCAATCCGGACCGGCGCACGTCCCTGGCGATCCGCTGGATCATCTCCTATTCGCGCGGACGTGGCGAAAAGGGAATGGTCGACAAGCTGACGAACGAGTTGCTGGACGCCGCCAACAATCGCGGCGCCGCGATCAAGAAGAAGGAAGACGTTCACCGCATGGCCGAAGCCAACAAAGCCTTCGCGCACTACCGGTGGTAGGCAATTGGTAATTTCGTAATCTGTAATTTTGCAATCTGAAGACTCCGATTACCAAATTACAAAATCAGTCTTAGAGAGCCCCAGAAGAGAGAGTAAGAGAAAGCCGTGCCCAGACAAGTCCCATTAGAACGTTGCAGGAATATCGGCATCATGGCCCACATCGATGCCGGCAAGACCACTACGACGGAGCGCATCCTGTTCTACACAGGCCGTACGCACCGCATCGGGGAGGTCCATGAAGGCACGGCGACGATGGATTGGATGGCGCAGGAGCAGGAGCGCGGCATCACCATCACGTCGGCGGCTACGACCGCCATGTGGCGCGATATCCGCATCAACATCATCGACACGCCTGGCCACGTCGATTTCACGGCCGAGGTGGAGCGCTCATTGCGCGTTCTCGACGGTGCTTGCGCTGTGTTCGACGCCGTCCACGGTGTCGAGCCGCAGTCGGAAACCGTTTGGCGCCAGGCCGACAAGTACGGCGTCCCGCGAATTTGCTTCATTAACAAGATGGACAAGATGGGCGCCGATTTCGAGCACGCCATCGACACCATTCGCAAACGCCTCAACGCCCGCCCCGTAGCCATTCAGCTTCCCATCGGACAAGAAGACAAGTTCAAAGGCGTCATCGATCTTTTCGAGATGAAAGCGATCCTCTGGAAAGACGAGACCATGGGCGCCGAGTACGTGGTAGAAGAGATTCCGGAAGAGCTCAAGAAAAAAGCGAACGCATTCCACAACCAGATGGTGGAGAGCATCGTCGAGAACGACGACGACCTCCTCCATAAGTACATGGAAGGCGAGACCATCACTCCGCAGGAACTGAAGAAGTCGCTGCGCAAGTCGACCATCGCTTTGAAAGTATTCCCGGTGATCTGCGGGACGGCATTCAAGAACAAAGGCGTGCAGCCGCTACTCGATTGCGTGGTCGATTTCCTGCCTTCCCCGCTCGATATTCCGCCCATCAAAGGTCACGATCCTGAAACCGGCGCTGAGATCGAGCGCAAGGCCGACGACAAGGAACCTTTTTCGGCCTTGGCATTCAAGATCATGACCGACCCGTTTGTCGGTCAGTTGGTGTTCATTCGCATTTACTCAGGACAGCTCAAGACTGGCGACTCGGTCTATATCGTCGGCAAACGCCGCACTGAGCGCATTGGCCGACTGTTGAAGATGCATGCTAACAAGCGCGAAGAGATCAGCGAAATCTACGCTGGCGATATCTGTGCGTGCGTGGGCCTGCGTAACATCACGACCGGCGACACCATTTGCGACGAGAAGCATCCGATCCTGCTGGAATCGATCGAGTTTCCGACGCCCGTGATCGCGGTTGCGGTGGAACCGAAAACCAAAGGCGATCAGGAAAAGATGGGCGTGGCGCTTTCCAAGCTCGCCCAGGAAGATCCTACATTTAAGGTTCATACCGATCCGGACAGCGGACAAACGATCATCAGCGGCATGGGTGAGTTGCACCTGGAAATCATTATTGATCGCATGATGCGCGAGTTCTCGGTAGAAGCGAATGTGGGCAAGCCGCAGGTTGCGTACCGCGAGACCATTCGCAGGAAAGCCGAAGCGGAAGGCAAATACATTCGTCAGACCGGCGGCCGCGGCCAGTACGGTCACGCCAAGATTCGCCTCGAGCCCAACGAGCCCGGCAAGGGATACGAGTTCGTGAACGAGATCGTGGGCGGCGTGGTTCCGAAGGAATACATCAAGCCGATCGATCAGGGCATGCAGGAAGCCATGGAAGGCGGCGTGTTGGCCGGCTATCCCATGGTTGACATTAAGGCCACGCTGTACGACGGCAGCTACCACGAAGTGGATTCGAATGAAATGGCGTTTAAGATCGCCGGTTCGATGGCTTTCAAGGAAGCTGCGCGCAAGGCGAGCCCGGTGATCCTCGAGCCGGTCATGTCAGTCGAAGTCGTGGTGCCCGAGGATTTCGCGGGCGCGATTATGGGGGACCTGAGTTCGCGTCGCGGACGCATTGAGGGTATGGAGCACCGCGCTGGTTCGCAGGTAATCAAGTCGATCGTGCCGCTGGCCGAGATGTTCGGATACGCCACGCACATGCGGTCTTCGACCCAGGGTCGAGCGACGTATTCGATGCACTTCGCGCGATACGAAGAAGCCCCGCGCTCGGTGTCGGAAGAGATCATCGCTCGGGTACAGGGCAGGGCGGCAACGAAGTGAACGTGGGGTAGGCAACGGTTCGTTGTCGACCGCAGGTCTTGGGTCGGTGAAAAGCGCGAAACAGATTTTGAAGTTGTGTTCGGCCCAGCAGGGATTTGGGAGACGATTCTCCGGCGAGGTAATGGATTTCTCGAGTCTTGTTGGACTCGTGAACCGAGCGAAGAACGAAAATACAGGGTTCAGGATTTCTGGGACTCTCATTTTTCCTTCGAGCTATTTCGCGAGTGCTTCGCGAGCGATTGTGACAGGTTCACCCTGCTGATCGTGAATGAAGGTTTGATCGAGAAGCAGGAACTGGTTGGAATGTATTACGAGGCCGACGGTAGTGGTGGAGACGATCTGGTCGGCTCCTAAACCCAGCCCCGAAGGGGCGGCATAGGGTAGCCCGGCACGTGAGTGCCGGGTAAGTGAGAAGTTGGACAGAGTCCCGTAGGGACGGCACAATTTTGAAGACGCGGACAGGAGTGTCCGCGCCACACAAAAAAAGCTAGAAGCTCAAAGCAAGGAGCTAGAGGCTAAGGAAATGGCAAAAG
>Ga0070741_10001415_pt1 | contig 73424 bp, 66 predicted proteins | sample Coa_R1_4_FD_66440 | JGI IMG/M metagenome (GOLD analysis project Ga0070741, IMG submission 66440) | Surface soil microbial communities from Centralia Pennsylvania, which are recovering from an underground coalmine fire - Coalmine... | ecosystem: Environmental > Terrestrial > Soil > Unclassified ...
AGGCGCAGAACACCTAGGTGGAGGCTGCGCACTCGGGTGAACGCGGGGCCGCCTCCCCCTCGGCGGCCCCGCTTCACTGACGAGGGGAGAGGGCGATGGCAGACGGCAGGGGAATGGGACGGGTCCGAGGCGTCGGTCTGGCGCTGGGCCTCTCGGTCGCGGCCTTCGCGATCCTCGCCTGGCGGATCCCGCCCGGCGACGGAACGCTCGGGACCGACCTGATCGTCGCCGCCGTTCCGACCGGGGAGATCCAGGTGGCCTCCCCCGGTCCGTTCCTGACCGGAACTGCGATGCACCCCGGCCCGCAGTCCGCCGGCCCCTCCGGAAGGATGACCATTCGGAACATCTCCGCGATCACGCAGCTGGTGCGAGTGAGCGCGTCCGTGAACATCTCCGATCTCGACGGGATCCTGTGGATCGATCTCGAGTCGGGCGGCCGCCGCCTCTTCCGAGGCCCGGTGGGGCGCCTGAGGCACGGGAGCCCGGGCTCGGTCGTCCTTCGACCCGGCGCCACCGCCACCTTCGAGGTCCGCGCCTGGCTGCCGGCCTCCGTCGCCGGCGGCTACGAGGGCCGGATCGCAAACGTCGACCTGTCGTTCGTCACGACGGGCCGGATCACGGTGGGTGCGGGGCTGGGAGGGAGGGCCCGATGAGCAGGGTGCGCGCGTTCCTGGCCGGGGCGATCGTGGTGGCGGCCGTGGCCATGCTGACCGGGACGGGCACCTACTCCGCGTTCTTCAGCCGCACCTCCAACGACGGCAACGGGTCCGGGACCGGCAACGAGATCACGGGCGGCACGGTCGATTTGAGCGACAACGATGCCGGGAACGCGATGTTCACGATCGCGAACATGCGCCCGAGCGACCCGCCCGTGTCGAGCTGCATCACCGTCACCTACAACGGGACGCTCGACTCCAGCGTCGGGCTCTACGGATCGGTCTCCGGAGGGCTCGCCCCCTATCTGAACGTCGTCGTGCTCGCCGGGGACTCGGGAGGGGCGTTCGGCGACTGCAGCTCGTTCAGCAACGCGGTCGGGCTGTGGAGCGGCACGCTCGACCAGTTCCCCACCTCGTTCGGCGGCATCGTGGACCCGATCGGCGCCTGGACCACGGGCACATCCCACTCGTACCGGTTCATCTTCTCGCTCCAAAACACGCCGGCCGCCCAGGGGCTGAACGCAACGGTGACCTTCACGTGGGAGGCGCGGAACCAATGAGCATCGTCGGCATCTCGACGCCGATCGCCGCTCCCCGCGAGACCGCCGTCCGGCGGCCGCTCCCGGTGCGCGCCGGCGCCCTGCTGCTCTGGACGGTCGGAGGGCTCCTCCTCGGGCTCTGTCTCGCGATCACGATCCCCTACCTGTTCGGGTTCCGCAGCCTTACCGTGATGTCGGGCAGCATGGTGCCGACCCTGCGCGTCGGCGACGTGGTCGTCGTTCGGCAGATCTCCCCCACGTCGGCCAGGATCGGCGACGTCGTCACGTTTCGCGATCCGACGGACCCGACCCGGCTACTCACCCACCGGGTCCGCAAGATCGAGATCTCGGACGGGGTGGTGCGGTTCGTGACGAAGGGGGACGCGAACACATCGGTCGAGTCCTGGAAGGTCCCCGCAAGCGGGACAATCGGCCGCGTCGCGTACCACGTGCCCATGATCGGCTACGCGCTGTTTTGGATCCGCGGGAGACTCGGCCGGCTGCTGCTGCTGGTGATCCCGGCGCTCGTGCTCGGCGCCTACGAGCTCTGGCGGATCTGGCGTCCGGTTCCGATCGAGGAGACGGAGGAGGAGGTCGAGGTCGATGCGGCGGCCTAGGCTGCGCGCGCTCGTCCTGCTCGTCGCGCTCGGCGTCGCCGTCGGCCTGGCCGGCGGGACCACGTACGCGGCGTTCTTCGCCACGACCTCGAACCCGGGCAACAGCTTCACGGCGCTCGCGGACTGGACGCCGCCCTCCGCGAACGGCTCGGTGATCATGCGAAGCGGCGGAAGCGTACCGGGCTCCATCCGCCCGGGCGGCGCCTACTACGTGTACGCCAACGTCAGCGACGCGGGGAACCCGCCCGCCGGCGTCTCGACGGTCACGGCCAACGTGAGCAGCATCACGACCGGCCAGACGGCCGCGCCGCTCACGGCCGGATCGTTCACCGCCGGAGGCGTCTCGTACAACTACCGGAGCGCCCTGCTCACGGCGAGCGCCGTCCCGAGCGGCACAAAGGTCTACTCGCTCACGATGACCGACGCCCTCGGCAACTCGGCGACCCAGGGGGGCTTCATCGTCACCGTCGACGGCACCGCACCGCGGGGATCAGACGTCCAGACCGCGAACAAGGTGTTCGTGGCCGGCCACGCCGAGACCGGCGACACGATCACCTACACGTTCAGCGAGACGATGGATCCCTCGAGCATCATGGCGGGCTGGGACGGCTCGGCGACCTCGGTGACGCTCCGACTGACGAACAACGGGGGCGGCGACCGGGTCACCGTGTTCAACGGCGCCACGCAGCTGAACCTCGGCACGGTGAACCTCGGCCGAACCGATTACACGACGGGCACCGTGAACTTCACCGGATCGACGATGGTGCAATCGGGAGCCGTCATCACGATCACGCTCGGGACCCCCGACCGGCCCGCTCGCCTGCGGACCGCAGGCGGCACCGGCACCATGACGTGGACCCCGAGCGCGTCCGCGCTCGACGCGGCGGGGAACGCCTGCCTGACGACCGCGGTGAGCGAGAGCGGCCCGGCCGACCCCGAGTTCTAGAAGGCTCCCTGCCGAGCGATCCCCAGGCGCGATAATCGCGCGTGGCCATGCCCACCCGAACGATCGGCCTCGGCGTCGTCCTCCTCTGTCTGGCGGGCACGCTGGCGGTCGGATTGGCGATCAAGGCCCCGTGCGCCTCGGGGAACTGGGCCGACGGGCGCCAGTACCGCCACTACTGCTACTCCGACATCGTGCCGCTCCTCGGATCGGAACAGCTCACGGGCTCGCGCCTGCCGTACCTGAACGCCTGCGCGCCCTCGGACGGCGAGTGCGACGAGTACCCCGTGCTCACGATGTACGCGATGCGACTGGCCGCGTGGATGTCGAACCGCCTGCCCGGCTTCTTCTACGCGAACGCCGCGCTCCTGGCCGCGGCGGCCTTCGTGGTGGTGGTGGGCCTCTACCTGCTGGTGGGGAGCCGGGCGTTGTACGTGGCGCTCGCCCCTACGCTCCTGGTCTACGGGTTCATGAACTGGGACCTGCTCGCGGTGGCGTTCGCCACGGCGGCGACCCTCGCGTACCTGAACCGGCGGGACCTTTGGTCCGGGGTGCTCCTCGGGCTCGGGGCGGCCGCGAAGATGTACCCGGCGCTGCTGCTCGTGCCGTTCGTGATCGGGAGGTTCGAGGAAGGCGAGCCGGACCGGGGCATCCACCTCGCGTGGGCCGGCGTCGGCTCCTGGCTGGCCGTGAACCTGCCGTTCGCCGTCGCGGCGCCGAGGAGCTGGTGGGAGTTCTTCCGGTTCAACGCGGCCCGGCCGGCGGATTGGGACAGCCTGTGGTTCATCGGGTGCCATCGCCTGACCGGGCAGCTCTACTGCGGGCACACGGGCGCCATCAACCTCGCGTCGGCCGCGCTCTTCGTGATCGGGTGCCTCGCCCTGTGGCGGCTGCGGCGCCGACGCGCGCCGGGCTTGCAGTGGTGGACCCTCGGCTTCCCGATCCTCGTGGTCTTCCTGCTGACGAACAAGGTCTACTCGCCCCAGTACGGTCTGTGGCTGCTGCCGTGGTTCGCGCTCGCGCTGCCCGACCTCCGCCTGTTCGCGCTGTTCGAGGCCGCCGACGTCGCGGTCTTCCTCACGCGGTTCTCGTGGTTCGGCCGGTACTCGAACCTCGGGGGGCTCCCGATCGGCGCGTTCGAGATCGCCGTGCTGGTCCGCTCTGTCGTCTTGCTGATCTGTCTTGCGGCGTGGGTCCGCCGGCCGGAGCCCGAACCGGTCGTCCGAGCCCGGGCGCCGGTCCCGGCGGACGCGCTCTCGTGAAACCGGAGACGCGGGCCGGCCTGCTCGACACGCTCAAGGTCTTCGCGGCCGTCCGGATCGGGCTGCTCGTCCTCGGGCTGGCGAGCGTCGCCCTGGTCCCGCTCGTTCCGCCGCTTCGGCCGGTCTCGGTCCCCGGCTGGCCCGCGCCCCCCGTGCCGGATCCCGGGTGGCACAGCCTGTTCACGGCCTGGGAGCGCTTCGACGGACTCTGGTTCCTCCGGATCGCGGCGGAGGGATACCGCTCGTCCGACGGGAGCGCCGCCTTCTTCCCCCTGTACCCGCTCCTGACGCGCGCCGTCTCGTTCCTGATCGGCCACCACCCGTTCGCCGCCGCGCTGATCGTCTCGAACGCCTCGTTCGCCGGGGCCCTGTGCGCGCTCTACCTGCTCACCGCGTCCGACCGTTCCGAGCCCGTCGCCCGGACGACCGTGCTGTTCCTCGCGGTCTTCCCGACCGCCTTCTTCTTCTTCGCCCCCTACAGCGAGTCGCTGTTCCTCCTGCTCGCCGTCACCGCCTTCTGGGGGGCGCGGACGCGCCGCTGGGCCGTCGCCGGCGCCGCCGGGGCGCTCGCGGCGCTGACCCGGAACGTCGGCATCGTGCTCGCCGCCGCGCTCGCGCTGGAGGCGATCCACCAGCGGGTCGAACGACGGGGCTCGCTCGCGCCCGGGCTCGCCGCGGCGGCCGTGACCGGTCTGGGGACGCTCGCGTACCTGGCCTACTGGGACCTCCGCGTGGGCGACTGGCTCGCGCCGGTGCACCAGCAGGCGAACTGGGAGCGCGTGGCCACGTGGCCCTGGGTCACCCTTGCGACGGGGACGCGAGACGCGTTCCGGTACGTGGGGAACGCCAACGGCGGGTACTGGCTCCTCGACTGGCTCGTCGTGGTGCCGATCCTGGTGGCCTCGGCGATCGCCCTGTTTCGCCTCCGGCCCTCCTACGGCCTGTACCTGTGGGGGTCCCTGCTCGTGCCGCTGTCCTTCGTGTTTCGCGACCGGCCGCTCATGTCGATGCCGAGGTTCGTGCTCCCGCTGTTCCCCGCCTTCTGGGTGCTCGCGGAGGCCTCCGAGCGGGGCCGCCTCCCCCGCACGGCGGTGGTCGCGGTGGGGGCCGCCGGCCTCGGCCTGCTCACCCTCCTGTTCGTCAACTGGTACTACATCTTCTGACCGGTTCGGCCGACATATAGGATGGCAAGCAGCCGGAGACCGGCACGACCAAGGAGCGGCGCGTGACCATACGGGTAGCGATCGCGGACGACCACTCGCTGGTCCGGCAGGGCCTCCGCCGGTACCTCGACATGGCGGAGGGAATCGAGGTGGTGGGAGAGGCCGCCAACGGCAAGGAGCTCCTGGAGCTGGTCGAGCGGGTCACGCCGGAGATCGCGCTGGTCGACATCCGGATGCCCGAGATGGACGGGCTCGAGGCGGCCAGGCAGATCCGCGACCGGTTCCCCGACGTGGGCGTGATCATGCTCACGGCCTACGACGATCGCCAATTCGTCGTCGAGGCCGTGCGCTCGGGCGCCCGGGGCTACGTTCTCAAGGCCCGAGACGCCGAGCACCTGATCCAGACGGTCCGGCTGGTGGCGGGCGGGAACATGGTGATCGACCCCCAGCTCGTGGTCGCGCTGGCGGAGGAGCTCTCCCAGGCCAAGGAACGCGACCGGCGGGCCGAGACCCTCACGGCTCGGGAGATCGAGGTGCTGCAGCTCCTGGCCTTCGGCCACACGAACCGGGACATCGCGGAGCGCCTGTACATCTCCCCCGACACGGTGAAGACGCATCTGGAGCACATCTTCGAGAAGCTCGGCGCCTCCGACCGGACGGCGGCCGTGGCCGAGGCGCTCCGCCGGCGCTTGATCGAGTAGCGCGGCGACCGGCATCGTCCCCCGCCCGGCCTAGCCCCGGGGCGGCCCGGTGCGTGAGGCCGGGTGATGGAGTCGGCGTAGGCGGCGAGGCATGATGAACAGTCGGATGGCGACCCGGACCTATCGGTCGGAGCAGTGGCTGCTGCCGGCGGCCCTCGCGCTCGCGATGGCGGCCGTCGCCGCCACGTACGCGTTCGCCGACGGCCGGCTCCGTGCCAGCGCGGGCCTGTCCGAGGCCGTCGTCGCGACCGCGTGCGTCCTGTCCGCTCTGGCCATCTTGCGGCGGGGAACCAGGGCCTGGAGGAGCGCCTCCTACCTCGCGCTCGGCATCCTCGCGATCGGCGCGGTCTACGTCGTGTTCATGGTCAACGAGCTGCGCGGGACGCCCCGGTACCGGCCGAGCCCGTTCGACCTCGTGTTCCTCGCGATCGCGGCGCTCTTCCTCGCGCCCATCGGGATCGAGTTCGCCGAGCACTTCGAGAGGGAGGAGCGGCGCGAGATCGCCGCCGACGTGGCCCTCATCGGCGCCGCGCTCGGCACCATCCTGTACCTCTCGGTTCGACCGGACGGAGCTACCCTCACGGTCGAGCTCTCGAGCGCCGTGTTCGCCCTGATCGCGGCCGCGGCGTTCGCCGCCTTCGGAGCGCTCGCGCTCTGGGTGCCCTCGCTGGCCCACATCGGGCAGTTCGCCGTGATCGGCTCGTTCTGCGCGGGGACCATGGTGTTCGCCGAGCACTGGGTCAACGCGGCCTACCGCCCCGCGCTCGCGGCCGTGGACCTCCCGTTCGGCCTGGGCGCGCTGGGGCTCGCCCTGCTCGTCCAGGTCGTCCCGCGCGGGGAACCGGGCGGACTGGCGCCCCGGCGGACCCGCTACGGGCGTCCGCTGCTCACGACCGTCGCGGTCGCGGCGGCGACCGGCGCGCTCGGTCTGGTCGCGGGCAAGGAGACCCACCGGGAGCTCAGCACGCTCCAGGCAACCTGTCTGATCCTGCTGATGGGGGCGGCGATCATCGTGCGGATTCTCGTCAACCAGATCCGCAGCTCCCAGGCGACGCGCGCGGTGCGGGAGGCGCTGGAGGAGAAGGAGGTCGCGCTCCGCGAAACCGATCGCGCGCTCGCCCGCCTCAAGCGGGCGAACGAGACCCTCCGCGAGTCGGAGGAACGGCTGCGGCTCGTGTTCGAGGCCGCGGTGGACGGAATCGTCGAGCTCGACCCCAAGGACGTCATCGTCCGCGCGAACGAGGCCTTCTGCCACATGGTGGAGGTCCCCCACGGCGCGGTGGAGGGGCAGACGTGGACGGCGCTCGCCGCGGCCATCAACGCCGACGAGTCGTTCGCCACGCTTCCCGCAACGGGGCAAGGCACGCTCCTGCGCGAGGGACACGCGATCTACCTCGAGGCCCGCGCGTCGCAGATCCCCGGCGATCCACCCCGGCGGCTGCTGCTCGTCCGCGACGTCACGGCGGCCCGAGTCGCGGACCAGACGATCCGGTCCCTGTTCAAGTTCCTCCAGGACCGCGACGAGGACCGGACGCGGATCATGCGCCGAACGAACGCGGCGATCGAGAGCGAACGCAACCGCATCGCGAGAGACCTGCACGACGGTCCCGTCCAGGGCGTGTCCGCAGCCTCGCTCTCGCTCGAGGCCGTCCTGTTGATGCTGCGGGCGGGCGAGATCGAAGAGGGCATCGACATCTTGTCGAAGGTCCGCCGCGAGCTCTCCGAGGAGGCCGACAACCTCCGCCGCCTGATGTCCGGCCTGCGGCCGCCGCTGCTCGAGGAGCGGGGCCTCGTCCCGGCCCTCCGCGAGACGCTGGACAAGTTCGGACGCGACAACGGCATCCAGACCGAGTTCTCGAGCAACGGCGTGACCGACGTCCCTCAGGACCTGGAGACGCTCGCCTACCGGATCGTGCAGGAGGCGCTGTCGAACGCCGGCAAGCACTCGCAGGCGACGCGGATCGCGCTCAGGGTCGAGGCGCTGCAGGGACAGCTCCGAATCGAGGTCGCAGACAACGGGGTCGGATTCGACTCGAGCAAGGCCCGGGAGTTCCTCCAGATGGGAAGGGTCGGGCTGGCCTCGATGCGCGAGCGAGTCGAGCTCGCGAACGGCACGTTCATGGTCCACGCGACGCCCGGCAAGGGGACGACCGTGCTCGCCACGCTGCCGCTCGAGTCGGTGCCGGCCCCCCGCGAGTTCGCCGTCAACGACGTCAAGTAGACGCGCCCGGCGCCCGACTGCCGACGACGCGAAGCACACCCGCGGCCGGGATCAGGATCCGCGGTCGGGCCCTCGCGCCGGAGCGACCGGCGTCGACGGCGGGCTCGGGCTCGGGCTCGGGCTCGGGCTCGGCAACGGTGAGGGGCTCGGGGACGGCGAGGGCGTCGGCGTGGGCGACGGCGAGGGGCTCGGGGAGGGCGTCGGCGTGGGCGACGGCGAGGGCTTGGGGCTCTTGGTGGGCTTCGGGCTCTTCGAGGGCGCGGGGGTGGGCGGCGGCGTCTGGGGACCACCGGTGTAGCCGGCGAACGACGGCGTGGGGAAGTCCTTCACCGGCATGTTGGCCGTCGCCGCGGTCATGAAGTCGTGCCAGATGAGCGCCGGGAGCGTGCCTCCGAACACGGCCGGGTAGCCCTCGACGCCGACCAGCGGGATCTCGCCCTGCGGATAGCCGACCCACACGCACGCGGCGAGCTGCGGGACGTACCCGCAGAACCAGGCGTCCACGTAGTTCTGGGCGGTGCCGGTCTTGCCGGCCGCCGGACGCCCGATCACGGCGTTCGGATACCCGGTGCCTCCGTTGATCACCGACTCGAGCGCGTAGGTCACGAGGTTGGCGTCGTTCGCGTCGAGCGCCCGCTGGCCTCTCCCCCGGTTCTCGTACAGCGTCGCGCCGGTGGCGTCCTGCACGCGGTCGAGCGGGGTCGCGTTGTGCCGGACGCCCTGCGCGGCGAGCGTCGCGTAGGCGTTCGCCATCTCGAGCGGATAGACGGACTGCGTGCCGAGCGTGATCGAGCACACGGCCTCGAGCGGTGAGCGGATCCCCATCCGGTGGGCGACCTCGACGACGGCGTCCGGCCCGACCTGGGTCACGAGCTGCGCGTACACCGTGTTCACCGAATGCTGGGTGGCCTGCAGCAGCGTGAACACTCCCGACTCGGAGTCGCTCGCGTTCGAGAGCGTCCAGGGCTGGCCGTTCGTGTAGCAGCGCGGGTCCGGGATCGTGATCGTGCCGGGACCGTTCCACCGCGACGACAGCGAGATGCGGTCCTCCATCGCGGCCGCGAGCGTGAACGGCTTGAAGGCCGATCCGGCCTGACGCCCCGAGCCGCCGTAGCCCTTCGCGCCCGAAAGCGCGAGGTTCACCTGCGACTTGGTGAAGTCCCGTCCCCCGACCATGGCGCGCACCTCGCCGTTGGAGGGGTCGATCGCCACCAGGGCGGCCTCCGGGTCGCCCGGCGTGCCGAGCCGGTTGGCAACGGCCTCCTCCGCCGCGTGCTGCCAGGCGGGGTTCAGGCCGGTCGTCACCCGCAGGCCGCCGCCGAACACCCTCGACTCGCCGAACCGCTGGATCAGCGAGCGCTTCACGTAGTCGAGGTAGTAGCCGAGCTTGGGCGGAAAGCGCTCCGCGGACGCGTCCCCCACGGTCTTGACTTTCGCCTGCTTGAGCGCCTCCGCGCGCGCCCGCGTGAGGTATCCGAGGTCCGCCATCCGGTCGAGCACGTAGTCCCGCCGGATCTTCGCGTCGACCGGGTCGTTGATCGGGTCGAACAGCGAGGGGTTCGAGATCGCGCCGGCGAGCGTGGCCGCCTGCACCGCGGTCAGGTCCTTCGCGTCGACTCCGAAATAGGTCTGCGCGGCGGCCTGCGCGCCGTACGCCCCGTGCCCGAAGTAGATCGTGTTGAGGTACTGCGCGAGGATCTCGTTCTTCGAGTACGTGCGGCTCAGCTTGATGGCGAGCAGTACCTCGCGCACCTTCTGGCCGAACGTCCGGGGCGGGACCTCGTAAGTGAGCTGGTGGGTCTTGGGGTCCTCCACGTAGTGGCCGGCGTACACGTTCTTGACGAGCTGCTGGGTGATCGTCGAGCCGCCCTGCACGACGCGGTGGGCGATCAGGTCGTTCCAGGCGGCCCGCAGGATACCGAGCGGGTCGAAGCCGGGGTTCGAGTAGAAGTTCTGGTCCTCGGCCGCGATGACGGCGTCCCGCAGGTGCGGGGAGATCTGGCTGAACGGGACGATCGTGCGGTCGACCGAGGCGTGCAGCGTGGTGAGCAGGTGCCCCCGCGAGTCGTAGATGAACGTCGTCTGCAGCGGCGGCGGGGTGCTCGGAAGCTCGAGGTGCAGGTAGACGTACACGAGCACGCCCAGCACGAGCAGGGCCCCGGCCGCGGGCACGGCCAAGAACACCCACCAGAACCGCCGGAGGAAGCCGCGCTTGCTCTTCGGGGTTCGGGGGGCGTGCTTCGGGCCCGTCCTGCGCTTCGAGGGTGCGGGCTTGACCGCCAAGGTGAGCCGATTCTACCCAGCGAGCGACAGCGAAACCGCAGGTGGATGCCCGTTTCGGGTGTGGAGGTTCCGTGAAGGCGCGAGAAGGCTCAGCCGGCGTCCCTGGCGACGAAGGCCTCGGACAGGTGGTTCCAGAAGCACTCGCGGCACACCTCCACCACGTAGCACCAGGAGCCCGGGCGGTCGGCGGCGAGCGAGAGCCCGACCTCGAGCGGCCAGACCCGGCCGTTGTCCTCCCGCATCCGGTCGCCGTAGACGTAGGCCAGGAGCACGAGCTTGGACCGGTGGCAGACGGGGCAGTCGCGGCGGGTGGGCTCGCCCACGTGCTTGGCGGCCCGCATCAGCTCCGGGTGCGCGTCGCACACGTCGGCCCACGACTTCAGGCCGACCCGGACCTCGCGGAGCACGGCGCGCTTGGCCAGCGTGTAGTCGACCACTCCGAGGAGGGCCCGCTTGCCGGTCGGTCTCATCCGCGCGCTCTGCATGGTCGAGGCATTCTACGCCCTGGCCCCCCGACAGGGCGCGTCCGCCCCGCTCCCGGGCTCGCGCGGCGGCCCCCGTCAGCCCGAGCCGGTGTCGACGATCGCCGCGGCCTCGGCGTCGACCACCCGCCCCGGCCCGAACAGGAGCAACGCGCCCACCGGGACGCGCACGCGCACGTAGACATCGAAGGTCCCCGGCTCGCACCGGCACTCGAGGAGCTCCGCGCCGTTTCGCGTCGCGAACTCGCCGGCGACCTCGCTCGGCGTGCGATCGGACGGGAGGGCGAGCTCCTGCGCCGCCGCGAGGGCCGCCGCGTCGGCGGCCGCCTGAGCCCGGGCCGCAACGGCAAGCACGCGCGCGGTGTCGGTCGCCCCGAGACCGAGCACCATCGCCGCGGCCACGATCGCGACCACGACCACGGAGGCAGACCCGCGCTCGCTCCTCACCCGAACTCCTGCCGCATCGTTGCCGTGGCCGAGAGCGACACCTCCGGAGGGAGCAACCACCCTGCGAGCGGTGCCGCGACCCGACCGACGTACGTGACGGTCACGGCCACCGGATCGCCGAGCGACCCCGTGCGATCGATTGCGACGCTCGTGCGCTCGGGATCGAGTCCCGGCGCGGCATCCAGCGCGGCGGCCGAGATCGCGGCCTGATCGGATCGAACGGCGGCCTCGCGCGCCCCGGCGCGCGCGGCCTGAACGAGCAGTAGCTCGTCCCGAGCGAGCACTCCAACCTGGACGATCGCGAGCACCACGAGCAACAGGAGCGGCAGAACGAGCGCGAACTCGACCACCGCGGATCCCCGCTGCCCGCGGAGCGGCGGATCACTGAGCGCTTCCGGCAACCTGGTCGATGATGTTGTCGAAGAACGCCGGGAGCTTCCCGGACGAGCGAGCCCAGGCGATCAGCACGACCGCCACGGCTGCCGCCGCCAGGATGACGAGCGCGTACTCGGCCGTGGTCTGGGCGAGCTGCTCGGCGATCCGCGTCCGAAGACGCACGTACAGCGAGAGCAACATCGGTTCACCTCCTCTCATCCGATCGACCGGAGGGTGGTGAGGAGCACCGGCACCACCGTGAGGAGGAGGAACGCGGGGAGGACCAGGAACACGAGGGGGAACAGCATCTTCACCGGCGCCTTGCGAGCGCGCTCGGCGACGGCCGTCCGACGGGCCCCACGGACCTGCGCGGCGAGCGCGCTCGCCTGCTCGGCGAGCGGGGCACCGAGCGAGTCGGTCCGTGCGAGGGTCGACACCGCTCTGCGGAGATCGGGGAGCTCCAGGCGCTCGGCCAGCGCGAGGAGCTCGTCGCGCCACCTGGCCCCGAGCTCGATCGCGAAGAGCGCTCGGTCGAGCTCCTCGCGCAGCGGGCCCCGGATTACCGCCGTCGCCCGCACGAGCGCGAGGTGACCGGAGAGCCCGGCCGAGGATCCGGCGGCAAGCAGGTCGAGCAGCAGGGGGAGCTCCCGATCGGCGCGCTGCCTCCGGCGGCGAGCCCGTCCGGAAAGGACGAGGTCCGGGATGCGGTACGCCGAGACGGCGACGAGCGGCGCGACGAGGACGCCCGGCCCGGGCGCGAGCGCCAGGGCCACGAACGAGACCGCCCCGGCGAGGAGCTTCGCCGCGAGGACCTCATCGAGGCCGATGTCCCCGCCGGCCGACACCAGCGCCCTCTGGAGCCGGTCCCGCCCGGGCACCCGGCGGGCAAGGCCCGTGCGACCCACCCGCCGCAGGAGCGCCCGAGGCACCGACACGCGTTCCGCCTCGGCCGGCGGGCCGAGGCGCTCGAGCACGACGGGGTCCGAGACCCAGCCGAGGGCCAGGGTCGCCATGACCGCCGCCGCACCCGCCAGGGCGGGGGCGAGCTCGCCCGCCGGGGTCACGGTTCCACCCGCAGGAGCCGGCGGATCCACACGAACGCCGCGGCCTGCATGGCCAGGCCGAGGAGGATCGCCGCGGCGCCCGCGCGGGAACGGTACGCGGCGGCGATGTCCCCTCGGGAGGTCGCCGACAGGAACAGGAAGAACCCGATCGGCAGCAGCCCGAGGATCGCCCCGGACAGGCGCGCCTGCGCCGTCAGCGACCGGAGCTCCCGAGCGGCCTCGTGACGCTCGCGGAGCGTTCGCGCGGCCCGATCGAGCACGGCGGGCGCGTTGCCGCCCGTTCGGCGGTGCATGCCGAGGATCCCCGCGACCAGGCGCGCCTCCTCGGTCGGCATGGATTCCGTCCAGCGACCGAGGGACTCCTCGAACGGGACCCCGAACGACGTGCGATCGACGAGCTCCCTCAGCGTGGGGGCGAGCGGCGGCTCCCCCTCGTCGGCGGCGGCCCGGAGCGCGAGCGTGAGCGACAGGCCGGCCCGCAGGCCGCTCGCCACCGCCGACACGGCGTCGATCAGCTGGATCTCGAGGAGCTCGCGGCGGGCCGACTCGCGGCGTCGGCGCCTGAGAGCGGGAACGGCGATCGCGGCGACGACGCCGGCGACCGCACCGGGCCAGCCGGCGACGACCGCCCCGAACACGAGGCCGGCCGGAACCGCCAGCGTTCGAGCCACGGCGACCCGGGTGATTCGAACGCGCGAGGGGTCGCGTGAGGCGACCGCTCGACCGGCCCGGTCCAGGAGGGCTTCCCGCCGGGCGAGACGGGAGGCCTCCGCCGCAAGGCAGAAGGGCGCCGCCCCGAACAATGCCGCGACGAGGCTGTCGATCACGCACGCCCCCAGAGGCCCGGCACACCGCCGAAGTCCGACCCGGGCGCGAAGAGCTCGTCGAGAGCCTCCTCGCCCCGCTCGGCGAGGACCTCGGCGAGCCGCGGCACCTCGCCCGTCGCCACGAACGCTCCCGCCGGACCGAACCGGGGCCGGAACGCGAAGACCGTCCGAACCACCGGGTCCCCGTCCCGGAGCCCTTCCACCGACGCGATCTCGTAGACGACGCGGCGGCCGTCACGCAGCCTTGCCATCTGAACCACGAGATCCACGGCCGCGGCCACCTGGGCCCGAACGTGCGCGACGGGCAGGTCGACGTCGGACATGAGCGCCATCGTCTCGAGCCGCCAGAGCGCGTGCCGAGCGGAGTTCGCGTGCGCGGTCGACAGGGAGCCGTCGTGGCCGGTGTTCATCGCCTGCAGCATGTCGAGGGCCTCGCCACCTCGGACCTCCCCCACGATGATTCGGTCCGGACGCATGCGCAGCGCGTTGCGAACCAGGTCACGAACGGTCACCTCGCCCTTACCCTCGACGTTCGGCGGACGCGCCTCGAGCGCGACCACATGTGGCTTCGCGAGCCGGAGCTCGGCGGCGTCCTCGATCGTCACGAGCCGCTCGTCGTCGGGGACGAACGAGGACAGGACCCCGAGAAGGGTGGTCTTGCCCGAGCTCGTGCCGCCCGAGACGACGATGTTCGCGCGGCCACGCACGCTGGCGCCCAGGAAGGCGAGCATCCTCGGGCCGAGGGTTCCGTGGGCCAGCAGGTCCCGCGGCGTGAACGGCACCGGCGAGAACTTGCGGATGTTGAGCGCGGGACCGCGGAGCGAAAGGGGCGGGATGATCGCGTGCACCCGACTGCCGTTCGTGAGTCGCGCGTCCACCCAAGGTGACGATTCATCGACCCGAAGGCCGAGTGGGGCCACGATCCGCTCGATCACGTGGAGAACCGTCTCCTCCCCCTCAAACAGACGTTCCTCCACCCTCTCGAGCCGCCCCTTCCGCTCCACGTAGACGTCGTCGGGCCCGTTCACCATGACCTCGGTGACGTCGGGATCCTTGAGCAGGAACTCGATGGGTCCCAGCCCGACGACCGCGTCCGAGACCTCGTTGACGACTCGGGTGAGGGCGCTCTGTGGCAGGATGTGTCCCTGCTCGCGAAGGATCGCGAGCGCCTCCTCCCGCACCCTCAGACGTCGCTCGGCACGCGAGATCCCTTCGAACTGTTCGGCGTCGATCCGGCGAAGCAGGCGCTCGTGCAGGCCCCGCCGGACGTCGGCGAGCGCGTCGCTCCTCACTCCAGCCCCTCCAGGAGAATCGAGGCCAGCCGGCTCACCGACCGTCCGGTTCGACCTCGGCCCGGGAGCAGACGCCCACGGTCCTGTGCCGAGGGAATCGCCCGATCGACGCGAATGACGACGGAGGCCGGCTGCCCGAACACCCGCTCCACATCGGCCGGCGAGATGTCGGCGCGACCGGCGCGGTTGACGGCCAGCACGCAGCGATCCTCGATCCCGGCGGCCGCGATCGCCCTCCGCGCGGCCCGGAACGAAGCGACGTCGAGGTGCAGGACGACGAGCACCCGATCCGCGCCCGCGAGCGCCGTGTGCGTCACCTCGTCGAACCCGCGCGGCAGGTGCAGGAGGACGACGTCGGTCAACCGGCGCAGCCCGGCCACGGCCGAGCTCACCTCGACCGCGCCGATCTGTCCGGCGTCCGGCGGGACGTGGGGCGCGAGCAGCACCCGGAATCCCTCGGGATGCGTCCACAAGACCTCGTCCAGATGGCGCGCCGACAGCTCTCCGACGACGGGCAGCAGATCGAGGATGGTGCGGACCCCCTCCGCCGGAGCTCCGACCGCGATCGAGACGTCGCCGAAGGCGAGGTCGAGATCGACGAGCAGGCACTCGCGTCCCCGCCGCGCGAATGCCGCGGCGAGGTGCGTGGCAAGAAAGGTCGTCCCCACACCGCCCCTCGGTCCGAAGACCGCCACCACCGGCGCCGCCCGGCGACCGGTCCGCTCCGAGGGCGGCCCGGCGATTCGAGCGGCGGCGGCCGCCAGCCCCTCCCGCTCCTGCGGCCACAGGAAGAACCCCCGGGCGCCGGCCCGGATCGCCGCCCGGAGCGCCGCGACCGACTCCGCGGTGTCCACCGTAAGCAGCGCGCGTCCGTCGATCGGGATGGGCGACCTGGTGAGCGCGGGCGATGCCACCACGGCGTCGGGCTCGAGCTGCCGGACCGCCTCCGCGAGCTGGCGCTCGTCGGTCGCGGTCGCGACGACGCGCGTTCGTCCCGACCGGTCGAGGAAGTGCATGACGTCCTCGGCGAGGTCGTGACCTTCGAGTGCGAGCACGACCCGCGCCACCTGCTGCCCGTCCCGGTCCATCCGCGATCCGCCCTCCTGCGGCCGTCGAACCTCGACGATGGGAAGCGAGGGAGAGGCTGGGAAGTGGCGGCGGGGGGCGCCGCGTGCCCCCGAAGCGTAGAGGCGGGTCGGTGCGCGGGCAATCGCCAGCACGGCGGGTTCTCGATCGCCCCGAGGGGGAGTCCGAGCGCGACCGCCGCCGGAGCGCGAGCTCCCGCGGCCGGGGAGGGATGTCGGGGGGCCGGGTGATCGGCGTGTGGGAGCCTCAGCCCTCCGCGCCCACCAGGACGCGCTCGAGGCGAAGCGTCCGTTCGTACACGAGCCACACCGCACCGCAGCACGCGCACTCGACGAGCTGCTGCCCGTCCCGCTCGAGCTCGACCTTGCAGCCACACATCGGACAGTCCATCGACGCCTCCTCGGGCAGCGATCACGGTACGGGGGGTCGGGTCGACGCGGGCAGGGACGAAGGTCACGCGAGGGCGGGGACGATGTGACCGGTCCTCCGCGGAAATGTCACCCCCCCGGGCTACGCTTCGAGACGTGGCACGGGTGATCGACCTCGAGGCCTGGCGAACGCGGCGCGAGCTCGTCGTTCGTCCGGTTCCTGCGGCCGAGGAGCGGGAGCCCTCGCCCGAGCAGGACCTGCCGATCCGGCGTCTCGAGGCCGCAATCGCCCGGCTGGAGAGGCTCGTGAGCTCCGGCCTGCACCGGCTCGGGCCGAGGGTCGAGAGCGAGCTCCTGGCGATCACCGGGGCCGTGTCCGTCGGCCGGGTCTCCGAGGCCGCCGACCGCGCCGAGCGCCTTGCCGAGCGTCTGGAGCACCCCTCGTCCCGCCTCGCCCGCTGACCCCGCGCCGGGCTCGCAGCTCGGGGAGGGCCCGCGCGCCGGCCTCAGGGCGTCGGCGGCGGCGACGGGGACGGGCTGGGCGATGGCGAGGGGCTCGGCGAGGGCGACGGGCTGGGTGAGGGCAGGGGGCTCGGCGTCGTGGACGGGACGGGCGACGGCGTTGAGGTCGGCCCCGGCGACGGGGGACTGCCCGTCGGGCTCGGACTCGCCTGCGCGAAGCTCACCGGTGGCGGTGGGAAGTCCAGGACCGGCATGTTCTGCGTGGCGAACAGCATGAAGTCGTGCCAGATCGGCGCCGCGAGCGTCCCGCCGAAGCCGGCGCCGTAGCCGGGCACGGAGGGCATCGGGATCTCGCCTCTCGCGTACCCCACCCAGACCCCGGTCGCGAGCTGCGGCACGTAGCCCACGAACCACGCGTCCTGGTAGTTCTGGCCGGTGCCGGTCTTTCCCGCGGCCGGCCGGCCGATGTCGGCGGCCGTCCCGGTGCCGAACCGGATCACCCCCTCGAGCATGTTGGTCTCCTCGGCGGCTATGTCGCTCGAGAGCGCGCGGTGGCACTCCGGCACCGCGCGGTAGATGGTCGGGCCCGTGCTCGAGACGACCCGCGCGATGGGGTTCGGGTCGCAGTGGATCCCCCCGTTCGCGAGCGTCGCGTACGCCGAGGTCATCTCGAGGGGCGAGACCGGGGAGGTGCCGAGCGTGAGCGGGCACACCGGCGTGAGATGGCTCGTGATCCCCATCCGGTGCGCCACCTTGGCAACCGCCTCCGGGCCAACCTGGTCGATCACCTGGGCGAACACCACGTTGACCGAGTCGGCGGTCGCGAGCCAGAGCGGGTAGTTGCCGGAACCGGGCTCGGCGTTCGAGACGGTCCAGGTCTCCCCGCCGCCGCAGTTCGGGATCGTCTTGGGCGAGTCCCCGTTGTAGACCGCGTTCGGCGAGATCCCCGCCTCGAGCGCGGCGGCGAGCGTGAAGGCCTTGAACGCGCTCCCCGCGGTCCTTCCGCCTCCGGGATCGGTCGCCAGGTTGTACTGGTGCTGAGCGTAGCTCCAGTTGCCGACCGCCATCGCCCGGACGGCGCCCGTGCTCGGGACCACGCTCACGAGGGCGGACTGCGGCATGCCGGGGCCGCCCATCCGGTCCTTGAGAACCTGAACGGCCTCCCGCTGCAGCTCCGGGTCGAGCGTGGTGTAGATCTTCAGCCCGCCCTGGAAGAGGGCGTGCATGCGCTCTCGGACCGTCTCGCCGAACGCCGGGTTGGAGAGGAAGCTGTCGATCACGTATTGCTCGAAGAACGAGCGGGGCCCCGGTCGAGCGGCGCCCCGACCTGCCTTCGAGAGCCGGATCGGCGTGGCCGCGGCTCGCCGGTACGCGGCCGGCGAAATCCACCCGAGGTCCAGCATCCGCGACAGAACCACGTTTCGCCGCTCCCGGGCCTGGTGCGGCCGCCGGATCGGGTCGTAGAAGGTGGGCGACTCGATCATCCCGGCGAGCAGCGCGGCTTGGGCGAGCGTGAGCTGCTCCGGCCGCTCGTCGAAGTAGTACTGGGCGCCGGTCGCGAACCCGTAGACCCCGTTCCCGAGGTAGACCTGGTTCAGGTACATCGCGAGGATCTGGTCCTTTGAGTAGGCGCGCTCCAGGCGAATTGCGTCGAACGCCTCCCGGATCTTGCGCTGCAGGGTCTGCGCGTCGCCCGTCACCGTGTTCTTGACCAGCTGCTGGGTGATGGTCGACCCTCCTTCCACGATGCGGCCGGCCGCGAGATCGACGACGGCGGCCCGCAGGATCGACAGGATGTCGAGCGCGCCGTGCCGGTAGAAGTTGTGGTCCTCGATCGCGAGGACGGCCCGGCGCGTCACGTGGTTGTAGCGGGAGAGCGGGACCACCTCGCGGTCGAAGTTCAGGTAGACGCGTTGGAGCAGAGATCCGTCCGCCGCGTAGATCGAGGATCGCTCGGGGAGCGGCGGCAGCCGGAGCGGCCTGGCCAGCCTCGGCAGGAACGCGCGATCCGCGACGTGCGCGGCGGAGTCGATCCCGATGGCGACCGGCGCGAGCAGCACCGACGCGACTCCGACGGCGAGGGCCAGAGCGAGCGCGATCCGCCCTCCGGCCGCCCACGGGCCATGGAGGAAGCCGCGCCCGCCGGACAGGATCGGTCCCGGGGGGCCCGGCACCGGCTCGATCGCCCGCACGCCCATATCGACCGCCTACCTCCGACCCCGGAACGACCCCGCCGAGCCCCGGAACGTTCCTCGACCGGCGCGGAACCGAACCGCGACCGTCCCGGTCCTAGCTCTTGGTTCGCGCGTGCGGGCCCGAGCGGCCCCGCGGCCGGCGACGGGCCGGGTCGGGTATCCGGCGGGAGGGCGAGGACGTAGGCTTGATTGACCGGTCGGACTGAGAGGGCTCGCGTGCAGGATCCCGACCCGCGCACCCTGAGCCATGCCCGCGAGGGGGACCTCGGAGCCTTCGAGGAGCTCGTGAGGGCGTATCAGGCCGACGTCTGGCGCTTCGCCTATCACTTCACCCGGGACCGCGCGCTCGCGGAGGACGTGACGCAGGAGGCCTTTCTGCGCGCCTTTCGCTTTCTTTCTTCGTTCCGTGGCGACGCCAAGTTCACGAGCTGGCTGTTCCGCATCGCTCGCAACTGCGCGATGGACGCCCTCCGCGCCCGCCGGGCCCCGGAGCTCACGGACCCGCCCTCCCCGGCGGTCACGGGCGACCCCGACGCCCGCCTCGAGCTCCGGACCGCGCTCGAGTCGGTCTCGGAGGAGCACCGCGAGCCGTTCCTGCTGATCGAGGTCTTCGGGCTCTCCTACCGGGAGGCGGCCGACGTGCTGAACGTGCGCGTCGGGACCGTGAAGAGCCGGATGCACCGCGCGCGCAAGGCGATGATGCGCGCCCTCGAGGTCGAGGAGGACGCCGGTGGACTGTAGGGGCGTGCAGGCCGCGCTCTCCGCGCGGATGGACGGCGAGCGTCTCTCGCCGCGGGTCGCCTCGGCGGTCGAGCGCCACCTGGCCCGGTGCCCAGCGTGCGCCGCGTTCGACCGGGCCGCGTGGAGGCTCCGGGAGCGGGTCCGGTTCGAGGTGGCGCCGGCCGTCCCGGACCTGGTGGAGCCCATCATGGCTGCCGTCCGCGCCGAGGCTCGCGCCCCGGCATCGGTGCCGGAGGCTCGGGTCGGCCCGCCTCCCGAGCGCCCGCGACCGCGACCCGCCGAACGCGGCCGGCCGGCGACGCGCGTCCGCCGGCTGGCCCCCCTCACCGCCGCGCTCGCGTTCGGGACAATCGCCGGGAGCCTGGTCGTGGGCGGGCCCTGGCAGCGACCCGAGTCCGCCGGCGTCGGCGCGGCCGAGATCACGCGGAGCGTCGCCGCGGCCGCGATGCGTCTGTCCTCCTATCAAGCGCGGTTCGAGATCACGGAGCGCGACCTCGCCCCGGAGGTGCCGGTCCGACACCTGTCCATGGACGTGTGGTTCCGGGCGCCCGAGCGCTTCCGCCTCGACGTCGTCGACCACACCCGGTACCCGAGTCGGGACTGGACCCCGAACGACCTCGAGCTCGTCCTGAACGGCTCGCGCTGGTACTCGGTCGCCCCGTCCGCCTGCCCCGTCGGTCCCTGCCCGCCGCGCGTGAGCCGGATCCGCAACCGGCTGCCGTTCTCCTGGAGCGCGCCCGCACCCACCGACCTCGTGGTGCCCGTGGCCACGTTCGCCGACGACGCCGGGATCCACGTGGTCGGCCGCGGGACGGTCCTCGGCCGATCGGCGGTCGAGGTGCGGATGCCGTTCGAGCGCGCGCGCGCGCTGTTCCCGTTCCTGTCGCTCGGCGGCGCGTGGCGACCGTTCTTCCCGGGCGACCGGGTCGATCTCTGGCTCGACTCGTCGAGCTGGTCCCCCCTCCGGTACACGGTCTCCCCCGCGCCCACGCGGGAGCGCGAGGCGTGGGCGCTCCGGTTCGGGCTCCCCCGCGAGTCCCCCTCGCACCCGGTCCTGGTGGTGGCGGCGACCTTCGTGAGCCTGAGGCCGCCCCCGGCCGGCGTGTTCCGCATCCCCGCCGGGCCCGGGGCCGAAGACCAGGGCGCGAGGTCGGTCCCGCTCGCGGACGTGCCGGCGGTGACCGGCTTCGAACCCGTCACGCCCACGCGGCTCGAGGGCCTGCACCTGTACCGGGTCGTCGTCCCGCCCCGGGGCGACGGCTCGCAGACCGTCATCACCTACGCGAGGGGGCTCTCCTACCTGAAGCTCGCCGAGGCGCGCGGACGGCCCGAGGACGCCCCGCTCGGGCCGGTCGGGCCGCAGGCGCAGGAAGTGAGGCTCGCCAATGGAGGTCTCGCCTACTACGAGCCAGCGACGCCGGAGCACGGACGCCGCCTCTCCATCCACACCGGCCTGAGCGAGCTCTACCTGGAGACGAATCTGCCGCGAACCGCCCTGCTCCGCGTCGCCGGCTCGATCCCCGTCGCCGGCGCGGGGATCCCGCAGAGCTGGCGTGTGCACTCCTCGGCCGACGGGGCGACCGAGCGCCTGTCGCTGGCTCGCGCCGCCGCGACCGTCTCGTTCCCGATCGCGATTCCCTCGCGGTTGCCCGCCGGATACGCCTTCGCGAGCGCCGAGATCGTGCGGCTCGGCGCCTCGACGGCGGTGAACCTCTACTTCCAGCAGCGGGATGCCGACTTCGGCGGCGGGCCCATCCGCTTGCACATCGAGCCCGGCGCCTCGCTTCCCCCCGCATCCTCGGCCAGGCAGGCCGGGGTCGACGTGGACGGCTCGCCCGGGCGCTGGACGCCGGATCGCCGGCAGCTCGAGTGGGTCCACGACGGCGTGTACTACTCGCTCGACGCGGGAGGCCTGGACCTCGCGGAGCTCCTTGCGATCGCGCGCAGCCTTCGCCCCTATCGGGCCCCCTCGGTAGGTCTGCCGTGAGGCGCCGGGCGAGCCTCGCCGCGGCTGCGATCGCGGGGTTCCTCGCCGGGGCCGTGCTCACCCTCTCGGTGCAAAGCGGCGGGCAGGGCAACGTGCCGCGCGGAGCGCCCGCTCCGCCGCCGGTCACCATCCCCGAGCCGCCGGACACGTTTCTCGCCTGGACCCCCGGGGGGCTTCCCGAGGGATTCCGCCGGGACCTCGCCGGACTGGGGGGGATCGATCGATCCGTCGTGGTGGCGAGCGACAACGCGTGGATGACCCGGTCGCTCTCGGCCCAGGGCGAGGTCGTCGACGATCCGAAGGGCGGGTACATGATCCCGCTCGAGGTCGCGGCGGTGAGCCCGCGGGAGTACGCGCCGTTCCTGCCGCCCGCCGACCGGGGCGTCGTGGTGAGCCTGGCCGAGGGGCAGGGAATCCTCGGCGAGAGCAGCGCCCGGCTCCGCGGCCTCGGCCCCGGCGCCGTGCTCGAGTTCCACCGCGTTCGGGTGCGGATCGCGGCGGTCCTGCCCGACGAGCTCGTCGGGGCGCACGAGCTCATGGTCTCCCGCGCCGTCGGCCGGGAGATCGGCGTCACCCACGACCGCTACGCGCTCCTCCAGCCGTCGGGGCACCCGAGCGATCGGCGCCTCGCCCGGCGCATCGGCTCGATCCTGCCCGAGGGAGTCCCCGTGCGGGTTCGAGCGCCGGGCGAGACCCCGTACTTCCGCCAGGGGGACGCCGTACTGCCGCCGGTTCGGATCAAGATGCTCTTCGGCGAGTTCGCGGCCAAGCCCGACCCGTCGCGCCCGGGGTACCTGCTGATCGACCCGGCGTGGGAGCGGGCGCACATCGCGACCGAGCGCGTCCCGCTCCTCGGAGCGGTGACGTGCAACGTCGCGCTCTTCCCGCAGATCCGGGGCGCCGTTCGCGAGCTCATCGCGAGGGGCCTCGCCGGCACGATTCACAGCTTCTCGGGCTGTTACGCGCGCCGGTTCACCAACCGGGATCCCTCGCAGTCGATCTCCCACCACGCGTGGGGCATCGCGCTCGACATCAACGCGCCCGAGAACCCATACGGCGCGCCCCCGCACCAGAACCGGAGGATGGTGGCGGTGTTCGAGCGGTGGGGGTTCATCTGGGGCGGGACGTTCCTGCGGCCCGACGGAATGCACTTCGAGTACCGGCGCCCGCCGCCGGGTCGCTGAACGCCACGAGCACCCATCGGGTGGTCGAGCGCCACGAGCCGAACGGTGCCCGAACGAACGCGAAGGGAGCAGCGAACATGCGCTGTCATGCACTTGCTCGGTGACCCGGCCGGCTCTCGCCCCCGAGCCCTCGAGCATGCCTCCCGCGGCAAGACGCGCGTGGGTTTCTGCTCCCTTCGCGGTCGCCCGAAGGCAACCACCGTCATTTTAGCCCGTCGGGCTCGGCTCCGGGAGGGGCTCAGGCGGCCTCGGGCCGCGACGAGATCCTGGAGCGCAGGACCACCCAGCCGAAGATCGCGGCCACGGCCACGGCGGCGACCGCGCCGGCGGCGAACTGGTTCCGCGGCTTGGCAGCGACGCTCGCGATCCGGGTCCGCAGGCGCACCGGCCGGCGGAACTCGCGGATGTCCCACCCCCGGGCCTCGGCCTCTTTGCGAAGGTCGCGGTCGGGGTTCACCGCGACGGGATGCCCGACCGCCTCGAGCATCGGGAGATCGGTGATGGAGTCCGAGTACGCGTACGAGCCCGCGAGGTCGATGCCCACGCGCTCGGCGAGCCGGCGGATGGCCTCGGCCTTGGCCTCGCCCGCGCAGTAGAACTCGAGCTCGCCCGTGTACTTGCCGTCGACGACCTTCGCCCGCGTCGCGAGCACGCCGGACACCCCGAAGTGGCTCGCGAGCGGGCGGACGACCTCCTCCGGTGAGGACGACACGATGTAGATGCGCCGGCGCTCCTGCCGGTGGAGCGCCATCAGGTCGAGCGCCTCCTGGTACACAAGCGGGTCGATCACGTCGACGATGACCTCGCGCACGAGCTCCTCGACCTCACGGCGGTCCCAGCCCTTGGTGAGCGCCAGCATGCCCTCCTTCAAGCGCTCCATCTTCTTCTCGTCCGCCCCCACCAGCAGGTAGACGAGCTGGGCGTACGCGCCGCGCAGGAGCTGCGACCGCTTGACCATGCCGGCCCGGTACATCGGGCGCGAGAGCGCGAGCGAGCTCGACGTGGAGATGATCGTCTTGTCGAGGTCGAAGAACGCGGCCTCCATCGTGCTCTCCATGCTAGGGGACGCCGCCGACGTCGCCGATCACCGCCGGAGCTTCGCGAGGTCCCGGCGGAAGGAGGCGAGCCACGCGAGCTCCGCCCGGGCGAGCTCGTCCTGCAGCTCGAGGAGCCGGACCGCGGCGCCGCGCCCGGCGACCTGCGAGCTCGCGAGCCGGGCCCGCTCGACCTGAAGGGCCTCACGACGCGCTCGGAGGGCGCCTTCCCTGACCGAGATCCCGCGGCGGACCTCCTCGGGGGAGAGCAGGTGGGCGAACCCGAGCGAGAGCGCCGAGTCGGTCTCGTAGGGAGCCGCTCCGGGGAAGCGTTCGACCAGGCCCTCGCGGAGGCGGTCGCGGCCGGAGCGGGTGATCCGGTAGACGCGACGGTCGGGCCCCTCGGTTCCCTCCTGCTGCCTTCCGCTCACGTGGCCGCGCGCCTCGAGCCGCCGGAGCGCCTGGTAGACCGACGCCTTCCCGATCTCCACCCAGCCGCCCATCCCGCGCTCGCGGAACCGCTCGAGCAGCTCGTACCCGTACAGGGGCTCCTCGACCAGAAGCCCGAGGATCGCGACGTCGACCTTCGAGATCATGCGAGCACCTCCGCTAGTCCGTAACAGACTAGCGGAGGGCTCACGGCAAGGGCAACGATCGTGGGGGCTTTAGAAGCTGCCGGTGCCCTTGCAGACCTCGCCGGTCGACAGGTTCGTCGCCTTCGCGACGAACGCGTCGGCGCCCTTCGCGTCCCTCACACGCCTGGACACGTCGAAGGACCCGCTCGGCGACTCCGTCACGCGCCTACCGCCGAAGAACACGTCGCCGTTGTGGCGCATGACGACCTTCCAGGTGTCACCCGGCACGTTCTGGTCGACCTCGAAGTCGGCCTCGATCTTGCCGTTGTCGGGCGACAGCTTGAGCTTCCAGGTGCTGCCGTCGCTGCACGTCCCGGTTCGGCGCACCTCGCCCTGCTTCGCGGAGGCCACGCCCGGCGCGCCGAGCACTCCGAGCGCCAACACGGTGATCATCACCGCGATCATGCTCTTCCTCATCCCGATCCTCCTTCGTGCGGGCCGAGGTCGAGCCTAGGCGGGGACGGGCAAAGGGAGGTCAAAGCCGAGGACGTGTCGAGGTTAAGGATCGGGCGATTCGGTTTGCCGGCGTCGCGAGGCTCAGGCCGAGACCCGCTGGGCCGGCTCCCCGGAACGACGGCGGAGGCGAACGGCCATCACGAGACCGGCGACGACGAGCCCGATGCACACGTACTGCGCGCCGGTGAGGCCGAGCACCCGCCGATCGTAGGCGCGCAGGAAGTCCGTGAGGAACCGCTGGAGGCCGTACCAGAGCAGGAACGTGGTGGTGAGCCACCCCGCGCTCGCGCCCCGCCGGCGCAGAGCGAACAGCAGCGCGATCAGCGGGAGGAGCAGGAGGATCTCGTACAGCGCGGTGTTGTGGACGTGGGCGCCGATCGGGATCGGGCCTTCCCGGGTGACCCCCCCGAGGTAGTGCACCGCAAGGAAGAACGAGGTCTCGTGCCCGAGGTGCTCCCCCACCGAGTAGCAGCCCACCCGGCCGATCGCGAGCCCGACGGCGAGCCCGAGCACCACGCCGTCGGCGAGCACGAGGCCCGGCACCTCGCGATGGCGCCGGAGCCACCAGAGCACCACGACGGCGGCCGCGAGGAACCCGCCCGAGAACTCGAGCCCACCCTCCCAGAGGGCGACCACGGCCCACGGGCGGTCGGTGAACTGCGAGAGGTGGCTCGCGACGAACGCGAGCCGCGCCCCGACGATCCCGGCGAGGACGATCCACCAGGCAAGGCGAGAGAGCGCCTCGACGTCAAGGCCGTGCCGTCGCCCGTGCCGCAGGAAGATCCACGACCCCACGACCAGACCGAGCGCAACGAACAGCCCGAATGTGTGCAGCGTGATCGGGCCCACCGTGAACGACGGGAAGGTGTGATAGGGAATCACGCCGCGCGGGCTCCTTCGTCGGTCGGATACTCATGGTACGGCGGTAAGCTCGCTTCGGAGGCGTCAGGGCGCCTGGTGGGCCCCCCGGTCTTCAAAACCGGTGTGGGGGCGGAAGCTCCCAGGCGGGTTCGATTCCCGTCCGCCTCCGCGTGGAGAGAACGGGGAGAGAGCGTGGAGTCCGTCGGACTCCACATCTCCCCCTATAGGTCACCCCTGCTCTTGGTGAAGTCAGGCGGCGTCACGCCCTTGCGCTGGCCCATGCGGCGGCTCACGATTCGGCGGTGGACCGGCCACAGACCTCATACGCGTGGAACGACAGCACCGCCCTCGCGTACCAGGTCCTCGGTACCTCCGGCCCGGACCTGTTGCTCGTCCCGGGATCGGTTTCGCACCTCGAGGTCCTATGGGACGAGCCCAGGGTGAGCCGCTTCCTCAGACGATTCGCCGCGTTCTGCCGACTCATCATCATGGACCCGCGGGGCCTCGGCCTGTCCGATCGACTGACCGAGATCCCGACCATGGAGGAGCGGGTGGCCGACCTCTTGTCGGTGCTCGACGCGGCCGAGAGCGAGCGCGCGACCCTGTTCGGCAACGCCGACACGGGGCCTCCGTGCATCGCCGCGGCAGTCGCTCACCCTGAGCGGGTCGATGGCCTCGTCCTGTGCGGGACCTACGCAAAGGGAAGCTGGAGCGAGGATTACCCCTGGGGTTGGACGGACCAGCGCTGGGCTGACTTCCGACGGTCCGTGAGAGACCACTGGGGAACACCGGGGGGAGAGGAGGAAGGCGCCCCGTCGATGGCCGGCGACACGGCCTTCCTCCAGTGGTCCGCGACCCTCATGCGTCTGGGCGCGAGCCCCCGCGCGATCCTCTTGCTGGGGGAGATGACGCAGTCGGTCGATGTGCGCCCCCTCCTGCCCCAGGTCGCCGTCCCGACCCTCGTGATGCACCGGATCGGCGACCGCGTCAACGAGGCCGATCACAGTCGTTATCTCGTCGACCGGATCCCGGGGGCACGATGGGTCGAGCTGCCCGGAGACGACTTCATGCTGTGGGCAGGCGACACCGACGCGATCGTTGACGAGGTGGAGGAGTTCCTGACCGGCCAACGGGGCGGAGCCGAACCGACCCGTGTCGTGGCTACGGTCATGTTCACCGACGTCGTGGGATCGACGGAGCGGGCCAGGGCGCTCGGCAACCGGGCGTGGGCCGATCTCCTCGAGGTGCACAACGCCCGAGTACGCACCGAGCTGCGCCGGTTCGGCGGTCGCGAGATCGACACCGCCGGCGACGGCTTCTTCATATCTTTCGAATCCCCAGCCTCGGCCATCAGATGCGCCCGGGCGGTGCTCGAGTCCGTGGGCGAGATCGGGGTGGACCTCCGCATCGGCCTTCACACGGGCGAGTGCGACGTCGTCGGGGACAAGCTCCGGGGCATCGCCGTCCACATCGGCGCCAGGGTCGCCTCCGAGGCCGGGGCCGGCGAGGCCCTCGTTTCGCAGACCGTGAAGGACCTGGTGGCGGGATCGGGGATCGAGTTCCAGGATCGGGGCACGCACGAGCTGAAGGGAGTCCCAGGCGAGTGGCGCCTCTACTCGGTCATCTGACAAGCCAACCGCCCGAGTCGTCGTGGCGTCCAGAGAGCAATGGGGACCCCGACCGCCTCATCGTTCTCGCGCTTCAGTTGCTGAGCTCGGACCCCTTGTCGTCGTTGGTCGCGACCCGCCCCCACTCTCGAGCGCTCACTCGTACGATCTGACCTGGAGCATTGTGGTTCTTACAGTGTTCCCTTCGCCTCCGCGATGGAGAAGTCAGGGGGGAACGTGGAGTCACATTTGGACTCTACGTCCTCTCCCCAGCCAGCGAAGGCCGTCCCGGGTCGCCGGTCCAGGCCCTGGCGCGAAGATCGTCTGGCCGTAGAGCGACTCGTCTAGCCGTGCCGCGTCTCGGGCCAGGCGCTCTCGTCGCGGAGCCCGGCAGCAGCCTCAAGGCAGCGCGCAGCGTCGGACTGATTGCCCGCGCGCGCGAACGCCTGCGCTGCTTCCCGGAACATCGCATGTGCCTGCTCGCCCTCGCCCTCAGCCTGGCGGAGGATCGCCCGAGCTTCCCAGACGGCGCCGGTCCACAGCCCACCCTGCCACATGCCCGCGATGCGCTCCGCTTCGGCGAGGAACGAGCGCGCCCGATCCAACTCGCCGGCGCGCGCGCTGGCCGTCGCCGCACTCGTCAGGTATCCCATCGAGCACGGCTCGCACGAACGCATCTGGCTCAGCTCTTGCTCGGCCACCCGCAGAACGGTGATGGCCTTCTTCGGATCCGCGGCCGCATGAATCATCGTGCCGAACACTCGCACCAACAGGTGGGTGACGAGGTCGGAGCGGAGGGCGAGCGAGCGCGCTCGCCCGAGCAGTCGGTTGGCCTCGTACCTGCGACCGCGACTGACTGCCGCTTCCGCCAGCCGCTGCCTCGCCAGCGCGGCGCCGGAGATGCACCCTTCTCGGTCGTTGGCCTCCGCCGCCCCCTTCAGGTGCACCTCGGCCGCCAGAAGGTCGCCGGCGAGCAGTTCGGCCTCGCCCAGCATCAGCAGCGCCAGCGCCGCGCCAGTCGCCGAGCCCGCCTCGTCCGCGATCCTCATCATCTGGCGCGCGAACTCGGCAGCAGTCTCATAGCCCTCCGGTCCGTTGAGGTAGTACTCGGCGAGGCACAGGTGGGCGTCGTAGACGATGGGCTCCATGTTGGCTCGCATCCGCATGGACTCTGCGAGCTCGTCTGCGAATCGCTCGCGCCATCTCCCCTGGGCCATCGCGACTTTGGCGAGGATCACCGCGGCCTCTCCGAGCTCGCGGCCCAAGCCGGCGTCGAGGGCGATCGCCCTCGCCTCCTCCGCCGCTCGCTCCGCCTCCGCGATCTCGTTGCGGTTCATGTGCACCAGGGCCCACGCGAGAAGCGCATGCGCACGCTCGGCCTCGGAGGGCTGCGGGGCGCCCTCGAGGGCGAGCACGTCTTCGTAGAGGGCGACCGTATCGCGGTCCGGTCCGACGCCGAGGTGATCGCTGAGCGCCTCGCGTAGGCGCTCGAAGCGCCGGATCGCCTCCCGGCGCTCCCCGGCCTCGAGATGAGCGCGCATGAGCGCGCGCGCCGCTTGCTCGTCGGTCGGGTCTTCTTCGGTGAGCCGATCCCACAGCGCTCCGGCGCGCAGCACGTCCAGGTAGCGCCGGCGCAAGCGGCCGCGCGGCTCGACCAACCAGGACTCGTATCGGTCGTCCCGAAGGAGGTCGCCCCGATACAGATCTGCGGCTGAACGGCAGAACGCCTCGTCCTCGCCATCCAGCGCTCGCTGCGCGGCGGCCTCGAAGCGCTCCACGTCCGTCTCGACGTGGGCATCGGGCCACAGCACGAGCACGCCGCGCTCGTTCACGATCGCCCGCTCGTCACCGGTCGCGAGCCGGGCGAAGTGCAGGGCCTTGCGGAGGTTGGTGCCGGATGCCTCCGGATCGCTCTCGGGCCAGAGCGTCTCCATGACTTCGGTCCGGTGCACCCGGTGGGCAGGGGCGAGCGCGAGCAGCTTCAGCACGTCGGCGGCGCGGCGGCTGCGCCAGGCGTCCCCCGAGATCGGAACGCCGTCGATCGCGACCGAGAACCGGCCGAGGAGCTGGATCGCCACCGTGCGCACGGCAGGGGAATCGTACAGAGGAGCCCCGGCCCCGGCCAGCCCACCGCGCGGAACGGTCGCGGAACGGTCGTCCCCCTAGCGTAGACGGCCGGAAGGAGGTGAGGAACGGATGGCTCTGTACATGGATGTGCACAACAGCCTCCCCGACGGCACCACCGCAGCCGACGTCGCAGGAGCCCACGCCGCTGACCTTCAGGTTCAGGAACGCCACGGCGTGCGCTACCTCAACTACTGGGTGGACGAGAGGGGGGGCAAGGTCTTCTGCTTGGTCGAGGCGCCCAACGCCGACGCCGCGCACGCGGTGCACCGCGAGGCGCACGGACTGGTCGCCGACGAGATCTACCCCGTCCTGCAGGGATGAGCACAGACGGGCGTCGGAGACCTGTTGGGTGCTCGGACCATCGACGCTAGGGGGAAGGAGGACCTTCCGTCGTGAGCACAGAGACGAACGACATAGGCAGCACCCCCCCGACGGAAACACGCAAGGTCGGGGCCGCGTTCCTCGATGCCCTGGCGGCCCGGCGATTCACCGCAGCTAGGTCGCTTCTGGCCGATCACGTTCGGTTCAGGATGCTCCTCCCGAGCGGGCTCAAGACCGAAGCAGACGCCGACGCCACTATCGGCCGGTTCATCGGCTGGTTCGCCGACGGCGACCCCTTCGAGGTCGAGGCTTCGAGCGCCGGAGAGGTCGAAGGGCGCGCGGCGGTGACCTATCGCTTCCGCCTTCACGATGCCGACGGATGGCAGGTCATCGAGCAGCACCTGATGCTCGACGTGGACGCCGACGGACGCGTGAAAGCGATCGACCTGCTGTGCTCGGGCTTCCGCTCGATCGCCATGTGTGAGCCCGACCGCGTGCACCGCTTCGACGCGGGAAACCTCGGGTGCGCCGACGGTCTTGCCGGGGAGTTCCGCCGGCACATGCAGCAGATCCCGGTCGGCCACGTGCTCGTGGTGAGCACGCGCGATCCGGCGGCCAAAGAGGATCTGCCTCCGCTGGCACGCATGATGGGCCACGTCGTTCGTTCGATCGAGGCGCCCGGCGACGGACGCCTCCTGATGAGCGTGGAAAGGGGACGATGAGATGAGCGACAAGCTGATCTTCAACTGCACCCACGGCAAAGAAGACCCTGAGCGCGCGACGCTGCCGTTCGTCGCCGCGAACATCGCGGCGGCAGCGGGGCAGGAGGCGATCGTGCTGTGCACGATCGAGGCCGTGTGGCTGGGGACCGAGAGCGGAACCGACGGGATCGCGCAGCCGGGCCTGCCGGTGCTCGGTGATCTGTACCGTGAGTTCATCGACAACGGCGGAAACGTATGGCTGTGCGGCGCGTGCACCAAGCCGCGCGGGATCACCGAAGAGCAGCTCGTGAAGGGCTCCACGATCGTCGGCGCAGCAAAGGTCGTCGAAGAAGTGATCTCCGGCGCGAAGACCGTGGCGTTCGCCTAGCGGGGAGCCCGTCATATCGCAGGGAGAGGAGCCGGATGCACCGGCTCCTCTCCCTTCCCACTCGAGAGCTCTCGAGAAAGGCTCGTGGAGGTGAGCGGCGGTGAATGCGGTCAGAGGGGCGCATCCGACGCTTTCGCCGCCACCCTGCGCCAGATCCTCAGTGTTGAAGGGTGAGGTTGCTGGCTCCGGCCGGCCCTGACACGACCCGACCCCAATCTCGAGCATCGACCCAGACGCTCTGACCGGCGGCGTTCGGGTTCTTACGGTGTTCCCTTCGCCTCCGCGAGAGCCTCTACCAACGGACGCGCCAGATAGTACGCTGATAGCGTAATATTCTTGCCCATGCAACGGCTCTTCTCCTCCCCTCTGGCCCTGGCGGCGGTGGTGGCGCTCGACCAATGCCCTTCCGGGCTCCGTCTGGTCGAGCTTTCCGAGGCCACGGACACCGGTCCATCTGCCGCACAGCGGGCCACCCAGATCCTCATCGCCGACGGGTTCGTCGAGCGCGACGCGGGCCCTCGCCCGCGCTACCGCTTGAGGGGGGACCACCCGGCCTCGGCCGCTCTGGTAACCCTGGCCCAGCGAGGCCTACCGATCGAGCGCGCCATCGACGCCGCCTCCCGGGCCAACCGCGCCGTCGGATTCGTGGCGAGGGACCCGGGCGGGTACGCGGTCGTCATCGGGCGGTTCGCCGAGCCTGGCGACGAGACCCGTCTCCGCGCTGCCCTACGAAGCATCAACGAGGACCGCGACGACGCTCGGGTGATCGAGCTGTACCGGCACGACGAGTTCCGCGAGCTCGTGAGGCGGTCGCGGAGCTACGCGGATCGGCTGTCCGGGATGAAGGTCCTGAAGGGCGCCGTGGACCGCTTCTTGCCCCGGCCGCCGCGCCGGGCCGGACCCCGCAAGCCGCTGGGCCACCTTCCTTTGTCGCTTGGCAAGCCGTCGCGGCGCGCACTCGAAGCGCTGGCCAGGCGGCACGGACTGGCCAGGGTCGTCGTGTTCGGATCTGCGGTCCGATCCGACTTCGGGCCGGGATCCGACGTGGACGTCCTGGTCGAGCCGAGGCCAGACGTCCGGCTCGGGCTCGACGACGTGGTTCGGCTTCGCGAGCAACTGGAGGAAGCCTTCGGTCGCGACGTGGACGTGGTGAACGCCCGGTTCGCCCGGCCCGGGGTCCTGCGGGCGGCGGCGGCCGAGGGGGTGGTGCTCTACGGATGAGCGGGACCGGGACCTGCTGGAAGCGGTCGCAGAATGCGCGCGGCTTGCGCTCGACTACGCCCGCGATCAGGGCCCGGACTGGGTTCGTGATCAGAAGACCGTCGATGCGATCGCCAAGCGCGTCGAGGAGATCGGCGAGCTTGCCAAGCGCGTGGAGCCGAAGGTCCTCGCGGCGATCCCGGGTGTCGATTGGAAAGGGGCGAAGGCCTTCCGCGAGATCCTCTCTCACGAGTACGGGCGCCTCGACCTCGACGTTCTGGCCGACGTGGTCGGGCAGAAGCTCCCGGGACTTCTCGCCGGCGTGGAGAAGGCCCTTCCCGGCGAGCGCTGAGATCACCCCGTTTGCCCGGCCTCTCTTGACGAAGTGGGAGCCCCTCATGCCTGATCTTCGCCGACCCGAGGCCCTGGAGGAAGAAGTCACCCGGCATCTGCCCGCCTTGTCGCAGACCACTTGCAAACGTCCGGAACACCACGAGGCACCACAGGCCAGCACCAGACGGCATGAGATGGCGCCCCACGGCGGACTCGGCGGCACGAAACAGCATCAGCCCGCACCCGCCGAGACGACCCTCCACGAACTTCAAGACCGGTGTGGGGGCGAGAGCTCCCAGGCGGGTTCGATTCCCGTCCGCCTCCGCGAAGGGAACACTGTAAGAACCCCGGGCACGAAGTAGAGCCGTCCGGAGCTCTCCGGGCAAGTCGTCTGTTGGCAGGGAGGGCGCAAGGTCGCACTCGGTCTCGAAGCGGCTCTGCTCGGTTTCCAGGGCCGTGATCTCTCGCTGGAACGCCGAGATGCGACGACGCACGCGGCCTCGGGGAGCTTGCCCGACTCGAACGCCGTCAGGTACCGGTCGGCCGACCTCAGCCTCCAACGATCTCCAGACCCATCTCGCGAAGCTGACGGGCGTGGGCCGGCACGAAGCGTGGCCTCACGCAACGCATAGGCCGTCGGCGGTCTCCAGCCGAGACCGCTGCGTGGCCGCCGGTGGTTGTGGATGGTTCTCCAGTCAATGATGACCGTTCGCGCCTCGAGCACGGAGTCGAATGCATCGACCGAGAGCACCTCGTCGCGGACGCGGGAGCCGAAGACTCCACGAACGGGTTCTGCCACGGCGAGCCGGGCTCGATGAAGCTGCGGCCGGCCGCGCTTCGAACGGGTCGTACGCGCCGGCGTGATGCCTCAAACGGTGCGGGGTCGCCATGGCTCGTGCTCGTGCGCGAGCCAGACCAGCTCGGGGTCGAGCGCACGCACCCGCAGCTGGCCTTCGGTGTGCGGCTCGTCGAGCTCGCCGAACCAGACCGCCACGTCGCCGCCGACGACGACCGGACGCCCGCCAGTCTCGACGACGACCACCTGCGTGCCGCGCGTGTGGCCCGGCGCCGGGACGAGCCGGACCCCGGGAAGCAGTTCGAACTCGCCATCGACCGGCACGTATTGCACGCCGGGTGCATCGACCCACTCGTGAATTGTGTAGTCGTCCTCGCTGCGCGCGTCGTCGAGCTCCCGACGCTGGACGTAGATCGGCTTGCGGGCGAAGAGGTGGTTGCCGCCGCAGTGGTCGAAGTGCAGGTGTGTGTTGACGACGATGTCGATGCCGGCGAGGTCGAAGTCCTGCTTGTTCAGTGGAAGGAGGCGGGGATCGAGGTCGGCCACCGCCGGGTGCAGCTCCGTCATGCCGGTGTCGACCAGCACACGCCCATCGGGATGGTCGATGACGTGCACGTAGACCGGCATCCGCTCGCCCTCGGCGAGCAGGTCGGCAACGCGGACTGGCGTGATGGTGATCGAGGCGGGGGCGTTCATCGTGTATCGACCGCCGCGGTGGTGGTTGATACGTGAGTCATGATGACCTCCCGGGCTGCTGGCCGAGCCAGGCGAGATACTCGCGGTCCTTCCAGTCCCCACCATCCGGGCCAGCCCTCCGCGGCCCCGCAGCCGTCCAGCGAGGTGATGAAGTCCACAAGCAGTTCCTGCACGAAGTTCCTCCTTGTGCGTCGAGTGGGTCATCGAGGATGGTCGGGTTCACGCGGTCGGTCTCACGATGAGTGCGCGCCCGAGCGGATGACGCCGCCCGCGTGAACGTCACATGGGTCACTCCGCTGGGCGAGGAGACAGCCTCGACATGATAGTCCTTCTCGAGGCCCTCCAGCCCCTCCCACAGGCGCGCCCCGGCCGAGCGGGATCGGGACCACCGCGATGTGCATGTGGTCCACAAGCCCTGCAGCGAGGAAGTCGCGGATCACGGTAGCGCCTCCACCGAGACGTTTCATACTGCGGGCGCCCGGTGGGCCGGTAGACCTGGATCGTCATACCGCTCGGGGTCGTGCGCGATTCGACCAGTTCGAGCGCCCAGTCCCGGCCGGTGTCAGGGAACAGCCACGAACCCTGGCCGACGACCACGGGGAAGATGAACCTGCAGCTCGCGTCCCGGCTTGGCTTTCAGTTCGCCGACGGCGGCCGCGACGTCCCTGGAGAGGACGGTCGTGTTCGGTCACCACGGATCGAAGGGCGTGGTCGGTGCCACGTACTTGGGCAGCGTGTTCACCGCCGCCCAGATGGGGCTGCCTACCGGATCTGTCCATGATCCCACCAGCCGGTGAGGATCTCGTAGGTTCGCCGGCCGAACATGAACGCGTCGGCGCTGGTGGATCTCGTCCATGACCGTCGAGGCTTCGTTGTCGAGGTGCGCCCATCCGCCGCGCTCGAATAGCCAGGGCGCCGTTCCGTGTCAGGGCGGCGGCTTCGGAAGGTGTCCAGCGCCGCCTGCGAGTCCCAGCGCTCCGAAGGGGGGCGAGCCGCCCTTACATCCGGCTCCCAGATCCCCTTCGGGGAACCAGGCGAGGGGGCAGCGGGGAGAGTTCGAGCATTCCCCCTACGTTCGAGCATTCCCCCTACATGGTCCCCTATGACGGTCTGCGTGGAGGCCCCGGTCTGTCAGCTCAGGAGCCGCGGCGACCCCTAACCAGGGGTTTTGGCGTTCACTCATTCCGCCGGGGCCCTCCGCCACCCAGCCCTGCTGCGTTGACCCTCCCGGGTGGGGTTGGGTCCTCGGGGGGAAGGACCGCGCCAGGAGGAGAACACCCGGGCCTGCGACGGCGAGCGCTAGGGCTACGGTCTCGATTCGAGGCCAGCGGGGTTGGGCGGGGGGCCGACTGGGTTCGCGGGCCAGGATGTTGCAGTTCCGTCCACACACGTGAAGTTCGGACCGTCAGCATCGATCAGCACAGCCGAACTGCCGCTGATCGCCGTGGCGACGTCGCGCAGGTGGATGGGCTTCTTGGTCGACGACGTGCTCTTGGAGAGTTCTCCGTCGCCTCCGCGCGGAGAACTGGAGGGCGATCGCGGCTCGGGGCTCCGAGCTCCTCCCCCGAACCATCGCCATCACACGGAGGCCTGATCGACGGCGAAGAGATGCCACTCGCCGGGGATGCCCTTGAGCTCCCGGGCGCCTCGCTCGGCGAACGCGATCCCGGAGCCCGCAACGAGGTCCTTCACCGTGCTCGAGACCAGGACCTCTCCGGGCTCCGCGTTCCCTGCCACTCGGGCGCCCGTGTGCAGCGCGATCCCGGCGAGCTTGCCGTCGGCGACCTCGCACTCGCCCGTGTGCAGCCCCGCGCGCACCACCAATCCGAGCTCGCGAACACGCTCGACGACGGCACAGGCGCACCGGATGGCTCGGGCTGGCCCGTCGAACGCGGCGAGGAACCCATCGCCCGCCGTGTCGATCTCGCGGCCGCCGAAGCGCAGGAGCTCGCGGCGAACGAGGGAGTGGTGTCGCTCGAGCAGCTCCCTCCACGAGCGATCCCCAAGCTGGATCGTCTTGGAGGTCGAGTCAACGATGTCCGTGAACAGGACGGTGACCAGCACGCGATCGGGTTCGCCCGTCTCCCAGCCACCGGTCTCCCACACGTCCCCGAGGAATCGCTTGAGCTCGTCGTCGATCAACTCAGCGGGTTTCCCACCCAGCGCGAGGTGGCCGGCACCCGGGATCTCGACGAGCCGGGCCCTTGGGATCCGATCGGCCATGTAGCGAGCGACCTCCGCGGGAACGATCGTGTCCTCGGACCCGTGAAGGATCAGCGTGGGTACCCTGACCGCGGGGAGCACGTGGCGGACGTCGATCTCCTTGTTCATTCGGATCAGGGCCTCGAGAGAGCCGGGCGCCGCTCCCCACCGAAGGTAGTCGACGAACGCCTCCGCCTCCTCCTCGTCGAACGTCCCGAGCGCCAGAACGGCTTCGATTGCCGAACCGCGCGGGCCGAACACCCGGAGCTCGCGCTGCAGGTCGTGCTGGTACTGCTCCTCCGTTCGTCCCCACGGGTAGTCGGGGGCCCACATCACGCGGGGCAAGGCGCTCCGAAGCACGAGCGCCGCCGTCCGCTCGGGATACGTCGCGGCGAACAGGACGCTCATCGACGCCCCTTCGGAGACCCCGAACAACGCGGCGCGCTCCGATCCGACCGCGTCCATCACCGCGCGTACGTCGTCCATTCGGGTCTCCAGCGTTGGGGCACCGCTCACCGGATCGGACATCCCGGTCCCTCGCTTGTCGAAGCGGATCAGGCGACAGAAAGTCGCCATGGCTTCCAGGAAGGGCGCGAACGTCCGGAGCTTCCAGGCGAGCTCGAGGTGGGTCACGTAGCCGGGGACGAAGACCACGTCGAACGGCCCCTCGCCGATCACCTGGTAGGCGACGTGGACGTCGCCGCTCAGCGCGTATCGCGTCTCGGGCCGCACGGGCACATTCTGCACCCGCCGAGGGGCTGGATGGAGCCGCACCGCGACGTCGCCCGAGCCCGTCCACTCCCTCCCGCCCTCGGTGAGCCTCTCCCGGCCGAGTCGAACGACGATCGATAGCATCGAGGGGACGGCGTCTCACGGAGGTGGCATTCGAAATGGCGACGGGCTCGCTGCTCGCGATCGGGACCACGGCCCCGGACTTCGCCCTCCCCGACGTTGGGACGGGCCGGATGGTGCGGCTGCGGGATTTCGACGGGAAGACGGGGCTTCTCGTCCTGTTCATCTGCCGGCATTGCCCGTACGTGCGCCACGTGGAGGAGGGGATCGCGCAGCTCGCCCGGGACTACGCGGATTCGGACCTGGGGATCGTCGCGATCAGCGCGAACGATCCGGCTGCCTACCCCGAGGACGCGCCGGAGAGCCTGGCCGAGCAGGCTCGCCTGGCCGGGTTCACCTTCCCCTACCTCTTCGACGAGACCCAGGAGGTCGCGAAGGCGTACACGGCCGCCTGCACGCCGGACCCCTTCCTGTTCGATTCCGAGCGACGGCTCGTCTACCGCGGGCAGCTCGACGGGAGCCGCCCCGGGAACGGCGTGCCCGTGACCTGCGAGGACATCCGCCGCGCGATCGACGCCGTCCTCGCCGGCCGCCCGGTCCCGACCGAACAGCGGCCCGCGGTCGGCTGCAGCATCAAGTGGCGCCCCGGGAACGAGCCGGCCTACCTGCGGGCCGCCGGCTGAGCGCGGACCGGCGTCATCCGTCGAAACGTGGGCGCCACCCGGGTTCCGCTCTCCACGCCCAAGCGGACCTCGGGCCCGTCGGCCTGCCTTTCGGCGGCGTGGAGTACGCTCGAGCCCCGACCCTCGGGGGAGGTGACGGCAGATGGCGTTCCGCGGCTGGCCGGCCGAAGCGCTCGAGTTCTACGAGGGGCTCGAGGCCGACAACTCGAGGACCTACTGGCGACGGAACAAGACGGTCTACGAGCAGCTCGTGCGGGCCCCCATGGAGCAGCTCCTGGCCGAGCTCGAGCCGGACTGGGGCCCGGTCCGCCTCTTCCGCCCCTACCGCGACGTTCGGTTCAGCTCCGACAAGTCCCCCTACAAGACCCACATCGGGGCCATGGTCGGCGACGGGTACGTACAGCTCTCGGCCGACGGGCTCGCCGCCGGCTCGGGGATGTGGGAGATGTCGCCCGACCAGCTCGATCGATACCGGCGGGCCGTCGCCCACGACCGCACCGGCCGGGCTCTCGCGCGGATCGTGGCGACCGTCCGGGAGGCGGGACTCGAGGTCACCGGGTTCGGCGCGCTCAAGACCGCGCCGCGTGGCTATCCCAAGGACCACCCACGGGTGGAGCTCTTGCGGCTCAAGGGGATCGTCACGTGGCGTGAGTGGCCGGCCGGGGCCTGGCTCGGCACCGCGAAGGCCAAGGACCGCGTTGTTGAGCTCTTCCGGCTCTCGGTTCCGCTGAACCAATGGCTCCGCGCGCACGTCGGGCCCTCCGGGCTCGCCGCCGAAGGCCACCCTGGTGCCTGAGCGCCTGACGCGCCGGCGGCTGCTGCGCTCGCCGACAGCATGATGATCCCGCGCGGCGCGGCGCTCACTTTGGTCCCGTCGCTGACGTCGGGGTAGGGCGGGCCGACCAAGGCGCGAGACCTTCGGCGAGGTGAGATAGGGCGCGACGGCGGTGAGAGGGGACGGCCACCGCCCTCAAGCCGCTCGGAAGAGCTCGCGAGCGGCCAGCCCGAGCCGTTCGCGGAGGCCCTCGACCGGCATCTGGCCCAGCTCGAAAGCGAGCAGCGCGGCCCCCACGACCGGGGGGACCCCGAGGAGGGTCGATCGGCATCGCGGGGCCGTGCGGCGGATCGTCTCCTCAAGGGCATCGCGAACGAACGCGGGGTCCGCCTCGAACACGCTTCCCGCCAGCACGAGCTCGAACTCGAGGTCCTGCATCCGGAGGGCTCGGACCACGAGCGCCGCCGACCGACCGAGCGCCTCGCCCGCACGAGCGAGGATGCCGCGAGCGACGGGGTCCCCGCGACCGGCCGCCTCGAACACGACCGGGGCAAAGCCCGCGCTGTCGATCCGCCCCCGCGCCAGCCCCTCGATGAGCTCGAGGGCCGAGGACGACCCGGTGCGCTCGCACAGCAGGGTCGTGAGCAGCGTCTTCGGCCCGCGACCGGTGAACTCGTCCGCGATCGCCGAGACCGCGTCGTCGGCGACCTCGGCGGTGCTGCCCGCATCGCCGAAGAGCGGGCCGAGGCCGAGGGTGCGGTACACCTCGCCGGACGGGTTCCGTCCCGCTGCCACGGCTCCCCTACCCGCGATCACACACACGCCCCATGGACTGGACGCTCCCGCTCGGAGGGCGGCGAACGAGTCGTTCGTGATCTCGCACGGGCCGGTCAGGCCGAGCGCCTCGGGCACGCCGCGAAGCCGCAGACGATCCGAGGGGAAGTCGACCCCGGCCAGCCCGAACACGCTCGCGACGACGTCCTCGGGGGCCAACCGGGCACGCTCGAGCGCCTCGCGCACGGCCGCGCGCAGCGCCGCTCCCGCCGCCTCGATGCCGACCACCTCCCAGTTGGCCGGACCGCTCGCACCCGAGCCGAGAATCCGACCCGAGGGGTCGACTGCGAGGGCGTGACACGAGTCCCCATCGCCGTGGACGCCCAGCACCGGCCCCTCGCTCACCGGGTCGCCCCCCTCGCCGACGCGTACGCCTCCTCGACGACCCGCATGACGACGCGGCCGTCCTCGCCGTTCGGCCTCGGCTCGCGCCCCTCCGCGATCGCGTCGAGGAACTCGGCCACCTGCGCCGTGTACATGGGCTGGGAGGTGTGCTCGTAGCCCTCCGGCATCTCCGGCGGCCAGATGCGCGCGTAGCCGGCCGTGCCGTAGAGCTCGGTGTCCGCCTCGAGGCCCCCCAGGTGCGGCTGCCACCAGCCGGATTCGACGACGGAGTTGGTGCCGTTCGACCACGAGATCAGCAGGATCCCGTCGTCGTCCACGGTGTATCGACCCCGCGCGTAGCGCGTCCCCGCCACGGCGCAGACGCGGACCGGATCGGGATCGCCGAGGAGGTACCGGGCCGTGTCGATCGCGTGCACGCCCATGTCGACGAGCGCCCCGCCGCCCGCCAGGTCGGGGTCGACGAACCACCCCGAGGGGCCCCAGCCCGCGTGCACGCCGTAGCCCCGGGTCTTCACGATCTCGCCGAGCTCGCCCGCCGCCACCCGGGCGCGCATGGCGCGGACCTCGTCCCGGAACCTCCAGCAGTGGGCCACCATGAGGACGGCGCCGCCCTCTCGGGCGGCGGCGATCATCGCGTCGCACTCGGCCACGCTCGTGGCCATCGGCTTCTCGACCAGCACGTGCTTGCCGGCTCGAAGAAGGGCGATCGACTGGGGCGCGTGGAGCGCGTTCGGCGTGGCGACGATGGCGGCGTCGATCCCGGGGTCTGAGGCAAGCGCCTCCCAGTCCGTGGTCACCCGCGGGACCCCGTGGCGCTCGGCGAAGGCGCGCGCCGACGCCTCGCGCCAGTTCGCGACCGCCACGAGCTCTCCCCGGGAGTGGGCGAGCACCCCGCGCGCATGGAAGTCCTGGATCCATCCGCACCCGAACAGCGCCACCCTCGTCATCGCGGCTCCCCTCGCCGGCCGAGGCAGGAACGCGGCGAGGCCGCTCCCGCGAGGCTCACCGGCCTCACCCCTTGACCCCAGTGAGCGTCACGCCCTCGACGAACACCCGCTGGGCCAGGAAGAAGATCACGATCACCGGCAGCATGAACAGCAACGATGCCGCCATCGTCAGGTTCCACTCAACGTGGTGGACGGTGCGAAACTCCGACAGCGCGAGGCTCAGCGTGTACAGGTGCTTGTTGGTCCCGATGTACAGGAGCGGTCCGAAGAAGTCGTTCCAGTTGTAGAGGAAGTTGAACAGGGCGATCGCCGCGATGGCGGGCTTGGCCAGCGGAACGATCACCCGCGTCATGATCTGCCACTCGCTCGCCCCGTCGACGCGCGCCGCGTCGGAGAGCTCGTCGGGGATCGTCAGGAAGAACTGCCGCAGGAGGAAGATCGAGAACGCGTCCCCGAAGAAGCTCGGCACGATGAGCGGCTTGAGCGACCCGATCCAGTGCAACCGCACGAAGATCACGTACAGCGGCACCACCGTCACCTGGAAGGGCAGCATCAGGGTGGCGAGCACGAGGAGGAACGCCGCCTGGCGCCCCCGCCAGCGCATCCGGGACAGGGCGTAGGCCACGGGGATCGACGACACGACAACGCCGACCGTGGAGAGCACCGCGATCTGCGTGGTGTTCCATGTGAACCGCAGGAGGTCGATCCGGGCGAAGACCTTGGCGAAGTTGCCCCACTCGAACGGCCGCGGCCACAGCTCCCGCGTGAGGGACTGGTGGTCCGTCATGAGCGACGTCGCGATCACGAACACCATCGGGAGCAGGAACATGACCGACGTTGCGATCAGCATCGCGTGGGTTCCGATCGAGGCGAGCAGTCGCCGCCGCCGTTCGGCGGGCGACAGCGGCCGGTGCGCGATGCTGCGCCCATCCGGCAACCGGATCATCTGACGCTCGGCGGTCAGCACGCGCCCGGCTACCGGAACCCACCCCCCGCGTAGTGCACCCACCGCTTGGAGGTCTTCACGAGCAGGATCGTGCACACCATGGTCACCATGAACAGCATCCACGCGAGGGCCGAGGCGTAGCCCATCCGGAAGTTCCCCCACCCCTGCTGCCACAGGTAGACGGAGTAGAACAGCAGGGACCGATTCGGACTCCCCACGCTGGTTGCCGCCTGGGTGGTGGTGACGCCCGCGACGGTGATGCTGCTCACATACGCCTGCGTGAAGAACTGGAAGCCGTAGATCACGCCGGTGACCAGCGAGAAGAACACGACCGGCGTGATGGACGGCCACGTCACGTAGCGGAACTTCTGCCAGCCGCTCGCGCCCTCGATGTCCGCGGCCTCGTAGAGCTGCCGCGGGACGTCGAGCAGCCCCGCAAGGAAGATGATCATGGTGCTGCCGATCCCCCACAGCCCCAGGATCAGCATCGCGGGCTTCGACCACTGCCGCCCGTAGAACCACAGCGGAGGGTCGTGCCATCCGAGGTGGCTCAGCAAGACGTTGATCGGCCCGGTCTCCGGGTTGAAGATGAACAGGAACGCGAGCGCGACCGCGACCGGCGGGGCGAGCGACGGCATGAAGAAGATCGTCCGGTACACCTTCATGCCCCGCTTGGGCTTGGTGAGCATCCACGCCGTGAGGATCGACAACCCGATCTGCAGCGGGACGCCCCAGACGATGATCCACACGGTGTTTCGAACGGCGATCCAGAAGTCGGGATCCTTCGTGAACATGTAGACGTAGTTCTGGATGCCGTATGGAATCGGGTTGGACAGCAGGTCGTACTTCGTGAACGAGAAGTACAGGGTGGCGAGCATCGGGTAGAGGATGAACCCGAGGAAGCCGACGATCCACGGCGACATGAACGCCAGGATCGTCAGCCGCCGCTTCAGGTTCCGTCGGGGCCGGCGTCTCCGCTCGGCCCCGACGGTGAACCTCACCCGCTCCGCGATGACGGCGATCGTCGCCCCCTACACGCCAGCTTCCTGGAGCAGATTGTCGACCTCCGCCGCCGCCTTCTGCAGCGCGGCCGACAGCCCGCTCTCGGTGATCTTGCCGACCTGCCAATCCTCGAGCACGTTCCCGATCGCCGTCTGGTCCGCGTCGCCGATCGGCGTCGCCGGCTTGTAGTGCGAGCCGGGGTTCTTGAAGATGTCGAGGAACGTCTGGAACTGCGGCGTGACCTCGAGATCCGGGGATTCCAGCGATGCGAACGTCGTGGGGACGTTGCGGACGTTGTTGGCCATGTAGACCAGCGTCTTGGTGTCGGTGGCCATCCACGAGACCAGGAGCCAGGCCTCGGCCGGATGCGGCGACCCCTTGGGAATCCCGATGATCGTCCCGCCGATCTGCCCCATGCCGTAGGTGCTCGCGCGGTCGTCGGGCACGGGGAGCGGGACGGTCCCGTAGTTCAGGTTCGGCACGTCGTTCTCGATGAAGGCGGTGCGCCATTCCCCGTCGATGTTCATGGCGACGCGTCCGGTCTCGAAGTCGTTCTCCGCGGACCACTCGTTGCCCTGGCCGGCCACGAACCGGGCGAGGTTCTGCTCGCCGTAGTAATCGATCAGGTCCTTCTGCCACCTCGCGAGGTCGACCCAGCATGGGTCGGTGAAGGCGGACCTCGTACCGTCCGCGTTGTACCAGGGACAGCCAAACGGGGTCGACATCGTGAGCGCGTTCGTCTCGTAGTAACCGGCCCACGGCACGAAGCCGGCGACCTTGATCGAGCCGTCCGGGTTGAAGACCGTGAGCTTCTTGGCGTCGGCCACAAGCTCCGACGTGGTCTTCGGCGGCTCCGTGATCCCGGCCCTTTGGAACAGGTCCTTGTTGTAGTAGAGGCCGTAGGCGTCGGTCAGGAACGGGAGCGCACACTGCTTGCCCTGGTAGCTCGTGTACTGGAACACGGACTCCGGGAACTGGCTCGTGTCGAAATTCGACTGCTGGATGTACGGGGTGAGGTCCTGCCACGCCCCCGTCTGGCAGAACTTCCCGACGTTGTCCAGGCCGAACGACAGCACCGCGTCCGGCGCGGTGCCGGAGTTGATCGCTTGGATGATCTTCTGGTCGCCGATCCCACCCTCACTCTTCACCGTGATCCACGGGTACTTCGCCGTGAAGTCCTTGAAGATCGCGTTGAACTGCCGGAGCTCGCGACCGGTCCACGCGCCCCAGATCGTGATGGTGACGGGTTCGTGGGACTCGCTCGGGTTGACGGTGGCGGGCGCCTCGTTCCCTCCGCCGGCGGTGCATGCGCCGGCGAGGAGGCCGAGGACGGCGAGTGCGGACAGCAGGCGTTTCATCGTGTTCCCCCTCTCATCCTCTGCGATCTCATCGCGGTGCGCTCACGTGGCGAGCCGGTGTCTGGTCCTGGCGAACAGCTGTTCCTGTGCGGCCTGCAGCGCCAGCGCCACCGCGCCGTGCAGCTCCGCGTCCTCCCCGAGCGAGGAAACCTCCAGCCGCGGGTGGAACGGCGAGAGGGCTCGCAGCTCCCGCTCGATCGGCTCGAGCAGCAGATCGCCGTTGCGGCCGATCCCCCCGCCGAGGATCACGAGCTCGGGGTCGACCACCGGAACCACGGATGCGACCGCGAGCGCGATCCGCTCCGCCACGAGGCGAGCGACCTCCGTCGCGACGGGATCGCCCTCCCGGGCCGCCGCGAAGATCCTCCGGGGGTCGAGCGCCCCACGCATGCCGAGGGCCCGCGCCGTGCGGACGATGCCCGAGGCACCGAGCGCCGACTCGAGCGCCCCGCGTCGACGGTTGGCCGGGTCGTGCGGGTCCGCGGTCGCCAGGGGAAGGTAGCCGACCTCCCCCGCGGCGCCTCCCGCGCCGCGGTGGAGCTCCCCACCCAGGACCAGGCCCATCCCCACGCCGGTCCCGACGTGGAGGTACACGAAGTTCTGCACCCCCTTGCCGAGCCCGTGCACCTGCTCGCCGATCGTGGCGAGGTTCACATCGTTCTCGAACGTCGTCTTCGTCCCGAGCTCTCGCTGAAGCATCTCGACGAGACCGTGGCGGCCCCACCCGGGCAGGTTGTGGGCCAGCGACACCTGCCCTCGAGACGGTTGGAGCACACCGGGACTGCCGATCGTCGCCACGGTCACGCGGTTCCACTTGATGCCCGCGTCCCCCGCCAGCGCGTGGGCGACCTCAGCGATCTGCGCGATCAGCGCCCTGCTCCCCGTGCGCGTGCGCTCGTCGCGGCGAGCGACGATGTCGCCCATGAGGTCGGCGATCGCGGCCCGGACCCACGAGTGGCCCACATCGACGCCGACGACCCACCCGGCGCGGGGGTTCAGCTCGTAGAGCACGGCGGTCGGGCCCTTGCCGCCGGAGGACCGGCCCGCAGCTCGAACCAGACCCGCGCGTTCGAGCGCCGCGAGCGCCTGGGACACCGTCGGCTTGGAGAGCCCGCTGTCGCGCGCGATCTGCGCGCGGGACACGGGCCCCACCTGGCGGATGAACTCGAGGATCGTGCGCTCGTTCATCGCGCGCAGCAGGCTCGGCGTCCCGGCCGCGAAGGTCTGCTCGGCGCGCGTCGATCCCTCCGGCAGCTCTCAGGAAACTTTCCTAACTATTCAGCCGGATGCTACGCTGCCCCTGCGCCCGGGGTCAAGGCACGGGTCCGGCTCCGGTCAAAGGGCCCGGGAGGCGGCGCCGACGAGCGGGCCGCCGGGCGGCAGGAGGAGGAGATGGCGGAGCTCGCGATCGCTGGAGGAGCACCCGTTCGCCCGCAGGGGTACCCCGCGTGGCCCGTCTGGGACGAGCGCGACGTGGAGGCCGTCGCGAGCACCGTGCGCAGCGGAAACTGGGGCGGGTTTCCCGAGCCGGGTCCGAACGCGGCGAGGTTCGAGGAGGCGTTCGCCGCGTACCAGGGGGCGCGCCACGGCATCCTCATGGCCAACGGCACCGTCACGATGGAGGTGGCCCTCAAGGCGCTCGGCATCGGGTGGGGCGACGAGGTCATCGTGCCGGCGCTGACGTTCGCCGCCACCGCCTACGCGCCGATGGCCGCGGGCGCGGTGCCGGTGATCGTGGACGTCACCCCGACCACCTGGACGATCGACCCCGAGCTCGTCGAGGCCGCGATCACGCCGCGAACGGCGGCCGTCATGCCGGTGCACCTCGGGCACCAGATGGCCGACATGGACCGGATCATGGAGATCGCCCGCGCTCACGGGCTGGCCGTCGTCGAAGACTGCGCGCACGCGCACGGGCAGCGATGGAGGGACGTCGGGGCGGGGTGCTTTGCCGAGTTCGGCTCGTTCAGCCACCAGTCGTCGAAGATCCTGACGGCGGGCGAGGGGGGCACCCTCCTCACGAACGACGACGCGCTCGCGCGGCGCGCCCACTCGCTCATCGACTGCGGCCGGGCCAAGGACCCGGAGGAGAAGGAGTTCACGTTCGGCGCCAACTACCGGCTGGGCGAGCTCCACGCGGCGCTGCTCATCACCCAGCTCGAGCGATTCCCGGAGCAGCAGGCGGAGCGCGCCGAAGCCGGCGAGCTGTTCGAGAAGCTCGCGGCCGAGGTCCCCGGCGTTCGGATCATGCCGCGCGACCCGCGCATCACCCGCTGGAGCTTCTACAACTACCTCTTCGCGATCGACCCGGACGCGTTCGCCGGCACCACCAACGAGGTCGTGGCGGCGGCGCTCGAGGCGGAGGGAGTCCCGGCCGAGGTCCAGTACCCGCCGATGAGCCGCTACGAGCTGTTCCAACCGTCGCTCTCGCGGCTCCCGGTCGCCGTGGAGCACGCCGAGCGTCTCGACCCGGCGCGCATGCACTTCCCGGTGGCCGAGGCCGCAGGGCTCCGGGAGTCCATCTACCTCATGGAGAGCACGTTCCGCGCCGGACGTCGAGGCATCGAGGACGCCGTCGAGGCGCTCGCAAAGGTGCAGGCCCACGCCGACGAGCTCCGCTCCCTGCCGCCGCGGAGGGCGTGACAGCGGGTCGAGCGGGGAGCCCCGTCATCGAGGGGTCCCTCGGACCCATGGCCCGAAGACGGCAGGCCGGGGCCTCCTTACCTCCCTCAGTCCGGGAAGAAGCTCGGCAGGAACCCGCGGTTCGCCTCCAAGATGGCGTCGAGCAAGGGGGCGGCCGTCGGGTAGTCGGGCACGAGCGGGTTGGCCATGAGCGCCTTCAAGGCCGTCGCACGATCGCCCGTCGTTGCGGCTCGGATCGTGAGCCGCTCGTACGCCTTGACCTGCTCGACGAGCCCGTGCATCTCGGGAGCGAGCGGGGCGAGCGGCAGCGGGTGGGCCCCGTCCCGGTCGATACGCGCGGGAACCTCAACGACCGCGTCGTTCGCGAGGTCGGGGAGCGCTCCCCCGTTCACGACGTTCACCACCTGCACGTCGCCCGTTCCGGCGTGGAGCGAGGCCACGAGCTGGGCGGCCGCCTCGCTGTAGTACGCGCCCCCCCGTCGCTCCAGCAGGTCGGGCTTGCGATCGAGCGCCGGATCCCGGTACATCTCGAGCAGCCCGGCCTCGATCTCCATCACCTCCTCCGCGCGCGTCCGGTGCGTCCGCTGGTGCGCGAGCACCTCCCCGGTCTGGTAGTAGAAGTGCAGGTAATACGACGGAATCGCCGCGAGGGCCCGGATGAGCTCGACCGGAACGCCCGTCTCCTCGGCGAGCAGATCCGCAGAGCTCTCGAGCAGCTCCGGCAGTCGGTCGACCCCGTCGATCCGGACCGCCCGCTCCCACGACAGGTGGTTGAGGCCGACGTGCTCGAGCTCGACCCGTTCGGGTTCGACGCCGAAGAGCCGAGCGAACCGTCGCTGAAACCCGATCGCCACGTTGCACAGCCCCAACGCCCGGTGCCCCTCGTCCAGCAGCGCCTGCGTCACGATCCCGGTGGGGTTGGTGAAGTCCACGACCCACGCGTCCGGCGCGCCGCGCTCGGCCACGCGCTCCGCGATCTCGAGGACGACGGGGACGGTGCGCAGGGCCTTGGCGAACCCGCCCGGCCCCGTCGTCTCCTGCCCGATGCACCCGAAGCGCAGCGGCAGCGCCTCGTCCACGTAGCGGGCCGCCTGACCGCCCACGCGCAGCTGCACGATCACGAAGTCGACGCCGTCGAGCGCTCGGTCGCGGTCGTTGGTGAGCTCCAGCCGACCCCCCCATCCCGCCCGCGCAAGCATGCGCTCGGCGAGCCCGCCCACGACCGACAGGCGCTCCTCATCGATGTCGAGCAGGACCAGCTCGTCGATCGGAAGGCGATCGGTCCTGCGGGCAAGCCCCTCGACGAGCTCCGGTGTGTAGGTGCTCCCGCCTCCGACGACCGCCACCTTCACACCCATGGCCCGGGCATCGTACACTCGACCGGATGAAATCGTTAGGAAACTTTCCTGACCCATTCCTGGCGGAGATCGCCGGCCAGCCCAATGCGCTCCGACGGGCGGCCACGGCGCTGGTCGAGCGCAGATCCGAGCTCGACCGCATCCGCGAGGCCGGAGCGGTGGCGCGAACGCTCGTGTTCACCGGAATGGGGAGCTCCTACGACGCGTGCTATCCGGCCGTGAACGATCTGGCCGGTCGCGGCGTCCCCTCGATCCTGGTCGACACGGCAGAGCTCCTGCACTTTCGGCGCCCGATCCTGACTCCACAGACGTTGCTCACGATCGTGAGCCAGTCGGGGGAGAGCGCCGAGGTGGTAAAGCTCGCCGTCGAGATCTCCAAGCAGCGGACCCGACCGGTGGTGCTCTCGATCACGAACGGTCTCGCGAACGACCTGGCCAAGCGCTCCGACATCAGGCTCGACACGTCCGCCGGCCCCGAGACGGGCCCGTCCACGATGACGTTCGCCGCGGCGATGACCCAGCTCCTGGCGGTCGCCCGGCTGCTCGCCGGTGACAGCGTGGACACCGCGGTCGACCGGACGCGGACCGCGGCCGAGAGCGCCGCCCTCGCCATGGAGCGGCTCCTCGACGATCCGGAGGGATACGCGGCGCAGCTCGAGGACTGGTTCGGCCACAAGGAGATCACCGTCGTGCTCGGCCGCGGACCGGCACGAGCCGCTGCCGAGATGGGAGCGCTCTTCCTGAAGGAATGCGGGGTGATGGCCGAGTCGCTCGAGTCGGCGGCCTTCCGCCACGGCCCGCTCGAGCTCGCCGGGCCGAACATGACGGCGATCGTCCTCGCGACCGAGCCGGAGACCCGCCGTCTGGACCTTGGCCTCGCGGCCGACCTGGTCGAGGCCGGGGCCTCGGTGCTCGTCATCACGCCGGACGGCGAGGCGCCCAAGGGAGCGCACGCGGTCGCCACCGGCTACCAGGATCGCGCTCTCGTCTCGGCCGTCTCGATCGTGCCCATCCAGCTGCTCGCGTGGAGACGGGCGGCCTCGAGCGGGCGCACCCCCGGCCTCTACACCCGAGCGTCGAAGGTCACGACTCGTGAGTGAGGCACCGGCCGTCGCGCTCACCTTCGACGCCGAGCATCCCGACCGCCCGCACCACCGAGCCGACGCGACCGATCGGATCCTGTCCGCGCTCGCCGATGCCGGCGTCCGAGCCACCTTCTTCGTGCAAGGCCGGTGGGCCGAGTCCCACCCGTCGGAGGTCCGCTCGATCGCGGCGCAGGGCCACCTCCTCGGGAACCACTCCACCTACCACGCCCGGATGACGTTGCTCACCGACGAGGGGCTTCGCACGGACGTCGGCCGCGCCGAGGGAACGATCCGCGACCTCACCGGCGTCGACGTCCGCCCCTGGTTTCGCTGCCCCTTCGGCGACGGGCACGACGATCCGCGGGTCCGGGCCGCGCTCGACGAGCTCGGGTACCGCGACGTGTGGTGGAACGTCGAGCCCTTCGACTGGGATCCCGCCCGGACCGCGCAGCAGGTCGAGCGCGACACCGTCGCCCGCGCCCTCGCCGTGGGCGACGGCGCGGTGGTCCTGCTCCACACGTGGCCGGGCACGACGGCGGAGGCCGTCCCCGGGATTCTCGAGGACCTTCGTGCCGCCGGCGTCCGGTTCGTGACCGTCGACGAGCTCGAACGCCTGCCGTGAGGCGCTCTCGATGAAGCGGACGGCGGGTCATCGGCGCCAGGGGAAGCGACCCGCCGTGCTCGCGCTCGACGGCGGGGGCTCCAAGGTCGATGCGGCGCTCGTTGCCCGCGACGGCAGCCTGATCGGCGCCGCCAGGTGGCCCGGCTCGATCTACGACGGGTTCGGGGCGAGATCCGAGCGCCTCGACGGTCTCGCCGCGGCGGTCGCCGCCGTCTGCCGCGACGCCGGCATCGATCCGGAGCGGTTGCCGCTCGCGCCGATCGGGGTCTTCGCCGTGGCCGGCGCCGACCTCCCCGCCGACGAGCGCCGCATCCTGCGCGGGCTCCTCCGGCGCGGTTGGACGACCAGAAGCCTGCTGCGCAACGACACGTTCGCGGTGCTCCGCGCGGGGACGGAGCGCGCCTGGGGGGTCGGCGTCGTCTGCGGGTTCGGGACCAACTGCGCGGGCGTGGCGCCCGACGGGCGCACGTTCCGCTTCCCGGCCGTCGGAAGCATCTCCGGGGACTGGGGCGGAGGGGTGGACATCGGCAGGGAGGCGCTGTGGTACGCGATGCGCGCCCAGGACGGACGCGGCGAACGGACGCTCCTCGCGACGCTGGTCCCCGAGCACTTCGGTCTGCGTCGACCGCGTCAGGTGATGGAGGCCATCCACCTCCGCAAGATGGGCGAGGAGCGGGTGGTCGAGCTTCCCCCGGTCGTCTTCCGGGCCGCCGCCGAGGGCGACGCCGTCGCCAGACGCATCGTGGACCGACAGGCCGATGAGGTGGTCGCGATGGCCGGAACGGCGATCCGCAGACTCGGCATGAGCGGACTCGACGTCCACGTGGTGCTCGGCGGAGGGATCTTCCGCAACCGGTTCGGCCCGTTCTTCCAGCGGATCGAGGAGGGCCTGCGCGCGGTCGCTCCGGACGTGCGCGTGATGGTGCTGACGGCTCCGCCGGTCGTCGGCGCGGCCCTCATCGGCCTGGATCAGATCGGCTCGAGAGCCAGCGCCAAGGCGCGACTCCGCGCTGCATTGACCCACAAACGCCTGCGCACCGACACTCAGGGGAGACGAGAAGGGATCGGCCATGGCCAAGATCGTCCTTGACGGGGTCACCAAGGTGTTCGGGTCGGACGTCGTCGCCGTGAACGACCTGTCGCTCGAGATCGGCGACGGCGAGTTCATGGTGCTCGTCGGCCCATCGGGGTGCGGAAAGTCCACGATCCTGCGGATCCTCGCCGGCCTGGAGGAGGTCACGGCCGGTGAGGTGTACATCGGCGATCGACAGGTCACCGACCTGCCGCCCAAGGATCGGGACGTGGCGATGGTGTTCCAGAACTACGCGCTGTACCCGCACATGACCGTGGAGCAGAACCTCGGATTCGGACTCAAGCTCCGTCGGATGCCGAAGAACGAGATCAAGGCGCGGGTCACCGACGCGGCCCGCATCCTCGGCCTCGAGCCGCTCCTGGATCGCAAGCCCGCCGCCCTCTCGGGCGGGCAGCGTCAGCGGGTCGCCATGGGGCGCGCGATGGTCCGCGAGCCCCAGGCCTTTCTGATGGACGAGCCGCTCTCCAACCTCGATGCCAAGCTGCGGGTTCAGATGCGGGCCAGCCTCGCCAAGCTTCACGACAGCCTGAAGACGACCACCGTGTACGTGACCCACGACCAGATCGAGGCGATGACGCTCGGCCATCGGGTGGCAGTGCTCCGGGAGGGAGTGCTCCAGCAGGTGGACACCCCACAGAACCTGTACAACCATCCGGCCAACCTGTTCGTCGCCGCGTTCATCGGCTCTCCGCCGATGAACCTGGTAGGGGCGACGGTTGGGGACGGAGTCGTGTCGTTCGCCGGATTCGAGCTGCCGCTCCCGCCCGAGATGGAGCTCCCCGATCACGTAGGCCGGACGGTGATCCTCGGCATCCGCCCCTCCGACCTCGAGGACACCGACGTCTGGTCCGCCGACGAGCTCCCGACCATCGAGGTCACCGCCGACGTGACCGAGGAGCTCGGCTCGGAGGTCAACGTGCTCTTCCAGGTCGACGCCCCGCCGATCCAGACCGAGGAGACGATCGCCGCCGCCGACGCCGCGCCCGACGAGGGCGCGATGCCGTTCCTGGCGGGGAGCGGATCCACGATGTTCTGCGCTCGGGTGGACGCCCGCACCCGCGCGCGACCCGGAGCCCGAATCCGCCTGTCGGTCGACCCCCGGCGGTTCCACTTCTTCGATCCGGACACCGGGCTCGCGATCGAGCCCGTGAGCCGGTGGACGGCCCCCGTCTAGCCCATCCCGGCTCGCCGGAGCCGCGCCCGGCCGAACCTCAGAGCTTGTAGCCGAACCTCCTGAGCAGCGACTTCCGCTCGGCCACGTCCTCGTCCGTCTCGACCCCGAGCGGACTGCCGCCGTCGATCACGCCCAGGATCCCCCGCCCGCCCTCGGTCTCGGCGACGACCACCTCGACGGGGTTGGCCGTCGCGCAGTAGATCCGGCACACCTCGGGGACGGCTTTCACGGCGTTCAGCACGTTGATCGGGAACCCCTCGCGCATGAGCACGACGAAGCTGTGGCCGGCGCCGATCGCCTGCGCGTTTCGGACGGCGAGGTCCACGAGCTCCGGGTCGTTCCCGGTGCGGCGGATGAGCCGCGGACCGCTCGATTCGCAGAACGCGATTCCGAACCGCAGCCCCGGAACGGCTCCGACCAGCACCTCGTGCAGGTCCTCGACGGTCTTGATGAAGTGGGACTGCCCGAGGATGAGGTTTACGTCCTCGGGCTTGTCGAAGCGAACCACCGTTGTCTCCATCTCGAGCTCCTCAGCCGGCCAGGGTCCGGACCCGCGCGATGAGCCCGGCGAGCAGGGCGATCCGCGGAACCACGCTGGTCAGGTCCATCCACTCGCTCGGCCCGTGGTCGTCGCCCCCGATGGGGCCGAGACCGTCGAGCGTCGGAACGCCGGCCGCCGAGGTCGTGTTCGCGTCGGAGGCCCCACCGGTCGCGGCGTCGTGCAGCTCGAACCCCAGCTCCGCGGCGACCCGGGTCGCGAGGTCCGCGAGCGCGACCGCGCCGCCCCTCTTCTCCATCGGCCGATGCCACTTTCCGGCACCGACGCGGACCTCGACGTCTGGGACCACGGTCGTGCGCGCGATTCGCTCGACCTCGGCCTCGGCCTCGGCGAGCGTCTGCTCGACGGGCGAGCGGATGTCGACCTCGACCACGCATCGCTCCGCGACGACGTTCGGACGGGTCCCACCGCGGACCACCCCGGCGTTCACCGTGACGCCCGGCCAGCGACCGTTCAGCTCGTGGAGCGCGACGACCGTGTGCGCGGCCTGGAGCACCGCGCTCCGGCCCTTCTCCGGCTCGACCCCGGCATGCGCCGCCCGGCCGATCACCTCGATGCGGTAGTCGGATACGCCCTTGCGCGCGGAGACGACGTCTCCGTTGGCCCGCGCCCCTTCCAGCACGAACGCGACATCGGCCTCGCGCGCCGCCTCCAGGATGTGCTGGCGAGACCAGGGCGACCCGATCTCCTCGTCGGGGTTGCAGATGTAGGTGATCTGCCCGAACCCGTCCTCGCCGAGCTCTCGCAGCACGTCGACCGCGAAAAACCCGGTCAGCAGCCCGCCCTTCATGTCGGAGACCCCAGGGCCGAACGCGCGGTCGCCCTCGATGCGAAAGGGTCGCTCCGCGACGGTGCCGGGGTCGAAGACCGTGTCGGTGTGACCGATCATCAGCACGCGGGGACCGCCCGAACCCGTCCGCCGGCCGATGACCAGGTCGCCGAGCTGCGGCTCGCCCTCCGCCGGTCGGTGTCGAAGACGCTGCACGCGCCACCCGGCCGCCTCGAACCGCACCTCGCACAGGTCGGCGACCCGGTTGACCCCGTCGGGCGTGTACGAGCCGCAGTCGACGTTGACCATGGCCCGCAACGCGTCGATGAACTCGTCGTACCGGGACGCTGCAGCGTCGAGCAGCCTGCGCGGGTCCATGGCGCGGCAAGTATACGGGCGGCGGCGATAGCATCCCGCGGTGATGCGACGGCGCCGCTGCGAGCTCGACGGGTGGTGGCGTTTCGGGCTCGCGGTGGTCGGCACCGTGTTCCGCGCCTGCTTTCGTCTGCGCGTCACCGGCATCGAGCGCGTCCCGGAGCGAGGGCCCGCCATCCTCGCCGGCAACCACGTGAGCGGGCTCGACGGCGTGGTCGTCGCCCTCGTCGTCGGCCGGCTCAGGCGACGAGCGACCCGATTCCTCGCCGCGGCGGAGTTCTTCGAGCGCTTCCCCGCATCCTGGGCGCTTCGGACCTACCGGCAGATCCCGCTCCGGCGCGGGGGTGGCGACACGGGGGCGCTCGACGAGGCGATCCGAGCGATCCGGTCGGGGGCTCTCACCGGGATCTTCCCCGAGGGGCGCGTGAACCCCGATCCGCAGAGCGGCCTGCAGCGCGGGCGACGGGGTCTCGCGAGGATCGCCCTGGCATCCGGTGCGCCCGTGATCCCCGTCGGCGTGTGGGGGACCCAGCGCCGCTGGCCCCGCTCCGGCCTGCACCTTCGCCCTCCGCTTCGTCCCGTGGTGGCCGTCGCCTTCGGCGACCCGGTGCCCCCCCGAGGGCGCGTCACCTCGCCGGAGGACGTCGAGCGGTTCACCGATCTCGTCATGGCCGAGGTTGCCGAGCAGACCGAGGAGGCCCGGGCGCTGGCCGAGGCCGAGGGGTGAGGCGGGCGCCGTCCCCCGATCGTGACCCGCGCGGGCTCCGGCTCCTCGGGATCGGGACCGTCTCCGGCCCCCCAGCCGTCCGCACTCGGCCTGCTACCTTGAACTGGGGCGAACACGGCGGAGGAGGAGGCGACCGTGTCGACCGAGCGGGAAGGCCGGGTCGCACGCCCCGGGGCGCCGGCGCTGGCTCCGGACGGACCGTGCCGGTGGCGGATGGAGCCGGTGGGCGTGATGCGCGTTCCCGGGATCGTGTACGCGTCCGAGCGGCTGGTGCCCGACATCGTCCGGGACGGCTCGCTGGCGCAGGTGGCCAACGTGGCAACCCTTCCCGGAATCGTCGCTGCCTCGTTCGCCATGCCCGACGTCCACCTCGGCTACGGCTTTCCGATCGGCGCGGTCGCCGCGACCGACGTCGAGGGTGGCGGCGTCGTCTCACCTGGTGGCGTCGGATTCGACATCTCGTGCGGCGTGCGCCTGCTGGTCTCCGACCTCGAGCTGGAGGCCGTTCGACCCCGACTGGATCGGCTCATGAACGCCCTGGACACCCGTGTGCCCAAGGGAACCGGGGCGGGTGGGGTCTGGAAGAGGTTCCCCGAGCGCGACCTCGACCGCCTGCTGCTGGAGGGCGCGCGCTTCGCGGTGGAACGCGGCTTCGGCGTCGAGCGAGACCTCGCCCGGTGCGAGGACGGGGGCGTGTTCCAGGGCGCCGACCCGGAAGGGGTCGGCGCCCGCGCACGCCAACGCGGGCTGGGACAGCTCGGAAGCCTGGGCTCGGGGAATCACTTCCTCGAGGTTCAGGTGGTGGACGCGGTCTTCGACCCCGTGGCGGCCGAGGCATTCGAGCTCGGGCGGGGACGGGTTTGCGTGATGATCCACTGCGGCTCGCGGGGTCTCGGCCACCAGGTCTGCAGCGATCACGTCGAGCTCATGTCGGGCGCCATGACCCGATACGGGATCGAGGTCCCCGACCGGCAGCTCGCCTGCGCGCCCGTCGAGTCGCCTGAGGGCCGCGCCTACCTGAGCGCGATGGCCGCCGCGACGAACTACGCCCGCGCGAACCGGCAGCTCCTCACCCACGCGGTGCGCCAGGCGTTCGCGGAAGCGGCGGGGCCGTGCCGGCTCGACCTCCTCTACGACGTCTCCCACAACCTGGCCAAGCTCGAGGAGCACCCGGCGGGCGGCCGGCCGCGCCTCCTGTGCGTGCAGCGCAAGGGGGCCACGCTCGCCCTGCCGCCGGACGATCCCCGGCTGCCTGAGGATCTCCGGCCCTTCGGCCAGCCCGTGCTCGTTCCCGGCTCGATGGGCACGGCCTCGTACGTGCTGGTCGGCGTCCCGGGAAGCGGCGCGTGGCACTCGACCTGCCACGGCGCCGGGAGGAGGATGAGCCGGCACGAAGCCACCCGCCGGATCGGCGGCCGGGAGCTCCGGGAGCGCCTCGAGCAAAGCGGTGTCCGCGTTCGCCCGGGATCGCTCCGAGGTCTCGCCGAGGAGGCCCCGTTTGCCTACAAGGACGTCGACGAGGTCGTGGCGACCTGCGAAGGGGCGGGTCTCGCCCGGCGCGTGGCGCGCCTGCGGCCCGTGGGGGTCGTCAAGGGCTGAGCGCGCCCGCGCCGAGGTGCCGCACGAACCACTCGGCCGCGAGGTCGCAGACCCGCTCGAGGGCGCCGGGCTCTTCGAACAGGTGGGTCGCGCCGGGAACGATCTCGAGCGCGCACTCGCACCGCAGACGGGCCGCCGCCTCGCGGTTCAGCTGCAGCACGACCGGGTCGTTGCCTCCGACGATCAGCAGCGTCGGCGCGCGCACCCGCTCGAGGGAGCCACCGGCGAGGTCCGGCCGCCCGCCCCGGGAGACGACCGCCGCGATGACCTGGCCCAGCTCCGCCGCGGACACGAGCGCCGCAGCCGCCCCCGTGCTCGCGCCGAACAGCCCGACCGGCAGACCCGACGTCTCCTCGCGCCGCTGCAACCAGTCGACCGCTGCCGACAGCCGGCTGGACAGCAGCCCGATGTCGAAGACGTTGGCGCGGTCGGCCTCCTCCTCGGGTGTGAGCAGGTCGAAGAGCAGGGTGGCGATGCCCCGTTCGTTCAAGGAGTCGGCCACCGCCAGGTTCCGCGGTGAGTGCCGGCCGCTCCCGCTCCCGTGGGCGAAGGCCACCACGCCAAGGGGACCCGCGGGGACCCGAAGGAACCCCGGGAGCCTGGCCGACCCGGCCTGGAGCTCGACCTCGCTCATCTCGTCCCAAGACGCGGAGGGCCGGTCGGTCGACCGGCCCTCCGGACTCGCCTCCCCGACCGTCACATCACGGTGACGGCAGAGATCAGGTTGGAGTCGCGCAGCTTGCGAAGCGCCTCCCGTTCGATCAGACGCACCCGCTCTCCCGACAGCCCGAGTACCTTCCCGGTCTCGCGCAGCGAGAGCGGTTGGCCGTTCTCCAGGCCGTAGCGGAGCGCGACCACGTGGCGCTCGCGCTCGTCGAGCACGCGCTGGACCGCGTCGCCGATCTCCTCCCGCAGCAGGGCGTCCTCCACCTCGTTGAAGGCCGCGTCGGAGTCGACCTCCTCGATCAGGTCGCCGAGCTCCGTGTCCTCACCGACCGGCGACTGAAGCGACAGCGGCTCGCGCCGGCCCATCTCGGTCAGGTCGTCGATCTCCTCGGTGGTCGTGTCCAGGGCCTTGGCGAGCTCCTCGCGCGTCGGCTCGCGCCCCATCGTCTGGGCGAACTGGAACCGGGTGCGGTTGAGCTTGCGCAGGCGGTCGTGGATATGCACCGGCAGACGGATGGAGCGCGAGCGATCGGCGATCGCCCGGGTGATCCCCTGCCGGATCCACCACGTCGCGTAGGTGGAGAACTTGAAGCCCCGGCGCCAGTCGAACAGCTCGACGGCGCGCATGAGCCCGATGTTGCCCTCCTGGATGAGGTCGAGCAGCGGCAGCCCCTGTCCCTGGTACTTGCGGGCCACCGAGACCACCAGCCGAAGGTTGGCCATGATGAAGCGCTGTCGGGCGGCCTCGGCCTGCCGGACCGCCTGACGGGCCTTCATGATCGACTTCTCCGAGCGAAGCCGGCCGGAGCGGAGCTTCTCCTCCGCCTCCTTGCCGTGCTCGATGATGATGGCGAGCTCGACCTCCTCCTCCTTGGTGAGGAGTGGCTCGCGCGCCGCGGCCTCCAGGTACAGCCGAAGGTCGTCGGCGTCGTCCGTTCCGAGCGGGCGTGCGGGTTCTGGCATCTACTCCTTCACTCTCCCCTCGAAGCCTCGTGGAGGGCGTGCTGACCCCGTTGAGGTCTTCGGGACCTGACGTCGTGCGTATGGGCGGCGGGCACACCAAATCCGGCCGCCCCCCGGCCTCTGGATCCCATGGTAACGACGTGCTCCCGTCTTGTAAAGGCCGTCGTCCAAGGAAGACCACAAGAAAACCGCAGCTATTCCACGCTGTTTCGGACCCGAACGACCCCGCGGTCGGGAGCCAGGCGAGCCGATGCCGCCCTGACGTGCGGCCAGACGAGGGCCTGCCGCGGCAGGCGCCGCCCGACCCTCCGAAGCAATGTCGCCGCCGCCTCGAGCCCGGCCTCGCGAGCCGGGCTCCACGCCAGGCCGTAGGCCGCTCTCAACCGGCCCGGGAGCAGGCCGGCAGTGACCAGGGCGAAGGCTTCCCTGGCGGGAAGGAGCAGGCGCGGGACGGGAGGCCGGAGTATCTCGCCGGCGAGCCGGCGGGCCTCTCCTGACACCTCGAGGCGGGCGACCGCTTCATCGAGATAGCGGTCGAAGTCGGCCAGGCGATGCGGCAGCATCTCGGCCGGAACCGAGAACGCCTCGGCGAACGCCTTCATCTCCTGGTAGTAACGCTCGCGCTCGGCCCCCGACAGCGGGGCCACGAAGCGCTCGTACGCCACCAGCGCCGAGTCGACGAGCGTCGCGTGAACCCAGAGCAGGAGCTCGGGATCCAGGGCCCCATAGGCGCGGTCGCCCCTGCGGCCGGTGACCCGGCCGTGGATCGCGGCGACCCGGCGGGAGACCGCGCTCACCTGCTCTCGATCTCCGAACGCCACCGTCAGCGCCGCGTCGAGCGTCCTCCAAAGCCTCGCGAAGGCGTTCGCTTCGAAATCGCTGTGATCGGCAACCCCGGCCGCCACGAGCGGATGGGCGATCTGCATGAGGAGGGCGCGTCCGCCTCCGAGCGCCGTGAGAACCTCGCCGTTCACCCTCCACACCATGCTCCCGGGGCCGAACAGCCCTGCATCGCCCGGGCGCCCCAACACCGGCCGCGGGAAGCCCTCGACGACGTCGCGCACGCGAACGCGGCTCACGGCGCTTCGGTGGGTGCGTTCTCCTCCTCACCCATCAGGAGCTCCCGGATGCCGGTGCGCTCTCGCAGCCTCGAGGACCTCGACTCCGGGTCGAGCGGGGCCGACCACGGCGTGGACGGGTCCAGAGCGGGCGCAGCGTCCGTCTGCCGGTCACCTCGAGACGCACACCGACGTGACCGGCGCCAGCCGAGGCGCGACCGTCCGCCACGTCGCACCGGCGTCCACGGAGCCGAAGACCTCGCCCGAGGTCGCGCCGAAGTACAGACCGAGGGGCTCGCGCTCGTCGCGCCCGAACGCCTGCCGGAGAACGGTGAGGTACGCGTCGCCCGAGGGAAGGCCCTCGGCGCGCGGCGCCCACGACGTCCCCGCGTCGGCGGTCTCGTACACGCGAAGCCGGCCGTCGGGAGTGACCCGATCCACATCCGCAACGAGCGGGATGACGAACGCGCGGTCTGGGTCGTTCGGGTGGACCACCAACGGGAACCCGAAGTCCGAGGGGAGGCCGGCGGCCACGTCGATCCACGACTCCCCGGCGTCGTCCGAGCGGTAGACGCCGCCGTGGAACTGCATGAACAGACGCTCTGGCCGGACCGGCGCCCGGTGCATGTTGTGCACGCACAGGGCGAGGGTCGACGCGCGAGCTTCCTCGGGTAGATAGCGGGCCACCAGACCCGCGTTGCCGCTCCGCCACGTCGATCCCCCGTCGTCCGTGAGCCAGACCCCCGCGGCCGAGATGCCGATCGCGAGGCGGGCGGGATCGCCGGGCCATGGGCAGATCGAGTGGAGCGCGAGCCCGCCGGCTCCCGGCTGCCAAGACGGCCGCGACGGCTGGTCCCACAGACCGCGGTTGAGCTGCCAGGACATCCCGCCGTCCTCGCTGCGGAAGAGCGCGGCGGGCGCGACGCCCGCCCACAGCACGCCGTCCTCGACGCCGGGCTGGATCACCCAGATTCGCTGCACCGCCTCGCCGGCGTCGTCTGGGAACCGCGGCCCGTCGGCCTGCTCCCAATCCGATGAGGTCGGGTCCTCCGAGACGTACAGGTGCGGGCCGTACTGCCCGTGAGTCACGGACGCGAGGTACCGGTCCGAGCGCGGGTCGCGCACCGCGTACTCGACGGTGACGCCCGGAAACACGCGGGCCGCGATCTCCATCGGGCCGCCGCGCGGACCGCGGAGCACGAACAGGCCCTTGCGCGTGCCGACGAGCACCTCGGTTCCGTCCGCGCTCAGGGCTCCACCCGAGATCGCGGGCAGCACCTGGATCCGGTCGCCCCCGGCCACGGACGCACCGGCATCGACGCGCTCCCCGTTCACGAAGACGCCCACGTGCTGTCGGATCCGTCCGCGCTCGTCGAGCACCCAGCCGCTCAGCCGCGGGTGGATCCGTTCGAGCTCGCGGAGCACGTCCGCCACCGTCGAGCCCTCGACCTCCACCTCGCCGCGTCCTCCCGCGAGGTCCCGAAGCGGGGGACGAAGCCTGACCACCGCCATGGGGAGCGAGTCTATCCATCTTCGACGACCGCCGGTGACCTCGATCTCGACGAGGATCGCGGGGTCGATGAAGCGAAGGCCGCCGACGGTGGTGTTCGCGGGGCGGACGTCGCGAAACACCTCGCCGTGCGCGCGAGCCGCTTCCTCCCAGGCGGTCTCGTCCGCGAGCAGGATCGTGCCGCCTGGAGCGTCCGCGGTAGGCTGACGTGCCGTGGCCTCGCTCGAGCTTCCCGAGAGCCGGTTCGCCGACGTGGGCGGGCCGGTGCACTACGTGGAGTGGGAGGGGCCGAGCGACCGCACCTTCGTCCTCGTTCACGGCCTCGGCGGTTCCCACCTGTCGTGGATGCTCGTCGGGCCGCAGCTCGCCCGGTACGGCCGGGTGATCGCGGTCGATCTCGCGGGGTTCGGCCGCACGCCCCGAGACGGACGGAGCAGCAAGCTGTCCGCCAACCAGGTGCTCCTCGCCCGGTTCCTCGACGAGGTCGTCGGCGGGCCGGTGATCGTGGGCGGGAACTCGATGGGTGGAGCGATCGCGATGCTGCAGGCCGCCTACGAACCGGCGTCGGTGGAAGGAGTCGTGCTCACCGCCTCCGTGTTCCCGTGGGCTCGCGGCGGGGTCCCTTCACCGCTCGTGATGACGGGCTTCGCGCTCTACCGGGCGCCGGGGCTTGGAGAATGGGCCGTTCGGCAGCGGTTCACGCGCCTGTCTGCGGAGCGAATCGTCCGCTTCGGGTTCCGTATCGTGGCCGCCGACCCCGCTTCGATCCCCGAGGACGTGGTGCGAGCCCACGTCGATCTGATGATCGAGCGCCAGGAGGATCCAGACCTCGGACCCGCCTTCCTCGAGGCGGCCCGCTCGCTGCTCGACCTGGGACGTCGAGGAGACGTGGCCCGGCGCGTCCTCGAGGCCGTGAAGTGCCCCGTGCTCGTCCTGCACGGCTACGAAGACCGGCTGGTCCCCGTCGCGTTCGCCCGCGCCGAGATCGAGCACCACCCGAACTGGCGCGTGCGGCTGCTCCCGGGCGTCGGGCACGTGCCAATGCTGGAGGCCCCCGACCGCTGGCTCACCGCCGTCGAGGAGTGGGCCGAGGAGATTCGGTCCGGGACGGCCGAACCCTAGACGCCCGCCGCCTTGCAGAGCTCGGCGAGCGACTCGTCGATCGCCGCCGCAAGGAGTTCGATGTCGGGCATGCCGTCGCGGTCGCCGGTCAACCCGAACGCCATCGTCCCGCCGAGCGACGTGCAGGCGATCGAGAGCGCGGCGTTCTCGCCAATGGGCATCGACGGGTAGGTCGCAAGGAGCTTCGCGCCGGCCAGGTACAGGGGTTGCTGCGGTCCGGGGATGTTCGAGACCACGAGGTTGAACCACGGGCCGCGCGAGGCGAGCTTCGCCGCCGTCGCGAGCATCCCGCCCGGAGCGTAGGCGGCCAGGCCGACGATGGCGTCGACGCTCATGGCCATCATCGACTCCTTGAGATGGGCCGTCCGCTTGCGGATCGCCGCGAGACGTCGCCTCGCCGACATCGCCCCGACCGGGATGTCGAGGAAGGCCGGCGCGACCCGGTTGCCGAGTCCCTGCTCGCCCGGCGCCCGCACCGAGACCGGGACCATCGCCCGAAGCGCCCGGCCCCGGGTCGGCTGTCCGCGACTCCGCAGCAGCCGGTGCAGCGCCCCGCCCACGACCGCCAGCACGACGTCGTTCACCGTCCCGCCGAGTGCGTTCTTCACGTCCCGGTACCGTTCAAGGGGGGCCTCCGTCATCGCGAAGCGCCGGTTCGGGCCGACCCGCACGTCGAGCGGCGAGACCGGTCGGGTGCCGAGGTCGAGCAGGCTCCGCACGCCCGCCAGCACCGAGCCGAGCCCGAGGGAGGCGAGGTCGGGTGCCTCCCGAACACGAGCGACCGCCGCCGCCAGGGCTCGCGCCGGGTGGGCGAGCTGCTCCCTGAGCGCGTCGGCCAGGAGCTCGGCGGGGCCGGGCTCCGGTTCCGGGTTCCAGGGTGGGGGCGGCTCGCTGACCCCGGAGCGCGGCTCCAGGTCGTAGACGGCAGCCGCGAGCTGCATCGCGGCGATCCCGTCCAGCATCGCGTGGTGCACCTTCATCAACGTCGCCACGAGCCCGCCCTCGAGGCCCTCGATCACGGTGAGCTCCCACAGGGGACGTGACCGGTCGAGGGGCCGCGAGAGCGCCCGCTGCACGAGATCGGCGAGCTCACGCCGGCCGCCGGGAGCCGGGAGCGCGGCCTGGTTCAGGTGGAGCCCGAGGTCGAAGTGCGGGTCGTCGACCCATACCGGGAGTGCGAGGCCGCCCGGCACCTCGAGCACCTTCTGGCGGAACCGAGGGACGAGGTGGATTCGCGAGGCGATCACGTACTCGATCTCCTCGAACCAGGGGCGGGTCGGATCCGGCCGGGTCGAGGGATCGAAGACCGAGAGGCCGGCCACGTGCATGTGGGTCGGCGGTCGCTCCAGGTACAGGAACGAGGCGTCGAGCGGGGTGAGCCTTTCCCAGGCCATCTCGCCACCCAACGTATCGCTCGGAGCCCGGCAGCGAAACGGGCGCGACCCACCGCCCGCGTCTGTCTTGGGGTTCCGCGCTGGCGATGGCGATCGCCGTCCTCGGGATCCTGGTGGGCTCGAGCTGATCCGAACCACGCGGCGCCTGCGCCGGGGGGGACTGACGAGAGGCGCGGGCTCCCTGCTACGGGCCGGGTGTCAGTGGCGCGGTCGGCTTCGCGCGAGAGAGGCTCGCAGCGACGGCGCCGACGACGATGAGCGCGCCCCCCACCGCCGTTCCCGGCGTCACGGTCTCGCTCAGGAACAGCCACGCGAGGAGCGCCGCCGCGAGGGGCTCGGTCGCGGCGATGATCGCCGTCCGAACCGCGCCCAGCCGGCGGAGCCCGGCGAGGGTGCACACGAATGCGCCGGCGGTCGCGGCTCCCATCGCGGCCAGCGCCGGCCACTCGGCGCTCGAGGGCCATCCCGCCTGGCCCGAGACAAGCGCGAAGGCCGCCAGCCCGAGCGATGCCCCGGCGCTCGTCCAAAGCGCGCTCGTGAACGGGTTCGTCCGGCGGAGGACGCGATCGGCCCCGACGAGGTAGGCACTGTAGGTGGCCGCCGACGCGAGCGCGAACAGCACGCCGACGGTCTGGATCGAGATCCGGCCGCCGGTTCCCACCACGACCCCCGCTCCGATGATCGAGAGCGCAAGGGACAGCGTGGCCAGGCGCGCCGGCGGGCCGGCTCCGAGCGCCCACGAGCCGATCGCCACGAGCACGGGGTAGACGAAGAACAGGAGCGTGACCGCCGCGGCCGTCCCGTGGTTCAGCGCGGCGAAGAAGCAGCCCGACTCCACGCCGTACCCGAACACGGCGAGCGCCGCTAGACCCGAGCGCTCGCTCGGCGCCGCCACCAGCGGACGCCGGAGCGACACGAGCACGATCGCGAGGAGGATCGCGCCGATCCCGAAGCGGAACGCGAGCACCGAGGGCACGGGCAGACCGTGCCGGAGGGCGACCTTCCCCATCACAACGACCGCTCCGAACTGCACGGACGCGGCCACGATGAGCGCCCCGCCGATCGCCTCGTCCCGGATCCGCCGGACGCGAACGCTACCGGCCGTCGACAAGCTCGATCCGCATGCGCTTGAAGCCCTTGCCCTTGCTCTCGGTCTTGACCACGCGCACCCGCCCAACCTCGGCCGTCGAGCGGACGTGCGTGCCCCCATCCGCCTGCCGGTCCAGACCCACGATGTCAACCACCCGAATGGGGTCGACCTTCTCCGGAATCAGGTTCGCCTTCGTGCGGATGAGGTCGGGGTCGGCCAGCGCCTCGGCCCGTGGGAGGAACGAGACGAGCACCGGGTGGTTCTCCGCGAGCGCGGCGTTCAGCTTGTCCTCCACCGCGCGGCCAAACGCTTCGGAGATCCGCTCCAACTCGAAGTCCATCCGGGCCACGCCGGGCTCCATGTTGCCGCCGGTCACCCTGGCCCCGTACTCGCGATAGACGACCCCGGACAGCGCGTGCAGGGCGGTGTGGGTCCGCATGAGCAGGTACCGCCGCAACCAGTCGATCTCGGCGACGACCGGGGTCCCCGGGGGCGGCGGCTCGCCACCCTCGAGGACGTGGACCACCTCGCCATCCCGGCGGACGGTGTCGAGGACCCGGGCGGTCCCGCCGTCCCAGCCGAGACGGCCGCTGTCCCCCGGCTGGCCCCCGCTTCGCCCGTAGAACACGGTGCGGTCCAGGACGAGGCCGTCCCCGGTCACGGTCGACACCCTTGCCTTGCAGGTCCTCAGGTACGCGTCGGTGGCGAACAGCTCCTCGGTCACGCCCCAGAGCCTACGAGTTCAGGAACCAGGGCGTGCGGCCGATATCCCGAGCGGGGGACACCGTGACACGATCCGAACGGGCGCCACGGCTGATCCTGCGGTTCGCCGCGGGCAGCCTCGTCGCGTTCCTGCTCGTGGGCGTGGGCGTGGGCGCCCTGGTCGTCCACTACGTGCGCGGGCGGGTCGAGCGCATCGGGACCTTTCACGCCCAGTTCGTGGCCAGGGCGGTGCTGGCGCCCGCGTTTCGGGGTGTCGACCTCTCGGCCCCCGTCACCGGATCCGAGCGCGCCCGCCTCGACGCTCTGCTCGCGGAACGCCTGTTCTCGGACGGCCGCGACGTGCGGATCAAGATCTGGCGTCCGGACGGGCTGATCGTGTACTCCGACGAGCCCGCCCTCATCGGGCGCTCGTTCCCGGAGGAGGTTCCCGATCTCCGCGAGGCTCTGGAGGGGCGGGTGGTGGCGGGGATCTCGGACCTCTCCGAGCCCGAGAACCGGTTCGAACGGAACCTCGGCTCCAAGCTCTTCTTCACCTACGAGCCGTTCCGCCTGACGCCGGGCGGACCGATCGCGGCGATTGCCGAGATCTACCAGAACTACGCCTGGATCCAGGGGGACATCGACGGGCTGTTCCACTCGCTGCTGCTCCCGTTCGGCGTGGGCGTGCTCGTCCTGTACGCGATGCTCCTGCCGATCGCCCTCCGGGCCTCCCGCGAGCTCCGTCGCCAGAACACCAGGCTGAACCAGCTCCTTGCCCTCGAGCAGCAGACCGTGGCCGAGCTCCGTGACCTGAACCGCCGCAAGGACGACTTCGTCGCCGCGGCCTCGCACGAGCTCAGGACCCCCCTGACCTCCATCATCGGGTACGTGTCGACCCTGAAGGGCGACCTCGGGGCGGACCCCGAGACCCGCGTTGAGTTCGCCACGGCCGCCGAGGCCCAGGCCAAGCGTCTGATGCGTCAGATCACCAACCTGCTCTCCGCGGCATCCCTGCAGCAGGGATCACGGCCCATCGTGATGGAGCGCGTGGACTTCGACCAGCTCGCCCGCCAGGTGGCCGCGCAGCTCTCACGAAGGCCGGAGCGCGTGCAGGTGCGGGTGCCGAACGACGTGGCGGTGGTCGTCACGGATCGCGGTCGCGTCGAGGAGATCCTCACCAACGTGCTCGACAACGCGCTCAAGTACTCCCCCGACGACACGGTGGTCGAGATCGGCGCATCCGGCGGGGAGGGGAGCTTCCGGTTCTGGGTTCGCGACCGGGGGATCGGCATCGACCCCGCCGACCGAGAGGCGATCTTCGAACGCTTCCACCAGACCGACCAGTCCTCCACCCGACGATACGGCGGGGTCGGTCTCGGGCTGTTCCTGGCGCGCGGCCTGGTCCAGGACCTGGGGGGCTCGATCGGGGTCGAGAGCGCTCCGGGAAGGGGCAGCACGTTCACCGTGACGATCCCGGTCGTGGCGGCTCCGGCGGGCGGGCCGGTGTCGGAGGAGACGGTCCGCGAAGCCGTATCGCGCAACCTCCCCGTGTGAGCCTCGCAGTTCGGCCTCGAGCTCTTCAGGCTCCGGCCAGGAACGAGGCAACCCTCGGCACGAGGGTGGGAATCGCCTCGAAGAGCGCGCCCTGGCTCTCGAACGTCAGGAGCTCGGCGTTCGGCAGCACCCCCGAGAGGATGCGCCCGAGCTCCGCCGGATGGATCTCGTCCCCCTCGATGCAGATCAGGAGCGTTGGCGCGGTCACGCGGCGCAGAAGGTCGCGGTCGGGGACCGGCCAGTCCTCGATCACCTCCCGGATCGCCCGCGCCACTCCGTCCGGGTGGTCGTGGTCCCACATGACCTGGTCGATCGCGAGCTTCCACGGCGCCTGCAGGTACTCGGCCGCGCGTTCGGGATCCGACACGATCGCCCGGAGGGCCTCCTCCGGGCTCTTGCCCTCGAGCTTGGCCGCGAGCTCCCGATATCGCTCCTTGAACGCGAACGGGCGGTCCAGGCCCGCGGGCAGGAGCCACACCATCCGTTCGAACCGATCGGGTCTGCGGACGAGGAGGTTCGCGATGGCCCCGGCCCCCAGCGAGGTGCCGACGGCGCACGTGGCGCCGTAGGCATCGGCCACCGTCTCGAGGTCACGCGCGAAGTCCGCGAACCGGTAGCCGGTCGTGGGAGCGCTCGAGCGTCCGTGGCCCCGGAAGTCGAAACGGACCTTGGTTCCGGGAACGAGGGGGGTGAGGGCGGCGAGCTCGTTTCGGTTGTTCGTCAGGCCGTGCGCCACCACGGTGACGGGCTCGCCCTCGCCGTCCACCTCGACGTGGAGAATCGCGTCTCCGCTGCTCACCTCGGGCATGTGTGACCTCGTGCCCGCGTACGATAGCGGAGCGGGCCGGGATCGAGGCCGCGACGGGGCGAGGCCCGAGGGGTTCGAGGTCCGAGGGACCGCGTCCGCACGTCAGCGAGGACGGCTTTAGAGCGCCCTCCCGTTCCCGGCGCGAAGGCCCGGGTCCGCCACGTCGTCCCGGGTCGGAAGCTGGTCGCGAAGACGCTCCGCCCACCGGAAGATCACCAACGTGACCGCGAGGAACACGAGCCCCGACCCGATCAGGATCAGCCGAACCCGGCGGTCGCTCCACACCAGGGCGAGCACGAGCGCCGGCACGATCCACCCGAGGTTGTAGGCGATGTCGAAGAGGCTGAACCCCCGTCCCCGGAAGTCGTCCGGAAGCGCCTGCTGCATGATCGTGTCGGCCGAGATCTTGCCGAGGAAGAATCCGAGCGCGCCCACGAACGTGATGGCCGAGTAGCCGAGGATCGTCTGCACCCCCCCGAACAGCACCACGCCGATGCCCATCGCGGTCATCGCGCCGATCAGCAGCCGGTGGGGCGCGACCCTGTCCTTCAGGCGCTCGGCGAGCACCATGCCGATCGCCGCTCCCACGGCGCCGAAGGCCCCGGCGATCGCGACCACCGTCTTGTCCGAGCTCGGGCCCGAGAGCAGGTTTCGGGCCTCGAGCGCGAACGCGAGGGCGACGAACCCGAAGAACTCCATCCGCAGCGCCTGGAACGCCGACAGTCCGAGCGCCGCCGCCGGCCGGCCGAAGACCTCTCGCAGGCCGCTTCGGATGTCCCGGAGAACGCGGCGCACCTCGTCGGCGAACCGGGTCACCCGGCGCTCGTACTCGAGGCGCTCGACCCGCCCGGCGACGACGGCCGCTACGAGGTACAGGGCCGCTCCGGCGAGCGCGACGATCCAGGCCGGCGCGACGGCGGTCCCGACGAGCGCCACCCCGCCACCCATGACCTGGAAGATCGCCCCACCCGCCTGCGAGAGGCCGTTGGCCTGGAGCAGGTCCCGGCCGTGCACGACGGCCGGCAGTCCGGCCGACTTGATCGCGAGGAGCATGCGGGTGCAGGCCAGGGCGATGAGGATCGCGACGATCAGGACGACGTCTGGGAGCGCATCGCCCGCGGCCGCCAGCGCGAGCGCCGCGACCGCGACGACTACGGCGCGGAACAGGTTCGACCGGATCAACAGGAGCTTGCGGTCGTAGCGGTCGATGAACGCCCCCACGAACGGGCTGAGGAGCGTGTACGGGACGTACAGCGCCAGCACGACGACGAGCAGATATCGAGTGGACGGCGCGGTCGTGACGTCGAACCCCTTCTGGCCGCCGAACGCGATCGACTTCGCGAGCGAGGCCTGCACGATCCCGTCGGCCGCGAGCGCCACGAACTGGGTCCCCATGAGTGCGGCGAAGCTCCGGTTGGAGAACACCGCGAACATCGCGGCGAAGAAGCGCGAGACCCTCTCCAACGCCCGATCCAGCCAGGCCTTGCCGAAGCGGAACGCGGCCGCGGCCGCAACGGCGATCCCAAGCGTCGCCCACCCGTCGGCGGTCGAGTAGGGTCCGCGCGTCACGGCCACGAGCGCGATCCCCGACAGCACCACCAGCGCGAACGACAACGCCGGGACGAGCGCCACCGTCACCCACCCGTCCTCCAGCTCGAACCAGGGAGCGGCGATCGCGCCGGGCAGCGCGATCAGCAGCGCGAGGCCGAGGAGAACGCGAAGCGTATGCCCGGGGTTGCCGAGCGGGCCGGCGTGGTCCGCGTAGAGAGCCGCCGTCTGCCGCTCCGCGCTGCGGGCCGCGGCCACCGCCTCCGGAGACGGGCTCGCGAGATTCGGGCCGGTCACGACGGCGAGGTCGTTGCTGATCTTGATCAGGCTTGAAGGCGTCGGCGTCGCATCCAGCAGCGCCGCGTTTTCCGTGTTTCCGTTGAACTGCCGCACGAGGAAGGCGATCGGCGGCTTCGAGTATCGCTTCAGTCCTCTCTGGAGCTCGTCGTAGAAGCCCCGCGCCATCTTGTTGTAGGTTGGATCGGTCAGGATCGTCGGCTCGTTCCGCAGGAAGTTCTCCACGCTCCCGAAGTACGAGAAGTCCCGCTGGATCGCGTCGCCGGGCAGGCCGGTTCGGGACACGTTGGTGAACGTCTTCGCCCACCCGTAGGACTGGTACGTGTCGCCGAAGTTCAGGATGAACACGATGGGTCGGTTGGGCTCCCGCTCCACGATCGCGCTCGCCGCCGCGAGGGCGGTGCGCGTGGGCTGGTCGATCCACTGGTTGTTCGGATTGGCCCACTGGGAGGCGTCTCGCCCGCGCACCCAGATGAACGCGAACGCCACCACCACGGCGGCCAGCCCGACTGCCGCGAGGAGCCGACGTCTCGCGGTCGGGCGCTCGGAGAGCCACCGGACCAGCACCCAGGCCCCGAGCCCGACGAGGGGGAACAACGCCGCCGTCGCGTTCATGAACCGGTAGTAGGGATAGGCCTTGCCGAGGACCCAACCGAACGTGCCGAGCAGCGGGATCAGCCAGAGCGCCGAGATCGTTCCAAACCCGCTCGCCGGCTGCCGCTCGCGCCGGGCGCGCCAGATCGTCCAGCCGATCGCGAGCCCGATGAGCGGAAACGTGATGACCGGCTCGAGCGAGCCCACCCACTGCCAGAGCCGATGCTCGAAGACCGCCTTCGTGTAGGGCGGGGGGAGCGCGGCGTCCGCGAGCGAGCCCTTCACCCCCCAGGGACCGACGAGCCACAGGCCGAGCCCGAGCACCATGCCCGCGCCGATCGACAGCAGGTAGTGCCCGTCGGCCTTGAGGGCCGAGCCGAGCGAGAACCGGCTCGTGACGAAGTGCAGGACGAACACCGCGAGGAGCGACAGGCCGAAGATCACACAGGTCGTTGGATGGGTGAACGCCGCCGTCACGCCGAGCAGGAAGAGCGCCGACCGCGCCCCCCACGACGTCTTGGAGGGAGGAACGAACGCCAGGATCGCCGACAGCACGTAGAGCACCGTGATGTTGTCGAGGTAGCCGACGTACGGCGTCGTCATGAACAGCGCCGCGGTCGCGAGGAGCACCAGCACGAACAGCAACCGATCGCGGTGCACGCGGTACGCGAACGCCCCGAGCGCCAGACCGGCGAGGATCGGGATGCCGACCATCATGAACGCGCTGAACGAGTACAGGTCGATCCCGGCGACCCGCTGCAGCACCGCGCCGAACAGCGGGACCGAGACCCGATAGCCCCCCGAGAACATCGAGAACGGACCCCACTCGCGAGCGATGAGCGCCGGGTCGGCGTGCATGAGCAGGTTCGAGCGCCACGTGTACCAGGCGGGGTCCCGGGTGGGCGCGCTGATCGAGGGATCCTTCAGGAACGTCCACCCGAACGCAACCAGGAGGAGGGCGATGAGCAGGGCCAACGCGCCGGTGGACCACGCGGCGCGGGCGCCGGACTCAGGCACACGGACGACGCCGCGCGCCTCCGCGTCCTTGGTGACCGTCATGCCGCCTGGGTGCCCTTCCGCCGGTTCACGTGCTCGCGCGGGCCTCGGGAAGGCACGGGAGCCCGGACAGCATAGACGACGGAAAGGCGGCCGCGAAGACCCGATCCCCGGCGTGAGCCGGCGCGGGCGTGTGGCGGTTCTTGTACGTCTGCTGCTCCGTCAGGCCCATGAGGTACTCGGACACCTGCTCGAGCGACACCCCGTTGTCGGCGAGCTCGGTCGGGTTCACCCAGATCTCCGTGGCCCGAACCTTCTGGATCAACGGAACGCCGTCCGCGTCGTGGTCGAAGGTCTCCTCCAGGAGGGAGGTGAGCTTGTTGATGTCGATCATGAACGCTCCCGAGACCGCCGGGTCCCGCTGCGTGCCGTGGTCGGCAGTGAGGACCATCGCCCAGCGGCCCGCGCCCACCACGCGGTTGAGGAACTCCACGAGCGTCTTGAGCGCCGCATCCTGATAGCGAACGGCATCGGACATCTCGAGACTGTCGGCACTGAAGAGGTGGCCGATGGTGTCGATCGCCTTGTAGTTCACGAAGAGCAGGTCCGGCACCTCGTCCGCTCCGAACCCCTCGCGCTCGATCACCGTCTCGATGAGCGTGGTCTGGTACGGGGTTCGCGCGGGCGTGTCGAAGCCGTTGTGGAGCTCGGTGAACGGATGACCCCGCCACGCGCCGTCGAGCGTGCCGTCGGCCGCGTCCAGCGTCCGGGTGTACGCGGTGACGGGTGGGAGGGAGTTCACGTAGCTCGGGAAGGTGTAGTACGGAGCCATCTGGGGCGTCAGGTTCCACACGTCGGTCTCGGCGCCGGCGGTGGGCGCGAACTCCGCCTCGCGAGTGACGGCGAGGTCCCGATCGCCGCCTCCCCACTCCGAGCCGTGGCTCATCATCATCAGGTGGGCGGAGAGACTGACCAGGCCTCCGACGAGCGGACGATTGTGCATGTGGAGGTCGTACAGATCCGCGAGCGTCGGTAGGACGAGGAACGAGGGTCCGGCGGCGTTCGGCTTCTGGATCCGACCGTTCACCCGCAGGTACTCGTCGACGAACCCGCTGTGCATCGGGAAGGCACCGGTCCCGATGATCGAGTGGCCGGTCGGCGTGTTCGACGGTGACGAGCCCACGGTCGCGTGGGTGAAGAGCGCGGCGTGCGGCAGCAGCGACCGGAGGTACGGCCAGTCGCCTTTCCACCGGTTCAGCACGTCCCACCCGGCCGAGTCCCACACCAGCGTGACCAGGAGGCGCGGAACCCCGCGGGCGTCCCGCGGCAGCAGGGCCTGCGCCTGCGCCGTCCCATCCGGTGCGTGGAACGCGAATTTGAGGAGCGCCCCCTCGGTGGGCGCGATGTCGGCGAGCGTGATCGGGCGTGGGTAGATCCCGGGACGCACGTAGCCGGGTCCGTAGAGCACGACGGGGACGTCCTGGGTATACGCGTACGGCGTGGCGTGCGTCAGCCCGCCGTTCACGAAGTTCGGGTACCTCGGGATGATCTGGATGTCACCGCTCCGCCCCGGCATGACGCCGCGCCAGGTACGGAGGAGCACCTCGTGGGACACGGCGCCGCAGACCTGTGCGGCGATCTCGCGCTCGGAGACGTCGGGCAAGGCCGACGCGCCGGCCGTGGATCTCGATCCGTTGCCGGCGGCTCCGGTGCAGGCCGAGGTCACCAGACCGAGGGCGAGAGCGATCGTGAGCGAGCCCCGCCTCACGCCCGCGCTTCGGGAAGACACGGGAGCGTCCGCATGATCGAGGACGGAAAGGCCGCCTGGAAGACCTTCTGGTTGGCCTCCGACGGTGGAACGTAGACACCCGCCCCGGCGGTCTGCCCCTTTGTCAGACCCATGATCCACTGAGCGATCTGAGCCAGCGTCGCGCCGTTCTTCCGCAGCTCCTGCATGTTGATGAAGAGCTGCGTGGGTTGTACGAGCTCGACGAGCGGCGTGCCGTCGTCGACGTGATCGAACGCGGCGTTGATCCCCTGGGCGATCGGCGTCGGCGAGATCTGGAAGCCTCCCGAGACCTTAGGCGAGATCATCGCCCCATGGTCCGCAGTGAGCAGCAGCACGTAGTTGTCCTTGCCCACGGTGCGATCGAGGAAGGCGATGAACTCTTCGAGCGCGCGATCCTGAGCCACCACGGCATCGCGCATCTCGAGCGAGTTCATGCTCCAGACGTGACTGATGTAGTCGATCTCCTTGTAGTTCACGTAGAGCAGATCGGGGACGTTGTCGGCGCCGAACCCCTCTCGCTCGATGATGGTCTCGAGCACGCGGGTCTCATAGGGGATCCGGGCCGGGGTATCGAATCCCTGCAAGAGCTGCGCGATGTCGTTTCCCCGCCACTTGCCGTCGATCCGGCCGTCTGCCGCGTCCACGGCCCGAACGTCTTGCTGGAACCCGGGCACGGAATTCACATACGAGGGGAAGCGGAAGTACTGCTGCAGGAGGGGGCTGAGATTCCACTGGAAGGTCTCCGCGCCCAACGTCGCGGCATTTGCTACCTCCCGCGTGACCGCGATGTCCTTGTCGCCACCTCCCCACATCGCCCCGTGTCCGAGCATTCCGAGATGGATGGAGACCGTGGCCAGCTCACCAACGATCGGCTTGTTCCCCATCGCGCGGTCGTAGACGTCGGCGAGCGTCGGCTCGAGGAGATACGCGGGCCCATCGGCCCACGGCGTGGTGATTCGATCGCCGATCGTCAACCGGTGCCCCACGATCCCGTGACGGTCGGGGAAGGCCCCGGTTCCAATCGTCGCGTGGATCTGCGCCGTGCTCGTGGGTGACGAGCCCACCGTCGCATGCGAGTACCACGTACCTCGCGGAATCAACGAGCGGAGGTACGGCCAGGCGTCCTTCCACGTGTCCAGCACGTCCATACCGCCAGCGTCCCAAACCATCGTCACGATCAGCTTCGGAGGCTGCTGCCCTGGCAAGATCGCCTCGTCCATGGGAATCCCGTCCGGAGCGTGGAACTGGTCGAAGTGAAGGAACCTTGCCTCGGTGGGTGCGATGCCCGCGACGGTCACCGGCCGGTTGACGACTCCCCGCGCCGCGACGTGACCGGGGCCGTACCAGAACAGAGGGACGTCGTTCACGTACGGCCACGGGCCGACGTGGGGGAGC
>Ga0070741_10001417_pt1 | contig 73271 bp, 40 predicted proteins | sample Coa_R1_4_FD_66440 | JGI IMG/M metagenome (GOLD analysis project Ga0070741, IMG submission 66440) | Surface soil microbial communities from Centralia Pennsylvania, which are recovering from an underground coalmine fire - Coalmine... | ecosystem: Environmental > Terrestrial > Soil > Unclassified ...
TCGGATATCAGTCACCCCTTGAGTTCGAAGCCGCCTTCGCGCAAAACAAAACCGGTAACCTATCGTGACAACCCCACTGTCACTGAAATTATCGTGTCTCACTTCAGGGGTGCAGTCCACCACTGTCACTGAAATTATCGTGTCTCACTTCAGGGGTGCAGTCCAGCCCGTAATTCGGACGCTGAGGCGTCGCGCTCCGATACCAGCCGAGCGGGACATCTGGGTCATCGCGGGACATTTGTCCCAAATGTCCCAAGGGTATCTCGCCTTAGCCTCCTACGGCGATGAGGGTCAATTTTGCGGAAAACGTAACTCCGGGTGCGTCTGCGGACGATCCGGTAGCGGTCATAGTGTCGCCGGTGACGTTGCCTTTGAGATTTATCGTGACTTGATCGCGTCCAAAGACGCTTGAGAAACCCGGGATATGTGCGTGTCGACCGGTTTTAACCTTCGCGGTGAAAGCGTCGCCTTCAAGCGAATATGCGCCAGTGTAATACATGAGGGAATCTCCACCACTCAGATTTCCATTGATGAGCGTGACGACACCAGTGCCAGAGCCGAGTGGTGTCCGGAATTCGACGGCGTAAAGTCCATCTTTCATCACTTAATTCCTCAGTGAGCAGCCAGCGTCGGATCGTCCTAAGCTACGACTGGTCTTCTCAATCACTTACAACCTCCGTTGCAACCTAAAGCAAGCACGGTTAGCCCCGATCAAGGCGACCGCAGTCGTTATCCACCGCCATGAACACGCGCCCACGTCTGGAGGGGACGCGCTAAATGCGTCGAGGGAACGTAGAGCGGGGTGGAGGCTAATCAGCCCCGACCCCGCGCTCTATCAGCGCAGACGAATCCTGATTGCCGCCAGGATCAGCAACAGAGTCATCGGATCAATATCGATGTGTATCATTGGATCGCGCTTTCAGTTGCGATCCGAGCTGTGGGGGATGGCTTCCGGTCATCGCATCCGCGGTGCTGGAATCACCCTCCACCGCATAGATCGCGCGGTTGAAGATGATCCGCCACCAAGTGCGTCTTGGACACGGAACGGCTGTCGTGCCAGACCTACGCGGCCATCCAACAGCGTTGATCTTGCGGTTGCTCTACAACTGGCCGAACTCGTGCTCCCGAAGCTGCAAGATCGGAACCACCGTACTGTAGACTGGGTGCGATTCGCATCCGGGTCTTTGCGGGTGTCCTGGGGGCGCGCGTGTCAAGTGCGCGGGAGCGGTTTCAGAGGCACAGCCGATGGGCTAGGCGGTACCTCCCGAGAATAAGACCGTCCCATCGAGGAAAAGGCCTTGGCTACGTTACCGACGCCAGAACAATGCGCGAGAGCGATTCTTTTGATTTTTAAGGCTAACAACGTGCGCCCCGGCCATGTGCTCATGGCAGGCCATGTGAATGTTTAGTTCCTAACCAACGGCGGCACTGCTGATGATTACAAAGCCGGGCTCACTTATGCCGGCGAAAAGGGTTGGCTCGAAGCAGACCCTAGCGGCAGCAGAAGTAGATTAACCCAAGCTGGATTCACCGAGATGTAAGTGCGGCGGCCGTACCGCCGCGGAAGTCGCACAAAGCTGAGCGGTAAGTCGCCGACATGGCGCTGAAGGCGCGCACTCCACGCGTGGTCCCGTCTTGAAATTTTTTTCGCGCGATTAGATTGCGCATAACGCGAGGCGGTTTATTTCGGACTAAGGGATTCCGCGGAATTTTGACGGAACTGGAGCGCAGTCTTCCAGCCCGATTTAAGAATCCCGAGAACTGATGTGGCTATGGGGCGGCCCATCGTCGGACAGGCGTCCCAAGCAGCAATTGAGGCACTACCAAATCGTCGCAATCGAGGTCCCATCGCGCTCTTGGTTGCCGGCTCGAGCCTCAGCGAAACCTGGCGATCCCAGCAGGACTCGAACCTGCAACCCGCGGAGTAGAAATCCGCTACTCTATCCAGTTGAGCTATGGGACCATTGCCATGTCGCCGGCCGGTTGTCCTGCCCTCGGACACCGGCTTGGGCCGGCTGAGTCGGGCCGGCCGGACCGTGCCTCTTGATAGCACCGTCAATAGGAAAAATCCGCTGGCGCGGAAAGGGTTTTTACGAACCGTTTCTGATGAATGCGCGACATAGAGTTTGAGAGCAGGGGACCCGTCCGGGCCCCCGGGACCATCGCGCCGCGCCGTCTCGCCGGCTTGCCATGGTTCCGTTACGGTTTTTGGCTGGACCATGCGGATTGCGACTGTTTTTTACGTTTGCTTTCGCGCCATCAGCCCGTCACCTTTTCGCAGTCATTTCAAGCGTGTCGCCGCTGATTTGCGGCACCCAGGGAGCTTCCCCATGATCGGTTTGGTTCGCGCTGTGGCAATCTGCGCCGCGCTGGCGCTTGGCCTCGCATCGGCTCAGGCTGCGGACAAGGCGTTCAAGCGCGACGATCTCGCCGACAGCGCGATCAAGCTGGAGGCGCAGATCAAGGGCGAGGCGGGGCCGGTCGCCAAATCGGCCTCCGCCCTCAAGGCGGACGCCGACGCCGCCTTCCGGCGCAACGACTTCCGCTCCGGCTTGCAGATCCTGGGGCAGATCGCCGCGGTCGCGCCGGAGGACTCTTCCAACTGGCAGCGGCTCGCGCGCGTGATCTTCCAGATCGTCCCTAAGAACGCGAGCGAGCAGACCTTCCTGCTCGAGCGCGCCTCGACCGCAGCCTATATCGCCTATCAGCGTGCGGCGAACCCGTCGGATGAGACGGATGCGCTGGCCGTGCTCGGGCGGTCGCTGTCGGAGCGGCATTTGTGGCGGCCGGCGCTGGATGCGTTGCGGCTGTCGCTGGAGGGCAAGGAGGTGGCCGACGTCCGCGGCCAGTATGAGAGGCTGCGCGACGAGCACGGGTTCCGGCTGGTGGATTACTCCATCGATTCGGATTCCGCCTCACCCCGGGCCTGCTTCCAGTTCTCGGAGGAGCTCGCAAAACGCACCGACTTCACGCCGTTTGTGGCGCTGGCCGGCAGCGACAAGCCGGCGGTGTCATCGGAACAGAAGCAACTCTGTGTCGAGGGGCTGAAGCACGGCGAGCGCTACACCATCAACCTGCGTGCCGGCCTGCCGTCGACCGTGAAGGAGGGGCTGGCGAAGTCCGCCGAGTTCAACATCTATGTGCGCGATCGCAAGCCGTTCGTGCGCTTCACGGGGCGCGCTTATGTGCTGCCGCGCACCGGCCAGCGCGGCATTCCCGTGGTCAGCGTCAACACGCCCGCGGTCAAGGTCGACGTGTTCAGGATCGGCGACCGCAACCTGATCAACACGGTGATCGATAGTGACTTCCAGCAGCAGCTCAGCCGCTATTCGCTGTCGGACCTTGGTGACACGCGCGGGCAGAAGGTCTGGTCGGGCGAATTGGCCACCGCGACCACGCTGAACCAGGACGTCACCACGGCGTTTCCAGTCGACGAGGTGCTCGGCGACCTGCAGCCCGGCGTCTATGTGATGACGGCCTCGCCCAAGAGCCCGGGCAGCGACAGCGATGACGGCCAGCTCGCGACGCAATGGTTCATCGTCTCCGATCTCGGCATCGCCGCCTTCTCCGGCAACGACGGCATTCATGTCTTCGTCAATTCGCTGGCGACGACCGATCCTGTTGTCCATGCCGACGTGCGGCTGATCGCGCGCAACAACGAGGTGCTGGCGACCAAAAAGACCGACGACAGCGGCCACGTGCTGTTCGAGCCGGGCTTTGCCCGCGGCGAGGGCGGGCTGTCGCCGGCGATGGTGACCGTCACGGGCGAGAAGGCGGACTATGCCTTCCTCAATCTCAAGACCAACCCGTTCGATCTGTCCGACCGCGGCGTGGCGGGGCGGCTGGTGCCGTCGGGCGCGGATGCGTTTGTCTATGCCGAGCGCGGCGTCTACCGCTCCAATGAAATGGTGCACCTGACGGCGCTGTTGCGGGACGGCAAGGGCAATGCGCTCGCAGGCACGCCGCTTACGCTGGTGATCGAGCGGCCTGACGGAGTCGAATTCCGCCGCGCCGTGCTGCCGGACCAGGGCGCCGGCGGGCGCTCGCTGTCCTTTGCGCTCAATTCGGCGGTGCCGACCGGCACCTGGCGGGTGCGCGCCTTCACCGATCCCAAGGGCCAGGCGGTCGGCGAGACCACCTTCATGGTTGAGGATTACATCCCGGAGCGGCTGGAATTCGCACTTGATTCCAAGGACAAGCTGATCAAAGCGGATGCTCCGGTGGAACTTAAGGTCGACGGCCATTTCCTCTATGGCGCGCCGGCCTCCAACCTGCAGCTCGAGGGCGACGTGCTGGTGGCACCGGCCGAGGCGCGGCCGGGCTTTGCGGGCTATCAGTTCGGCGTTGCCGACGAGGAGACCACCTCCAACGAGCGCACCCCGATCGAGGGCCTGCCCGAGACCGACGCCAATGGCGCCGCGACCTTCCCGGTCAGCCTGCCGAAGCCGCCGACCTCGACCCGGCCGCAGGAGGCGCAGATCTTCATCCGCATGGCCGAGAACGGCGGCCGTGCCGTCGAGCGCAAGCTGGTGCTCCCCGTCGCGCCGTCGGCGGCCGAGATCGGCGTGAAGCCCCTGTTCAATGGCAACGTCGGCGAGGGCGACAAGGCCGAGTTCGACGTCGTGTTCGTCTCGCCCGACGGCAAGACGCTGCCGCGCGAGGACCTGCGCTATGAGCTCATGAAGGTCGAGTCGCGCTGGCAGTGGTATCGGCAGAATTCGATGTGGGATTTCGAGCCGGTGAAGACCACGAGCCGCGTCGCCGACGGCGACCTCACCATCGCCGCCGATCATCCTGCTCGCATCAGCTTCAACCCGCAAGGCGGCCGCTACCGGCTGGACGTGAAGTCGAGCCAGGCCGACGGGCCGATCACCTCGGTGCAGTTCGATGTCGGCTGGTATTCCGACGGCAGCGCCGACACGCCTGATCTCCTGGAGACTTCGATCGACAAGCCGGAGTACCAATCCGGCGACACCATGACCGTGTCGGTGAACACGCGCGTCGGCGGCAAGCTCACGGTCAACGTGCTCGGCGACCGGCTGTTGACCACGCAGACTGTCGACGTGAAGGAAGGCACCACCCAGGTCAAGATCCCCGTCGGCCACGACTGGGGCAGCGGGGCCTACGTGCTGGCGACGTTGCGCCGTCCGCTCGATGCGGCCGCGCAGCGCATGCCGGGCCGCGCGATCGGGCTGAAATGGTTCGGCATCGACAAGAAGGCCCGCACGCTGGCCGTGAACCTGACGCCGCCGGCGCTGGTGCGGCCGAACTCGGCGCTGAAGATTCCGGTGAAGGTCACCGGGCTCAATCCGGGCGAGGACGCCAAGATCGTGGTTGCCGCGGTCGATGTCGGCATCCTCAATCTCACCAATTACAAGCCGCCGGCGCCGGATGACTATTATCTCGGCCAGCGCCGCCTCACGGCCGAAATCCGCGACCTCTATGGACAATTGATCGACGGCATGCAGGGCACGCGCGGGCAGATCAAGTCCGGCGGCGATGCCGGGGGCGAACTCTTGGGCGCGCCGCCGACACAGAAGCCGCTCGCGCTCTATTCGGGCATCGTGACGGTCGCCGCCGACGGCAGCGCCGAGATCGATTTCGACATTCCGGATTTCGCCGGCACGGCGCGGGTGATGGCGGTGGCGTGGAGCGCCACCAAGGTCGGCCGCGCCAATGTCGACGTCACCGTACGCGATCCCGTGGTGCTGACCGCGACCCTGCCGCGCTTCCTGCTCAACGGCGATCGCGGCACCATCTCCTTCGATCTCGACAATGTCGAGGGCGCGCCCGGCGACTACACCATCAGCGTGAAGACCTCGGGGCCGGTGACGGTCGCGGGCAATCCGGCGACGACCATGCATCTGGCCGCCAGGCAGCGCAGCTCAACCACGCTGGCGCTGAGCGGCGGCGGCGCCGGGACGGCACAGCTCGACGTCGCCATCAACGGGCCGAACGGGCTCACGCTGGCGCGCCATTATGCGCTGGACGTCAAGCCCGCGACGCAGATCCTGGCGCGGCGCTCGATCCGGACATTGGCCAAAGGCGAGAGCCTGACGCTGACCTCGGACATGTTCTCCGACCTTGTGCCGGGCACCGGCACGGTGTCGCTGTCGGCGAGCCTGTCGACCGCGCTTGATGCGGCGACCATCCTGCAGGCGCTGGATCGTTACCCTTACGGCTGCTCCGAGCAGATCACCAGCCGCGCCATGCCGCTGCTCTATGTCAACGAGCTCGCGGCCGGCGCGCATCTGGCGATGGACGGCGATCTCGATGAGCGCATTCGCGGCGCCATCGAGCGCCTCCTGGCGCGCCAGGGCTCCAACGGCTCGTTCGGCCTGTGGTCGGCGGGCGGCGACGACGCCTGGCTCGATGCCTACGTGACCGACTTCCTCACCCGTGCCCGCGAGAAGGGCTTTGCGGTGCCGGACGTGCTGTTCAAGAACGCGCTCGACCGTATCCGCAATTCCGTGGTCAATGCCAATGAGCCGGAAAAGGACGGCGGCCGCGATCTCGCCTACGGCCTCTACGTGCTCGCGCGCAATGGCGCCGCTCCCATCGGCGATCTGCGCTATCTCGCCGACACCACGCTGAACAACCTGGCGACGCCGATTGCGAAAGCGCAGCTTGCGGCGGCGCTGGCGCTGGTCGGTGATCGGCTGCGGGCCGAGCGGGTCTATGCGGCGGCGCTCGACGGCCTCAATCCGAAGCCGGTGCTGGAATTCGGCCGCACCGATTACGGCTCGCAGCTGCGCGATGCCGCAGCGCTGGTCTCGCTTGGATCCGAGGGCAATGCGCCAAAGGCGACGATCTCGCAGGCCGTTGCGCGGGTCGAGGTCGCGCGCGGACTGACGTCCTACACCTCCACGCAGGAGAATGCGTGGATGGTGCTGGCGGCGCGCGCGCTTGCCAAGGAAACCCTGGCGCTCAACGTCAACGGCGATGTTGTGAAGACTGCGCTCTACCGCAGCTACAAGGCATCCGAGATGGCGGCCCAACCGCTCAAGATCACCAACACCGGCGACGCGCCGGTGCAGGTGGTGGTGTCGGTCTCCGGCGCGCCAATGGTGCCGGAGCCCGCGGCCTCCAACGGCTTTACCATCGAGCGCAACTACTACACGCTTGACGGCAAGCCGGCCGACGTGAGCAAAGCCAGGCAGAACGACCGCTTTGCGGTGGTGCTCAAGATCACCGAGCCCAAGCCGGAATATGGGCACATCATGGTGTCGGACTATCTTCCCGCCGGGCTTGAGATCGACAATCCGAACCTGGTGTCCTCGGGTGATAGCGGCACGCTGGACTGGATCGAGGACGGCGTCGACGCGGCGAACACCGAGTTCCGCGACGACCGCTTCACCGCCGCGATCGACCGCGCCACCGATGCCAAATCGGTGTTCACGGTCGCCTATGTCGTGCGCGCGGTCTCGCCGGGCAAATACGTGCTGCCGCAGGCCTATGTCGAGGACATGTACAACCCCTCGCGCTACGGCCGCACCGGCACAGGCAGCGTCGATGTGCGGGCGGCGAAATGAGTGAGGCGGAGATGAGCAATGGCACCGTCATTCCGGGGCAGCCCGCAGGGCTGAACCCGGAATCTCGAGATTCCGGGTTCGGTGCTTCGCACCCCCCCGGAATGACGGAGTCACATGTGGGCGGAGCAAAACGGCGGCGCTTCCTCCGCATGGCAACCATCGCCGCCGCGATCCTCCTCGTCACCACCAGCATCTTCATCACCTGGGCCATCTCCCTCGGCCCGCTGCCGCTCGAGCAGGCGCGTGCCGTCTCCACCACCATCGTCGACCGCAACGGCAAGCTCTTGCGCGCCTACGCCATGGCGGATGGGCGCTGGCGGCTGCCGGTCGATGCGAAAAAGGACGTCGATCCGACCTATCTCAACCTGCTGCTCGCCTATGAGGATCAGCGGTTCTATTCGCATGGCGGCGTTGATCCGCTGGCGCTGATGCGCGCGGCGTTTCAGCTGGCGACCTCCGGCCATATCGTGTCGGGCGGCTCGACCATCACCATGCAGCTCGCGCGCCTGATGGAGCCGCGGCGCGAGCGCTCGCTCTCGGCGAAGCTGCGCCAGATCGTGCGTGCGCTGGAGATCGAGCATGCGCTGAGCAAGGACCAGATCCTCAACCTCTATCTCGCGCTCGCGCCTTACGGCGGCAATCTCGAGGGCATCCGCGCCGCATCGATCGCCTATTTCGGCAAGGAGCCGAAACGGCTCTCGCTGCCGGAGGCTGCGCTCCTGGTGGCGCTGCCGCAATCGCCTGAGACCCGCCGGCTCGACCGTCATCCCGACGCCGCGCGGGAAGGGCGCGATCGCTTGCTCGACCGCATGGTCGAGGAGCATCGGATCTCCACGGATGACGCGGCGCAGGCCAAGGCGGCGCCGGTGCCCAGGATGCGCAAGCCCATGCCGATCCTGGCGCCGCATTCCTCCGACCAGGCGATTGCCGTGACGAAGGACACGCCGGTCATCAAGCTGACACTGGATGCGAACCTGCAGAAGGTACTGGAGCCGCTGGCGCGCGATCGTGCGCAGGCGCTGGGGCCGAACATTTCCGTCGGCATCATCGTCGTTGACAATGAGAGCGGTGACGTGCTCGCGCATGTCGGCTCGGCCGATTATTTCGACGAGACGCGGGCAGGCCAGGTCGACATGACGCGCGCGGTGCGTTCGCCGGGCTCGACCCTGAAGCCGTTCATCTATGGGCTCGCCTTCGAGGACGGCTTTGTGCACCCTGAAAGCCTGATCGATGACCGGCCGATCCGCTTCGGCAATTACGCGCCGGAGAATTTCGATCTCACCTATCAAGGCACGGTGCCGGTGAAGCGGGCCCTGCAGCTGTCGCTCAACGTGCCCGCGATCGAACTGCTCGACCGCGTCGGCTCCAGCCGGCTGGCGGCGCGGCTGCGACAGGCCGGCGCCAACCTCGTGCTGCCAAAGGACGAAGCGCCAGGGCTTGCGATGGGGCTCGGCGGCGTCGGCGTCACCTTGCAGGATCTCGCGATGCTCTATTCCGGGCTGCCGCGGCTTGGCACCACCAGGCCGCTGCGGGAGATCATGGGGAAGGACGACACCCGCGAGCCCTTGAGACTGATGGACAAGGTCGCGGCCTGGGACGTCGGCAATGTCCTGCTTGGAACACCGCCGCCGGAAAACGCGCCCCAGCACCGCATCGCGTTCAAGACCGGGACCAGCTACGGCTACCGTGATGCCTGGTCGGTCGGCTTCGATGGGCGCATGACCATCGGCGTCTGGGTCGGCCGCCCCGACGGGGCCTCGGTTCCCGGTTTGATCGGGCGCAATGCGGCCGCGCCTATCCTGTTCGACGCCTTTGCCCGCAGCGGCAAAGTGCCCCAGGCCTTGCCAAAACCGCCCAAGGGCGCGCTGGTCGCCACCAATACAAAATTGCCGCTGCCGCTGCGCCGGTTCCGTCCCCTGGGGGAACTGGTGCGGACGGGCGGAGAACAGGCCGTTCACATCCAATTTCCCCTCAATGGCTCCCGGATTGATGTGGATCGCTCGGGTGGGGCGGACAGCGCAGCCATGCCAGTCAAGGTGTCCGGCGGGGTTTTGCCCATGACCATGCTGGTGAACGGGCTCGCAGTGGGCGAAATCGATGGCCGCAGGCAGCGCCTGGTCGATCCGCCCGGGCCGGGCTTTGCGCGCCTGACGGTAATCGATGCGACTGGCGCGGCCGACACAGTCGTCGTGAGAATACAATAGTTCCGGCTTAAGCGGTTGTGGAGGATGGTGGTTTCAGCGTATGCGGAACCATGGTCGAGACCTATACCCGCCCCCGTTTTGGCGCCGGACGCGAGCCGAAAGACCTGGTCAATCCGGGCAGCCGGCTGGCGCGCGCCATTGACTTTGTCACCGGCAACCACGCCCGCGCCGTGGCCTTCCTGCTGCTCTGCGGCCTGCTTCTGTTCCTGCCGGGATTCTTCAGAATTCCGCCTGTCGATCGCGACGAGGCGCGCTTTGCGCAGGCGACCAAGCAGATGGTCGAGACCGGCGACCTCGTCGACATCCGCTTCCAGGGCGACGTGCGCTACAAGAAGCCGGTCGGAATCTATTGGATGCAGGCGGCCGCCGTCGAAGCTGCGAGCGCGCTGGGGCTTCCCGGCGCACAGCTGCGCATCTGGGTCTACCGGATTCCCTCGCTGATAGGCGCGATCGGCGCCGTGCTGCTCACCTACTGGACTGCGCTCGCCTTCACGACGCGGCGCGGTGCGGTGCTTGCGGCACTCTTGATGTGCAGCTCCGTGCTGCTCGGTGTCGAAGCAAGGCTTGCCAAGACCGATGCGATGCTGCTGCTCACAGTGGTGGCCGCGATGGGCGCGATGGCGCGGCCCTATCTGTCCTGGCAGCGCGGCGAGGACGAGGCGCATCCGCCCTGGAGCTCGCCCGCGATCTTCTGGACGGCGCTGGCGGCCGGCGTGCTGATCAAGGGGCCGCTGATCCTGATGTTCGCAGGGCTGACCATTGTGACGCTCGCGATCCTCGACCGCAGCGCCGCCTGGCTGTGGCGGCTGCGTCCGGTCTGGGGCCTGATGTGGATGCTGGTGCTGGTGCTGCCCTGGTTCATCGCCATCTTCTGGAAAGCGGGCGATGCGTTCTTTGCCGATTCCGTCGGCGGCGACATGTTGAGCAAGCTCGGCGCCCAGGAATCCCACGGCCTGCCGCCCGGGGTCTATCTGGTCCTGTTCTGGATCACCTTCTGGCCCGGCGCGCCGCTGGCCGCCATGGCCGCGCCTGCGGTGTGGCGGGCGCGGCGCGAGCCCGGCGCGCAATATCTGCTGGCCTGGCTGATCCCGTCCTGGATCGTGTTCGAGGCTGTGCTGACCAAGCTGCCGCATTACGTGCTGCCGCTCTATCCCGCGATCGCAATCCTGACGGCGGGTGCGATCGAGCGGCGCGTGCTGTCGCGCTCCTGGCTGATGAAGGGGTCGGCCTGGTGGTTTGCGATCCCCGCAATCACCTCGCTGATCGCGGTGATTGGCGCGATCTGGGCGACGCGTCAGCCGGCATTTCTGGCCTGGCCCTTCGTGGCGGGCTCGCTGATCTTCGGGCTGGCGGCGTGGTGGCTCTATGACGACAACCGCGCCGAGCAGTCGCTCTTGAACGCGCTGGTCGCTGCGCTGTTTCTCGCCTTCACGGTCTATGGCGTGGTGCTGCCGTCGCTGACGCCTCTGTTCCCCAGCGCCGAGATTGCGCATGCGCTGCGCAACGTCCGCTGTGTCGGACCGAAGGCGGCCGCGGCCGGCTTCCAGGAGCCAAGTCTCGTCTTCATGACGGGCACCTCGACCTTGCTGACCGACGGCTCGGGCGCGGCGGACTTCCTCAACCAGGGAAGTTGCCGCTTTGCACTGGTCGAGGCGCGCACCGAGCGCAATTTCGCGCAACGGGCCGAGGCCATCGGCCTGCGCTACAACGTCTATAGCCGGATCGAGGGTTTCAACATCTCGCAGGGGCGGGCGGTGACGATCTCGATCTTCCGTTCCGAAGGTACGGAGTGATGTCGACCTCCGTCGCCACGCTCGAAAATCGCAACTATGCCGTCCAACTCTTTGCGCTGCTGCGGCTGTCAGTCGTGCAGCTCGTGCGGGCGCCGACCCACACCCGACGTGCCGTTGCCGCGCGGCGGTTTGGACGCGACGCGTTGCTGGTGCTCGGCGTTGGCGGTGTCGTGGTCGTCGCGCTGATGTACGGCTTCGATGCGACGGAGATCGCGATGGTGCCGCCACGCGGCAGCCCGGGCGTTTGGTGGGCGCACGCCTTGACCGATTTTGGCAAGGATACCTACGTGCTGACGGCGCTGTTCGCGGCGCTGATCGTGATCGTGCTCGCTCTACCGCTGCGCCATGGCGCCTCGCGCGCGCGGCTTTTGCGCTTTGGCACGCATCTCCAGTACATCTTCGTCTCCGTCCTGTGCGCGAACCTTCTGACCGAGGTGCTGAAATACGCCATCGGCCGTGGCCGGCCCTTTGTCGGCGGCAAGGCCAATCCATTCAATTTCATGCCCTTTGCCGGCACTGAGCCCTATTTCAGCCTGCCGTCCGCACATGCGGTGACCGCTTTTGCACTCGCCTTTGCGGTCGGCGCGATCTGGCCCCGAACGCGGCTCGTGATGTTTGCCTATGCGCTTCTGATTGTCGTTACCCGGCTCGTGCTGCTCGCCCATCATCCGAGCGACGTCGTGGCGGGCGCTGTGATCGGCATCGCCGCATGCGTTGCCGTGCGCTACTGGTTTGCCGTGCGCCGGCTCGGTTTTGCCATCCGAAACGACGGCCAAATTGTCCCGATTTGAGATGATTTAAGGGGTTGCCCGCGCCGCCTCCGCCCCATAAGAAGCACGCGCCGCGGGGCGATTTGCTAAGGGCGCGGCCAGCCAACCCAGGGACGAGCGTCGATTGCCTTCCACCGAGACAGCGGTTTCCATCGTCGTCCCCGTCCGCAACGAAGCCGACAACATCCTCCCGTTGATCGAGGAGATTTCGGCTGCGCTCGATGGCCGCTGGGCCTACGAGATCATCTACGTCAATGACGGCTCGACGGATGCAACCGCGGAACGGCTCAGCGAGGCCATGACGCGCTGGCCCAATATCCGCCAGCTCAAGCACGCCGCCTCGGGCGGCCAGTCGGCCGCGGTGCGCAGCGGCGTGCGCGCCGCGCGCGGGTCGATTGTTGCGACCCTTGATGGCGACGGCCAGAACAACCCGGCCTTCCTGCCGCAACTGATCGCAGCTGTCGAGCAGGGCGGCGCGAAGGTCGGCCTTGCCGCCGGCCAGCGCGTCGGGCGCAAGGACACCGGGTTCAAGAAGTTCCAGTCGCGCGTCGCCAATGCCGTTCGCAGCTATATTCTAAGCGACGGCACGCGAGACACCGGCTGCGGGCTCAAGGCCTTCCGCCGCGAGGTGTTCCTGATGATGCCCTATTTCGACGGGCTGCATCGCTTTCTGCCGGCGCTGGTGCGACGCGAGGGCTTCGATGTCGCCTATGTCGACGTCATCGACCGTCCGCGGCGCGCGGGCGTGTCGAATTACGGATTCTTCGACCGTCTCTGGATCGGGATCCTGGACCTGTTCGGCGTCTGGTGGCTGATCCGCCGCAAGAAGCCGACGCCCGTTGCGACCGAGGTGACGTGATGCTGATTCAATACGGGCAGGCACTGAGCGATTATCTCTACGATATTTTCGTCGCCAAGTTCGACTTCTGGCTGGCGTTCGGGCTGATTGCGCAGCTCGCCTTCGCGGCGCGTTTCCTCGTCCAGTGGATCGCAAGCGAGCGCGCGGGACGAAGCGTGGTGCCGCTGGCGTTCTGGTTCTTCTCCATCGGCGGCGGCCTGCTGACGCTGATCTACGGCCTCGTCAAACGCGAGCCGATCATCATCATCGGACAATTGGCGTCGAACATCATCTACGTGCGCAATTTGATGCTGATCTACAAGAACCACGCAAAGGCATCCGAGACGCTGGATCAGTGAGGGCGCTGCGGCTCACCTCTCCCCATCGGGGAGAGGTGAGATTGCCCGTTGGCGCAATCCGGGTGAGGGGCCGCAGCTCTATCGAGAGACCGTAAACCCTCACCCGATTTGCTGCGCAAATCGACCTCTCCCTTCGGGAGAGGTGAACCCGCGGCTCAAATCGATTGAACAAATCCCAGCGCGCTTCAGGCCTTATTGAACGCCGCAAAGCCGCGCTCCAGATCCGCCTTCAGATCATCGACATTTTCCAGGCCGATATGGAGCCGCACGGTCGGGCCCCCCGGCGCCCATTTGGTGGCGGAGCGGTACTCCGCGCAGTCGAAGGGAATGGCGAGGCTTTCGAAGCCGCCCCAGGAATAGCCCATCCCGAACAGAGTGAGAGCGTCGAGGAAGGCGTCGACCGCGCCTTGCGGCTTCTTCTGAAGGACGATGCTGAACAGGCCGGAGGCGCCGGTGAAATCGCGCTTCCAGATTGCGTGGCCCGGATCGCTCTCCAGCGCCGGGTGCAACACCCTGACGACCTCGGGCCGGCCCTGCAACCAGCGCGCCATTTCGAGAGCGGACCGGTAGTGTTGCGCGAGCCGCACCGACAGCGTGCGCAGGCCGCGCGTTGCCAGGAAGACATCGTCGGGACCCGCGCAAATGCCGAGCAGCTGGGTGGTCTCGCGGACCGTCGGCCATGCGGCGGCATTGGCCGAGATCGTGCCGAACATGATGTCGGAATGGCCGCCGATATATTTGGTGCCGGCCTGGATGCTGATGTCGACGCCTTGCTCCAGCGCGCGGCGAAACAGCGGCGTAGCCCAGGTGTTGTCGTCGATGACAAGCGCGCCGCGCGCATGCGCCACATCGGCGATGGCGCGGACATCGGGCATTTCGAAGGATTGCGAGCCCGGCGCCTCGACAAATACGGCCCGGGTATTCGGCTTGAACAGCGTCTCGATGGCCCCGCCGATCAGGGGATCGAAAAAAGTGGTTTCGACGCCAAGACGCGCGAGCACGGTGTTGCAGACGTTGCGCGTCGGCCGGTAGACATTGTCGCAGACCAGGACGTGATCACCGGCCTTGAGCACCGCAAGCAGGGTGGTCGAGATGGCGGCAAGTCCCGACGGGGTGATCGCAACGCCGGCGCATTGCGGCCCCTCGAGGGCCATCAACGTCTGCTGAAAAGCCTTGGTCGTCGGCGTGCCGTAGCGGCCGTAGCGGTACTCGCCCGTATGGGCATGCAGGTCGGCTGCCGTCGGGTAGAGCACGGTGGAACCATGAACGACCGGCGGATTGACAAAACCCTTCTGCGCCTTGGTGTCGCGGCCGGCGGTCACAAGCCGCGTTTCCGGTTGTTGGGGATGGCCTGATCCGGTGTCGTTCACGGAGCTCATTCTTTCGTCGCTACCCAAGGTTTTGCTCGCCGCTTGTGGGCGAAGGGCCGGCGTGGTGGGCGGAATTGTTAATAACAGGACATCGAAGAGGTGCGTCAACCCCTTGACCCCGACGGCCAGTCGTTCTGTGATGCAGGGGAGCTATTCAGTCGCCGCACGTTGAGGGGCTTGCCGCGACCTTCGATCCATTGCTTTGACCGATTGGGGCGTTAACCGTCTTTGGTTTGACGTTTGCCAGGGGATCACAGGCCTTTGGGATCGTGGGACTGGGCATCGAGGGCTGGCCCCATCGACGTTGCACGCATTGGATTAGTGAACGTACCCAAGGACCCCCTTGAAAAGGCCTAAGCTCATGAAACGCGTATCGTTCCTGTTCACCCTCGCTGCCGCCGCTGCTTTCTCGGCCCAGGCCGCTTCTGCGGAAACGCTCAAGACAGTCAAGGATCGGGGCCTATTGTCCTGCGGCGTCAGCCAGGGCCTGCCGGGCTTCTCCTCGCCCGACGACAAGGGCAACTGGACCGGGCTCGACGTCGACGTCTGCCGCGCCATCGCCGCCGCCATCTTCGACGACCCGACCAAGGTCAAATTCGTGCCGCTGTCGGCCAAGGATCGCTTCACGGCGCTGCAGTCGGGCGAGATCGACGTGCTTTCGCGCAACACCACCTGGACATTGTCGCGCGACACCTCGCTCGGCGCCAATTTCACCGGCGTGACCTATTATGACGGGCAGGGCTTCCTGGTGAAGAAATCGCTCAAGGTGAACTCGGCGCTCGAGCTCAACAGCGCCTCCGTCTGCGTGCAGACCGGCACCACCACCGAGCAGAACCTCGCCGACTACTTCAAGGGCAACAACATGAAGTACGAGGTGATCGCGTTCTCCGGCGCCGACGAGACGGTCAAGGCCTATGAATCCGGCCGCTGCGACGTGTTCACCTCGGACGTCTCCCAGCTTTATGCCGAGCGCCTCAAGCTCGCCAATCCCGCCGACCATGTCGTGCTGCCCGAGGTGATCTCCAAGGAGCCGCTGGGCCCGATGGTGCGCCACGGTGACGACCAGTGGTTCGATATCGTCAAATGGGTGCTGTTTGCGATGGTCGATGCCGAGGAGATGGGCGTCACCCAGAAGAACGTCGACGAGATGGCGAAGTCGGACAAGCCCGACCTCAAGCGCGCCTTCGGCACCGACGGCAATCTCGGCGAGCAGCTCGGCCTGACCAAGGACTGGTTCTCCCGGATCATCAAGGCAGTCGGCAATTACGGTGAATCCTTCGACCGCAATGTCGGCGCGGGCTCCAAGTTGCAGATCGCCCGCGGGCTGAACCAGCTCTGGAACAAGGGCGGTATCCAGTACGCCCCGCCGATCCGCTGATCCCGCGTCAACGCCAACGGTTGCGGCGATGAGCATCGAAGCAAGATCACCACCGCCGCAATTCATGTTCCGGCTGAAGCGGACGCTGGGCGGCCGCTCCGGCTGGAGCGGGGTCGCGTTCCAGATCGTGTTCGTGATCACCCTGATCTGGATCGGCTATGAGATCATCGCCAATGCCCGCGCCAATCTCGAGGCGCAGCGGATCACCTCCGGCTTCGGCTTCCTCAACAACACCGCAGGCTTTGACGTCAGCCAGAGCCTCATTCCCTATAGCGGCTCCGATACCTATACCCGGGTGTTCCTGGTCGGCCTCGTCAACACCTTCCTGGTCTCGATCATCGGCATCTTCTTTGCCACGGTGATCGGTTTCACTGTCGGCCTCGGGCGGCTGTCGCCGAACTGGCTCTTGTCGCGCATTGCCGGCGGCTATGTCGAGCTGGTGCGTAACCTGCCGGTGCTGTTTCAGATCCTGTTCTGGTATCTCGCGGTGCTCGCCGCGCTGCCGGGCCCGCGGCAAAGCATTTCGCTGTTCAACAGCTTCTTTCTCTCCAACCGTGGCCTTGTGATTCCCCGCGCCATTGCCCAGCCCGGATGGGAGGCGTTCGTGATTGCCATTGCGATCGCGATCGTCGCGGCGGTGGCTGCGCGTCACTATGCGCGCCGGCAGCTGTTCGAGAAGGGCAGGGTGATCCGGATCTGGCCTTACGTGCTCGCGCTTCTGATTGGGCTGCCGCTGGTGAGCGTGCTCGTGTTCGGCGTGCCCGTGAGCTTCGAATTACCGCAGCTCAAGGGCTTCAATTTCGCCGGCGGCACCCGCGTCATTCCCGAATTCGTCGCGCTCACGGTGGCGCTGTCGACCTATACCGCGGCCTTCATTGGCGAGGTGGTGCGCGCGGGCATCCAGTCCGTGCACAAGGGGCAGATGGAGGCGGGCGCTTCGCTGGGACTGAGCCGCGGCGCCACCTTGCGGCTGATCGTGGTGCCGCAGGCGATGCGCGTGATCCTGCCGCCGCTGACCAACCAGTATCTGAACCTCACCAAGAACTCCTCGCTCGCGGTCGCCATCGGCTACCCCGACCTCGTCTCGGTGTTCGCCGGCACGACCTTGAGCCAGACCGGGCAGGCGATCGAGATCATCGCCATCACCATGGGCGTCTATCTCCTGCTGTCGCTGACCACGAGCGCGATCATGAGTTTCTACGGATGGCGGCTCGGCCGGAGCCTCGCGCAATGACTGATATCACCGCATCCTCCTTCGTTCGCGATGCGATTGTTCCCGAGCGGTCCGCGCCGGTGAAAACCACCGGCGTCATCGGCTTCATTCGTACGCGGTTGCTCAACTCGCCGACCAACATCCTGCTGACGATCCTCGGCATCCTGCTGGTCTGGTACACCGTCGTGCCCGCGATCAGATTCATGCTGGTCGATGCGGTCTGGCACGGCAGCGACCGCAACGCCTGTCTGGAGCAGACTACCGGGCATGCCGTCGGCGCCTGCTGGCCCTATATCGGCGCCAAGCTCGACCAGTTCATCTATGGCTTCTATCCGCTCGAGGAGCGCTGGCGGGTCAATCTGACCTTTGTGCTCGCGGTCGTGCTGCTGGTGCCGATGTTGATCCCGCGCCTGCCGGCCAAGAGCCTCAACGCCGGCCTGTTCTTCCTGGCCTTCCCCGTGGTCGCATTCTTCCTGCTGCATGGCGGCGGCCTGAGCGGCTTTGGCGTGAGCTGGATCACGAGCCTGCTGACGACCTTTGTCGACAGCATCAAGGGGGCAGGCGACGCATTGGTGCGGACAGGCTCCAGCACAGCAGTAATCGGGCCGCTGTTGTGGATCTTTGGCCAGATCGTCACGCTGATCGGCGTGACGCTGTCGCTGATTCTCGCGCCCCTGGTCTGGGCGCGCGACCAGATCCAGAGCTCTCATTATCCGGTCTGGATCGACTTCGTGCTCACCGCGATCATCGTCTCCGGCCTGTTGTTCCTGCTCTCCGGCGGCGTGCGCACGGGATGGCGGATGCTCGTCACATGCCTCGCCAGCTTCGTCGGCCTTGCCCTCATCATCGCCGTGATGGGTCTCGACCGCGGCGGCCTAGCGGTGGTCGACACCAGGCTGTGGGGCGGCCTCCTGGTGACGCTGGTGGTTTCCGTGACCGGCATCGTCACCTCGATGCCGATCGGCGTGGCGCTGGCGCTCGGCCGCCGTGCGACCATTCCCCTGATCCGCATCTTCTCGATCGTCTTCATCGAATTCTGGCGCGGCGTGCCGCTGATCACGGTGCTGTTCTTTGCGACCTACATGCTGCCCTTGTTCCTGCCCGGCAACTTCACCGTTGACGGACTGGTGCGGGCGTTGATCGGCATTGCGCTGTTCGCCGGCGCCTATCAGGCCGAGGTGATCCGCGGCGGGCTTGCGGCGATTCCGCGCGGACAGGGCGAGGCGGCGGCGGCGCTTGGGCTCTCCTGGTGGAAGACAACGGCGCTGGTCGTGATGCCGCAGGCGCTGCGCCATGTCATTCCGGGCCTCGTCAACAGCTTCATCGCGCTGTTCAAGGACACTTCGCTGGTCTCGATCGTCGCGTTGTTCGATCTCTTGGGCCAGCTGCGCGCCTCCTTCTCCGATCCAAACTGGGCGACGCCGACCACCGCGTTCACCGGCTTTGCCTTCACCGGGCTGATCTATTTCGCCTTCTGCTTTGGCATGTCGCGCTACTCACTCTTTGTCGAGCATCGGCTCAATCCGTTCCGGCGCAACTGAACCGAGACCATCATGACCGAAAATCCGATCGTCAGCATCAAGGGCCTCAACAAGTGGTACGGCGACTTCCACGTGCTGCGCGACATCAACCTCGAGGTCGGCAAGGGCGAGCGCATCGTGATCTGCGGCCCGTCCGGCTCGGGCAAGTCGACCTTGATCCGCTGCATCAACGCGCTTGAGGAATTCCAGGAGGGCGAGATCGTCGTGGACGGCATCGCGCTCGGACCGAACCTGCGCCGCGTCGATGAGGTGCGCCGCGAGGTCGGCATGGTGTTTCAGAGCTTCAATCTCTTCCCGCATCTCACGGTCTTGGAGAACTGCACGCTGGCGCCGATCTGGGTGCGCAACATCCCGCAGAAGGACGCGGAGGTGGCGGCGATGAAATATCTGGAGCGGGTGAAGATCCCGCACCAGGCGCACAAATATCCGGGCCAGATGTCCGGCGGCCAGCAGCAGCGTGTCGCCATTGCGCGCGCGCTCACCATGAGCCCCAAGGTGATGCTGTTCGACGAGCCGACCTCGGCGCTCGATCCGGAAATGGTCAAGGAGGTGCTGGACACCATGGTCGACCTCGCCAAGGAGGGCATGACCATGCTGGTCGTGACGCACGAAATGGGCTTCGCGCGCGAGGTCGCCAATCGCGTGGTATTCATGGACGCCGGCCAGATCATCGAGTCCAACACGCCCGCGAACTTCTTCGCCAACCCGCAGCACGCGCGCTCGAAGCTGTTCCTGAGCCAGATCCTGCGGCACTGAGGCCGCTCGACGCCGCCGAACCTATTCGCCGAACCTATTCGAACGGAACGTCGATATTGCTGCGCGTCTCCAGCCATTCCGGCACCGGCAGCTTCTTCGAACGCATGAAGTCCGGATTGAACAGCTTCGACTGATAGCGGCCGCCGCTGTCGGCGAGGATGGTCACGATGGTATGGCCCGGGCCGAGCTGGCGGGCGAGGCGGATGGCGCCGGCGACATTGATGCCGGTCGAGCCGCCAAGGCACAGCCCCTCGTGCTGGGCGAGATCGTAGATCACGTTGACGGCTTCCTCGTCAGAGATGAGATAGGCCTCGTCGACCTTGCCTGCACTTTCGATCACCGGCGTCACACGGCCAAGCCCGATGCCCTCGGTGATGGAGTCGCCCGGCGAGCTCTTGACCTGGCCGTGCTTGAAATACTCGTACATGGCAAAGCCATGAGGGTCGGCGCAGCCGATCACGATGTCTTTCTTTTTCTCCTTCAGGTAACGGCTGATGCCGGCGAGGGTGCCGCCGGTGCCGACGGAGCAGATGAAGCCGTCGATCTTGCCGTCTGTCTGTTGCCAGATCTCGGGCCCGGTCGATTCATAGTGCGCCTTGGGATTGTCGAGATTGTTCCACTGATCGGCGAACAAGACGCCATTGGGCTCGGTCTTGCGCAGCCGCGCGGCGAGACGGCGACCGACATGCTGGTAGTTGTTGGGATTGGAAAACGGCAGCACCGGCACCTCGAGGAGCTCGGCGCCGGCGAGCCGCAGCATGTCCTTTTTTTCCCGGCTCTGGCTGTCCGGAATGAGGATCAAGGTGCGATAGCCGCGCGCGCTCGCGACCAGCGCAAGGCCGATGCCGGTGTTGCCGGCAGTCGATTCCACCACCAGCCCGCCGGGCTTGAGTTCACCGCGCTTCTCGGCTTCCAGGATCATCCATTTGCCGGCGCGGTCCTTCACGGACTGGCCCGGATTCATGAACTCGGCCTTGCCAAGAATGGTGCAGCCGGTCGCTTCAGATGCGCGCTTGAGCTTGATCAGGGGGGTGTTGCCGATAGCCTCGACGACGTCTTTGTAAAAGGTCATGTGCTGGAAATGCCGGTGTTTCCTGTAGGGGTCCAACCACAGGTAATAGGTCGCGGCGGAAGGACAAGCCAGCTGATTCATCGCTGCTTTGCGAAGACAACCTGCCGCACATCGATGTTGCCGGACAGGAAACCGGCCTCACAATACGCCAGATAATACTCCCACAGCCGCCGGAAGCGGTCGTCGAAGCCGAGCGGCTTCAGGTTGGGCCAGGCCGTGTGAAAATTGTTCCGCCAAGTCGCGAGCGTCTTGGCATAATCTTGCCCGAAAATGCGTTCGCGGATGACAGGAATGCCGAAGCGGTCGCCGAGCGTCTTGAGCACCTCGGGCGATGGCAGCATGCCGCCCGGAAACACATAGCGCTGGATGAAATCGACCTCGCGCCGGTAGGACTGGAATATGCTGTCCTGAATGGTGATGGCCTGGATCCCGGCAAGACCGCCCGCCTTGAGGCGATCGGCGATTTGCGAAAAATATTTCGGCCAGAACCGCTCGCCGACCGCCTCGATCATCTCGATGGAGGCGATGCGGTCATAGTGATCGCGCTCGTCGCGATAGTCCTGCAGCTTGATCTGGACCTGCTCGGCAAGGCCCGCATCGTGGATGCGCTTCTGCGCAAAATCGCGCTGCTCCTTGCTGATGGTAAGCCCCACGACCTTGGCGCCAAAGTTCTTGGCGACATATTCCGCAAAGCCGCCCCAGCCGCAGCCGATCTCCAGCAGTTTCTGCCCGGGACGCAGATCGATGGCTTCGGCGAGCCTGCGGTACTTGTTCTTCTGCGCCGAGGTGAGATCGGCTGTGTCATCTTCGAACAGCGCCGAGGAATAGGTCATGCTTGGATCGAGCCATGCCGAATAGAAGGCATTGCCGATGTCGTAATGGGCGTAGATGTTGCGCTTGGCTTGCCGCCTGGTGTTGCGGTTGAACCAGTGCCGGACCATCTGCACGACGCGCACCAGCGGCTTATTGGCGAGCATCGCCTGGATCAGATCGTGATTGACGCAGAAGAGATAGAGGAATTGGGTCAGGTCCGGCGTGTCCCAATCGCGGTTCAGATAGGCCTCCGCAATCCCGATGTCGCCGCCGTTCACGAGCCGATAGGCAAAGCCGTAATTATGGACCATCATCGCCGCGGCGGGGCCGGGCTCGAGCCCGCCCATCCGCAACGTGCGGCCGTCGGGCAGGGTGATGTCGAGCGTGCCGCGCCTTAGTCGTGCGGCGAAGCCGAGCGCCAGCTGGACCAGCCGCGGCAGGCCCGCCAGCTTTTCGTGCAGATTGTCAGGGGTGACCGAGATGATGTCGGGCATAGAGTCCACCACTTAACGTGGCTCTGCGTCCAAACATGCGTCGGGGGTCGAGGCTCCCTCGACCTTCGCTGGACCAGAGCGCGCCCCCGGCGGGCGGTCAGCGCAGCTTTAGTATTAGCCTTGGTTCCAGGTTGCGCAAGGCGGCATACGGCTTGTTGAAGCGCCCAGCCCGGCGGCGTATAGCCAGCCCATGCCTGATCCAACCGAAGGTGCCCAACGGGCGCAAGACGAGGCGGACGCCGCCGCTGCGCTTGCGGACTGCCCGCGCTGCCACAAGCCGTTGCCGCTCTGCATCTGCGACAGCGTCGTCCCGCTGCAGAGCCGGCTCTCCCTTCTGATCCTGCAGCACCCGCAGGAGCAGGATCGGGCGTTGGGCACCGCGCGGCTGGCGGCGCTGCATTTTGCGAACGCGGTCGTAAAGGTCGGCCTGTCCTGGCCGAGCCTTGCCAAGGCGCTGGCCCGGCCGGTGGCCGACCCCTCGCGCTGGGCGGTGCTCTATCTCGGCTCGGCGAAGGCGGCCGAACTCGATCCGGGCAGGGAGGTGCTGGCGCTCAACCGCAAGGGTGAGGTGGCCGAGAACCAGCGGGCGATCCTGGAGCGGATCGAGGGCGTTGTGCTGCTCGACGGCACCTGGAGCCAGGCCAAGGCGTTGTGGTGGCGCAATCCGTGGATGCTCAAATGCCAGCGTGTGATTCTCGGGCCGAAACGCCCCTCGGCCTATGGCGAGCTGCGTCGCGAGCCGCGCCGCGACGGGCTGTCGACGCTGGAAGCGGCGGCGCTGCTCATCAGCGCGCTCGAGAAGCGACCGGACACGGCGTCTGCGCTGCAGGCGGCCTTCGCACGAATGCTGGCGCGCTTTCGCGAGGTGCAGGCCTCAACTCCGGAGCTTGCACCGCGGCCGAAGCCACGGCGCGATTTCCGCCGGCGCCGCAAAGCGTGAGCGGAGATGATTACTGCTCGAATACCGCGCGGCAGGCCTCGCTGAGGCTCGCCTTCTGGCGCCGCAGGCACGCGGTAATGGCGCGGACATTGGGAATTTCGCCCGCACACAGCCGATAGACGTCGGGCGTGCAGGCCCGGCGCTGCTCCGGCGTACCGATGGCGAACGCCGAGCTTGCCGAAACAAGCGTCAGCAGCAATCCGAGCATCGCTGCGACGGTTCGCAAGGATATTCGACCCGGTCTCGCTTCCATGGTTGCAATCTCCTTTGCCACTGGCGCCGTCCGCCAGTAAGATCATCGATGATCGCGTCGACTACGGGAAAGATTTCCGGGGCGATGTGATTGTTCTCACACTTTCCGCCTGCTGCGATCGGCTAGGGTCCGCGCGGCGAATCGAAGGGTCTGGTTAACCAAGGCGACTCGGCGCGCCCGGTCGTTACAATTTGAGCGATCTACTCAATTAGGAAACAAAGGTGTTTTGCGACGTTGCGCTACCCGACACGGGGGAATGCGCAGATGAGCGAAGCAGAATTTGATCTATTGCTGAATGTGGTTCGGGACGTGATGGCACCGGACCGTGGGCAGGATCTTGGTCAGGATCTTGGTCACGCTCTTGGGGAGGACCAAATGTTCGCTCTTCTCGCTCAATTGCCGCGGTTGTTTTGTTTGCCTACGAAGCGGCGTGCCGCCAACGACAATGGCAAGGTCTGGCCGCTGGTCCCGTTCCCGGAAGGCTGGTACGCCGCCTGCTGAGGCCGCGGCGGCGATCCGACCGGCCTAGCCCGTTGCGTTCTCGCTGTGGTCGCGAGCAACGGCCCGGCCGCGCAAATCCAGCCGATTTCCGCAGCATATCCACAACACGAGGCGATGCGATTCCTTCCGCACTCACAAGCAGTTGCTGCGCAGGAATTCACAGGCCCCGGAAAACCCGTCCACAGGCTGCGATGCGATCAGGGCTGTGCGAGTCGAGACTTGCTGCGTTCACAAAAACAGACGCGGCGCCCCGTATTGGGACGCCGCGCCCGGTAGGTCTCACATCACCTTAGTTCGGAAAACAGCGGCCACCTCCCGGCCCAAGATGGAATCCCGGGGGACATGCGCGCTCAAAGCCCTGATTTGGCCAGCATCGTCTCCCCTCGGGTCCCAGGTGCCAACCGACAGGGCACGCGCGGGCGACCGCCATTGGATGACAGAAGCCACCAGGTCCACGCCACCAGCCAGGACCACACCCCTCCGCGGCATTGGCGGCGCCAATGGCCGCGACGCTGACGAACAGAGCGGCCGCACCAAGCATCAAAGTCCTCGACATCATCAATTCCTCCAACCTATTCCCCACTGGGGAAACGCACCCATCCAATGCGACATCGGCTTAACCGGAACTGAATGGGGCAGCTGCCCGGTCGGGCTGGCCAGCGGCGATATTGTCGGGAGGATTGGTGCGATATTGCCGGTTCAATACGGGACCTGACCGGACAGGGGGCAGATTGGGCAGGCAGGTTCGGGACATGATTGCGGAAGTCGAGTTCCGGAAATCTGCGACGAAGCGGCCCGGCCCGAGTTGCGTAAGTTGTTGATGTTGGCTATTGGTCCGGCTTGCTTCGGGGCCACGTGGCGGAGTGGTTACGCAGCGGTCTGCAAAACCGTTTACACCAGTTCAATTCTGGTCGTGGCCTCCAGCAACAAAATCAACGCGTTACGCCTGATGTTTCAGGCCTTGCCCGAAGCTCTCCGAATGGCAATTGGCTTCGGCTTCGCTTTGACCGGGCTGGCTAGATTCCGAGCACCCAGACCGTGACAATGGTGGCGAGCACGGCGATACCGCTGATGGTCCAGCCGGCCAAATAGGCCGCGCCATCGTTCAGCTCTGGCCGATCCACCATGGTGTCGCGCCAATGGTTCATGACAGCCTCCAGGAGATGTCTCCCCCCTTGTTGGTTTGGTCGGCGAAGGCAGCCGAAGGTTCAAACAGGGGTTGCAGGCGTGGGATTGTCCGGGCCCTTTGCATCGTCAAACGCGCCGCTGCCGTCCCAGTTCTTGAGCAGCACCTGCACAAATTTTGGCAGCGGCCGATCCAATATTTTGTACGCCCCCGGACAAGTTTTTTGGCAAGGCCCGGTTCAGGCTTCCGCGATGGAACATGGCGAACGCCATGCAAACGTCGAAGGAGCTGGCATCATGCTGAAATGGCTTTTGACCGGGCGGCGCGCATGGCGCCTGGTTGCTTTGGGTGTCGTCCTGGCTGCGGGATCAGCCTCCGCCTCGCGCGCCGAGGCCTCGACGCCGGCGGGCTGTGCCGCGCCGCAGGCAAAATATCCGCAGTGGAAGGGCAAGACGCTGGTCAATGCCATCAACCCGCATACGCCCGGCTATGAAGCGATCGATCCCAAGGATCCCAGCAAATATGTCGGGTTTGATATCGATCTCGGCGAAGCGATCGGCGACTGTCTCGGCTTCAAGCTGACCTACAAGCCGGTGGTGTTCGCTGCGCTCTTGACGACGCTTGCGAGCGGGCAGGCCGATATCGTGATCTCCGATATCTACGCCACCAAGGAGCGCGCCAAGGCGGCCGACTTCATCACCTTTTCGAAGGTGTTTGACGGGGTCTTGGTCGCCAAGGGCAATCCGAAGGGCATCCATGGCATCGACCTCACCTTGTGTGGCGCAGCCGCGGCGGAGAACACCGGCTTTGTCGAAGTGCCGCTGGTGCAGGACATGGCGCCGAAGTGCAAGGCGGAGGGCAAGCCGGAGCCGACGCTGCAGCTCTATGACAACAACGCCAATTGCATCCAGGCCATCCTCGCAGGGCGAGCAGATACCTACATCAACGATGTCAACACCGTGGACAACGCGGTCAAGGCCAATCCCGACAAGCTGGAGAAGGCGATCGCGGTGACGATTCCCTATTCGGTCGGCATCGCCGTGCCGAAGGACAAGCCGGAATTTCGGGACGCCGTGCTGGCGGCGCTGATCGAGGTGCAGAAGGCCGGCATTCACATGGACCTCCTGAAGAAATGGGAGCTCGATGTGAACAACTTCAAGGAACCCGACATCCTCACCGCTGACTGATGTCGCTGTCGGTTGATGTCGCTGTTCCTGCACTATCTGAGCCTGCCGTATCTGCTCGAGGGCATTGAGCTGACCTTGCAGGTCACCGCCCTCGGGCTTGCCGGCGGGCTTGTCCTCGGACTGATCCTGGCCTGGATGCAGCTCAGCCGCCTCGCGCTGCTGGCGGCATTCGCCCGGGGCTACACGGTGATCTTTCGCGGCACGCCGCTGATCCTGCAGATGGTGTTTGCCTATGATGCCCTGCCGCACATCGGCATCAAGCTTCCCGCCGTGCTCGCGGCAGGACTGGCGCTCGCCTGCAACGAGGCGCCATTCATCGCGGAGATGCTGCGCTCCGGTGTGCTCGGTGTGGACCGCGGACAAGTGCTGGCGGGGCAGGCGCTCGGGATGACCCCGGCCGTCCTGATGCGGCGGATCATCGCGCCGCAGGCGATCCGCACCATGATCCCGGCCTTTGGCAATGAATCCGTCAGCGCGCTGAAGAACTCCTCGCTCGCCTCGGTCATCGCGGTTCAGGAGCTGACGCTGCGCAGCACCCAGCTCGCATCCTCGACCTTCGATTTCTTCTCCATCTTCTTCGCGTCCGGCCTGCTTTATCTCCTGCTCACCGGCGCCGTCAGCGGCATTCAGCTTGCCTTGGAATGGCTGCTCGATCTCGATCGCGTGCCAAGGAAGCGGAGCTTCATCGACTATCTTCCACGGCCTCGGGCTGAACCGGCGGCGGACCTGCTGCTTGCCGAGGCAACCAAGCTCTCTGCCGACAATGCCCCGGCGGGGGCCATGGCCATCGGCGCGCGCATCCGCCAGCTCACCGGCGAGGAGCGCACCCGGCGTGCCGCGACCATCGCCCGCAACAACATCGCTGTCGAAATCGCAGATCTCCGCAAGAGCTACGGTCCGCAGACCGTGCTCGAACGGCTGAACCTCACGGTCCGTGTGGGCGAAGTGGTGGCGCTGCTCGGCGCCAGCGGCTCGGGCAAGAGCACGCTGCTTCGCTGTATCAACCATCTGGAAGACTGGGACTCCGGCACCGTGCGCGTCGGTGGTCGGCAACTCGGCTTCAGCGACAACGGCCAGAAGCTGTCGCCGCGCGACATCGCCAATGAGCGCGCCGGTGTCGGCGTCGGAATGGTATTCCAGCAGTTCAATCTGTTCAGCCATCTGTCGGCCAAGGAGAACATCGCCGGCCCGTTGCGCTGGGTGCACGGTCTCGGACGTACCGACGCCGACCGCCGCGCCCACGAGCTTCTGGACCGCGTCGGCCTGGGCCATCGCGCCGATGCCCTGCCGCGGCATCTGTCCGGCGGTCAGCAACAGCGGGTCGCGATCGCGCGGGCGCTGGCGCCCAATCCGAGCGTGCTGCTGCTCGACGAGCCGACCTCCGCGCTCGACCCGGAGCTGGTCAATGAGGTCCTGGAAGTGATCCGGCGGCTCGCGATCGACGACGGGCTGACCATGATCATCTCCACCCATCAGATCCGCTTTGCCGACGAAGTCGCTGACCGCGTGGCCTTCCTCAATGCCGGCGCGATCCTGGAGGAGGGGCCGGCGCATGAGGTCCTGACCCATCCGCGCCATCCGCTGACCGCGCGCTTTTTGAGTGTGGTGCAGAGCGACCGCACGATCCCGACGCCCGAGGTCGCCCGATGTCGATAGCGCGCCCGACCATCATTCTCCGGTGCGGCGAAGAGGAAATGACCAAGAGGCCATGAGATGAAGCATTTCACCCTGCCGGTCTCCCCGGCGACCGTGCACTGGGGCTATTTCAGCAAGAAGGTTGCCCCGGCGCTGACACTGCGCTCCGGCGACCGCGCCACCATCGAGACGCTGACCCACCACGCCAATGACGATTACGAGCGGATGATCGCAGATGATCCCGGCGCAGAGAGCGTGTTTCACTGGACCCGCGAGCACAAGGCCGTGGCGCGGCGCGGGTCGGGTCCGACCGAAGGCCCCTTTATCCGGGGCGCTGGTGAGGGCCTTGGTGTGCATCTGTTGACCGGACCGGTTGCGATCGAGGGAGCGGAGCCGGGCGACATTCTCGAAGTGCGCGTGCTTGACGTGCGGCCGCGGCCGAGCTGCAGCGCCTGCCATGCCGGCAAATGCTTCGGCTCCAACGTCGCAGCCAATTGGGGCTTCCACTATCACGACCTGATCGAGGCACCGAAGCCGCGCGAGGTCGTGACCATTTTCGAGCTCGACACCTCGGGCGAGCCGTTTGCGCGCGCTGTCTATAATTACGTCTGGACGCCGCAGACCGACCCTGATGGCATCGTGCACCCGACCATCGACTATCCCGGCGTGCGGGTCGATCACGGCACGATCAGGAAGCGCGAGAACATTCTGCGCAGCGTGAAAGTGCCGGCCCGGCTGCATTTCGGCACCATGGGCCTGGCCCCATCGGAAGCCGATTATGTCAGCTCGATCCCGCCGAGCTATACCGGCGGCAATATCGACGATTGGCGCATCGGGAAGGGCGCGCGGATGTATTACCCGGTGGCGGTGCCAGGCGCCTATTTCTCGGTCGGCGATCCCCATGCCGCCCAGGGCGATAGCGAGCTCGGCGGCACCGCGATCGAGACCTCGCTGACCGGCGACTTCGAATTCATCCTGCACAAGCAGGGCGACCTCGCCGGCACGGCGCTTGAGGGCCTCGCCCATCCGATGCTGGAGACCGAGCAGAGCTGGTCGGTCTATGGCTTCACCTATCCAAATTACCTGCAGGAGCTCGGCGCCAATGCCCAGACCGAGATCGCCGACCGCTCAAGCCTCGACCAGGCCATGCGCGATGCCTTCCGCAAGCTGCGCCGGTTCCTGATGACTGTGCACCGCTTGAGCGAAGATGAGGCGATCTCGCTGCTGTCGGTCGCGGCGGATTTCGGTGTGACGCAGGTGGTGGATGCGAATTGGGGAGTCCACGGCACGATCCGCAAGAGCGTGTTCCGCTGCGAGTAATGCCTTGAGCAGAAGCCGCTTTTCGTTGCGCGGCCGGACATCAGTGACGTTTTGACGGCGCGCGCTCGCCGGCCCGACCGGCGCCTCTGGCACGGGGGTTGCTTGCAACCCGTGCTGGGTTGCCGCATGAGCTTTCGTCCGTTCACCAGTGAGTCCTATGCCGAGCACGATCGTCCGGAAGCCTGGCGGGACGTGTTGAGCGCGGTTGGCCTGAAGCCTGCCCACACGTCGGCTTTTTATGACGGGCATGCGACGGCCGCGTACCGGCACACGCAAGGCGTGGCGCTGTCCCGGCTCTCGGCCGGCGCACAGGCGATTTCGCTGGAAGCGCCGTCACATGATCATTTGCCGATCGCACTGATGCCGATCGAGGACGGCGTCATGTTGCGGACCGGCTCCACGCACCGGATCGTGCCGGTCGGGCATCTGCTTTTGCTGCCACGCAGCGGCGATTGGAGCCTGGTGTTTCAGCGAGACATGCGCGCGATCGTCCTGTCGGTGACGTCGGAGGCGCTACACGGCCGCATCACGGGCAAGCCGCGACTGAGCGAGCCTCAGGTGATTGCGCCCGGCGGCCTTGCCGATGTGTTCTCGCGGATGCTCGACGCGACGGCACGTACGCTGGAGAGCTTGAGCGATGTCGAGTGGGCGGCGATCGCCCAGAGCCTGGTCGATCTCCTGCTGACGCTGGTGCATTGCCAGCCCGCGCCGACGGCCGATGGCGGCCACAGCGTGACGCAGGCCGCTATCCTGCATCGCATCTGTCAGACCATCGAGCGTCGGCTCGATGATCCCGGGCTGTCGCCGTCACGGGTGGCGCAGGCGGAAGGTATCTCCGAGCGCTATCTTCAAAAGCTGTTCGAAGGGGTCGGCGACAATTTCACCCATTACGTTCGGGAGCGGCGGTTGCAGCGGGCCTGGGCCGATCTGTCCAATCCGGCAGAGGCGCAGCAGTCGATATCGGAGATCGCGTTTCGTTTCGGCTTCAGTGATTCCGCGCATTTCAGCCGGACGTTTCGGCACCGCTTCGGCGTCTCACCGCGCGAATTCCGTCAGCAGGAGGCGGAGCGGGTCACGTCGTCTGCGGCCGCACGTGGACAGCGGGGCTGGCCGCATGATGCGCTGGCGCAGTTGCGCGCACACCAGACCTCCGGCGAGGTGCGGAAGCCCGCGGCGTTGCGTTGCGGCACGGCCGCGCGTCTGCAGAGCGCAGAGCCCGCGCATCATCACCTGGCTGTGGAAGCGGCGCGGGTGCACTGGGGCTATTTCAGCCGCTCGCTGCCGCCCCAGGCCGAAATCGCGTCAGGCGACACCATCACGGTGGAAACGCTGACCCAGCATGCCTCCGACGATCCTGAATTGATGATTGCAGGCGATCCGGCCGCGGAAAGCGTATTCGGCTGGACGGCCGCCAAGAAGAATGTTGACCGGCGCGGCGCCGGCCCCATGGATGCCTCCGTGTTCGGCCGCGGCGCCGGCGAAGGATTTGGTGTCCACATCTGCACCGGCCCGATCGCGGTCAAGGACGCGGAGCCGGGAGATGTGCTGGAGGTGCGCATTCTCGATATCGTGCCGCGGCCGAGCAGAAATCCTGCCACCAGGGGCAGGGTGTTCGGCAGCAGCGTTGCCGCCTGGTGGGGCTATCACTACAACGAATTTCTTTGTCCGCCCAAGCCGCGCGAAGCCGTCACGATCTATGAGATTTTCGCCGAGGATCAGACGCCGCATGCGCGTGCGCTCTATTCCTATCGCTGGGAGCCGCAGACCGATCCGTTCGGCGTCGTTCACACCACCTACGACTATCCGGGCATTCCGATTGCGCCCGGCAGCGTCAAGCGGCGGCATGCGGTGCTCGATGGGATCCGGATCCCGCTGCGGCCGCATTTCGGCGTCATCGCGGTGGCCCCGCGCGAGGTCGACTTTGTCGACTCCATCCCGCCCTCCTATTTCGGCGGCAATCTCGACAATTGGCGGCTCGGCAAGGGATCGACCGTGTATCTTCCCGTGGCCGTGCCCGGCGCGCTGCTCTCGGTCGGCGATCCCCACGCGGCGCAAGGCGACGGCGAGCTGAGCGGCACGGCGATCGAATGTTCGATGACGGGGACACTCCAAGTGATCCTGCACAAGAAGCCCGAGCTGTCGGGACAGCCGTTCGCCGATCTCAGCTATCCCCTGATCGAGACCGAAACCGATTGGGTGTTGACCGGATTCAGTCATCCGAACTATCTCGCCGAGTTCGGTGCGCAGGGGCAGAGCGAAGTCTATGCGACGTCCTCGCTCGATCTCGCCATGAAGGACGCGTTCCGCAAGATGCGGCGCTTCCTGATGAACATCAAAGGCCTCAGCGAGGATGAGGCGATCGCGCTGATGTCGGCCGCCGTCGATTTCGGCGTGACCCAGGTCGTCGACGGCAATTGGGGCGTGCACGCGATCCTGAGCAAGCGCGTGTTCGACGGCGGAGCTTGAGCAACGCGACCAGAAGGACCAGCCAGTGAAATTCCACATGATCGAGGGCGGGCCGAAGCCGGTGGCGCCGTTCAGCCATGCCGTCGAGACCGACGGCTTCGTCTTTGTCACCGGCCAGATGCCGGACAGCCTGGCAACACCGGGGATCCTCCCCGACGGCATCGTCGCCCAGACCCGTGCGGTGATGGACAATCTGAAAGTCGTGCTGGCAGGGGTCGGTCTCGGCCTTGAGCACGTGGTCATGGCGCGGATCTACCTGACCCGGTTCAGGGAGGACTATGCGGCCATGAACGAGACCTACCGCCAATATTTCCCGCCCGACCGCCTGCCGGCGCGGACCTGCGTTGGCGTGACCGGCCTTGCCTATGATGCGCTGATCGAGATCGACCTGGTCTGCCGGCGGTAAGACAAGGGACATGCCGCTGCGCCCGGGGGCGGCGTTCCACCTTGATGCCAGCGCATTGGCGCAAATTCTCCCCGGCTTGGTCACGTTTTCGTACCGCCAACCTGCGAATCTTCGAATCGTGGGTTGCGGATGGGGGAGTACCTGGGGATGACTGATCTTCGCGAAAAAGCCGAAAAATACGAGAGCAAGGCGGCCAAGTGCCAGGAAACCGCGCAACGTGCGGCCGATGGCGCCCAGAAGGCACTCTACGAGGTGCTGGCCGGCTACTATGGCGGGCTCGCGACCGATTTTCGCCACGTCCTCGCCAAACAAGTGACGGTTTAGGCCCCGGAATCGGGGCCATGGTCGCTGCCTTCGGCGAACGGGTTTTCGCCAAAGTTCTGTTTCTCGGAATCTGCTGTTCTTGATGTTTTCATTTGGCTGTGACGATCGCGGCATGCGCAGCGACGCGAAAATCGACTACCAGCACAAGGCATTGGCGGCCATGAAATTGGCCGTCGACGCGAGCGGGTTCGAGCGCGTGAAATGGGTGCGCCTCGCCCAGGCCTGGCAGGACATGGCGCGCTGGCAAGACGTGGCGGGCGGCCGCGAAGGGCGCGATGCTGCGGCGCCGAGCCCTTCCGTGGTCCGCGCAGATCACGACTGAGCGGGCCGCCTCATGCCTCGGTTGGAACGAATGCGCCCGGCGGCACGTGGCCGTCGACATAGGCTGAATACAGCGCATCAAGCTGGGCCCAGAGCACGTTGGTCTTGAAGATCAGCGCTTCACAGACGGAGCGGCGCTCGGCGGCGGTTGACGCGTGCTGCTTGACATAACCGAGCGCAAAGATCGCATCGCGTGGGGCCTGATCCAGCCGCCGCTTGAAATAGCTCATGGTCTCCGGGTTGACGAAATCGTAATGCGCGAGCATTCCGGCAATGCGCTGCTCGTGGATGCTGGGCGCAAACAGCTCGGTCAGCGATGACGCAATGGCTTCCAGCGGCGTGCGATCGCGCACGAAATGAACGTAGGCGTCGACGGCAAAGCGCGTCGCGGGAAGGATGCCGTCGGTCGATTCGACATAGCCGCGGTCGAGCCCGAGACCGTCGGTCAACTTCAACCAGCGCTCGATGCCGCCTTCGACCCCGTAATCGCCGTCATGATCATTGAGCCGGTGCCGCCATTCCAGGCGGATGTCGCGGTCGCGGAAGCGCGACATCACCAATGCATCCTTGATGGGGATCGAGCTCTGGTAATAGTAGCGGTTGAGCGCCCAGGCCTGCACCTGCCCCTTGTTCAGCTTGCCGCCGTGGAGCAGACGGTGGAATGGATGCAGGTCGTGGTAGCGCGCCGCACCGATCTGGCGCAGCGTTGCCTCGAGCTCGTCGCCATTGGCCAAGTTTGAGATCGCAAAGCGCTGGCCGGCCTGGGGATGCGGCCCGCTGCTGTCGCGCACGGTGGCGTCTTTCTCGGCCCTTCCGGCCAATGCGGGTGACACTCGATCCTCCCTCTGTTGTTTTCGACGAAAGCATGGATGGCGATCGCTGTAACCGCGATCTTGGTCGTAGGCGGCCGCGCGCGGCCTATTTGAGCGTTTGCAGATAGGCGATGACGTCGGCGCGATCCTTCGCCTCAGGCAGTCCTTTGAAGAACATCTTGACGCCATGAACGTCCCCGCGGGGATCGGCGAGATAGGCATCGAGCGACGAGGCCGACCAGATGCTCTTGTTGTTCTTCATCGCGTCCGAATAGACGAAATCCGGCACTGTGGCCGCCTGGCGGCCGACCACGTTCCAGAGGCTTGGGCCGACCTTGTTGATGCCGATTTCCGAGGAATGGCAGGCCTGGCAGATGCGCTGGAAGATCGCGCGGCCGGCGACGGCGTCGCCGCTTGCCTCCGCCGCCAGTGCATGCGAGGTCGATGTCAAGAGCAGCGCGACGGCAGTGATACGCCCGATCATGCAAGAGGCCCTTTCTGATCTTGCCGCTCCGGTCAGGGAGCGCCGTTCCCAATGTTTCGAAATCCCAAAACAAGCATGCACGCCGCACGTGCACGCGTCTTTGTCTTGGATCAAGCGGAGCTCCTGCTCCGGTTGCTAGAGGTGCGAAAAGTCCCTATTCTCGCAGACTTGGCGGCAGACCAGCGACCAATTTCAGGGAGAGACCGCGTGGGGCAAACCGATGCCCGGTTTGGCGATGCCTCCGGCGTCGTGGTCGCGAAAGCGAAGGCGCAAGGGCTCGCCGACGCGGCGGCCGATATCGCGCGCCAGCTGCCGGCCGGCGGCCTTGCGATGGTCCTGGTGTTCGTGTCGCCTTGCTATGATCCTCATCAGTTCATCGCGGAGATGGCGCGGCGGTTCGGCGATACCCCGGTTTATGGCTGCACAACGGCAGGCGAGCTTGCGCCCGACGGCTGGGACGAGAACAGCATCGTTGCGCTTGGGTTCAGCGCCGCCGATTTCACCGTCGTCGCGCAGCCCGTGTTCGATCTGACCAGCTTCCGGGTCGAAGAGGGGCGTCGCATCGGAAACGAGCTGCGGCAAAAGCTGTTGCGGCAGGATCGTGAGGCGGATGACGCGCGTTGCTTTGGCCTGGTCCTGATCGACGGGATGTGCAACCGCGAGGAAGCCATCATGTCGGCGATCTACGCCTCGCTCGATGATATTCCCATGGTCGGAGGCTCCGCCGGCGACGGCTTGCGCTTTGAGAAGACCTGGGTGTTCTTCGACGGCAAGGCCCACACTGATGCGGCAATCCTGATCCTGTTACGCACAACGCTGCCGTTCCGTCCGTTCAAATGCGACAATTTCGAGCCGACCGGGACCAAGATGGTGGTGACCGAAGCCGACCTCGAGCAGCGCGTCGTCAAGGAGCTGAATGCCGAACCGGCCGCGGAGGAATATTCGCGTGCGGTCGGCATTGTCGATTCCAAGCTCGACCCGTTCTCCTTCGCATCCCATCCGGTGCTGGTGCGGGTCGGCGGCGCCTACTACGCGCGCTCGATCCAGCAAGTCAACGAAGACGGGTCGTTGCGTTTCTTCTGCGCCATCGACGAGGGCATGGTGCTCACCGCCGCGAGGTCGCGCAATCCGGTTGCGGCGACGCGCGAGATCTTTTCGCAGACGGAAAGCGAGATCGGGGACGTCGCGGTCTATATCGGCTTCGAATGCATCCTGCGTCGGCTCGATGCCGAGCAGCACCAGTTCGCGCGCGAAATGTCGGAGCTCTACCGCAAGAACCGCGTCGTCGGGTTCCATACCTATGGCGAGCAATATGGCTCGATGCATGTCAACCAGACGCTGACGGGCGTTGCCATCGGAAGGCGCCGGGCATGAGTGACTTGCCGGAAAACTCCCGCTCGGTGGAGGAACTGCAGCGCCAGGCGGTGAAGCTCAAGAAGATCAATGCCGCGCTGATGTCCCGGGTCGAGCGATCGATGGATCAGCAGTTCAACGCCTTTTCCCTGTTCGAGACCGCAATCGCACTCGACCACCAGGTGCGCGACCGCACGCGGCAGTTGCGTGACGCGCTGCATTCGATCGAGAAGACCAATGAGAGCCTGTATCGCGCCAAGCAACAGGCGGAAGCTGCGAGCTCGCTGAAATCCTCGGTGCTGATCTCGGTCACGCATGATCTGCTGCAGCCGCTCAACGCGGCGCGGCTGACGCTGTCGACGCTGGCGGAGATGATCGCATCAAGGAACGGGACGGCGCTGGTCGAGCAGGTGGACCGCTCGCTGTTGACGCTGGAGGATCTGTTGCGTTCGCTGCTCGACATTGCCAAGCTCGATGCCGGGGCGCTGCGCCCCGACGTGCGGCCGATCCTGGTCTCGTCGCTGTTCGGGCCTTTGCTCGACGAGTTCGGCCCCGAAGCGGCCAAACGTGGCCTGCGGCTGCGCATCGTTCCATCCTCGCTGGCCGTGGTCTCGGATGCGATGATGCTGCGGCGGATCCTGCAGAATCTGCTGGCGAACGCGCTGCGCTACACCAGGAGCGGCGGCGTGGTGATGGGATGCAGGCCGCGCGGAAATCGGCTCCGCATCCAGATCTCCGACACCGGGCCGGGCATTCCGCAGGCGCAGCAGGAGGCGATCTTTGTCGAATTCCAGCGCGGTGAATCCAGCATCGGCGACCTCGCCGGATTTGGTCTTGGCCTGTCCATCGTTCGGCGTTTCGCGGGCGTGCTCGGGCATGGCATCCAGCTTGCCTCGCGGGTCGGCCACGGCTCGACCTTCGCCGTCGAACTCGACCGCGCTGACGCGGCGCTGGTCCGTGATGAGCGACACGAAGTCCAGCGCATTGATGTCGAGTATGGCGGGCTGGAGAATGCCAAGATCCTCCTGATCGAGAACGATCCCTCCAGTGCGCAGGCCATGGCCGCGCTGCTGGAGAAATGGGGTTGCGACGTCGTAACCAGCATTTCGCTCAAGGACGCGCTGGCGCGGATAGCCGCTCTCGGCGAACTGCCGGATGCAATCGTGGCCGATCTGCATCTCGATCATCACGAGAGCGGACTGGCCGCCGTGCAGGAGATCCGCCAGCAGTTGCAGCTCGATGTGCCCGCCGTGATCGTGACGGCGGATTACTCGGAAAAGGCGGCCAAGGAGGCGAGCCTCTATGGGCTGGAAGTGCTGACCAAGCCCGTCAAGCCCGCGGAGATGCGTGCGCTGTTGTCGTTCCTTATTGCGTAATGACGGCGCGCAACGGTCAGGCGCGTTCCTGCATGGGCTTGGGCGCGGCGTCGACGGCAAGGTTCGCAAAGTCGATCTTGGACATCTCGATGATCGCCTTGGTACGGCTCATCACGTTGAGCTTGCGCAGGATTTCCGAGACATGCACCTTCACCGTGGTCTCGCGGATGTTGAGCTCATAGGCGATCTGCTTGTTCTGCAGGCCGCGGCGGATCATGTCCAGCACCTTCAATTGCTGCGGCGTCAGCTCGTGCAGACGCTTCAAGAGCTCCTGTGCCGGCCCCTTGCTGCGGCGTCCGGCGGCGATGCCGCGGTAGCAGCTCGGCAGATACACCGCGCCCTTCAGCACTCCGCCGATGGCGTGCGCCAGTTCCTCTTTCGATGTCGACTTCGGAATATAGCCGGAGACGCCGAGCGAGAGCACGCTGGCGACGATCTGGGCGTCCTGGTGACAGGAGATGACCACGATCGGACTTCTGGGAAAGGCCTTGCGGATCCGGAGGAGGCCGGAGAGACCCGTCGTGCCCGGCATCGACAGATCGAGAAAGGTCAATTCGATTGCGTTCGAGCTCAGCACTGCGAGCGCTTCGTCGATGCTTGTCGCCTCGACAATGTCGGCATCGGGCGCGGCCCAGCGGATGGCGTTCTCCAGCGCCTCGCGAAACAGCGGATGATCATCGACAATGAGAAATCGAGTCACGGCGGCGCGAAATCCTTGGGTCCCTCGGGTTTTGTGGTTCAGGATGACCACTTGCGGCAATGCCATTTTGATCTGAATCAAGCGGCCTCGGCAAGATGGCCGATAGTTCGCCGATGGCGGATCTGGGCCGTCAGTATTGTGATACGGTCACTGCAGCTTGGTTCGTTCGGGCTTGCCGGCCTGGCGCGGCTTCGCATTGGGCAGATCGATCTTGCCGATCTCGATGATCGCCTTGTTGCGGCTGTAGAGCCGCAGCTTGCGCAGGATTTCGGTGACGTGGGCCTTCACAGTGGATTCGGCAAGCTGAAGCTCGAGCGCGATTTCCTTGTTCTGGTAGCCGCGCCGGATCAGGTCGAGCACGCGCAGCTGCTGCGGGGTGAGCTCGCGCAGCCGCGCCTGCAACGCCGTTGAGGATCCGGCATGGCCGCGGTCGGCCATGAACTCCTTTGGCACGGAGATCGAGCCGCTCAGGAGCCGCTCGATCGAAGCCGCCAGCTCGCGTTTGGATGTCGATTTCGGCAGGTAGCCCGCCGCTCCCAACGAAAGGGCTTCCCGAATGACATGCTGATCCTCTTCGCTGGACACAATGGCGACCGGCAGCCGCGGATGTGTCTCGCGCAGCCGCTGGAAGCCGTCGAAGCCGGTCGCATCAGGCAGCGAAAGGTCGAGCAGGGCCAGATCGATATCGTGCTCGCCGGCAAGGACTTGGAGCGCCTCCGCAATCGACGTTGCCTCGAAAATCTGTGCCTCGGGGTGCGCAAGCCGCACCGCACCGCCAAGGGCGTCGCGAAACAGCGGATGATCGTCGATGATCAGGAAGCTGGTCATGTCACCCGCCTACGCTGCGCGGCAAATACCGGCCGGCGCTGCCTTCCGATGATGGTCCCCGCAGCATTGGTCGCGCGGGACCGCGGCTCTTGCGATCTGTCACCCGCCTTGCGTCTAGTTGGTCGGATCGACCGGCGCCTGCACGGTGAGCAGGAAGGCAAAAATGCTCTCGAATTGGTCGTCGGTAAAGACCTCTTTCCAGGACGGCATGCCCTTGGCGGGGCGTCCCTCATGCACCGTCGTCCAGAACTTCGTGCGCATGTCCTCGCCATAGCGGTTGTGCAGCAGCCGAAGATCGATGCGCCGTTCGCTCTGCACGGCATCGGGGCCATGGCAATGCGCACAGGTGCCGTTGAAGATTTCCTTGCCGGCACTGACCTCCTCCGGCTTCGGCGCGACGGCGGCCGGAGCCGTTGCCGTGGTTGCGGCTTCACCAATTGTCACCGGCGCAGTGGGCGTCTGCATCGGCGCAGCCGCGGGCTGAGGCTGCGGCGCAGCTTCGACTGCGGCAGACTTGCTGAGTATCTCGGCCGCATTGAGCTGGATCGGCTGGTCGGTCGGCAGCCCGTATTTCACCGCGAGCTCGGCGATGGTGTGCTCGAGCTGCGGCAGCGCGGCATTGACCCGATCGCGCAACGCCCCCGACGTCTTGGCGAATCCGATCGCGACTTGCCACGACAGGCCACTGCCCTCGACCGGCCGGATGCGATAGCGGTTGGCATAGGCTGTCTTGTTGAGCCAGCCGGCGACAGGTCCCCAGATGAAGGCGACGTCGACCTTGCCCTGATCGAGCGCCGTCATGCCCTCGTCGGGGGTGAGCACGGTGATCTTCTCGATGTCATCGCGCTGGGCGAGCAGGTTTTGCGGCGTCGTCTCATACTGAACGGCGACGCGCTTGCCCTTGAGATCATCGATGCCGGAGATGGTCTGGTCGGCCGCGCTCACCAGCGCGTAGGCTTCGCTCGCGATCTTGTCGGAGAAGATCACCGACGGTCCCATGAAGTCGTCTGACAGGGGCAGGCCGATAAGGGCATCACACTGCTTGCCGAGCAGTGTGACGCGGACTGTGCGCTTGCCGAAATAGGACTTGTACCAATCATGACTGACCGGCCGGCCCAGCGCTTGTCCAAGGGCCTGGCCGATCTCGAGATAGAAGCCCGGCTGCGACGGGCTATCGCTGGAGAAGGGGAGGTTGGTCGGGTCGGCACAGAGCCGCAACGGGCTTGCGTCCTCCGCGTTTGCCTGCGCGCTCATCGCTGCGAGAGCTGCGACGATCGCAACGCCGATCATGCGCGAGCGCGCGAGGACGAATTGTTTGCTCCTTGAGCCGGTCCCGCTGCGAGAGCGAAGGGCACGCATGTTCAACTCCCTGTGTTGGCATTGGTGGAGCAGGTCGGACGATCGTTCGTCGTTGCCGGACCGTGCTCAATGCTTGCGCGAAATGAGGCGCGTGCCCCGACATCAGCCAGGGCACGCGCTTGCTGCGCTCAGTCGACCTTGAACACGAACAACGAGCCGCCCTCGGGCGCTGCGGCCGTCATCTTTTTACCGACTTCCCCGAGGAAGGCAGGGATCGAGGCGGTGCGGCCGACCACGACCGCGACATACTGCTTGCCGTCGACCATGTAGGTCACCGGACCCGCGCCGATGCCCGAGCCGAGATTCTTCTTCCACAGGATCTTGCCGCTCTTGGCGTCGATCGCGCGGAAGTCGCCGTGCAGATTACCAGAGAAGACGAGGTCGCCGCCCGTGGTCAGCGTGCCGCCGTTGAAGGGCAGGTCTTCCTTGATCGACCACACCTTCTTGTTGGCAACGGGATCCCAGGCCACGAGTTCGCCCAGGAAGCCGCCCGGACCTTCCTTGGTCGGGAACTCGGCGCCGAGATAGAACACGCCGCGCTTGTAGGAGACATCGCCCACCGACCAGTCCATGCAGACATTGTTGGTGGGGATGTAGACGAGGCCGGTCTGCGGATTATAGGACATCGGCTGCCAGTTCTTGCCGCCGATCAGGTTGGGGCAGACGTCCTTGACTGGATGCCCGGGTCCCGGACGCTTGTCAGCGTCCTCGGCCGCGCGCATGGTGTTGACGTCCCATTTTTGCGCCCAGTTGGCATAGACGTATTTCTCTGCCGAGACGACCTTGCCGGTCTCGCGATTGGCGACGAAGAAGAAGCCGTTGCGGTCGGCCTTCATCAACGCGGGCACCGTGCTGCCGCCGATCTTGAGATCCGCCAGCACAGCCTCGTTCACGCCGTCATAGTCCCAGGCGTCGGCCGGCGTGGTCTGGATGTGCCACTTGATCTTGCCGGTGTTCGGATCGAGCGCCAGCGTCGAGGCCGTGTAGAGATTGGTCAGCTTGCCGAAATCCGCGTTGCCCGTGGAGCGCACCGCGGTGTTCCAGGGACCGGGATTGCTGGTGCCCCAATAGACCGTGTCGCTCTTCGGATCGTAGGAGCCGACCAGCCAGGCCGCGCCGCCGCCATGAAGGCCAGTGTCGCCCTTCCAGCTCTCGCTGCCGGGCTCACCGGGTGCAGGAACGGTATAGGTCTGCCAGACCAGCTTGCCGGTGTTGAGGTCGAACGCCTGCAGCGAGCCGCGCACGCCATATTCGCCGCCGCCGAATCCGGTGATGACCTTGTCGCGCACGACCAGGGGAGGCGAGGTGATGACCGAGCCCTGCTTGTAGTCGACCACCGTCGACGTCCACAGCGCCTTGCCCGTATTGGCATCGAGCGCGGTCAGCTTGCCGTCGAGGCGGCCGACGAACAGTTTGCCGTCGGCATAGGCGATGCCGCGACTGTTCACGTCGCAGCAGGCATATTGCAGCACGTCGTCGGGAATATCAGGCTCATAGGTCCATTTGCGTTCGCCGGTCGCGGCATTGAGCGCATAGACGTATTTCGGACCCCAGGATGTCGAGACGTAGAGCGTGTTGCCGACTACGATCGGTGAGGCTTCGTTCGAGCGTAGCGAGGCGAGCGAAAAGGAATAGGCGAGCGTCAGCTTGCCGGCATTCTCCGCATTGATCTGCTTGAGCGGGCTGTAGCGGGTGTTGCCGTAATCATGGCCAGCCACGACCCATTGCGCGGGGTCGCTGGCCGCCTTCAGGATGGAGTCGTTGGCGCGGACGCCCGCTGTGCCGATGGCGAGTAAGGCCGCGATCGAAATGCCGGCCAAAAATCCCCTGTGCCTTGAAATCATCTGTTCCCTCCAGGTTGTCATTATCTGCGACCGTTTCGTCGCGCGGCGCGAAAGCTGAACTTTCCGATGTGCAGACATGCTGCAAACATCCTCAGGGATTACAGCATTGGATTTTCGCGCGACGTATAGGCGGAAGGTAGTAGTGAGAGATCGCAGTCCATTTCCGTCGATTCTTGTTGTTACTTCCTGTGTTTGTCGCCGCACGCGATCATGTGAATCGCAACCGCTTCGTCAGTTGGATGACGACCGCTCTGGTCGTCGTTGATTGACGAGGAGATTGGTTTGACCTCGCAGCGGGAAATCAGCTGGCGCCAACATGCGCCGAACGCACCCGATCTCGCCGCGCTGCGCGCACGGCCTGAAGCGCCCGTTCGAGCCCACGGCGCTATCGCGACTGCGTCTACTACCAAGATCGCGATTACAAGACGTTCCGCCCGTGCTGTTATTTCGATGATTGATGACCCCGTCCCAACCTGGCGAGAGGAGAACGTGAAATGACCTGGAAGACTCCGAAGATCATCGAGCTGGCCGTCGGTCTCGAAATCAACATGTATGCCTGCGCGGTTCGCAGGTAACCCAAGCAGCAACCGCACGGCGGCCGTCTCGGCCGGGCGATCGGACGACCGCCGCGATTGAGACGGCTGCACGCGTTGGCGTAACGGCATGCCGCTTGGCACTCCCAGGCGAAGGCGCTTTGCGTTTTCGGTCGAGGGGCGCGGCTGGGTGCAAAATTCGGGTCGGCCAGCCGGACGCTGCCCAAGGCGCTTGCAGGCTCTAGAGGAGGCTTTCGATCAGGCCCACGCGTGCGGACCGCCCCATGGCGTCTCCGGATTAGCTTGGCAGAGCGAGCGGCAATTGTCGCAGCGCGGGCGATACCTCATGGCCTGCAATAACATAAGACGGCCCCACACGCGGGGGAACATGGGGGCCGTCCAGCCCAGGTGGTGTAAGGGCTGTCTCCCGGTTTGGGGGCTTTGGGGTAATTTGCCGGGAGCACAGAATCGACTCCTGGCGAGACCACGCGTTCCCTGGATATTAGGTTCAATGCAAAATTGACCCGCACCCCTCATAGGCGTGGCCGGCTCTGCCAGGCGCCGCGCGGCGCCACACGTTGCCTCAGACCCGCATCTTAAGCCTGTAGGTGTAGAGATCGCCCCGGAACAGGCCTTCGACATATTCAAGCATCCGACCGTCTCGGCCATAGCTGCGGCGCTTGAGCAGCAGGCAGGGGATCGGTTCGGTGAAATCGAATATCTTGCATTCCTCCGGCGTCGGAGAGGCGGCCTCGATGGCTTGTTCGGCATAGGCGAGAGGAGCGCCGCACGCGGCAAGTTGGGCGTAGATGGATGTCGTGATGTCGCCGTCGACGAGCCCCGGCGCCGCGGCGATGTTGTACCACGCCACCTCGTGCGACAGCGGAACGCCGTCACCATAGCGGATGCGCACAAGCTTGAGGACACGTGAGTTCGGGGATAGCCCGAACATCGATGCAATCGACGGTTTCCTGGTGACCTTTCGTTCCAGTATCTTTGAGGACGGCACGCGGCCAAGTTCGCGCATCTCCTCGGTGAATCCCTTCAGCCGGTCCAGGCCTGGGTCAAGCCGGTGAGGATTCTCCTGCACAATCGAGCCAAGACGGCCATGCGCTGTCAGCAGCTTGCGCTGACGCAGCGCGCTGTAGCTGCGCTGGACAGTGACGCGGCTGACGCCAAGCTTTTCGGCCAGTTGTCGTTCCGCAGGCAGCGTCGTGCCAGGAGCCAGCGAACCGTTTTCGATCAGGGTTGTAAGCTGCTGTTCGAGCTGCTGGTACAGCGGCATCGCGGTGTCATCCCGCAAGCGCAGTCTGTCCACCAGGGATGAATGCTCCTGACCTCGCGCGGTTTGAGCGTCGTCAATCATTGATTGGTTGTGTCAGAGCTGTCCGTGAGCCACTTTACCACCCATAGGCCTTATCTGGACGAGAGACAATGGTTGGTAAGGATAAGGGCGGCGGTGATGCCCCTCGCATCTTTGTGCTTGGAAGCTTCGTCGTCGCCTGCTCGGCCAAGGTCGACCGGCTGCCGGGCCCGGGCGAGTCGCTTCGGGCTCACGCATTCATGCTGGAGGCCGGCGGCAAGGGGTTCAACCTGGCCGTCGGCGCAAAGCGGCTTGGCGCCGCGGTGGACGGCGTGCTTGCCGTCGGCGACGATTTCTTCTCGCAATTGGCGCGGCCTGCGCTCGCAGAGGCCGGTCTTCCGCTCCGGATGCTGCGCGTTCAGAAGGGCGCGACGGGCAGCGGAATTGGCTTTACGGATGCGACGGGAGAGAATTGTCTCGCGATCTACCCGGGTGCCAATCTTCTTCTCTCGGCGGCAGACATCCGCGATGCCAGGAGTGAAATTTCCAGCGCACAGGTCGTGCTCGCGCAATTCGAGATCGGCGACGAGCCCATCGCAGAAGCGTTTCGAATGGCGCGCGAAGCCGGCGCGCTGACCCTGCTCAACCCGTCACCGTATCGAGATGTGGCGCCGGAGATTCTGGCGCACACATCGGTTCTTGTCCTCAACAGAGTTGAGGCCCGGGATATGGCCGCGCGACTTGGATTGGCAGACCCGCAGGCTGTCGCGTCAGGCGGGCTGGACGCGTTGCAATTGCTGGCAGGGGAGCTAGGCGCGCGCGGACCGGAGACAGTCATTGTGACCCTTGGTGCGGACGGCGCGTTGGCTTGGCGGGGCGAGGGGCCGTTGTTGTATCGGCCGTCATTTGTGATCGATGTCATAGATACATTGGACGCAGGCGATGCATTCTCTGCGGGCCTGGCGGTGAGCCTTGCGGAGGGGTTGCCGTTGGCACAGTGCCTGCGACGCGCGGCAGCCTGCGGGGCGCTTGCGTCACGGCGGTTCGGGGTGCTGAAGGCGCTGCCCTTTCGTGCCGAGCTCGATGAATATTTGAGCAGCCACGAAGACGACGCCTAGATTATTGGACCGTTTTTGGTCTTTCCTTAGAGGGCTAATTTTGCTAAGGATTTCACAACTGGTTTGAGGGAGGCGTATCCATGGCTGTGGAGAGAACCCACGCCGCAAGCCTTCGGCCCGATGACGCCGCCGCCCCCGCCGTGGATGCGGTCGCTCAGCATTACAAACTGACCACTGCCGAGCGACGCGTGCTCTCGGCCGTTGTCGAAACCGGCGGGGTACGCAGCGTCGCCGTCGCGCTTGGCATTTTGCAGGCAACCGTCAAAACGCATTTGCAGAATATTTTCGGCAAGACCGGCGCGCGCCGGCAAATCGATCTTGTGCGGCTCGTGATTGCAGGCACCATGGCTGACCAGGGTGGCGGGCCAGCGCAAGACCAATGGTTTGCGCGCACCAATTAGAGCCGCTCCAGCGTTTGCGCGAGACCGTCGCTGGCAGTGCGGTCCGCTTGCCATGAATTGAGCCGGTAACAAAGCATTGAAAGCCCGAGGGCAGCGTGCAAGGCGAGGCGAGTTTTTCGACCAATTCATTGCGGGACGAGCGCGGCGATCCCTCGGTTGAATCCGACATCTGGCGCGTGCTGGTCCAGAGCGAACGTCTGTCGGATTTCGCCCGTGCATGGATCACCCTGCTATGCCAGTCGGCGTCAGGTGTTCGCAGTGGCGCGCTGCTCCTGGGGCCACCCGATCGCGGTCCTTACGATCTCTTTGCTCGCTTTCCCGCACCGCCGGCTGGAATCGATGACACCTTTGCTGCCGATTGCGCGAACGTACTCCGCGTTGCGATCGAGAAGCGGCGCCCGGCGATCGAGGGCGGCGACGAGGCCACCCGGATAGGCTATCCGCTAGTGTTCGCCAATCTGCTGCACGGCGCGGTTCTGGTGGAGATCACGGAGCGTGGTGCCGCCGCGGCACGTCGCACCGTGCGCCATCTGCAATGGAGCGCGGCGGGAGTCGAGGCATTCCTTGGCCGCGATGCCTATCGCCAGAACCTGACCGCGGTCGACAAGGCACAGTTCCTGATCGGCAGCATCGATGCGCTTGCGGCCGAGGAGCATGGTCTCGATGCAGCGCGGGTGCTCGCCAATTGTGCGGCGCGGCGCCTTGGCTGTGACGGCGTCGCCATTGGCCAGTGCCGGCGGAGGAAGTCGCACCTCGTTGCGGTGTCGCAAAACGCGACCGTCGACCCGCGCAGCGCGCTCGCGCGGGACATCGAGGCCGCGCAGGACGAGGCCATCGACCAGGAATCGGCGCTGATATCGCCGCGCGCCGGCGCGTCGTCGCTGGTCGCGGCGAGTGCGCATGACAGGCTCGCGCGTGCATTCGGCGGCGCGCGGCTCCTCACGGTGCCGCTCTTTGTCGGCGAGACGGTGATCGGAGCGATGACCTTGCGCCGCAACGGCGAGCCGTTCGCGCAGGCCGACATCGACCTCGCCGATGCGCTTGGTGCGGCCGCGGCGCCGCTGTTGATGGAAAAATGGCGGCAGGACCGCTCGCTGCCCGTGCTCGCCTACGAGCGCGCCCTCGGCGTGGTCAAGAAATTTGTCGGGCCCCGGCATTTCACCCTGAAGGCGGTCTCGATCGCGCTCGTCGCCGGCACGGCCTACCTGGCGCTCGCAACCGACATCTACCGCGCCCGCGCCCGCGCCCAGATCCAGGGCGAAACGCGGCGGCTGGTGTCCGCGCCCTTCGACGGCTTTGTCCGCGCGCAATTCGCCCGCGCCGGCGACGTCGTCAAATCCGACACCCTGCTGGCGGAGCTGCAATACAACGATCTCGAGCTGGAACGCCTGCGCCAGATCGCGCGCAAACGGCAGTATCAGACCGAACTTGCGAAAGCGCTGGCCAAGCCGGATCTGGCGGCTGTGAATATCGCCCGCGCGCAGATCGAGCAGACCGACGCGGAAATCGAGCTTTCCGAACAGATGATCGCACGTGCCAAGCTGCGCGCGCCGTTCGATGCGGTGGTCGTCAGCGGCGATCTCAGCCAGTCGGTCGGCAAGCCGGTGTCGCGCGGCGATACGCTGTTCGAGCTTGCGCCGCTGGACCGATACCGCATGACCGCTATCGTGCCGGAGGCGGATATCGGGCTCGTGAAGGTCGGACAGCGCGGCGAGCTGCTGTTGTCGGCGCTACCCGACCGCACCTACGAGGTGGAGATATCTTCGATCACGACAGTTGCGCAATCCGAGGCCGGTGTGAACGGCTTCGAGGTGATCGGGACGATCGAGGCGAGGGACCAGACCATGCGCCCCGGAATGGAAGGTATCGTCAAGATCGATGTCGGCCGCCGATATCTGGCGTGGATCTGGATCCATCCGATCATCGACTGGATGCGCATCAAGATCTGGGCTCTCGTGCCGTGACAAGGTTGGGCGGGCTATGAGCGGCGGATCGATCCATTCCTCGTTGTGGCACCGCGTCGAGAAGCTGAAACCGCGCCTGCGCGAGGATGTGGCGATCGAGCGCCAGGTCGTCCGGGACGAGGTCTGGTACGTGGTCCGCGACCATTTCTCGACCCGCGTTCATCGCTTCTCGCCGGCGGTGTATTTCGTCCTGGTCCGGATGGATGGCACGCACACCTTTGACATGATCTGGCGCGAGGCCGTCGAACAATTCGGCGAGGAGGCGCCCTCGCAGGACCAGATCCTGCAGACCGCCTCGCAGCTTTACCTGGCGAATATCCTGCAATCCGATGCGCCCGTCGACGAGTACGACCTGAGCGAGCGCGCCATTGCCGAGCGCAACAGGCTGTTTGCATTCAATCTCAAGAATCCGATGTTTGTCCGGGTTCCGCTGTTCGATCCCGATCGCTTCCTCAATGCCACGCTGCATCTGGTTCGGCCGTTCTGCAGTTGGCTCGGCGCCCTGGCCTGGACCTTCGTGGTCGGCTGGCTGGCGCTGCAGATCGCCGTGCACTGGGAGGAACTGACCAGCGATCTCGTCGACAAGGTGCTCGCGGCCCAGAGCCTCGTCGCCATCATCCTGATCTATCCGGTTCTGAAGATCCTGCACGAATTCGGCCATGCCTACGCAACCAAGCTGGCGGGGCAGGAAGTGCATGAGATGGGCGTCATGCTGCTCACGCTCTTGCCCGCCCCCTATGTGGACGCCTCTGCCTCCGCCATGGTGGCGAGCAAATGGCAGCGGGCGCTGATCGCTGCAGCCGGCATGATGGTGGAGCTGGTTGTCGCAGCCGGCGCCATGCTGGTCTGGCAGGAGGCGGAGCCGGGCCCGGCGCGCTCGCTCGCCTACGACGCCATGCTGATTGCGAGCGTATCGACGGTGATCTTCAACGGCAATCCGCTTCTGCGCTTCGACGCGTATTACATGCTCTGCGACGTCTTGGAGCTGCCCAATCTTGGCTCGCGCGCGCAGCGCTACTATCTCTATCTGGTGCAGCGCTATCTGTTCGGCGCATCCGATGCACGCGACCCCGCCATGGCCCGAGGCGAGCGGTTCTGGTTCGCGATCTATGCGCCGGCATCTCTCGTCTATCGCTTGTTCACGCTGTTCAGCATCGCGCTGTTCGTCTCCTCGAAATATTTCGTGGTCGGGATTGTGCTGGCGATCTGGGTCGTGGCTGCATCGATCCTCTGGCCGGTTCTCAAGGCGCTCAAATTCGTGGTGCTGTCGCCGACGCTCGTGCGGACCCGCTGGCGCGCGGTGAGTGTCACCCTGCTGGGCTTGGCAGCACTGGCGGCGCTGTTTGGGGCCGTGCCAATTCCAAATGGGACCGTCGCGCGTGGGGTAGTCTGGATCCCGGAGGAGGCGCGCGTGGTCGCCTTCACGTCCGGCAGCTTCGACAAGTTCCTGGTCGCGCCCGGAAACGCCGTGGCAAAGGGTGAAGACCTGGTACAGATGGAGGACCCATTCAAGCAGGCAAAGCTCAGGGACTCCGAGGCCAAGGTCAGCGAAATCGAGGCCCGCTTGCGCGCGGCGGAAGCGCGCTCGCCATTTGATACCGTCGGGCTGACGCATCAACGCGAACTCGTGGTGAAGGAACTCGAGGACATCCAGCGGCGCGACCACGACCTTGTGATGCGCAGTCCCGCCGCCGGGACTTTTGTCGTGCCGCATGCGCTGGACCTTGCGGACAATTTCATCAAGCAGGGGCAAAGCATCGGCTATGTCATGGCCGACGGGGCGGTCAGCATTCGTGTCTCGGTGCCGGAAAGCCAGATCGAGTATGTGCGTGACCAGACCAAGTCGGTGGCGATCCGTTTTGACGATTCGCCGTGGAGCCAGATCGACGACGTAAGAATCACCCGCCAGGTGCCAGAATCGAGCCACAAGCTGCCCTCGCCGGCGCTCGCCACGGCAAATGGTGGCCCGCTGGATCTCGATCCGAATGCGAAGGACAGGGACAAGTTGATCGAGCCGATTTTCGAGATCGACCTGAGCCTGCCCCGGGAATACGCCGTCGGACGCTGGGGGCAGCGCGTCTGGGTTCGCTTCGATCATGGCGCAAGTCCGGTGATCGGCCGCCTCTATCGCGCCGCACGCCAGCTGTTTCTCGGACGCTTCCATGTCTGAGGTGACCTTCGAGCTCTCGCAGGCGCCAAGCGCGGAGCTCGTGCTGCCGCGGGCCGCGCCACGGCGCCGCCGCCGCGCGCATCCCGATATCGACTCGCCGGTCAGCTGGATCGCCTCGCGACTGTCCGTCGCCGCCTCGCCCTGGCGCTCGCGACGGGCGATGCAGCAAGGCCGGCTCGCGCTCGCGCGCAGCAAGGCGCTGGCGTCGCTCTCCGAACCGGAGCTGGTTCAACGCCGCACGGACGTGCGGCTGGCGCTCCGGGCCGGGGGCTTGACCCGCACGGCAGCCGTCGAGGCGCTGGCGGTCGCCTCGGAATATGCGCGCCGGACGCTCGGCATGAGCCCCTACACCGAGCAGCTGGCCTGCGCCAGCGCGCTGATCGCGGGCGCGGTTGCGGAAATGGAGACCGGCGAGGGCAAGACACTCGCCGCCTTTCTGGCAGCGAGCGCATTCGCACTCGCCGGGCGCATGGTCCATGTGATCGCGCCCAACGATTATCTCGCTGCGCGCGACGAGCAGGATCTGCGGCCGGCCTATGCGGCGCTGGGTCTGAGCAGCGGGCTCGTGATCGGCGGTGATGCCGTGCCGTCGCGACGCAAGGCGTACGGCGCCGATATCGTCTATGTCTCGAGCAAAGAGGTCGTGTTCGACTATCTGCGCGACGGACTCGCGCGCACTGCCAACAGCCACAACTCCGCGCTGATGGCCAAGCTTGGCCGCGCGCTCGGGCGACCGGATGGAGGCGAGGCTGAACCGCTGCAGCGGGCGCTTGACGTTGCGATTATCGACGAGATCGACAGCGTCCTCGTCGACGAGGCGGGAACGCCGCTTCTCATCTCGACCAACCGCACGGGCGACATCAGCGAGGCGGTGGCACGACAAGCGCTGGGCATCGCCGCCCGTTTCGCGCCGGGCGTGGACTTCACGGTGGACCCGATGGATGCGATGCCCGCCTTGACCTTCCGCGGCCTGCAGCGCATGGAGAGCGAGACCGAAGGATTGGGCGGCCCGTGGCGCGTGCGGCTGATCCGCGAGGAGCTGATCCGCGCAGCGATCGCCAGCCAGCACATCCTAAAGCGCGATCACCATTATCTGGTGCGCGACGGCAAGATCGTGCTGATCGACCAGCAGAGCGGCCGCGTGACACCGGACCGGCATTGGAGCCACGGTCTCAGCCTCATGGTCGAGGTCAGAGAGGGGTGTCTGTCGACCGGCGAGAAGAAGTCGCTCGCCAGCATCAGCTTCCAGCGCTTCTTTCGCGGCTATTCCCGTATTTGCGGCATGAGCGGCACGGTCCGCGAGGTGGCGAGCGAATTGCATGCGGTGTACGGGCTCAAAGCCGCGTCGGTGAAGCGGCGGCTGCGGCTCCGGCGCAGGCACAAGCCGCGAAGGATCTTCACGGATCGCGATCGACTGTGGGAGGCGGCGGCGCAGGCTGCGCTTGGTCTTCACCAGCAGGGCCTGCCGGCCCTGGTGGCGGTTCGCAGCGTGGGCGAGGCGGATCGGGCGAGCGCCGCGCTCACCGCACTTGGGGTTCCGCACAGTGTGCTGAGCGCGGCGCAGGACAAGGCCGAGGCCGAGATCGTGGCCCGCGCCGGCCAGCGCGGCGTCATTACGGTTGTCACCAACATGGCCGGCCGCGGCACCGACATTCGCCTGGGCGAAGGCGTCGCCGAGCTCGGCGGGCTGGTTGTGATGCTCTGCGAGCGCCACGATTCACGCCGTGTCGACCGCCAGCTGATCGGCCGCTGCGCGCGCCAGGGCGATCCCGGCGTGGTCATGGAGTTTGTCTCGCGCGAGGACGGCGTGTTGCGCTTCCTCGCTGGTAGCTGGCGCGGCGTGCTGGCGCGCTGGCCAGGTTTGACGCCGCGGGCGATCGCGTGGGCGCAACGCATCTCCGAAAGGCGCAACAAGGGCGGCCGCCTGCAGCTCTTGCGCCGGGACGAGCAGTTGGCCAAGCTGATGGCGTTTGCGGGAGGGCTGGATTGACATTGAGAGCGCAAGGCCGGGCAGCGATTGCCGCTTTCGTGCTGCTGGCCGCTGCTGCCGCGCGGGGCGAGACGCTGGCGGACTATGCGCGTCATGCCTCCTGCCTGATCGGCCCGAACAACGTCTTCAAGTTGTCGATGGCGGTGCAGGGAACGCTTGCAAGCGTACTGGTCGAGCGCTCGGACAGGGTCCAGAAGGATCAAGTCATTGCGCAGCTGGAATCGGGCGTGGAGCAGGCCCAGCTCGACGCTGCCAAGGTGCGCGCCGAGACCGACGTCATCATAAGGCTCAAGCAGGCCGTGCATGAGACTGCAGCGGCCAAGCTCGAGCGAATGAAGACGCTGCGCGCGGAGACCGCAGCCACGCAGCAGTCCGTCGACGACGCCTCGTCGGCGGCTGCGATTGCATTGTCCGAGCTCGAGCAGGCCAGGCTCGACAAGAAGCTCGCAGCGCTCGAGGTCGAACGGCTCGAGGCCAATCTGCGGCGCCGAATCCTGCGCGCACCGGCCAATGGTGTGATCACCGCCGTCGATCTGCATCCCGGTGAATACGCCGACCCTGCCAACTCGGTGGCCACCCTCACCGAGATCGATCCGCTGAAGATTGCGGTCTACCTCCCTGCGAATGCCTATCCCCTGGTGTCCGTCGGAATGCATGCGCTGATCACGCCGCAGGAGACGTCGAGCAAGGTGCGCGAGGCGGTCGTACGGGTCAAGGACCCCCAGATCGACGCATCGAGCGGACTGTTTCTCGTGCAGTTGAAGATGGGCAATCCCGGCGGCGACATTCCCGCCGGTATCAGTTGCCGCGTGGAGTTTCTCGGCGAGAAGTAGCGCGTTACCGGGCTTCGTGAGGTGCGCAACTGGCTGGATATGCTGCGCATTCCAGCGTCAATCCGCGTGAAAACAGCAAGCTCGGCAATCAGTTGCGGCAAGGGCAACAGGGCGCGCCCCGGCCAAAAAAGAGCCGCGTTGCTCGTGCGTATCGACCGTTCGGATGATGCCGGCCCGCAAATCCAGGCGTAGGGTCATGGTTGATTTTTTATGAATTTCGGTCGCGGCAGCCACACCGCTAAAACAAGGGCCTTTGTTTATGCGCAAGGCGTTCGGATCGGGTCCCTTGTCAGGGCTAGTCGCTCAGCCAAAACAACGCGCAAGGCAAGGGGCCGTCGAGCCGCCTCAACGCAACCGTGCCAACCTGTTCGCCTTTGAGCAACTGGAGCCGCGGCTCTTGCTCTCGGGCGAGCTCAATCCGGCGGCGGGACTTGCCATCATCAACGGTTTGCAGGCGCTCGACACGGCGACCACCAATCTGTCGTCGACGACGGCGCTGTCGTCGAGCACCCCGTTCATCAATCGCACATTGGGCGACCTTGCAGCACTCGGCGATCCCGTAGCCGCAGTGCAGAGCGCGGCTTCGACCTACCTCAACAACAATTCCGCGACGGCCACCATTCAGGGTCTGGCCACCGCACTCCAGCATCTCACCGCTGGCACGACGACCGTGGCGGCGACGCCGACAGTCAATGGCAATGTCGATAAGATCTCCTTGACGTTCAGTTCGACGAGCGGCGCGCCTGGCACAAACACCGCCCTTGGCGCCACCGCAACCGGCAACTCCTTCTCCACGACACAGAGCCTGACGCAGGCAACCGGCCAGAGCCTGAACCTGACATTCGACGTGGACACGACGAACGCGTCGACGCCCGTCTTCCACGTCGATAGCGCGACGGTTTCGTCGAACAACGAGCTGAAGAACGCAAACCTGACCGGCGCGGCAACGGTCAATGGCACGCCGGAGACCGTGGCCGGCGGTTCGGCGGATATCGTCGCCGACGTGTCTGCCCAATTCAACACCAGTGGCGGCGCGTTGACGACCGCCCAGCTGCAGTCGACGCCAGCCGCACAGATTGCGCAGATAACGACCAGCGGCAATTCGACCATCAACGCCACGACGGTCACTTCGGGCGGCACCGATGCCGCGTCCCAGCTGAAGGCCACCGACGATCTCGCAACCGCCAACTCGCTGGCGGTTTCGGTCACGGCGATCCCGCCTTCGGCGCTGGAGGGGCAGGTTCTTTCCGTATTCAACGAGCTCAGCAGCGATATCAGCCGGGTCGGGGGGCAGATCGACAGCGCGACGTCTTTCGCGTTCAACTTGCCGTTCATCGGCAACCAGCTCGCAAATGATCTAAATCCCAGCAAGCTGTTCCAGCCGATCCTCAACGAGATTTCGGCGCTGGAGACCCAGGTCAAGATCGATTTCGCCAACAGCGGCACGCTCCTGACGCAAGTGCAGTCAGATATCGTCTCGGCACTGTCGTCGGTCAACCTGCTGCCCGACGCCAATCCGACGGCCGATGTCGTGATCAACTATCTGGACACGGACACGTCAGGCACGCAGACGCTGGCTGCCGGCTCAACCGTCGATCTGAGCCATGTCACGCAGATCGAACTCGATCTCATCCTGGGACAGTCCGTCAAGAATATGGTTCCGGTCGGCACCAATATCGGCCTGCCGGGCCTGGGGCTGTCACTGGCACCAGGCTCGCAGGTCACCGCATCGGTCGGATGGACGTTCGATGTCGGGCTGGGAATGACGACGAGCAATGCCTACCTGGTGTCCGGCAACGCCCAGAACAACGGCTCGCCAATCAATTTCAACGTCCAGTTCTATCTCGACAACGGCTTCCAGGCTGTCGGCATCATTGGTTTTCTGCAGGCTCTCCTGACCGAGCCCAACGAGAGCTCGCCCTCCGCGCATACGGGCCTGTTCGGGTCGATCGGCGTCGCCATCGGCGGGGCCACCGGTGGAACGGCGCTGAACGGTGGCACGCAAATTCAGCCGTCTGATATTTCCAACCTGACTGCCACGCCGAGTTTCAGCCTCAACGCGCAATCGAGCCTGAATCTCGCCTTCGGTGTCAATTTCCAGAAAGATTCGAGCACCGGAATCTATTCGGACATCAGCAAGTTTCCAAGCCTCACCGCGCAGCTGCAATTTACCTGGGCGATCAGCGGCACGTCGTTATCGACGGGTTCCCTGCCTTCGCCCGCCGTCGGGCTGGAGAACATCCAGCTCGATATGGGCACCGCGATCACGGATTTCCTGAGCCCGATTCTCAAGCCGTTCTACGATGCGACACATCCGCTCGTACCCTTGTTCCAGTTTCTCACCAGCGAGATGCCGGTAGTCGGCCAGATCCTGAGCTTCGCGGGCAGCGCGGTGCCGGCGTCGGTGATCGAGGGCGTGTTGCCGAGCTATCAACCCGGGCAGACCTATGACTGGCTCGATTTCGCCATCGACATGGCGGCCGATGACGGCGACATTTCGCCAACCGAGGCCAGGATCATTTCCACCGTAGGCAACTCGGCGATGTCCATCATCATCGAGATGGACCAAACCTATTCCGACATCGGTGCATCGCCGACTTCGCTCAACATTCCTTTGGGGAACTTCAATTTCACCGGCAAGAACCTGGCGTTGCCGCAGATTGACGTCACCAGCGACAGCCAGCTGGCGAGCCTTGGCGATCAAGTTGGAAACTTCGCCAATTTCGCGACGGCGGAGGGCGACAGCTCCGTCACTGACGCGATCATGGGGCTCGGCTCGAACCTCGCCGGTGACGCGCTCTCCACGCTGCAAAATGCTGCCGGCGCGATCGCCCAGGTCGGCAACGATATCTCGACGGTGGTTACCGACGTTTCCGATGCCACAGGCCAGGCAGGCGGATCCACGACGACGACAAATTCGGTCGAAAACGTCACTTTCCCGTTCTTCCAGAATCCGGAAAGCATTATCGGCCTGCTGTTTGGCCAGCAGGTCCAGTTCTTCAACCTCGATCTCGGCTATTCCGCGCAAGTCGCCGACAAGATACCGCTGTTCGCGGTCAGCTTCTTCGGCATCCTGACGGCGTCGCTCGATCTCGATTTCAAGTTGACCTTCGACGTCGGCGTTCAGTTCGGCTACGACTCCACCGGCATTCTCGACATGCTGAAAGGGTCGACCGCGAGCGGTGGCACGCCGAGCCTGCTCGATGGTATTTATCTCGGTGGCGATCCGCTGCTGGCCAATACGCCCAATCAGGGGGACGTGCTCAAGCTCGATGCCTCCATCGGTGCTGCCCTGGAGGCAAGCCTGCTGCTTGGTCTCGCCGATGCCGGAATCGAAGGTGGCATTGATCTCCAGGCGCAGGTCAAATTGACCGACGCGACGGCGGCTCACCCACTCGTTCACTACGACGTGTTCTCGCAGGAGACCACCTTCAACCTGGACCAGGGCATGCTGGGTCCGTTCTCCGTCTCTGCGTCCGGCTCGGTCTATGTCTCGCTGTTCTATGACACTTTCTGGGGTCTCGGCCCCAGCGGATCGACAGTGATCGCGAGCGCCACGTTCTTCCAATGGCCGAGCCCTGTACCGCAGCCGCAGGATCTGGAGCCGCTCGGCTTCTACGACCCGTCGACCGGCGTGTTCGATCTCTATGTCGGTTCGACCGCCAACAAACGCGACAACGGCAACGATACGCCGCTGTTCGCCAATCCTGACACGCCGCAACAGGTGCTGGAGAACGACAGTTCGACCTACGTCGTCGACATCGGCGCCAACAACACGGCGACCGTCCATTGGTACAATCCGGTCACCAAGGTCTGGGAGAGCCAGACACCCAGCGGGCCGGTTTCCGAAATCATTGCGCGAACCGGCGACGGCAACAACACGATCCTGGTCAACAACGACGCGCCGAACACCGTCGAGACCTATTTCACGGGGACGGGCGGCATTCAGTACAATGCCGACCCGAATTCCGTGACCGGGGGGACCGATCCTCAGACCGGCGTTCCCCTGACCACCCCGCAAACCGGCAGCCTGATCGGCGGCAACGATGTTTTCGAATCCGGCGGCGGCTCGTCGACCCTGCAAGGGGCGAATGGCAACGACGTTCTGGTCGGCAGCGCCAATCCGACCCAGGGCACCACGCCTGCAGATGCGATCGACGGCGGCAACGGCAACGACACCATCGTCGCCGATACGGGCAACAGCACGATCCAGGCGGGCTCCGGCAATACAATTGTTTATGCCGGCCAGGGCAATCAGGTCATCGAGAACCAGAAGCCGCCGAAAGGCCTGAGCGGGCCGTTGCAGGTGGGCCAGGTGCCGCCGGTCGGCAGCGGCGGCGGCGCCGACACGATGGCGCCCGGCAACGATACGATCGTTGCTGGCGCGCCAAGCTCCTTCATCGTGCCGTTCGGACCGGGCGGCGACGAAAACATCAGCAGCGGCGTTGGTACCGACGGCAACCTCGTCATTATTCCTGGCGGCCAGACCAACGCCGTTCTGATCAGCAATGAAGGCGTCGGTCCGGGAACCTCGTCCTGGTCGATGGTCGACGGGACCGACGTGCTCGATTTCACCACGTTGCAAAGCGCGGTCAATGTCAACCTTGCAAACAGCGTTGCGACCGGCGCTGACATCGGCACCGTCTCGCTCACCGGCTTCAACGTCATCGAGGGCGGCCCGGTCGCATCGACCTTGATCGGCGGAACGGCGGCTCAGGGCTCGGACAGTATCTACGGCGGCTCGGGCGGCGACTCCATCGTCGGCGGCGGTGGCGACGATCTCATTGTCGGCGCAACGCCGGTCAACCCGGCCTACACCGGCAACAACATCACCGGCGGTACCGGCAAGGATACGATCTATGGCGGCAACGGCCATGACAGTATCTATGGCGGTACCAACAACGATTCCATCATAGGCGGCTCCGGCGGCTCGTCGATCAATGGCGGCACCGGCAACAGCACCATCTATGGCGGCGCGGGCGACGACACGATCTCTGCGGCCGACGGCAACAACATCATCTATACGGGCGGCGGCAACGATTCCGTCAAGGTCGGCAATGGCCAGAACAGCATCACGGGCGGCGTCGGCAATGACAGCATCACCGCGGGCAACGGCAATAACACCGTCAATGGCGGCACCGGTGAGGACATCATTGTCGTCGGCTTCGGCAACAACATCGTCAATGCCGGGATCGGCAATGAGTCGATCACCGCCGGAAATGGCGAAAACCTGATCACCGGCAATCAGGGCGATGATGTCATCATCGTCGGCGACGGCCAGAACACCATCTACGGCGGTATCGGCAACGACCTGATCGAAGCCGGCGTCGGTTCGAACTCGATTTACGGCGGCCAGGGCGACGACACGATCATCGCGGGCGTCATCGGCACCGGCCAGAGCAGCACGGTCGGCGGCCAGGGTGCCAATTCCATCATCGGCGGCACCGGCAACATGTCGATCACCGCCGGTGACGGCAACAACACGATTTACGGCGGCCAGGGAAAGGACACCATCACCGCCGGCAACGGCCAGAACTCGATCACCGGCGGCCACGGCGACGACGTGATCAAGGCCGGCAACGGCGACAACACCATCTATGGCGGGACCGGCAACATGTCGATCACCGTCGGCGACGGCGACAACATCATCGATGGCGGCATCGGCGATGACATCATCGTCACCGGCTTCGGCGACGACACCATTCTCGGCGGCACCGGCAACGACCAGATCACCGTTCACGGCGGCAATAACGTCATCAATGCCGGCACCGGCAACAGCACGGTCGTCGGCGGTACCGGATCGGACGTCATCACCGCGGCCGACGGCAACAACTCGATCGTCGGCGGCGCGGGGCTCGACCAGATCTCGCTCGGCGACGGCAACAACACCGTGCAGGGCGGCACAGGGCCGGACAACATCGCCGTCGGCAATGGCAACAATTTCGTCTATGGCGGCACCGGCGACGACAAGATCTCCGCGGGCTCCGGCAACAACGTCATCTTCGGCGGCAAGGGTAACAACTACATCGCGGATGGCGCGGGTCATGCCACCATCGTCGGCGGCGGCGGCAATAATACGATCTATGGCGGCGCGCTCTACAGCGTGATCATGGGCGGCGGCGGCAATGATCTGATCGTCGCGGGTGCCGGCGGCAACATGATCATCGGCGGCAAGGGCAACGACACCATCGAGGGTGGCACCGGTAACGATGTCATCTATGGCGGCCTCGGCGACAACGTCATCCATGCCAATGGCGGCGCCGACCAGATCCACGGCGACTATGCCGGCCTTGCCTTCATGATCTCCGCGGTCGGCGTGCTGACCACGTCACAAGCGTCGCTTGCCACGAGCGTGTCCAATCAGCGCAACGTGATCTATGGCGGGAGCGGGGCCGACAGCCTCTATGCCGGTGCGGGCGGCGATACCGTCTATGGCGGTCCGGGCACAAGGCTGATCGTCGGCGGGGGCATGCCGACGCTGATCTATGGCGGTCCGGGACAGGGCGTCACGATCAATGGTGGCAATGCCGGCGATGTCATCATCGGCTCGGACGGCGGCGGTGACAGCATCACCGGCGGGGCGGGCAACGACCGCATCGAGCTGCGCGGCGGCAACAACCATGCTGATGGCGGCGGCGGCGCCAATGTCATCATCGGCAGCAGCGTCGGCAATGACGTGCTGGTGGGTTCGTCGGGCAAGGATTCGCTTGTCGGCGGTGCAGCCTCGGACGTGTTGCAGGGTCCCGCGACCGACAGCCTGTTTCCGAACTCCGGCACCAGCGGCGATGCGTTGTCGGCGAACAGCATCGTGGCGGCGCCGACCACGCTGTCGCTGCCGAGCGACAATGTCGCGCAGGGTTGGTGGAGTCCCGTCGCAGGCCCGGCCGGCATCGCGCTTGGCGGTCCGAGCGGCAATGCGTCCTCCCCGGCGATTGCAGCCGATGCGGCCGGTCCGTGGGTGGCATGGACGCAGACCAATGACGGCATCCAGGGCCTTTACGTCGCCCACGAGGTCAACGGCACCTGGGTCGGCGTCGGCGGCAGTGTGACCGGCGGCGGCTTGACGCTATCCGGCGCCAGCGCGTCCAACCCGTCGATCGCGATGGTCGGCGGCGCGCCGATGGTGACATGGACGTCGACCACGGCCGCAGGCAACACCATCCAGGCCGCGATCTACAGCGCCAGCGCCAACAATGGGGCAGGCGGCTGGATCGGGCTCGGCAACTCCGATGCGGCAGGCGGCATCAGCGGTGTCGGCGCCTTCGATAACGCGCAGATCGTCGCGACCAGTTCCGGACCGGTCATCACCTGGCGCAGCCTTGGCGGCACCACGCCCGATCTCTATGCCATGCAGTTCAACGGCACGAGCTGGGTCGCGTTGGGAACGGGCGCCGCGTCCGGCTCCGGTATCGCCGGTTCGGCCGGCATCGGCAGCAAATACGCGCTGGCGAGCGATGGCACGCAGGTCGCCGTTGCCTTTAGCGCCAAGGCGGCGAACGGCGAGGCGCTCCACGTCCTGCAATTTTCCGGCGGCGCTTGGGCGGCGCTCGCCTCGCCCAATCCGACCTCCGCTGCTTCCTCCGATAACGCCTTCAGCACGGCGCCGACGCTGGCCTATTCCGGCGGCAAGCTGTTCATTGCCTGGGTGCAGCAGGATCATGACACGACCTATCTGCCGCGCATCTATGCCGAGACAGAGAGCGGCGGCAGCTGGTCGCCGGCCGGCGCGGGGGCAGCCAGTGGCGGTGGACTGACCGGAGCGATCAACGTGTCGGGCAATCCCGTGCTCGCCGCATCGGGCGCGACCCTCACACTGGTCTGGGTGGCGACGGTCGACACGGCGGCCGGACAGACCCAGAACTACTACAGCATGAGCTGGAACGGCACGAGCTTCGTGCCCGTGCAGCCGACCGATGTCACGGGCACGGGCATCGGCCGCATCGCTGGCATTCCGAATACGGTTGCACTTGCGATCGATCCAAGCGGCCGCGCCTGGCTTGCGACCGAAACGGTCGGCGGCAACGCAGCTCTCGAAGTCCTCGCCGGCCAAACCAGCGCCGCGCATATGTTCATTGCCGACGCGACCACGAGCATCGCTTCGCTGCTTGCGGGCGGACAGCTCGCCGCGGGCGATCTCATCCTGGTCACAGCGACCACGGCCGACACGACGCTGACGCTTGACGCCTCGGCCGCCGGCATCACCATCGCCGGCCTCGACGGCGTCAGCGTGACGGGCGGATTGACGATCAGTGGCGCGAACGGATTGACCGTTCGCAACTTGATCATCAATGGTGCGGTCTCCGTCACCAACACGGCCAATGTCATCTTCGCCGAGAACGTCTTCAACGCGCCGGTCACGCTGGACGGCGCCACCGGGCTTTTGATGCGCGATAACCGCCTTGGCGCGCTGACCATCTCTGCTGCGTCGCAGGGCGAGATTTATCAAAACCAGTTTGCCGGCGCGCCGACCGCGCTGGCCGTCAACGCCGTCTTCAGCGGGCAGATTTTCGATAACGACATCTCCGCGATGAATACTGCGGTTGTGTATGCTGCCGCTGCGGCACTCTCCAACAACCGCATTCATGGCGCCGCGATCGGCGTATCGACCAATATCTCGGACCCCGCCACCCTGTTCGGCGCGGTCGCAGGTTCGACACCAAACATCATCACCGGCAATGGCGTCGGCGTCTCGCTGGCAAATGCGCAAGTGATCGACCAGGACATCGCCGGTAATACGGTTGGCCTGTCCGGGTCCGGTATCATCGGCGGTGTGGCACCTGCCGATCTCAACCTGATCACCTATAACCAGACCGGCATTTCCGGCTTCACCGGCCTGGTCGAATACAATCGCATCGAGGACAACTCGGTCGGCATCAATGCGACGAACGGGCTGAACATTTTCAGCAACCAGCTGCTCGCGAATGCCGCCGATGGCATTCTTCTCTCGGGCGTCGGCAATGTGGAGATCGCCGGAAATACCATCCATTCCTATCTCGGCGATGCCATCCACCTGACTGCGAAGGCCTCCAACGTCGAGATCGTCTCGAACATCGTCTGGGCGGACACCGGATACGACCTCTACGTCGACAACAACAGCGAGAACGGGTTCTGGAGCGACTACAACACGCTCTACACCACCAATGCAGGCAGGATCGGTTTCTGGACCCAGGACTTCAAGGATATCCTGGACTGGCAGGATGACGTTGCCGCCTTCGACCTGCATTCGGTCGGCACCACGGTCGTGAACCCGAACTGGGCCGAGCCGCATTTTGCGGTCGATTCCCATGACTTCGAGATCACGCGGCCGCTGGTGGCGAGCCAGCGCCCGACTGATCCGACCATCGATGGCGGCGACCCCGCCGGCTCCTTCGTCGGCTTCAACGGCATCGCCAACCTGGTCGCCAACGCCAATTTCGAGAACGGCCTGACGGGCTGGACAGTCACCCAGGGGGGAACGACCTCGACCTCCCTGCTGACGCCCTGGCAGAGCACGGCCGAGTTCTATTCCGGCACCGCGGTCAATGCGGTGGCGCAGCAGACCATCAGCCTGCTGCAGCAGGGCGTCACGGCGGCCGAGATCGATCAAGGGGCGGTCAAGGTGGCGTTCGGCGGGCAGGTCGCGCTCCTGTCGCAGGCCGTCACGACCGCGCAGATCTCGATCCAGTTCCTGGATGCCGGCAACAACGCCATCGGCAATGCGATCGTGGTGCCCGCCGGCACCAGCCTGAACACGTGGATGCGGGTGTTCGATACCGTCGTTGCCCCTGTTGGTGCGCGCTCGGTCGAATACCTTTTCGGTGTTGCCAAGTCTGACGGGTCGAGTCCCGGCGCGCTGCTCGACGGCGCCTTCCTCGGCGTCGCCCCGCAGGGCGTCGGCACCGACCAGGGTGTGCGCACGTCGGCCGACGTCATTCCCGGCAATTCGATGCTCGGACGGATCGCGCTGCGCTCGCCTGATCTGTATGTCAATTGGGACGTCGATACGCCCAAGTTCATCAGCTGGGACAGCTATGGTGCGGCAGCGGGCCAGCCGGTGGCGATCCAGCTCTGGCAGGACAGCGGCAGCGGGCCACAATTCCTCGCGACCATCACCAGCTCGACGCCGGACACCGGCGAATATATCTGGACGCCGAGTCAGAGCGGCATTACGGCAGGCACCACGGGCCTGCGTATCCGCATCGCCAGCGTCGCCAATTCCTCCGTCTACGACATGTCGACGGAGACCTTCGCGGTTCCGCGCGCCGGCTCGACCTATTATGTCGCCACCAGCGGCTCGAACCGCAACGACGGTATGGATTCGGGCGCGCCACTGCCCAATCCTGATGTGGTCTTCCGCGACTATGCGATCGGCGCAGGCTCGGTCGTCAATATCGCAGCCGGCATCTATCCGCTGATCCAGCCGCTGCAGCTGAGCGGCACTACCGATTTCGGCTTCGGCCTCGACACCGGCTTCACGATCAACGGCGCAGTCGGCGGCGGCACCGTGTTCCTTGCGGCCAACCCGGACTTCATCCCGCAGGCGCTCGTTCAGATCACCGGCGCCTCGTTCGTGTCGCTCAATGATCTTACCCTGCAAGGCGCGGTCGACGCGCTGCTGGTGAACGGCGGCAGCAACAATTTCACCGCGTCCTATCTGACCTCGACCGGCGCGAGCGGCGCGGCGTTCAATATCACGACCAATTCCACCGGCGCTCTCGATCATCTGTCGGCAACTGGCGCTGCCGGTGCTGGCCTCCAGTTCAGCGGTACGATGGGGTCGATCACCTATTTCACGGCGATCGGCGACCACGACGGCATCATCGCCAACGGCTCGATCGGCCTGATCGCGCATTCGACCATATCGGGCAATGTCGATTACGGTCTCGATCTGACGCTGACTGGACCGTCGCTGATCGAGGGCAATACGATCACCGGCAATTATTACGGCGCCTGGCTCAACGGCTCGGGCATCGTGTTCGGCGATTCCAATCTCGCCGACGGCCTCGGCAATGTCGTGTCCGGCAGCAGCCAGGAGGCCGTCGTCGCCATTGGCGCCGCCGTCGTCGGCAATACCATCAGCAACAACACCGAACGCTTTGAGGCCGTTGACGTCTACAGTGGCGGCTCGTTCGTCGACAATCTCGTGTTCGGCAACGCCGAGGGCGCGGAGATCGACACCGCGACGACGGTGTCCGGCAACCGGATCTTCGAAAACGTCGGTGCGGGCCTGATTCTGAGTGCGACCGGCATTACCGTCACGCAGAATACGCTCTACTCCAACGGCTTTGGCATCCAAGCCTATTTCTCAGGTCACACGATCTCGAACAACCTGATCTACGCCGACACCTACGCGGGCATTTCCCTGGAGAACGCAGCCAACACGACGATCGTCAACAACACGATCTACGAGCCCACCGCGGGAACCGTGACGTACGCGCCGAATCCGAATTACAACGTCGGTGCGGTGGTGCTCGATGGCACGTCGAGCGGAGCGACGCTGTCGAACAACATCATTGTCGCCCTGTCCGGTATCGGCGTCGTCGTCTCCAACAACAGCCAGGCCGGCTTTGTTTCAGACTACAACCTTTTCCAGACCGGAGCCGGCGGACGGATCGGCAGCTGGCTCGGCGTGTCGCAGGCAACGCTCTCGCAGTGGCGCACGACGACCGGCCGCGACGCGCATTCGCAGTCGGGCAATCCGCAGTTCGTGTCGCCGACCGGTGCCGATGGCCAGCTCGGCTACTTCTCGCCGAGCATGAACGGCAACGACGACGACTTCCATGTGATGAGCCAGCAGGGCAGCGATCACGGTGGATCGCTGTCGGTCATCATCGGCGCCAATGGACTGCCGCAATTGACCGTAGGCGTCTACACAGCCGACACCTCGTCGTCTCCGGCAACCGACGGCGGCAACCCGGCTAGCTCGATCGGCGCACAACCGTCGCCAAACGGCGGCATCATTGAGATCGGCGCCTATGGCGGCACCAATGAAGCCTCGCTAAGCCCATCGGCCTTCTTAAACGTCACCTCGCCAAGCGCCGGCGCCACGGTCACCCAAGGCACGACGACCTCGATTACCTGGAACTCGTTCAATGTCTCCGGCACGGTCAACATCTCCGTGTCGGCCGACGGCGGCTCCACCTTCACCGCGCTCGCGAGCGGAGTTGCCAATACCGGCTCATATTCCTGGACGGTCGACCCCGCAACCTATGCGGCGGGCTCGACCTATGTGGTCGAGATCGCCTCAGTTGCGACGCCGACCATCTTCGGAGAGTCGAGCGCGTTTTCCGTCGCGCCGCCCGTGCATGTCTACTACGTCAACGGCTCCGCGAGCGGCGGCCAGTACACGACGGCCGCGGGCAATGATTCCAATGACGGCGAGTCCGTGGCCACGCCGATGGCGACGTTGGGCGCACTGCTCAGCAAATATACGCTCGGCCCCGGCGACATCGTCTATGTCGATGCCGGCACCTACAACCTGACCCAGAATATCGTTATTCCCACCGCCGATTCCGGAACCGGCAGCCTGTCGTCACAGACCGTGACGGTCCAGGGTCCAACACAGCCGGGTCTCGCGGCCGTGTTCAATCGCCAGTCAACGTCAAGCGGCTTCTACGCGTTCGAGTTCAAGGGCGCGCAGAACGTCACTCTGGCCAACCTGACCATCGAGGGAGGCGCGATCGGTGTTGCGATTGACGACAACACCAACAGCACCGGGATCACGATCGCCAATTCGACGATCCAGGGCAACAGCCAGAACATTTATGACGGCGTCGGCGACAATGGCTTTACGCTGACGGGCTCGACCGTCGGAGGTGCTATCGAAATCAATAGTGCTTCCAACGCGCTCATTGCCAACGACACGATTCAGATGGCGTCGAATGGCAGCTTCGCATACGGCCTCGAGCTGAATTCGACCGACAAGACGACGGTCAGCAACGACACCTTCGTCGGCGCGGGCTATGCTCCGACCTTGCTCTCGGTCAGTGGTTCGACGAACCTGCTCGTCAACAACGTCCAGATGAGCGGCTCGACCTATTTCAGCATCAGCGCCTCCAATACCACCGGCATCATCGAGAACAGCACGATCGATTCCAGCCACGGCACCACGGGCATCGGGATCACGGGCCCCTACGGCGGTGGGACCATCATCGCCGAAGGTAATACGGTGTTCGGTCAGATCGCCGGCAACGCCTATGGTTCGGCGATCTATCTCAACAATGCCAGCTCGGAAGCGCTGAACAATATCGTCTATGGCAGCGACATCGGCGTCACGGTGGCAGCCGGCTATGCCGAGGGCAACCAAGTCTACAACAACCGGATCGGCGTGCTGTTCTATTCGAGCGGGACGGTGCAATCCAACACCATCTACGACAACACGCTCGGCGTCGTCGACGACGGCTCGAACAATCTCATCGAGAACAACACACTCTACGGCAATGCTACCGGCATCCAGATCGGGCAGTATTCGATCTCGTCGAACCACTCCGTCCTCAACAACACCATCGTGCAGTCGTCGGGCGTGGCGCTTAATCTGCTCAACGGCAGTTCGAGCAACACGAATTTCCGCGACAATATCGTGTCGCTCAGCAATGCGACCGGCATCGTCGGACCTGCGGCAGCGCAGGTCGGCTTCAAGAGCGACTACAATCTGTGGGACCTCGAGGCGGGCGCGACGTTTGCGACCTGGAGCGGTCAAGCCATCTCGACCCTGGTTGGCTGGAAGACCGAGGTCGCACAGGACCTCAACAGCATCGGCGCGGCGCCCGGCTTCATCGATCCGGCCAACAACAATTTTGCGGTGACCGCGAGTTCGCCGGCCATCAATCGCGGCGACCCTGCGCTGCAGGCGATCTATGAGCCGGTCGGCAGCGGGACCGGCAATGGCGATCGCATCGATATCGGAGCGCAGGGCGGGACGGCACTTGCGAATTCCAGCCCGGCTCAGGTTGTACAGCTGCTGGGCGCCACGGGCGGCCAGCGCTATCAGGTCGGCCAGTCGACGACAATCTCCTATCGCTCCGCGGGCCTTGCCGCACTCGGTCCGGTGGTCTTCAGCAATGCCGGCGGCGGCGCCGCGCAGGGATCGGAAAGCTGGAACGCGTGGCAGGCGAACGAATTCGCGACGTTGGCGGGCAGCGCAAGCACCATATCCTCGACGGTGAATGCCAATGGCTATGACATCCCGCAGGCGGTGTTGCAGGGCTATTCCGCCTTCACCGGAAATAACGACACCGGCAAATACGTCGTTCCGGTCGCGGACGGCACCTACCAGATCTCGCTGGTCTTCGTCGATCAGTACTCGAGCGGCGTCGGGCAGCGCCTATTCAACGTCATTGCCAACGGTGTAACGGAAGTATCGAGCTTCGATGTTTTCAAGGCGGCCGGTGGCGCTGACAAGGCGACAGAGCTGACGTTTGATGTGACGGCGAGCGGCGGGCAGGGGATCTCGCTCACCTTGCAGGGTGTCAACAACTACCCGGTTCTTTCCGGCATCCAGATCTCGCGTGTCAATCCGTCGCCGACGACCTGGACGGCGAATGCCCAGGTCTCCTACGACAACGGCACCACCTGGACCACAATTGCTACCGGCTTGACGTTTGATCAGTTCGGGGCGGGGTCGTTCAGCTTCACGCCCACGACGACCACGAGCGCAGGATTGTTCCGGATCGCTGCCAGCAACGGCACGCAGACCGTGTCCGACACGTCGCAAGGGACGTTCACGGCGGCGCCAACCGGCACGAATTTCTATATCAGCGCCACCGGCAGCGATTCCAACGATGGCAAGTCGCCGAGCACGGCGATGGCGAGTCTCGCGGCCCTGCTGAATGTCTACCAGCTGCAGCCCGGCGATGCCGTCTATGTTGGTGCCGGCACCTATACGCTGCCCTCCAGCGTCGTGCTCGGCGCGTCCGATTCCGGAACGCCCGGCAATCCGATCCAGATTATCGGCACCGGCACGACGACCATCTTCAATGCCGGCACGACAGCGTCGTCAACCTCGATCTTCGATTTCAACGGCGCGCACGACATCACGCTCGAGAACATGGCACTGGTTGGTGGCGGGACAGCCGTTGCAGTCGCGCCGAACAGCGGCAGCACCGACATTGCGCTTCAGGGCCTCGACATTTCGGGCTTCTCCAGCGACGGCCTTAGCGTCGGTGCGGGCGCCGCGAATTTCTCGCTGACGGGATCCGACATCCACGACCCGGCCACGCAGCAGATCTACGATGGCATCGATATCGACGGCTCGGTCAACGCGTTACTTTCCAATGATACGTTCGTAAAGACACGCTATGGCGTGAACGTCACTGGCGCGACCTCGATCACGATCAGCCATAGCACTTTCACCAGCAACAATACCGACATCAATGTCGGTTATTCCGGTCAGACCGTCTCCGGGTTGACAATCGATTCAAACGTCTCCACCGGCTCCTACTACGGTATCTATGTTTCGACACCGGCAACCAGCGCCAACGTCGTCTTCATCACCAACAACACGGTGACGGGCGCGGCCAGGAACGGCATCCAGGCCTTCGGCGCGATGACGGTCGCGTCCAACACGGTGACGAACGATTATGACGGCATCGAGCTCTCTGGTAACGCATCGGCTGTTGGCAACACGGTTACCGGGAATACCTATAGGGGTATCGAACTCGACGGAAGCACCGAGTTGGTCCAAGGCAACACAATTTCCGGTAACAATGTCGGCCTCTACAATCAGGCCAGTTCTGCAACTGTCGTCAATAACCTGTTCCTGAACAACACGACAATCGGTGTCGAGAGCCGTGGTCCGATCACGGTTCAGAACAACACCTTTGTCCAGGCAGGCGGCACGGCGATCCAGAACGACTATTCGGTCGCCCTCTCGGTCGAGAACAATATCTTCCAGATGACGAGCGGTACCGTCTTCACCATACCGGCAGCCTATCAGGGCGCGTTTTCGTCGAACTACAACATGTTCGATCTGCTGGGCGGTGCGACGATCGCTGTGTGGGCGGGTCTGACCGTTCCCGATCTCAATTCCTGGATGTTCGGCACCGGCTTCGATATGGCAAGCCTCTCGGGCGATCCTCAATTTACCAATCTATCCGCAGGCAACTACTACCTGTTGCCGACGTCGCCCGGCATCGATGCCGGCGATCCGGCCTCGCTCTACGACAGGGAGCCGGGCAACAATGGCGGTCGAATCAATCTCGGCTTCGAGGGCGATACGCCGCAGGCGACGCAAAGCACGGCGCTGACGGTCCAGGTGACTTCGCCCGATGGCCTCAACAAGCTGCAGATCGGCGAGCCGACCACGATCACGTTCTCGACCAGCGGCGTCAGTGGTCTTGAGGCCATCAGCCGGCAGAGGTTCGGTGGATCGAACATTGCTGGATCGAATGTCGCGACGAATTTCATCGGTAGCACCCCGTCCGGTACCAGCGTCGCCACCACGTCCTCGGCAATCGACACGTCCGGTATATCCAACGGGACGCCCGCGTCCGTTTATGCCAGCGAGATCTATAATTACTACGGCCAGCCGTTGATCACGAAGACGGCCGTCGCCGACGGGAGCTACGTCGTCACCCTGAACTTCGCCGAATACTACAACGTCGGTGTCGGAGGCCGGGTCTTCAACATCAAGATCAACGGTACGACCGTTGCCACTAACTTCGATGTCTATGCGGCCGCAGCAGACCAGCTCAATAAAGCCGTGAACGAAACCTTCACCGTCACCGCATCGGGCGGCAATGGCATCACGTTCGAACTCGATAGCCTGACCAGCAATGTGGCGGTCCTGTCCGGCATCGAGATCGACCGGCCCGCGGGGCCTGCGGCCAGTCAGACCGCGAAGGTCGAGGTTTCACCGGACAATGGCACGACCTGGGAGCTTGTCGCCAACGCGGCGCCGGTTGATGCCTATGGCAATGGCGCGGTCGCCTGGACACCAAATTTTGTCACCAACGGCAACGCCGCTCTGGTGCGCGTGACGATCGACGGCGTTTCCGCCCTGTCGCGGCAGCCGTTCCTGGTCACCAATGCGGGCAATGCCTATTACATCAACGACAGTTCGACGGCCGGCGACGAATACACCACGGCCGTCGGAAACGATCTCAACTCCGGCAAGACGCCGGACGCGCCCATGGCGAGCCTGACGGCGCTGTTGCGCAACTATACGCTCGGTCCGGGCGACATCGTCTATATCGATACCGGCTCCTATCAGATGCTGAGCGACGCGATCGTCACCGCCGCGGATTCAGGAACGGGACCGGCGGCCAACCAGCAGGTCACTTTCCAGGGACCGACCGACAATGTGGCGACGCTCAATCGCGAGAACGTCAACGGCAACGTGTTCCAACTCGCCGGCGCGGGCGACGTCACGATTACCAGTCTGACTCTGACCGGCGGCGGCATCGGCGTGCTGCTCGACTACCAGTCGGGCGCCAACAACGACACTGTGACCAATGATGTCATCGACAACAACCAAAACGATGGCGTCGTCGACTATCAGGGCAATAATGGCTTCACGCTGTCGAACTCACAGATCTTCGGTTCGGTCAACGGCGTCCGCGATACCGGTGTCTATCTCTATTCCTACTCGCCGCAGACGACTGCGACGATCATCAACAACCAGATCTTCGGTCAATACACCGGCATCTATGACGGGTACGCGGGTGGCCTGATCGAAGGCAACAGTATTCACGACAATGGGGCCTATGGCATCAACGCGGTGAATTCAACAGGCTCGGGCGTCCTCGCGTTGACGATCACGGACAACAACGTCTTCAACAACGGCAATTCGAGCACAAGCAATTATGGCATCTTCGCCCAGGGCGCTGTGAAAGTCACGAGCAACAACATCTACGGGCAGGCGGCGACCAACGATGTCGCACTTTGGTTGGGTAGCTACGCGGTCGCGACCGACAACACGATCTACCAGAATTACGACGGCATCTTCATCAACGACTTCTCGGTGACTGCGACCCAGAATCGAATCTTCGTCAACAGCAATGCCGGAGTCGTGTTCGGCGGAAGCGGCGGCATGCTCGAGGACAACCGCATCTATTCCAACGGAACGGGCATTCTTACCAGCTTCTATTCCGCTCGCGTCGTGATCGAGAACAACCTGATCTACAGCAACAGCAACGGCGCGATCGTGCTGTCGGGCAGCAACGTGGCTCCCGGCACCAGTATCATCGGCAATACGATCTGGCAATCGGTCGGGACGTCGATCACGTTGACCAATTCGGCGAACACGACGATCGCCGACAACATCATCTGGGGTGACGAAGGCACGCTGTTGTCGATCGATGCGAGCAGCGAAACCGGCCTTGCCGTGCTCTACAACCTTTATTACCGCGGCAGCACCAGCGCGGCCAACCTGGTCTCCTATGGCGGGACGACTTATGCCACGCTGTCCGCCTGGCAAGCTGCCCAGTCCGCCTTGAACGCAGGCAGCCTGGAAGGAAATCCGCAATTCATCGATATCGCCGGCGCCGACAATGTTCTCGGCGGCCCCGATACCCCGCTGGGCGGCGGGCAGGACGACAATTTCACGCCGGGCAAGGGGTCGCCCGCGATCGATGCGTCGAACGCTTATCTGCAACTGCCGACCGACTTTCTCGGCCAGTCCCGGCACGACGATCCGGCGACCGCCAACACGGGGACCGGACAGCCGGTGTACGATCCGTCGGTGGTCACGGCGTCCACCATCCCGACCGGGACGGCGCTGTCCGGCGGCCAGACTTATGCCGGCGGCTATGTCGCCTACACCTTGCCGTTCAACTTCAGCTTCTACGGCGTCAATTATTCGACGATCTATCTAAGCCCGACCGGCGCGATCTTCTTCTCTACGGCGGCGGCGCAGAACAGCACGCTGGCGGGCACGCCTTCGCTCGCCAACCTGCAATCTGTTCCGATGATTGCTCCGTTCTGGGCGGCGGTGGACACGCGCTACGGCGCGGATTCGATCTCCGCTGACACATCCGTGAGCGGTTATGTCACCTTGCGCTGGGCCGCGACCCCCTACAGCGGCAACTACCAGACCTCGCCGTCGATCTTTGCCGTGCGGCTCGGCGCCGACGGCAGCGTGCTGTTCCAGTATGGCGACAATCTCAACGGCATCGCCGCGGTGATCGGCGTTTCGGCTGGCACCAACGCAAGCTATACGCTCGCCTCGATCAGCGGCCAGACCAATCTCTCCAACAGCAATTCGATCGCGTTCACGCCCAATGCCGCCGAGGGGTTGGTCTATTACGATATCGGCGCAATCGAATTCCAGGGATCGTCGAGCAACAATTCGCTGCTCAAGATCACCGGCACCACCAACCTGCCGGCGAGCGGTACGACGACAGACGCGGTCTTTACGGCCATCACGCTCCAGTTCAACGAAACGCTAGACGTCATCAGCGCCACCAGCACGGCGAATTATCAGCTGACCGCCGCAGGTCCGGACGGGGTGTTCGGCACGGCCGACGACATCAAGATTGCGGTCACGCCGGTCTATTCGGCGACGGCGCAGACCGTGACGCTGCTCCTGAGCCAGGGCGCGCTCGCCGACGGTTCGTATCAGCTGACTGTGAACGGTTCAGGCGGCCTGCGCGACAGTTCGGGCAACGGCCTCGACGGCGCGGGCAACGGCACGGCGGGGAGCGCCTTCGTCAGCACGTTCACCATCGATCGATCCGCCGATCTGCCGCCGGTGTTTGCCAACAGCAGCGTGACGACGCCGGACGACGTGCAGCTGCCGGTCACGCTTGCGGCGACCGACCCGCAGGGCAATCCGATTACATTTGCGATCGTCAGTGGCCCGCAACACGGGGTCATCAACAATTTCAGTCCGACGGCGGGGACCTTCGTCTACATTCCGAGCTACGGCTATGTTGGCACCGATGCCATCAAGATTTCCGCGACCGACAGCAAGCTCGCGCAGACAACCGCCACGGTCAGCATCAACCTGACACCGGCCAATACGCCGCCCGTCGCGTCGGACGAGAGCGTCAATGCGATCGCCGGCGCGCCGGTCACGATCACCCTCGCCGGGGCGGACCTCGAGACGCCCGCCGGTCAGCTGGTCCTGACAATCACCACCCAGCCGAGCCACGGCACACTCACCGTCACCGGCCAGAACACCGTGAGCTATGTCGCGACCAACGGCTACAAGGGCGCCGATTCCTTCGCCTACACCTGGACGGATACGGGATCGCCGCCCGGCACCGCGGGCAACGTTCTCACCAGCGCGCCGGCAACCGTGTCGATCGCCGTGACGACAATCAATCATGCGCCGACCACCGGGCCGGCAACGATCTCGGACGGCGAAAACCAGAGCTATACCTTCCTGGTCACCGACTTCCCGTTCGCGGACCCGAATGATGTCCCGCCGAACCTGCTGGCGGCTGTGATCTTTGAGACGCTTCCGGGTATGGGAACGATCACCGACAACAACGTGGCGATCACGGCCGGCGAGGCGATAGCCGCGGCGGATATTGCCGCCGGCAAGGTCGTGTTCACGCCCTCGCTGAATGCCTATGGCTCAACCTCTTTCACCTTCGCAGTCCAGGACAATGGCGGCACAGCCAATGGCGGCCTGGATACGTCGGGCACCGCGACCGCGACGGTCAATGTTGCGCAACGCGTCGATCACGCGCCGACCACGGGCAGTGTGACCATCGGCGCCCTGCAGAACACCGCTTACGTCTTCGCGCTGAAGGATTTCCCGTTCGCCGATCCGAACGATTCGCCGCCCAATTCGCTGCAGGCCGTCGTGATCGTATCGCTGCCAGGCGCAGGCGCTTTGAGCCTGAACGGACAGGCCGTGATCGCCGGCCAAGTGGTGCAGGCCAGCGATATCGCGGCCGGCAAACTCACTTTCCTGGCTGCTTCGCAAGCGACCGGACGGCCCTATACTTCGTTCAGCTTCGAAGTACGGGACAATGGTGACACCTCCGGCGGCGGCTCCAACACCTCGGCCGCAGCGACCGCGACCATCAATGTCACCACGGCCAGCGGTGCCGTGATCAAGAATGTCTACAAGAATGGCGTTCTGTATTCGACCGAGACCGACCAGGCGGACGGCAGCTACGATATCCGGATCTATGTCGCCGGCACCTTCAACGGTGTCGCTTATACCTCCCATGACAATGCCTACACAGCGGCGAAATTCCGCTATCTCGCGACTTACTACGACGCGGGCGGGAATGTGGTCGCAAGCGAGAGCTTCCTGGCGAATGGCGGCTACACGATCACCATCGGCGGCGTGGTCCGGCAGCAGAAGACCGTCAACGCGGATGGCTCGTACCAGATCGCCTATACGGGGGTGACCGGCGCCGCGTTCACGTCCTACACGGTGCAGTACGGCTCCAACGGCAAGCCGGTGAGCGCCAGCTACAGCAACGGGATGAGCGCGAGCTGGACCTTCAACACCGACGGCTCGTACCAGATCGCCTATACAGGGGTGACCGGCGCGACGTTCACGTCCTACACGGTGCAGTACGGCTCCAACGGCAAGCCGGTGAGCGCCAGCTACAGCAACGGGATGAGCGCAGCCTGGACCTTCAATGTCGATGGCTCGTACCAGATCGCCTATACGGGGGTGACCGGCGCCGCGTTCACGTCCTACACGGTGCA
>Ga0070741_10001418_pt1 | contig 73238 bp, 49 predicted proteins | sample Coa_R1_4_FD_66440 | JGI IMG/M metagenome (GOLD analysis project Ga0070741, IMG submission 66440) | Surface soil microbial communities from Centralia Pennsylvania, which are recovering from an underground coalmine fire - Coalmine... | ecosystem: Environmental > Terrestrial > Soil > Unclassified ...
GGACGGGGGTTTTGGTTGTAATGGTGGAGTGGGTATTGGTGTTGGTTTTGTTTTTCATATGAACCTTGGTGTAGCGCGATTTCGCTCACCCGCCAATACCCATGCCATCTACCGAGATAGACTCAAGGCGGAGGCGCCATTCCACACGATAAACCCCATCACGTTCGGCGGATTCGTATCTGTGGCCGTCATCGGGAAATTCGTCGGGAACAAGAAATTTCCCAGAACCGGCCTGCTAAAGCGGCATCTCGAAAAAAAGTTGTCCTGATCGGGCGGCTTCGTTCGTCGTATGTTTGGAATTGTGATCGAATCACGAACGAAAAACAGTGGATATGATAAAGGGTTTAGGGCTTGTCCCGGCATGGCGGGAGCGACGCGCCCTGCCAGGCAGCCTTTGGGAATTGAGAACAAACGGGCTTTTGGGAGTTGATTTACTTGGACTATGGCGCAATAAAAGAAACGAAAAAATTAGGAACCTACTATGAGCAAAATACGAGTTCTGGTTGGCACAAAAAAAGGCGCGTTTATCCTGACGTCGGATGGCAAGCGCAAGCAATGGGAAGTGAGCGGCCCGCATTTCGCAGGCTGGGAGATTTATCACCTTAAAGGCTCGCCCACGGAGCCGAACCGCATTTATGCGTCGCAGACCAGCGGATGGTTTGGACAGATCGTGCAGCGTTCGGATGACGGCGGTAAGACCTGGGACACGCCCGGAGGCGGGGCGGCGCCAAGTCCCGACGGCATGCCCCGGGGCGAGAGCAACAAGTTTGTCTATGAGGGCGAGGTCGGCAAGCACTTATGGTACGATGGCACGCAACACCCGTGGGAGTTCAAGCGGGTTTGGCACATGGAACCGTCGCTGACCGATCCGGACACAGTCTATGCGGGCGTGGAGGACGCGGCGATTTTCAAAACGACGAACGGCGGCAAAACCTGGCAGGAACTCCCCGGCTTGCGCAACGCGAAGGGCAACCTGTGGCAACCGGGCGCGGGCGGCATGGCCGTGCATACGATTGTGCTCGATCCGAAGAACGAGAAACGAATCTTCGTCGCCATCTCGGCGGCGGGCGTGTTTCGAACCGACGACGGCGGGCAAACGTGGCGGCCGGCGAACAAAGGGTTGAAATCTCCGTACGCACTCCCCGACCCGGACGCGGAAGTCGGGCACTGCGTTCATCGCATCGCCATGCACCGGTCGCGGCCGGGCGTGCTGTTCATGCAGAAGCACTGGGACGTGATGCGGAGCGACAACGCCGGCGAGTCGTGGCAGGAGGTCAGCGGGAATCTTCCGTCCGACTTCGGCTTTCCGATTGACGTTCATTTTCATGAGCCGGAAACCGTTTATGTGGTGCCCATCAAGAGCGATTCCGAACACTATCCACCGGACGGGAAGCTGCGGGTTTATCGCAGCAAGACAGGCGGGAACGAATGGGAGCCGCTGACGAAGGGCCTGCCGCAGAAGGATTGTTACGTGAATGTGCTGCGTGACGCGATGGCGGTGGATGCGCTGGAACCGTGCGGCATTTATTTCGGCACCACCGGCGGACAAGTTTATGCGTCGGCGGACAGCGGTGACAGTTGGGATGCCATTGTCCACGACCTTCCGTCGGTGCTGTCAGTCGAAGTCCAGACGCTGCCATGATACGAGTGGTGCTGCCATTTCACTTGCGAACGCTGGCGCGTGTTGACGGCGAGGTGCAGGTCGAGGTTGGGAGTCCGGCAACGATGCGCGGAGTGCTCGACGCGCTCGAAACACGCTATCCCGTGTTGCGGGGGACGATTCGCGATCATGTGACGCTGCGACGCCGGCCGTTTATCCGGTTCTTCGCCTGTGAAGAGGACATGTCCAATGAACCGCCGGAAACCAAGTTGCCCGAAGCGGTGGTTAAGGGTACGGAGCCGTTTCTGGTTGTGGGGGCCATGGCGGGAGGGTGAGATCGGAATACGGCAAACGCAGGTGGTTAGGCTCGCGTCACCTCACGGTTCGCGCATAAGGGGCCGACGGCCCAGATCCTGAGCGTCCGGGTGGCGTGCTGGACCGAGCTTTCAGCCCCCCAGCCGTATGGGATCGGATACCTGGGCCGTTGGCCCAGGCTGGTATGAACTCGCGCCGTTGGCGCTATGGTTCTTGCCGCACGCTACTGAGACGTTACGCTCCAGCTTGGCATCGGCGTACAACCACGTTCAAGCAATGACTGAACCAAAAGAATTTCAGCCAGCTCAATTGACGCGCCGGTCATTTTGCGCGCGGGCGCTGGCCGGGACAGCGGTCGGGGTGATGGCGACGGCCTTCAAGAGCGCGGGTGTGGCGGACGGAGAAAAGATCGAACAAGGTTTCAAACGTGGAGAGCTTCAGGCGATGGAGGCGACCGCCGCCGCCTTCATGCAAAAGCACCAGGTGCCGGGGTTGTCGGTGGCGATTGCCAGGGAAGGACGGCTGGCTTATGCGCACGGATTTGGCCTGGCGGACAAGGAGAAAAATGAGTCGGTGACACCGGCCCATCTTTTTCGCATTGCCAGCGTCTCGAAGCCGATTACGGCGACGACGATCTTCCGGCTCGTAGAAGACGGGAAATTGAGCCTGGGGGACAAGGTTTTTGGACCGAAGGCGCTGCTGGGAACGGACTATGGCGAACCACCCTACCAGCAGCATGTCGAGGAACTGACGGTCGAACATTTATTGACCCACACTGCCGGCGGCTGGCAGAACGACGGCAGCGACCCAATGTTCCGCCACACGGGCATGGACCACAAGCAACTGATCACGTGGACGCTCGCCAACCAGCGCCTGCAAAACCCGCCGGGAACACATTACGCGTATTCGAATTTTGGGTTCTGCATTCTGGGCCGGGTGATCGAGAAGTTGACCGGGCAGCCCTACGCGGAGGCCGTCCATAAGCAGGTCTTGGGGCCGTGCGGAATTTCCGGCATGTGCATCAGCGGCAATACCCGGGCCGAGCGCGCTCCCGCGGAGGTGGTTTATTACAGCCAGGATGGGGGCGATCCTTATGGCATGAATGTCAGGCGAATGGATTCCCATGGCGGCTGGCTGGCGACGCCGACCGACCTGACAAGGTTCCTGGTCCGCGTGGACAAGTTTCCCACGAAGCCGGATATTCTGAGGGCGAACACGATCGAAGCCATGACCACGGCGTCGGCTGCATCGGCCGGTTACGCCAAAGGATGGTGCGTGAACAAATACAACAATTGGTGGCACAACGGCAGTTTGCCGGGAACGACCACGATCATGGTGCGCACAGCCAGCCAATTCTGCTGGGCCGCGCTGGCGAACACGCGCGGACCCGGGGAAATAGGCGGCGATCTGGACCAATTGATGTGGCAAATGGTTGGAAAGGTCACGACCTGGCCGAAGCACGACCTTTTCGAGGCGGCTTGAGATTTGAAGTTCCAGACGGTCCGGCGGCTTTCTGCCAGTAATATTCATTTGACTTCCGGCGCGTAAAGCATAGTATTGAGCAACGTCGGTCGGATGGGAGGGAATCCTGAGGGACGAGCGTTTCACGCCATTGAGGCGGGGCGCGGATGAATTTGGCCCGGCTTCACTGGGGGCGGGTTGGCTCTTTGACAAGTGAAACAGAAGGCGACCGGCACAGCGGGCCGGAATGCCCAATGACTAATAACCGATGGCCAAATGGATCCAGAGTCGGGAGTGTGACATTTTGACACACCGGGACTGTCTGCAGCCGGGCGGGAATTAAACCGCCAAAGAGAAAAAGTTAAGGCCAATTAAAGTAAATTAAACCAAATTAAACCTCTTTTTAGGAATCCGGGCCAATCCCAGCCTGGAATTCAAGCGTGTGAATGAAAAGTGTGACAAAATGGCACAGTGCTTCGAGGGGGACAGCGAGTCCCTGTCCAGAGCTTCTTCCCTGCTCGGACACGGGGCGTGGCGGCGGCCAAATCAACCGTTTTGGCTTCCAATGCGGCCGGTTCCAGCCGATGCTGGCGGCCAACCCGCAAGGTCGATTGAATGGAAAGCGAATTGAGTGAATCCTTGCTGGCGCCGGAGGCAGCCACCGCCCGCGCTGACCCTTCGCCATGGCAAGGCTTGGAGTGCGGCCTGGAACCACCCCGAATCCCGTTCCGCTACCGTTTCAGCCTGGTGGTGGTTTCGCTGGCCATGGTGCTGCTGCCGGTCGTTTACGCGGCGTTGGTGGGTTTCTTCCTTTATGGCGCGGCTTTTTACGCGGTGCGCACATTCTCGACCCTGGTTGGAAAACAATTCGGGCCGGTCGGCTTCCTGATCGAGGGGATTAATTTTCTGGGCATCCTCGGCATTGGCCTGGTCATGACGTTCTTTTTCGTCAAACCGATCTTTGCACCCAAGGCCGAGGTGGACGAACCGTTTTCCCTCAACCACGCGGACGCGCCGCGCCTGTTCGCGCTCGTGGGCTGGATTTGCCGCGCCTTGAACGCGCCGATCCCCAGCCGCATTGACGTGAACCTGAGCCCGAACGCCGGCGCGGGTTTCCGCAGCGGCTGGCGGAGCATTTTTGGCAATGACATCGCGCTGGTCATCGGCCTGCCCCTGGTGGCGGGGCTGGATTTGGGCCAGTTCGCGGGGGTGATCGCGCATGAGTACGGGCATTTTTCGCAAGGCACAGCCATGCGGGCGTCCTATTTGATCCGGCAGATCAACGCCTGGTTTTTTCGCGTGGTGTACTTGCGGGACCGCTGGGATTATCTGCTGGTGTGGGCTTCGGAGGACGGGCGCGCCGGACTTTTGGTCATGCCGATGGCGTATTTGGCGCGGTTCGGGGTTTGGCTGGGGCGGCGCATCCTGTGGGTGCTGATGCTGGTGGGGCAGGCGCTAAGTTGCCTGCTGGAACGCCAGATGGAATTCGACGCGGACGGCTATGAATTGAAATTGTCGGGCACGGAAAGCTTCATTGCCACGTCGCGGCGGTTGCGGCAACTGAACCTGGGCATGACCGTGGCGCAACAGCAATTGCTGGCGAAGTGGAGGACCGACCGAAAACTGTTCGACCAACTGCCGGATTACATTGTGAGTTGCGCCAATGAAGTTTCGGCTGAAGTTCAGCAGCGGCATCTCGCGCAAACGCTCAACCGGCAAACGCGGCTGTTCGACACCCATCCTTCCGACGCGGAGCGGATCCAACGCGCGCGCGCGGCGAATGAACCGGGACTTTTCCACGCAAGCGCGCCCGCCACCACGCTATTCACGAATTTTCCGGAACTGGCGCGCCGCCTGACCGTGGCGCATTACCAGCAACTCATCGGGCCGGAATTTTCCGGGGCGTGGTTGGTTTCCACGGAACAAACCGTGCGCCAGGCCGGACATGACCATACCGCGGACAAGGAGGCGGTTCGCCGCTATTTCCTGGGCCTGACCACGAGCTTGCGGCCCATCATCGTGACGGAAAACAAATCACGAGTCTTTCGCAGCCGGGAAGTGTTGATGGCGGAAATCCGCGCGCTCCGGCAGCGCATGACAGAACTGGCGCCCGCCCTGCTCCCGGCTTACGAGGCGTTCAGAGACGCGGACGAACAAATGTTGCGGACCATTCAGGCCGGCGAGTTGTTGCGGGCCGGTTTTGCCTTTAACCCGGCCGACTTTGGTTTGGCGGATGCGGACGTGGCCGCCGCCCTGAGCGCCGCCCGGGAAACTTTCGAAGCGGCGGGTGGCAAGTTGAAGGAATTTGAAGAAGCGGGCAGGACCAGGCTCACGGATGCCATCCAGCTTCTGCGCCTGCCGGATTTTGGCGCCACGATACCGCAGGCCGCCCAGTTCCAGGAAACCAGCCGCGAAATGATTTACGCCCTCGCGCGCCTGGGGGAGGTTTTCGCGCCGTTGCTGGAAGTCCGGCGGGAATGCGCGGCGTTGGAAATCATCCTGCGTTATCGCGAGCGGGGAGAACGTGGTGATCATCTCACGGCCAGCCTCGACCGGCTCACGACGCAGCTGCGCGGACGGATCGAGTTGATCCAGCAAACTACCGCGCAGATTCGTTACCCGTTTCATCACACCACGGAACGCATCTTCGTGAGCGAATACGCGCGCAACAAGGAATACCACCCTGACCCTTACGAATTGGTGTTGCGCGAAGGCCGGAGCCACACGCACAAACTGATTGCCCTCTACTACCGCCTGTTGGGAAGCCTGGTTCTCATCGCGGAGGAAGTGGAGCGGACGATGGTGGGAGGCTAATCCCCGCTTGACGGAACGGGTTTCATGCAGGACAAAGCGCTATGCAAGTTCCACTCGTAATGACGATTATCGGCAAAGACCGCACCGGCCTGGTTGAATCGGTGGCGAGCCTGGTGGCCGGGCACGGTGGCAATTGGCTGGAGAGCCGCATGTGCCGGCTGGGCGGGGAATTCGCGGGGATCCTGCGGATTGTGGTCCCGGCGGAAAAGCAGGCGGCGCTGGTCCAAGCGCTCAAAGGCTTGCAGGCGCAGGGATTGAACGTGGTGATTTCCACGAATGAACCGGGAACCGCGCCGGCGGCCGGGAAGTTTACCGCGCTCGAAATCGTTGGACAGGATCGTCCAGGAATAATCAGACAAATCAGCCACGCGCTGGCGAGCCAGGGAGTGAATGTGGAGGAGCTCTCCAGTGAACTGGTCAGCGCGCCGATGTCCGGTGAACCGTTGTTCCGGGCCCGGGCGCGGCTGCAACTTCCCGAGCAGTGCAACCTGGCCTCGTTGCGCAACGAACTGGAAAAAATCGCCGCCGACTTGATGGTGGATGTTTCATTTGCGGAGGTGGAGGTTGCCGGTTGATGGGCCGGTTACATTAGTAAACCATTGAACTTCTCTCACTGCTCGTCAAATCTTCACCTTGAACTCCTCGCCAGTCTTGAGGGATTGGGCGAAAGCGGCCATCAGTTCGGGGATTTTTTCCAGGTCCGCGAGATTGACGAGTTCGACGGGGGAATGCATGTAGCGGTTTGGCAGGCTGATCAGCCCGCTGGGAATGCCGCCGCGAGTCCAAAAGATCACATCGGTGTCCGTGCCGCTGGTGGCGGACATGGCCTCGTGTTGCAGCGGGATCCTTTTGCTTTTCGCGAGGTGCTCGAGACGGGCGACGACTTCGGGATGATTGCAGCCGCCGTGGGTCACAGCCGGGCCCTGGCCGAGCTTGATATTTCCGTGCTGGGCCTTGTTCACGGTGGGATAGTCCGTCGCGTGGGTTACATCCACGACCAGGGCGACGTCGGGTTTGAGCGAGTAGGCGATCTGGCGCGCGCCGAGCAGGCCGACTTCCTCCTGGATGTTCGAAACGGCGCAGATTTCCGCCTGCAACTTCGCCTTCGCGCTGTGCAGCAGGCGCAACGTCTCAGCGACAGCGAACGTGCCAATGCGATTGTCGAACGCGCGGGCGACTGCGAGGTCATTGCGGAGCAATTCGAACTCGTCGGCCAGGGTGATGGGGTCGCCGATTCGCACCAGCTTTTCGGCTTCCTTGGCGCTGCCGGCGCCGATGTCGATGAACAGGTCGTGAATTTCCGGCAGCTTGCGCTCCTTCTCGACCTTGGTCAAATGCGGCGCGACATTGCCGACCACACCCTTGACCGTGCCGTTGCGGGTGTGGATGTTGACGCGTTGCGCCTTGGTGATGGCGGGATCGACACCGCCCATTTTGCGCACATAGATGAAACCTTCCGGATCGATGAAATTCACCACCATGGCGATTTCATCAGCATGCGCGGCCAGCATCAGGCGGGGCGAACCGCCTTTGTTCAGCACCGCAACGCAATTGCCATAGGCATCAGAGAAGGTGGTGTCCGCGAATTTGGAAACGTAGTCGAGCCAGACCCGCTGGCCGCGGGCTTCATGGCCGACGGGACTGGGAGTGTTGACCAGGGTTTTGAGAAAATCGAGCGATTCATTGCGCATCGCGCAATCATGCCAGAGCGCGGCTCAAATGTCCAATCCCGGACGCAGGCCTTAGAAAGCGAACGCGAACTTTGCCTGGAGGCCGGTGCCATACGGGTTCAGGATGAAACAACTGCGCTTCTTCGCGCCGAGGAACATGCCGGTCCCGTCATTTCGGGACCAGAAGAACGTGTTGCCACCGAACAGAAGGACCCTGCGGGCCGCTCTTTGACGGACTTCGCGATCCTGCGGAGTGTCCTTGAGGGGATCGGTTTCGAAATCGGCGTATCCCTCGACATAGCGGAGCCGGAGTGTGGTGCCGCCAAAAACGCCGATTCTTTCCGAGTGAATCACGGTGCTTCCCGCATACTCGAGTTTGAGTCCGTCGGGAAATTGCTCGAGCAGCGAACTGCGATGGGACGGCGCGCTCGAAGTCGAAAACGAGTAATCAGCGAGCCAGTCGTCACTCACGGCTGGAACTGCCGGGCTGAACGGCGGCGGGCTGGAGAGCTGGGTGCTGCTGCCCTGGCCATTGGAGTTTTGGGCTCCGCTCTGCTGGGCTGCCAATGCGAGAGTGGACACGTGAAGGGCGGCCAACAGACAAAGCCACACGCGTATTTTAGTTTTCATGATGAGCCTTTTGTTTGCTTGCCGTTCCTTTGTGGTCAAGGCTCCTTCACGCCGCTGCTAACAAACCGGCGTCTGGCCTTAGTTAAGCATGCGCGGCCAGGTCTGCCAATGGGGCAAAGAACGCAGTTGAAATCAATGCCGCTTCTCACCGGCGGCAACACGCGGTAGAGTACGCGTGAAATGGCTTTGACGCTTTATGATCTGATTCCGCGGGATGGCCGGCCCACCAATGACGCCTTGCTGGGCTGGTTCCTGGAATATGTCGAGGGGCGGCGGTTGAAACTTTATCCCGCGCAAGAGTCGGCCATCCTGGAATTGTACGAAGAAAAGAACGTCATCCTCAACACGCCAACCGGGTCGGGAAAATCACTCGTGGCGGCGGGATTGCATTTCAAGGCGCTCGCGCAGGGACGACGGTCGATTTACACGTGTCCCATCAAGGCGTTGGTGAACGAAAAGTGGCTCGCGCTGTGCCGCGATTTCGGACCGGAGAACGTCGGGCTTAGCACCGGTGATGCCTCGGTAAACCGCGATGCGCCGATTCTTTGCTGCACCGCGGAGATCCTGGCGAACATTGCGTTGCGCGAGGGCGCCCAGGCGAATGTCCACGACATCATCATGGACGAATTTCATTATTACGCGGATCGCGACCGCGGAGTGGCGTGGCAGGTGCCGCTGCTGACGCTGCCGCAGGCGCGGTTTTTGCTCATGTCGGCGACGCTGGGCGACACGGCGTTTTTCGAAGAGGAACTGACGCGACTGAATGGCAAACCAACGATAACCGTCGCCTCGACCGAACGGCCGGTGCCGCTGGAGTACGCCTATTCGGAGCTGCCGCTGGCGCAAACGCTCGAAAGTCTCGTGGCAGAGCGCAAAAGTCCCGTTTATATCGTACATTTTACACAACTCGAAGCGGCCCAGAGCGCGCAGGATTTCACAAGCGTGAATGTCTGCACGCGCGAGGAGAAAACCGCCATTGCCAGCGCGATTGAAGGCTTCAAGTTTACCAGCCCCTACGGTCCTGACATCAAAAAATGGCTGCGCCACGGCATCGGTTTGCATCATGCCGGCTTGCTGCCCAAGTATCGCGTGCTGGTGGAACAACTGGCGCAGCAAGGCTTGCTCAAAATCATTTGCGGCACCGACACGCTGGGCGTGGGCATCAACGTGCCCATCCGCACCGTCCTGTTTACCAAGCTGTGCAAGTTCGACGGCCAAAAGACGGGCATTCTTACGGCGCGGGATTTCCATCAGATCGGCGGAAGGGCCGGCCGCAAGGGCTTCGATGATAAAGGCTGGGTGGTGGCACAAGCGCCTGAACATATGGTCGAGAACCTCAAGCTCGAAGAAAAGGCGGCCAAGGGCGGGAGGAAATTTGTCAAGCGCCAGCCGCCCGAGAAGAATTTCGTCAATTGGGACAAGAACACCTTCGCGCGATTGATTGCCGCGCCACCAGAACGGTTGACGTCGCGGTTCGCCGTGTCGCACGCGATGCTGCTGAACGTGCTCAGCCGCAGCGGGGACGGTTGCAAAGCGATGCAGCAATTGATTGCGCGTTCGCATGAATCACCCAGGTCCAAAAAAGCCCACGTGAAGCGCGCGTGGCAATTGTTCCGTTCGCTGGTGGAACGGAAGATTATCGAGTTTATACCACGAACGGAAGCAGGCGCCTCGTTGCGGGTGAATATCAATTTGCAGGACGATTTTTCGATGGACCAGACGCTGTCATTATATCTCCTGGAGACAATTCCCGCGCTTGATCCGCAAGCGCCGGATTATGCGCTCGATTTGATCACGCTCGTGGAGTCGATTCTGGAGAATCCCGATCTCATCCTGCGCAAGCAACTCGACCGGGTGAAGGACCAGAAGATGGCCGAGATGAAGATGCAGGGAATTGAATATGACGAGCGCATGGAGGAACTGGAAAAACTCGAGTACCCCAAGCCGAAACGCGAATTCATCTACTCAACTTTCAACGCCTTCGCGGATAAACATCCGTGGGTGGGACAGGAAAACATCCGGCCGAAATCCATCGCGCGCGAGATGTTCAAGCAATTTCGTTCGTTTGCGGATTACATCAAGGATTACGAGTTGCAGCGCGCCGAGGGCGTGCTGCTGCGATACTTGTCCAGCGTCCACAAAGTCCTCGCGCAAACAGTGCCTGACGCCGCCAAGAATGACGCCATTCGCGAGTTGGAACTTTACCTCGGGACGATGATTCGCCAAGTGGACTCAAGCCTTTTGGAAGAATGGGAACGGATGCGCGATCCGAATTATCAGCCGCGCGCGGACCAGGCGGAAGTGCGTCCGCCTGGCGCGGAGGAAGCCGCGGCCGACATCACGCGCGACGTCAAGGCATTCACCGCCGCGATTCGCAACCGCATCTTCACCTTCCTGCGCGGGTTGGTGATCGAGGATTACGAGCAGGCGTTGGCGGGATTGAGTTCACCGGACCAACCCGAAGGCGAACCGTGGACAGCCGAGCGACTGCGGCAAAGCCACGAAGCGTTTCACGCGGAGCACGAGTACATTTGCCTCGATCCGAATGCGCGGAATCTGCGGCATACGTACGTCGTTCCTTCTGAAGACAAGCGAACCTGGAAGGTCCAGCAAATGCTCGTCGATCCAGAGGAACTCAACGACTGGGTGGCGGAATTCGAGATTGATTTGGCCGGGTCGCGAATCACCAAGGAACCGGTGATACGGCTGCGGCGGATTGGGAGTCTTACGTAGGCGCCCAAACAGCAGCGACGCCTGGTCAATTGAATCAATGCTCACGAACACGATAGTACCGCGCGGGGAAATTGGTGCTGGTGTCCTGGAAGAGAATGTAGCCGTTGGTGATGGAGAGAGCGTTGGTGAGAACGGTCCAGTCCGCAAGGTTGGTGCTGGCGAGGACATCGAAGGTGGCGAGGTCGTTGGTGGTCAGGAGCGCGCCGCCGTCCGCGTCGTTGAACAGCAATTGCAGCTGGCCGCCGGGCAGAAGCACGGGCTGGCTCAAGCGCTCGGCGACGATCACTCGAATGACGGCGTTGCTGCTTCGGAGATTCGCCAATTGATTCGTGACAGTCACGCTGTAGGTTCCGCCGTCGATGCGAGTTACCGCCGGCAGAGTCAGGCTGGAAGTGGTCGCCCCGGCGCGGTTGGTCCCGTTCTTTTGCCATTGATACCCAATCGGGCCGGTGCCGGCTGTTGCCACCGCCAGCGTGACGTTCGTGCCGCCCACGACGACCTGGCTTTGGGGTTGGTTGGTAATGACGAGTGGAGCGCTGAATATGTGCAGGTTCCCGCCGGAGGCGAAGCCAAGCGTCGGATTCAGGAAACGGATGCGATTGATAAACGACGTGTCGCTATAGCCGACAGGCGACCAGGTCGCCCCGCCGTCGATGGTATGGAGAAATGTGTTCAACACTGCGATGCCGGAAGCGCCGCCGATCCAGCCTTCGTTCGTGCTGACGAAGCCGAGGCCCTGCAAATAGAATTGCGATGTGGTGAGGCCAACGGAAGTCAGCGGGACGGCGTTCGACACCCAGTTGTTGCCGCCATCGACGGTCTTGTAGAAGACGATATTGTCGAACGACGCGTTTTGTTGCAGGGCGCAGTAACCGATGTTGGTGGAAGGCCACGACATTTTCCAGAAGTAGGAGCAAGGGATGGGCGTCGTGACAACCGGAGTCCAGGTGTTCCCGCCATCGATGGTGCGGGCGATGCGGCCAAAGTACTGCGGCGAACACGAGGTGTTATAGGTGTTGGTGTCCATGCCAGCGACCCAACCATTGTTCGCGTCCTTGAAATAGACATCCATGATGCCATTCATGATGCCGGCGGCGGTGAGGTTGACGATGCTCCAGGTGCTCCCGCCATTCGCGCTCTTGATAAAAAAGGCCGGTCCACGCACGCGGCCCGCGCCGTAGATATGCTGGGAATCCAGAACGTCAATCACGCACAGGCCCTTCATGCCCGCCTCGGCAAATCCCGGCACATTGGACCAAGTGACGCCGCCATCGATGGAACGATACAGCACGTTCGTATCGGTCACTCCACCGTCATAGGAGCCGACGCCAAGGTTGCCAGCAAAACCCACCATGGGTGTGGCGAAAGCGACGGAACGGAAATGAGTGCCGAGCAGATTGAGATTGGTTGTCCAACTCGCGCCGCCGTTGGTCGTGCGATAGATGCTGTTATTTTGGGAAGCCCAGCCGTTGGTGGGGTCGGTGAAATAAATGTCGTCGTGGCGAATATTGCCTGGCCCGGGTGTGTTGGGAAATTGAGTCCAGACCGGCACCGAATCCGTGAGGACAGTCAGGCTGGCGACAATGCTGGTGACCACGCCGGCGCTGTTGCTGACGATGACGCGGTAAGCGCCCGCGTCACTGAAGGCAAGGCTGGAAAAATTTAAAGCGGCTCCCTGCGAATCAGAAATGCGGGCATTATCTGAAAGGTTCGTCCCGTTGAATTGCCATTGATAACCGAAGGGGGAACTTCCCAGAGCAAACAAGGAAAACGACGCCGCCGATCCGCGCACGCCGGAAGTGCTTTGCGGCTGGACCCAGACCGCAGGCGGCGAAGGGCCAAGGATGAGTTGGAAAGAACCGTTGGTGCCCGAGGCATCGTTCCTCGTAATGGCGGTGGTGGTGAGGCCCAGCGAATAGAGGCGGAGAAGCCCCTGGCCGGAACTGATCGCATAAATGTTATCGGCGGCATCCCAGGCGATCGAACGGCCAACGGTGGTGGCGGAAAGATTGGTGATTACGAAGAGGCTGCTGGCGTCCGGCACACCGTTGGTGAGCCGCAGGACCGAGATATGATTATCCGTGTGCATCACGGCGACGTAGGCATCATCAGGGGAGATGCTGACCGAGCGGGCGTCGAAGAGCAGATCTGGTCCCACGTTGATGACACCACCGGCGGCGGTCAGGGAATCCCACAGCACCGTCGTGCCATTGGTATCAAACACCGAGAGATTGGGCGCGCCATAGTTGACCCGGTTGATATTGCCGAAGAGTTTGCCGTCCGCGCCCCGGGCCAGGTCCGTATTCAGGTTCGAAATCGTGCAAAGACCGATGCAGCCCAACTGAACCGGTCCATTCGAATACGGCAGCGCAGCCCCGCCGATATTGTACTGTTTGATGCTGTTGTATTGCGGCGGCAAACCGCCGTCGGCGTCGTAGATAACGAGATTATTGCTGAGCGAACCCAGGACACACGGAGCGCTCGAGATTCGGCCGTGATAGCCTGCCGTGATCCCGCTGTCGCCTTTGACGGCCAGCAGTTGGTTGGTGGAAATTTTGAAGTCGGGATCAAAAGCCCAAATGGTGGAACCGCTGGCGGAGAAATCACCGACATAGACCCGATCATCCGGGCCGACCCCGACGCGATATGGGCTGTTGGCATCGATAACGAACACAGCGCCGGCCGCATTGGTGCCTTTGCCAAGCGCATCGGAAGCATCGGCGTTCATGACGTAAACTCCACGGCCTTTGGTGGCTGAGCCAGAGTTGCCAGGAGTGGAATTGTCCGCATAGATACGGCCAAAAAAGCGGGACTTGGGGTTCGCATTGACCGCCACACCGCGTGGGTTTGGAAACTGCAGGGTGGCACTGCCATCAACGCTGATTTGCGTCGGCAAGCTGTTGCCGGATTTCTGCACGATGATCGAGAAGTTGGTGTGCGTGAGCAGGGCGAAATTATTCAGCCCCTTGGTAAGCGGGCCGAGGTCATTCGTAATACTGCCGTTGTCGAACGCAACCCTGACGTCATCCGCGCTCTCGTTCAAAATGAAGGAAATCGTGCCGGTGGCGTTCGTAATGCCCGAAGCATAGGGATGGGCGTTGGAGATTGACGTGAGCGAGAGCAGGAGCAGGATCGCCCCGACGAATTGCAGCCGTGTGATTTTGTTGGTTGGCACAAGCGTGGTGTGGTTCAGGATCTTTCTGATTATCAACTCACTGCCGACATGGGCTGAGGCGATCCACCGCCCCCGACATATTGTTGCCCGTATGGTCAAGAATTCTAACGCCGGGGCGCGGGAGGATGCAAGGTCGTTCCACCGCGAACTCTGTGGCCCGCCAAAGTCATCCCAAAGTTTACAAATTCCCGCCGGCATGCAATCTTTTCGCGCTATGCCGATTTACGAATTTGCCTGTCCGAAGTGCCGGGTCGTTTTTAATTTCCTGTCCCGGCGGGTCAGTCCCAAGCACTTGCCGACCTGCCCGAAATGCGGCAACAAGAAAATGACGAAGCAAATGAGCAACTTCGCCATGCCGCGCGGATTGAAGGACTCAGCGCCGGCAGCGGCTGCCGCCGAAGCTGGCGGAGACGCGGGACCGATGCCTGACTTGGATGACCCGCGAATGATGCGCGCCATGAACGAGATGGAGCGTGACATGGAGCATCTGGACGAAAACAACCCCAAACACATGGCGCATATGATGCGCAAAATGAAGGACCTGATGCCGCCAGGCACCATGCCCAAGGAAATGGATATTGCCATCAAACGCCTCGAAGCAGGCGAAGATCCGGAGAAAATCGAAGCCGACATGGGCGACGTTCTGGGAGATTTCATGGGTGAAGAAGGCGGTGCGGCGAGCGGTGGAGGGGGCGGCGGGTATGCGCATGATAGCGGGCTATATGATTACTGATGGAGGCCGAAGCCAGAGAAGCTCCAAATAGGACTAAGCATCAAGGAGCAAACGGGAAGCCGAGCCGGTAAGTGGAGTTGGCATTTGGAGTTTTTCTGGAGCTTGGCGCCTGGTTGTTGGAGTTTTCCACATCATTTTCTGTAAAAGTTTTGACGCCTGACTCCCCGCCCGCCAACATCCATCAGGTATGGCGCATATCCATGAGAAGATCGATTTCACGGTCGCGATTTTTGTCGTTCGCGAGCGCAGGATTCTTTTGATCCATCATCGCAAGCTGGACAAATGGCTTCCGCTGGGCGGGCACATCGAACTCGATGAGGACCCCGAGGTGGCCGCCTTGCGCGAGGCCCGCGAGGAGAGCGGCCTGGAGGTGGAACTGGTTGGTGAGCGACCGCCCACCACCGAACCGGGCACGCGAGCATTAATAGCGCCGCGGTTTCTCGACATCCATCGCATCACGGAAACGCACGAGCACATTGGGATGCTTTATTGGGCGCGACCGCGAAACGGTTCAGTCTCCCTGGCGCAGGCCGAACACCACGACATACGCTGGTGCTCCGCAACGGACCTCGATGAGTTGCAGCCGCCCATGTCCAGCGCGGTGAAATGGTACTGCCGCAAGGCCATCGAGGAAATTGGAGCGTAAGCGGTGGAAGTCGCCGCACATCCTGAGGCCGTCCCGGGCCGTCCCCCCGGTCTGACCGCGAGACCAGCACGTAGTTTGAGGAAGCTTTACTTCCTGCTGGAAGCCGTCAATTCCATGGCGACAGCTTATTACTTCAACTACCTGTTCTTCTACATGCGGGACCATTTCGGATTTGGCAACCGCAATAACCTGATGCTCACCGCGACTCACGGGTGCATTTATATGTTCTCCGCGTGGAATGCCGGCCGGTTTGCGCACCGGCATGGGTATCACTTTTCTTTGCGACTGGGTTTTTCGGGCATGGCGGTGGCGCTATTTGCCGCGGCGCTGATTCCACGGGCACTGGGTTATTCGCACGGAGCGCTGGCCGCGCAGGTTGGCTGTCTCGTGCTTTGGACGGTGAGCATGTGTTTGACGTGGCCCACATTGCAAGCGTTGCTGAGTCGAGGACAGCCACCGTCGGGAATGCCGCGCACGGCGGGCATTTACAACATGGTTTGGGCCTGCGGCGCAGCCACGGCCAACTTGAGCGGCGGAGCCTTGGTGCAACACTTCGGCGGCGAAACGCTCTTTTGGCTGCCGGCCGGGTTGCACGTAATACAAGTTTTGCTTCTGGCCCGGGTGGCGAAAACCGGCGCGGCGGAAGACACACCAACTATCGCCAGTCGCGGAATCGAAACCGTTCCGCCGTTGAACCCGCGGCCCATTGCCAGGGCCAGGACCTTTTTGTATTTGGCGTGGCTGGCCAATCCTTTCGCGTACATGGCCATCAATGGTGTTTTGCCCATCATGCCGAAACTCGCGGCGAATCTTAAGCTGGACGATGCCCAGGCCGGTTTGGTGGGTTCCGTATGGTTCTGGGTGCGGCTTGGGGCGTTCGTCTGGTTTTTTCTGTGGCCAGGCTGGCACTATCGCTTTCGCTGGCTGCTGAGCGCCTTCATTGCGCTGGCAGTCAGTTTCACGCTCATGCTCCTGAGCCCACATGTTTGGCTGTTGATCGTGGCGGAAGTTATCTTTGGCCTGGCTGTGGGGTTGATCTATTACTCGTCGCTGTTCTACTCCATGGATGTGGGCGAATCCACCGGCAAGCGAGGCGGTATCCATGAAGCAGCCATCGGTCTCGGCGTGTTCACTGGACCCGCTATCGGTGTGAGCGCGCTTTCTTTACTTCCCAGAGTTCCGAATGCCGGCATCTGGGCAATCAGTGGAGCGCTGTTGTTGGGACTGGTTCCGTTTTGCCTTATCAAAAAGCGAGGTGGGTAGGAAACACCAACAACCAGGCGCCAACAATAGGCAACTCATCTGTGATGCTCCAGTTTGGAGCTTGGCGTTTTTTCTGGAGCTTGGCGCTTGGTTGTTGGTGTTTGCTTCACATCACTCCACCTTTACCTCCGGGCTGATCTTCACCGTCTCCTCATCCCAATTCACCGTCACGGTGGTGCCGTCCGCGAAGGTGGAACGTTCCTGGCGGCGGTCCTTGTCGAGGAATTCGTGATTGGTCATTTCTAAAAGTGCCACGCGTTTGTGCAGGGCGGCCATTGGTTTGATCAACTCGAGTGATTTGTCGTCCTTGCCCGCCCGCGTTGTGACCGGCAATTCGGGCACGCCGCCACACAGAATTCCCAGCAAAAGATTCTTCCGGCCGCCATTGCGAGCTTCGCCGAACGAGATGAGGACTGCGTCATGATAAACCAGGTTATACAAAGGCACCGAAATGCACTTGCCGACGCCACCGGACTGATTCACACAATCCACATAGGGAATGACCCAATCGGAGCCGGCTTCCGTGGCGGTAAATCCAAGGTTGTGGCGCGACCAGGTCAGCAACTCAGCCTGGGCCCGCATCGCTTCGGTGCGGGTCGTGGGATGCTCGGGATTGAAATCCTCGTCCGGTGGAACGTAGCCAATTACGTCAATGTAGATGCCTTGGGGATGGATGCCGTGCTCGAAGAACAACTGGTAGTTCTTCCGCAGGTGGCCGGGCTGAAAGCGGGCGTTCAGGTATGTTTGTTTGCCCCCATCCCAGTGGCTCATGAAGGGAATCTGCCCTTCCTTGGTGTCCCCGAAACGTGACCCGGCAAAGGCTTTGGCCGGGAGCGATTCATCCTCCTCGTGAATCGCAAACCTGGGATCGTACGAGGGAGCATCGACGTAATAATCGCGGTACTGATCGTGAAAAATGAAGGGATAACCAAGCGCTTGGCAGGTGTCGGCCAGGCGTTTCATGCCTGCCCATCCGCCGCCGTCGTCCGACGGCGGCAACGGGTCCGGATGCTGACGGTCATAGCCGAGATGGGGCCAGCCGGACACGAAAACGAGCGTGCGCTCAACCCCGTTCGCCTTTAATAGCTTTAGCTGATTGGCCCGCTCGTCGAACGTGGTCACGTTATAGTGATTCGTGGGATCGTAGCGGTCGCTTTCCGGTTTCATGTTGTGCAGGATCCCAACGCGCGTCTGCGGCGTGCCGATGAGATCGGCGAGCACGGGCGTGCGCGCGATCTTTTCCTTGAGCGATACGAACAGGCCCGTGTCCATGGCGTAACGCCGATAGCGCTTGGCCAGCGTCACGTAATTGCCGTCCTCGAAGAAGCACATCCGGGCGCTGCGGGGATAACGGAAACGCCCCAGCGACGCGAGCCAGCGGGGGCCGATGACGGTCGGGCCGCCAGCGGGATGTTCAAACTGGTAAGCGGCGTCATCCGGCGTTTCCGAGATCACCATCATCGCGGATTTGCCTTTTTGGAATCCCCACCACGACATCGACCACGATTCGATGACGTGGCTCTGGAGAACGCTATGGTCGTTGGTGGAAACTTTTCCGTCCTTGATGCTGCGGATGGGGAAGTACTCCCTGGGCCAGTCGCGCGGGAGGAGATTGCCACGACCGTTGCTCAGCAGCGTGAAGTCCACGTCACGCGCGTCCAAGGCCGCGGGCCAGTCCAGTTGGCGGGCGATCACAGAGTGTTCCTCGGCCGAGGCGTCGAAGACCAATTCTTCATCGCGCCCTTCGAGACAAACTGTCAGATACAGAACGAGACCCGCCGGTTTTTGATCGCCCCACTGCGTGAGCGTCATTTTCACCCCGGTCTTAAAGCCGGTATCGTAAGGAACAACCTCGATTTCCCTGGCATCCGCCAAACGGACATAAGATTCCACGCCGTCAGATTGAACCAGCAAATCTTTGGAACCGGAGGGCGCAAGGTTCCAATTGGCCGAACCAGCCTGGATATGAACGGCGAGGTTGGATTCCGTGATGGTGATTTTGTTCTTCCTGCCCGCGATGGTCCATTCCCGATTGGCGCGCGAAACCGATACCATAGGCGCTCCCCATTGTTCGCGGGAGAGCGTTTGAGCCAGAAGGGGTGTTGAACTGAACAGGAGTACGACCGCGAAGCGAGTCAATGATCCGTGTATCCACATGCGCGTAGGAGAACAAAACAAGGGATTTTTCTCAATAGTTATTAACCCAGAAACACGTGGGCGAAACTCAGGATCTCCATTTCGGTCCAGGGGAGCATTTGGACTGCTGTCCCAAAATGAGCCATATCGGTTTATACTGGGGGGCCTTGTAAATCAGCCGGGCTTGTTCCATCATTGTGTTACGATTGATGGCTACCGCAACCGAACAATCAAAGATAAAAGACTCCAGTTACTTTTCCTCCCGCCTGCGCCAAAACGTTGACCAGCTCATGGATATTCTTTCGGCCGGCGGGTTGGACAACCCGCTGGATGCCATCGAACAGTGTTCCTATCTCCTGTTCCTGCGCCTGCTTACAGAAAAGGATGAAGCGCTCGCCAGTCTGGATCGAAGATATAAGAGCATTTTCTCCGGGCCGTGGGCGCGATTTTCGTGGGGCAGCTTCGTGACGCTCGCTGGAGACGAGCTGTTCAACGTCGTTCACGATGCCATCGAGAAACTCCACGAACTTCCCGGCCTGATGGACACCGGAAAGCTCCTGTTCAGTCGTGCCACCCTTAAAATCCGGGATCTTGCCACTCTGCACACCGTGGTTCGGAGCATCGATGAATTGGATCTCGCAGCGCACGACGGCCACGATTTCAAACTGGATACGTATGATTATCTTTTGAGCAAGCTTTCAGCATCCAGCGCCCGCGGCCCGTTCCGCACTCCTCGTCATATTATCGATCTGGTCACGGCCCTGGTCGATCCGCAGCCCGGTCAGCGCATCTGTGATCCGGCGTGTGGCACGGCCGAGTTCCTTACCTCTGCTTTCAATCATATCCTGCGCCGACATACCAAGGCCACCGACCTCAAGCGGGGACTCACGGATGGCGCATTGCTCAAGCCCGCGCAATGGAAGTTCCTCGAACAAGAGGCATTCACCGGGTTCGAAAGCAATGCCGGTCTGGTCAAGCTTGCCAGCTTCAACCTCCATCTTCACCAATTGGAGCAGGCGCACATCTTCGAACTCAACCCGCTAACCACCGGGTTCGGAACGTATCCCGGCAGGCTGTTCGATGTAATGCTCGGGAGCCATCCGTTTTCAAGCAGCATGCTGGACGAAGACATTCTCCCGGATTTGAACTACAAGCTGGGCACCCGCGCTACCGAATTGCTGTTTCTGAAATGGTTCATCGACCACCTTGCTCCCAATGGACGCGCGGGAGTCATCGTGCCCAATGGCGTGCTGTTTGAGCCCGCCAACGCGGCGGCGAGTCTGCGCCAATTGTTGCTGATGGAATGCGATCTGCAGGCTGTCATCAGCTTTCCCAATGGCGTGTTCACGTCAAACTCCGGCGCCGCCGCGCTCATTTTCCAGCGGGGCAGGAGCACGCGGAGCGTTTGGTTTTACGATCTGAGGGCCGATGGTTTCAGCCCGGATGACCAACGAACGCCGGTTGAAGCAAACGACATTCCGGATCTGCTGGCCAAATGGCCGAGGCGCGAGGAGGGACCGAACAGCCATCGAGTGGCGATGGAGCGGATTCATGAGAATGGCTGGAGCCTCGTGGCCGACCGTTACCGTCCGGCGGCAACAACGGTCGCGGACCAGGAGACGCCAATGGACATTCTCAATGATGTGCTCAAACTGGAAAGTGAAATCATCCTGCGCCTCAACGCGCTGCTCCTGCAAATCAGCGGGAAAAAGTAAAGTGCGGCCCTTCGGACAAACTTGCTGACCAAAGAGAAACGATCATGACGTTGCTGGAAGAAGTTGATGAGTTGCGAAAGCTGCGTATGCAGGCCGACCGCCGCGCGGAGGGCATCCTCCCCGCTTTCTTCCACGAAATGTTTGGTGATTTAATTGCGAATCCAAAAGGTTGGCCCGTCGTGCGCGTCGAGGAAGCGGGAAACATTCAGCCCGGACGCGGACGCGCCCTGAAGCAGCGTAAAGGCCACTTTACGCGCCCTTGTGTCGGGGCCGCCAATCTCTCCAAAGCCGGAATCGACGTAAGTGATTTGCCGTTGATGGGTTTCGACAAACGTGACTTCGAGCGCTACCGGCTGGAGCATGGGGACATTCTATTGAATGAACGGCAAACCGCGGCGGCAGCCGGAAAACCCGCCATGTGGCGCAATGAAGTTCCCGACTGTTATTTTCAACATCCGCTCGTTCGTTTTCGGCCTGACCCGGAGAGAGTTCTGCCCGACTTTGCCCTGGCTGCGTTCCTTGCGTATTTCGGAGAAGGCAAACTCACCAGGACCAGCAAAACTTCAAGCGTGGCGCACCCTGGTTGGGGTCGGCTGGCCAAAATGCCGCTGCCGCTTCCTCCGCTGTCATTACAACAGGAATTCGCCGCCCGCGCCGACGAAATCCGCGCCATGGAGGGCGGGCAAGCTGCGAGCCGCGAGCGTCTGGAAGATCTGTTCCAGTCGCTGCTGTGATGCGTGTTTAGCGGGCTTTAGAACGGCCTCAAGGCGGACAGTTCGAAGTCCGGGAGAAGCAATTGCGAAGCGCTCTCAAGTTGAGCGCCGACAGTCAACAGGCAAGGAAGACTGACCAAGGCAAGAGTGTGAAAGTGACGGTTGAGCAGCCAGGCTAGATTTACTTCGAACGGTGTGAGTCCATGTCCGGCGGCAACCTCCCGCAAGCGCGCGACAAGCCGGGAATTGGCCGGGTGATTCCAACGCTCTTTCCAGCGAGTCCGGGTTGGACCCTGTTCGTCATCGAACAAATGTTGTCCCTGATTGAAGGCATCGGCATGTGCCATGACCACAAGGCCAAGGTCTCGGACCGCCGGTTCAAATCGGGTGAATGGGAGATCCTGCGGCCATAGAGGCTGCGTCGAAATTAGCAAGGACAGTTCGGTGGTAACAACGGCCGCGATGCCCGGAGCGCCGAGACTCACAGCGTGTGCGTTGGCCGCTTTGATTCGTTCTGCGCTCCAATTCCTGACGCCAAACGCACGAATGCGTCCGCGCGTGACTTCGCGGGCGAGCGCTTCAATGACCGGTTCCAGCGGCGCGTCGGGATTATCGGCGAGATAAACGAAATCAAGGTAATCAGTGGCGAGCAAATTCAGGTCCGTGGCGATGTCTTCGACCACAGCCTCGGGAGTGAAACGATCAATGGGGCGATTGGCGGCAACGTTCCATCCTTCGTGAGCAATTTGAGTGCATAGAAAGAAGTCTCGGCGCAAGTTGTGGCGGCGCAACCATTCACCGGTGGCTCGCCGGCTGTGCGTCTCGCCTCCTTCGCCGTGCAAGTGTACGCAATTTCCGCCAAGCCGATGGAATTCATCCAGACCGGACTCATGCGAGCCCGGGTCAGCCGATGAAGGGCAAGCCACCACATTACTCACACCGCGGCCAAACGAAGGGATGTCGAGGTGGCGAAATGGCATGGCCGGCTGCGGGGTTTCCGAAAGGCATTAAATGGCTAAACCGTCTTCTCCGGCCCCTTCACGTAGGACGTGTCATGTGCGCCTGGCCGGAAGGGTGGCATCGTGTCGCCATCGCGGGGTTGAGCGACGGCGGTGTCGCCGGTGGGCGCGTATTCGCCGGTCCGCCAGGGGACTTCGTAAATGTGAACCGGCTCGGAGATGCCTTTCACAGTCACCGACGGCAGTTGCACGCAAGCCAGCGCCAGATTGGGATCGTCCTGAATGATCTCCGCCAATGTCGCTTCGCTAATGATAATGCGCCCGCGACCAGACACCGATTCCAACCGGCTGGCCAGATTTACGTCACCGCCGAAGACGGTGTAGTTCTTGTGCTTCTCGGAACCCATGACGCCCGCCGTCACGATTCCCGTGTTGATGCCGCTGCCCATGGACAGAATCGGAAGCATTTCCATGGCAGGTTCGCCCGTGGCGGCGCGCCGGAGGTTTTCCTCCGCCCGCCGGCTGTTTTCCGCCTCGCGTTGCTGGTTCAAGCGGAAGATTGCCTGTTGGGCCGCGATGGCCGCCTGCACGCAATGCAACGCATGCTTCGAATCGGCCACCGGCGCACCCCAAAATGCCATGACACAGTCACCGATGAATTTATCAATGATCCCGTCGTGCAGCAGGACCACATCCGCAACCGTCTTGAGATAACGGTTGACCGTCTCGAGCGTTTCTCTGGCGTCCCGATCGAATACCGCGTCCGCCGCCGCGTTCAAGAGGCGATGCTCCTTTACATAAGCGGTTGCCTTTTGCCGGTTGCGGTCGGTCATTTCCGTGAACCCGCGAATATCGGCGAACAGGACAGTCACGCTCCGCCGCGAGCCGCGGGACAGTTTTGGGTTCTCGAGCAATTCCCTCATCACATGCGGCGAAACCACCGTTCCGAAAACGGATTTAATGTGCCGTTGCTCCGCCTGCTCGAATCTCACCAGATAGGCCAGCTGACAACCGTAAGTGATGAGCAAGCCTCCTCCCATCGGCAGCACCGTGGGCAGCCACTCGCCAAACGCGGCGAAAGCCAGCACCGCCAGGCCGGTGTAAATGACCAGCACGATCACCACCCAGCACACTCCGATCAACACCCGCCGCGTTGAAATCAGCACTGTCGCAATGACCCCCATAACACAGATCAACATCAATTGCGCCGGCAAGCCCGCGCGCCGAATGAAACGGTTGGTGAGCACCGAATTGGCCACATTCCAGTGCTTGCTGACGAGCAGCGCATCCTTCTCCAACGGCGTGGCGCCCCGGTCGGTCAAATCGTTTCCCGTGGCGCCCGAGCCGACAATGGCCAGCTTGCCTTTCCATTTCCATTCATCAGGCAGGCCATTCGTCGCTCCAGTCGCGTGCAAATTATCCTGCTCGATGACGTGGTCGAAGAAACTGTGGGTTAATCGCTGGTCCTTTTCGGTCAGGCACCAGTTAATATAGAAATAGCCGTCACTGTCCACCGGGATGGTTCGCTCCACGCCCGCGGGCCCGCGCAGAACGATGCGCCCCCGATCGAGCTGCACCACGGCCTTGTCCAAATCGAGTTTCAATTCCTGGGCGGCAAGGACAATCCCCATGTGCCAGACACGTTCCTCCGTAAACGCCTTGGGATGCGGTTCCATCCCGGGGGGAATATTGGGCCCCACAAAATCGGCAAGATCGAACCGGCCCTCGGCATCGATGCGAAACACAATCGGCTCCCCTTCCGGGCGCGGCAAAACGATTCGTCCCCGCTCGATTACCGCATTGCGCAGATCGATTCCATTTTCCGGATCATTGGCGATCTGCTGGAACGCCCGGTGCCATTTACGATAAGTCCGAAAGGCCCTGGCCCGGCGCAGCACACCGTCCAAATCTTTTTCCGCGGTGATATCCCCCAGGGAGCACGCATTGGTCCGGAACAGCAGCGGAGGAACGCTGTCCTGCTCAGCCGCGAGCACAATGTTCCCGGCTTGGCGGACCAACTGGGCAAAATACACGTCCGAATCAACGGGTTCCGGCTGGCCCACGAAAAGGAGGGGCGAATGATCGGGCCGAAGCTCGCTAAACAAAACGTCAAAGCCAATCACTTCCGCCCCCTGGGTCTTCAACTCGCGGGCCACCCGGCCATAGACATGTCGCGGCCAATACAGCCCGTACGAGCTGTTGTTCACCAGCTTGTGGCTGATGCGTTCGATGCTGGTATCGGTGATCTCGACAAACCCCAAATTCGTCGCGACCGGAGGTGAAAACTTGAGCGCCTGTCGCGCGCGCCAGTCGTAAGTGATTTGCTCCAGCCGATCGAAGAATTGCAACCAACCTTGAGGATGCGCGCTCAGGAGGATTTGCACGGCGCACACCACGGCAACGATGCCTGCCGCCACCAGCACCGGCGCCAGCTTGAGGCCTTTGAGCTTCACCGCGGCAAAGTACACAAAAAAACCAGAGCAACACAAGGCTGCTCTGGTTTCGCGAAAGTATTTACCGGACAGTTATTGCGGCCGGCCACCCTGATTATTTCCCTGATTATTGTTATTTTGCCCTTGGTCATTTCCATCCCCTGGACTGATCGGGCTCACGTAAATAATGGTTGGGTTCTTGACGTAAGTCTGGGGCGGCGTCGGTACCGGCCCGTTTAACTCAACATAAATGAGTTGCAGTTGCTTCAGCTCCACCGGCGGAATCGGGAGCATGGCCTGGGTCATGGGATCATAACGGTAGCCCGCGTTCACGACCTTGGTAACCACGTTGCCATCCGATCCCACAACCGCGATCACCACGGATCCCTCGAGCACGTTCACGACACCCGACGAACTGATCGTGTAGATGGTGCCGCGAATGCCGGCGACACCGTTGGGAATCTTAACCTCGTACTTTGAATTGGAGCCCAGCTTCTTGACGTTGCCCATGACTTTGCCAGCCCGCAAATCCAATTGGGTTTCTTCCACCGTCTCAACCCCGGTCTGCTGCGTCGTCAGCTTGTCGATGGCCAAAACGGAGCTGTCAAAAATACGAATGATGTTCGCGGTCTGTTCCTGCGGTTGATAGAGCGTGCCGTTGTTCACCACTGGCGTAGCCGGCTTGGCGTCACGTTGACCCAATTGGACGTCCACGTAAGAATTCTCCGCGGTTTGAATCACCGTGCCGGGTTTGAGGATGTCGCCCGAGTGCAGCGTCTGCCAGGTCTTGCCGTCGGTGGCGTAACGCGCCGCGCCCTTTAGCCGCACGACTTTGGCACTCAGCACTGTGGTCTGAGCCATGACCTGACTGGCCAGACTCATCACCGCCAGCGCGAGCGCGGCGGCAGCCAGTTTATAGGCGGAACGGTGGATGGTTCTCATAAATTCTCGTTTGTCGGGCCGTGTGATCGATAATTCTATTTACGCTGTTGGTTTAGCGCCTAACTGCCTGCCTGTCAACCAAATAATGGCATAATTTCCGGGGCGTTTTCCGGCCCTTTTCCGTCAAAGCGCCTTGGACTTGGCCGCTTCCAGTGCGCCCGCTATCGCCGCCCCATCCTTGAGCGCATAAGCCGGGCGGGGATGTTCAGCCGTAAAGACTTGCAGAGATTTGTCATCTACCGTCGTATCGGACTCATCGATTGCCCCGGCTGCCGTTGTCACCGCCTCGAGATTCAATCCCAGCCGCTTCGCCATAAACCGGTACATCGCCGCGCGTTTCGACGGCCCGTAATCATGCCCTTCATTCGCAAGATGCCTGTTCTCGACGCGGTCCGACGCGTCATAAACCTGGTACACGCTCTGGATATACGGAAACTCCACCTGCGGCACGTTTTTCGTCCAATCCTTGCCGTCCGAGATCACCAGCTCCGGCTTGGGCGCAAACATCGCCGCGAGTTCGACATTATCCGTGTCATGTTGGTCACTGTGGTGAATGGGCAGGCCGCTCTCGCACTTGCAACCGCCGAAGAAATGCGCCGAAACCATCACCACCGGCACGCTCACAGCCAGCCGATCATCCACCGCGCCCAACATAAAGGTTTGCGTCCCGCCGCCCGATTCGCCGGTGCAACCCAATCGCTTGCCATCCACCTCCGGCAACGACATCAAAAAATCCACTGCCCGGATGCTGTTCCAAAGTTGGAACGTCAGCACATTCGGATCATCGTGCGTCGTTTGCGTCGAGTCGCACTTGCCCACCATGTCGTAAGCGAACACCACCGCGCCCATGCGCGCCAGCACCGCGCACCGCGTCTGCGTTGCCGCGCCCACTCGCGGGCGATCCCCATGCCCATGCGGACAAAGAATACCCGGCATTGGTCCCTTCCCCGACACCGGCCGATACAAATTTCCCGTCACGAAAAAGCCCGGCAAACTCTCGAAGGCCACATTCTCGATCGTATAACCCTTGCAAACCTGCCGGCCCCAAATAATCGGCTTGAGCTCGCAACGCGCCGGCAGCGGCGTCAGGTTGGCGCCCCGCAGGATGCCCGCGCGAATGTTTTTGGCGCGCGCTTCCCATTCGGCCCGAGTGTGCCACGTCTTGGCGAACCCGGCCAACTGCTCACGCCCCTGCTCCTCCGTTAAACGCGGCTCCTTCATCGGCAAAACAGCCGCCACCGCGAGCATGGCCGTTCCCATGGCGAATGCGCCGAGAAAAAGCCCGGTGGCCGCCTTGCGTCGTGTCGAGGGTTTCATAGGCATCTCTTTTGCTCCCGCCGGCGATCAATGTCAACCCGTTCCTGCCCTTCATCGCGGTGCATCAACATTGTTGCCACGTCTTTGGTAGGGATGGCGCGCTGCGCCGTCCCCGTCGCCGAGCGCAGCATCAGGCGACGGAACGAATGATCCGGATCGCACGGCTTCGGCCAGCGGGCGGAACGATTGAGCCAGCGCGTCCGCTTTGCAAATTCAATTGCGCCACCTGACGCTGCGCTCGGTGGCGCGGACGGCGCAGCGCGCCGTCCCTACCTTTCCGGGTAAGAACAGGGTCGATCTGCGCCCCTTTGTCCCTGGTCAGTGGGTCTTGGTCACTTATCCCGCTGTTTTCCACGCAACTCGCAATCCATCAGGCATTTAGGCACATCTTTCAAGCGCTGACCGGGGTTCCTGCGCCAAAAATTGGAGGCTTAATTTACTTTAATTTGGTTTAATTTACCTTAATTCTTCGCTGGACACCTTAATTCATCCCGGTCCGGTGGAAGCAGCCGCCGCTTTGGTGCTTTGGTGCTTTTCTGGCTCGCCGCGCTTCCCAGGCCAACCCGGCACAACCACCGGGTTTTCGGCCTCTCGCGTGGCTGAAACCGAACCTGCGCGAACAACACCTCCGGCATCCAATTTATAGATTTCAAAGAACCTCCCCGGCTAATGCCGAAGAACCCTTCGCCAGGGCTCCCGGCGCAACCGGACAAAATTCATGCACATCGCGCACGGACGCGCCATGCCCACTGCCTCAAGGACTCCCTCCCAATTCTTCATTTCACCAACGCCGCTATATAAACCATCCCCAGCCGCAATTTGCAAACAAATTCTGAATATTTCTTTGCCACCCCATTCTAGTGACAGTCCCGCACAATCCGCTCATCCTTCCCGGTCGATTGAGATGCTGTTCTCTGCTTTCCATGCACTGTTTTGTAGCTCATTGAACATCAACCATACCGATTCGGAACGCCCCAAATCGTTTCGGGGGGACGGCGTGCACAGGAGTGCCCGCCCTACCGCCGTGTGCCGGGTAGGGCGCGCACTCCTGTGCGCGCCGCCGCAGGGCCCAGGCGCATTCATTAATGGCGCGTGTATCATAGAACCGTTCCTGGTCCGTGAGCAGGTCCAACCGAACAGGGAACTACCCACAGCAAAGACTTTCAGCGATCCGACGGAGAAATCCGCCGCCTACTGCGACGGCCGATCCACAAACAGCGGCTTGATGTGCCGATCATAAAGATTCCCGGTCACGTTGCGCGCAATGGTTGGTTCGCACTCCTCCAGGAGTTTCAAGTAACGGTCGCCCATTTTGGCGGCGATCTTATAACCCACGTGCAGTAACTGGCGGAGGTGCGGATTGAACTCGGGACAGGCCGGGTCGTGGCGCAGGGCGTTCACGTACTGTTTCGACGTCCAGCCCTGGACAGTCTCCCGGGTCGGAAGCTTCTTGGGCCTGATGTCGATCACCGCCGCGTACGGCGCGCACAGTTCATCGAGATGACCCAGCGCCTCGGTGTAAATTTCTTTCGCCAACGTGAGGCCGTTGCCGCCGGCTTCCGCCAGCCCAATGACTTCCTCCAGCCACGTGGTGCCGGCGGTTTTGATGTGCAGCCCCGCGCCGGTTCGCGTTAGGCTGCGGCGAATCGCGGGGTAAATCGAAAATTTGTCGCTGCCCGAGTGCACGCTCAGTTTCAAATTGGCCGGCAGCTTGTATTGGCTGATGGCATAAGCGATCACCGCCAGGTCTGCGTTGAACTCGGTTTCGAATTGCCTGGCATCGCCCACGTAATCCACGCCCTTGTTGAAACGGCCTGTAAATTTCGGCGCGATGGTTTGCACGGGTATGCCCGCATCGGCGATGGCCGCCAGGATCACCAGCAACTCCGGCGGCGTTTGCGGGTGGTCGGTTTCATCCATCGAGATTTCCGTGATAAACCTGCCCGCGCCTTTGGCCTTCTCAAGCTGCCGATAAATCCTGCCCGCCTCCTGCACCGCGAACAGGTATTTGCCCGCCATGCACTCAACCTCGGCGCGGCTCAACTCAATCGTTTGATCAATCCCCGGAATTTGAATGCGCCCCGCCAATTCTCCATGCCGCTTGATAAACGCCGCCAGATCGGCTTCCGCCGGCGCGCGGCCGATGAAGTCCGCCACATCGATGGTAAAGAAATCCGAGTGCGGCACGAACCGGTCCACCGTCTCGAGCCGGATATGGTCCGCATCCACATGCCACGAACGGCTCCAGCCCAATTCGCGCACGGCGGCTTCCGCGGCGGCGCGCACACTGGCGGGCTCCGAGCCAATGGTGATGTGTTCGCGGTTCGATTTGTTCCAGACCGGGACGACCTCCACGCCCTGCCCGGCGGCAAGAAGGAACGCCCGCAATTGCGCCCTGGCCTGATGCGCAAAACGATCCCCCACTCCAACTGAATATCTTCCAAGAACAAGCATATCGGGCTGCACTTCTGATCCCTGATAAGCCAAAGCTATCGCGCCATCGCCCGACCCGCAAGTAATAAAAATTAATAAGACAAAATCGGCTGGAAATAAAAACGAAAGTCTGTAGCGCAAGTCTCGACCGACGCGTTCCGCCCGCTGGAACGCGGGCGGGGACATCGCAGCGCGATGTCCCTGCCTTCCGAGTAAGGACATCGGCGTATTTAGCTACTGCACGGGAACACCGTCAGCCGCCCACTGGATGTCTGAATTGCCGGGATCGGCAGCCTTGGCAACCGCGTTGGAGCAAACATAGGTGTATTTGTACCAAGTGGCGTGCCCATCCGCAAAGGTGATGCTGCCGCCGGCGCTGTGCCGGGAAGTGAAAGCCGTGGTATAAACCTGCGGCTTGCAGATGTCTCCTTCTTTCTGCGTATTTCCGTAGAAGGGCGTTTCGTTGATAAGCGTCCGCCCTTCGGAGAACATGACAAACGCGGAAGGGTGCGCCACCATCGAACTTGTCAGATAGACCGTGGTTGAAGGCAAGTGAGTCAGCCCCTGTGAATTCATCCCATACCTGAACACCACCCGTTTGTTAATGTCGATCGCCGGGTCAATGATGGCGGTGGGGCAGCGAAAGACGCTGTTGGCATTATTGTAGGCATCGATTCCGGTCGTGCCATTCTGAATCGCGTATGCGTAGAGCGGCTGACTCGCAACGTAGGGCGGCAGCGCATTGAACCACGCGTCCATGCCTTGCTTGGGGTTCTGGAAATAGAAATCGAACAAGTCGTTCCAAAGCGGATTGTCCTCAAAATAGCCGCCCGGAGCCCCCGGAGTATTATTCGGAATTTTGGTTTTGGGAAACGTCTGGGCGTTGTCATCCAAGTACATCGTTTGCGCCAACCCCCATTGCTTCAAGTTGCTGATGCAGGTGGTCCGCCGGGCTTTTTCCTTGGCCCTAGCCAGGGCCGGCAGGAGCATCGCCGCAAGAATGCCGATAATGGCAATCACGACGAGCAATTCGATCAATGTGAATCCGCTTTGCCGGGTTGGTTGTTTGGTTGACATTATAGTTTGCTTATTTCAGCCGCTTTTATCTTACCTTATCCGCACCTCGAATCGAAAACGACCCGAGCGAGCATGGAGCCGGATTGTTACAAACAGGTGTGCTGGAGGTTACGATCCTGTGACGAATTGGTGGAGGCTCCGTAATCGGTTCAGCGGGGGATGGATGTCACCAAATCGTAACGCAAAAGGCATACTTCTGTGACCAGGCTCCTGCTAACTGCCCCGGCGAATGTGGCTTTCAAATTACCACCCCAACAAGAACGACAATTAGAAGTGAAAATGAATACCAAATCCCGACCGTTTATCATCCTGGCGGCGATGCTCTGCATTGCCGCCCAAGGGCAAGTCACCACCCCGGTGATCCCGGCAGGCAAAATTGCCGTGTTCAAGGCCGGAACCACCAATGGGGATTTCCCCATGGTCACAGCCCGGGTGGCGCCATGCTTCATGCAGGTATTTGATCCCGTGACCACCAACCAAACGTCGCCGCTGCTTTCGATGGCCATGTCCACCAATGTCAGCGTGCCGGGTTCCGTTTGGATCAACCATCATGCCGGTTCGGAAGGCGGCGGTCTTTCCCGCTCCACCGATCGCCAATTCCTGGTGATGGAGGGTTACACCGGAAATATTCTTAGTCCAACCGCAGCCAAACCTTCCACTGACTTCACCGTCACCCGCGGCATCGTGAGATTGGATGCCTTTACCAATGCGATCAGCGTCTATTCCGATTTGGCCAACTGGTTTGGCATCCCGGCGGGCTCGGCCACGGGCACCCAGGACAATCCCACCGGGATTGCCTCGACGGATGGGACCAATTTTTGGGGCACCGGCAATTTCGCCGGCACGAGCACTGAATTGGACGGAACGCTATATTTCAATCCAAACGTTGGACCGCCGTTTGAAGTTCAGAATTATATCCAGGCGGCCGCCGAAGCGCGTGTCATTGGCGGGACTCTGTATGTAGTGGTTCCCGGCGCGGGCGTGTATAACTTTGTGGATCCCAGCACCGGAAATGTGGTGCCTCTGCCGTACGATCCCAATGTTCCCAACCCTTACCAGCGCCCGGCCTTCACCAATCTGTTTATTAATTGGGGCACTACCTTCAAAAACACCGCCAACTTCGACATGAACGCAGCGGGCACCCTCGCTTACGGCGCGGATCAAACCTTCGGAATTACAAAGTTTACCAATAACGGCGGCGGTTGGGTCCAGGCCCCTTACTATTTCAGCACCACCAACCTCGGCACCCTCAAACAAAAAGCGGCAAACCAGGGATGTTTCGGCATCTGCGTGGACTTCAGCGGCCCGAACCCGGTCATTTATGCCACCACCATGGAAAATGGTTTTCCCAATTCCAATACCGCGGCGGGTCATCAAAACCAAAACCGCATCATTCGCATCGTTGATACGGGCGTCAATCCCGGCACCAACCTCGTTGCGCAGACGCTCGCCGTTGCGACCACCACCAATGAATTCTTCGGCGGCATTGATTTCACCCCTGATCTCGCCCCGTTGATCGCGTCGAACCCGGCCAATTACGCCACGACTAATGGCGGTTCGGCCACGTTTTCCGTCACTGCTCAATGCGCTTTTCCCGTGACCTATCTGTGGCTGCAGAATTCCAACGCACTGCCAGCCGCCACGAATTCCACTTTGGCCCTTAACAACCTCACCACCGATACAAACGGCTTCGCGTATCAGTGTGTCGTCTCCGACCAATATGGCTCGGTGACCAGCGCGCCCGCGATTCTGACCGTTACCGCAAGTCCAGTAGCGCCGGTAATCACTAGCGGCACGAATAATGTCACCGGCTTCGTCGGCGGCGAAACGATCTTTGCGCCGGTGTCCGCGACCGGCACCGAGCCATTTACCTATCAGTGGTACCAAGGCACCACCCTGCTGGTCGATGACGGCATCAACTACTTCGGTTCCACCACGCCTTCGCTGACCATTTCGAACCTCACCACGGACCAAGGCGGCAACTACTATTTGGTAGTGGGGAATTCAGCAGGCTTCGCCTCCAACGTCGTGGACATCCTGACCGTGAAATATCATACCGCGATCATCAATGCCGGCCAACCGCAGTCAGTAACAACTTTTGTGGGCTTGAGCACGTCCCTGACGGCCAACGAGACGGGCGCAACGCCTCCGGTGACGAATCAGTGGTATCGCGGCAACGTGGCGTTGACCGACACCGGCGAGTTCAGCGGCACGGGAACGCCCGTGTTGACCATCTCCCCGGCTGGCACCAACGATACCGGCACCAACTATTATATTGTGGTCAGCAACCCCGGAGGCAGCGTGACCAGTTCGCTCGCGTCGGTGACCGTTCTGATTCCTCCGGCGCTTTCCTCGGTTTCTTATAGCAACCAGGTTTACGTCCAGAACTTCAATACGCTCCCCGATCCCGGCGGTGTTTCGGTCAATAGTATCAATAACCCGCAGGATGTCGGCACGATCAATGGCGTGGCCTACTCGCTCGCCAATCCGTTCGACTTCAATTACCCGGTCATCAACAATAGCTATGTGGGTGGCCTGGGCTTGTCCCAGATGAAGGGCTGGTATGGAGCGGCAGATACCCTTGCCACCGGGGTGGATGGCATCACGCGCTTTGGCGCGCAGGACGGCGACCAGTCCACCGGCGGTGTGATTGACTTCGGCCCGAACGATGTCAACGGCGGGGTCGTCGGAACCAACCGTGCGCTGGGCCTGCTCTCGACCGGCACCACCGGCTCGACGACCTTCGGGTTGAAGCTGGTCAACACGTCTCCAAACACCCTCAACTACATCAATCTCTCCTTCCTCGGCGAGTTGTGGCGCAACAATACCGGAGCCAGAACCATGTCCTTCGGTTATACCTTGGATAACACGGCGACCAACTTTGTGTTGACGGCGCAGTCGTTCTCCAATTCCACCATCGTGCCGGAACTGGCCTTCAGCTTCCCGACGGCCCTCGTGGTCACCACGGTGGATGGAACGCAATCCAGCAACCAGGTTAATCAAGTTACCAACAACCTGGCGCTGTCCGCTCCGTGGCCTTCCGGCGGCGCTTTGTGGTTGATCTGGTCGATTGACTTCTACGGCCAGGGCGCCGGCCAGGGCTATGCGATCGACAATCTGAACTTCTCCGCCACGGCCAACGCGACACCGCCGCCGACGGTAACGACCCTGCCGGCCTCGAACATCACCATCAGCAGCGCGCGGTTGAATGCAACGGTCAATCCCAACACGGCGGCAACCACTTACTGGTTCCAATACGGCACCAACACGAACTATGGCAGTGTGACCGCGGCCACCAATCTGGTGGCGGGTTCAAGCCCGGTGGCCGTCAGCAATCTGCTGACGGGCTTGCTCCAGGGGACGACCTATCACTACCAGATCGTGGCTTCGAACTTTGTGGGCACGTCCTTCGGGTCGGATGTCACCTTCACCACTCAGGCAGTTACACCTCCGCGAGTAATTGGCTCAGGAATCGGAGGCAACTCCTTTGTCCTGAACTTCACTAACGCGACCGGCGCCAGCTTCAGTGTGCTGGCCACGAATAATCCCGCGGCACCGGTGTCCACCTGGCCTGTCATCGGACACGCAGTAGAAAATCCAGCCGGTTCAGGGGCTTACAGCTTCACGAACTCATTGGCGACCAACTCCATGCGGTTCTTCATTCTGCGTCAGCCGTAAGTCTGGGCTGAGTTGAAATTCAAAACCACCGGGCGGGTTTCGTTGAGAAACCCGCCCGTTTTTGTCTGGTAGGAACCGTGCGCTTGGCCGCCCCGTCGCCGAGCGCAACATCAGGGACGGAACGAGCGACACAAACCGCCCGCTTCAACCAATGTGGCAAGGGCTGTTTTCTTTTTGTCTGCTGTCCAAGAAGCGGAACTGTTCTGAACCTTCGAAAGCGGCGGCGCTTCGCGCACGCACTCCAAGACCTGGCGGAGTTTGTGTAAGGCGGGATGGCGCAAGTGTTTTGGAGTGCGACGTGCAGTGCCGATTTGTATGGCCCCATTCACCCAGTCGCTAAAGCTCACTGCGGTTTGACCGAAGCCGGGCCGTTAGTCGCCCCCGTCTGGAGCTGCATCGTGAATTGACGCGCCAGTTCGTTGATGCGAACCAGAAGTCCCGCACTCTTGACCTTGGCATCGCCCAAAGGAAGGCCTGGGTTCATGCCCGGTCGTTTGTGACCGATATCCGACAGCCAGGCGTCGCTGAGCAATCGATTTTTCTCGTGAATGCTTTTCAGCAGCACCGCGCCCAATCGGCCACTGGCGAGTTCTTGAACACGGTCCAGATCGATTTTGGATTCCGCCAGCGGGAGATTGAGTCCCTGGAGCACTTGCCGGGCGATTAACCAATGCCCGGTGTCGTCGGCGTGCACCCCGTCACGAGTCAATGCGAAATCCGGCGACTGCTTCCGCCGCCGCGCCAGGTAATCGTTCATCGGCGTGTGAACATCGATGACCTGCCAGCCGTTGGTGCGCTGCGAAACGAGCCACGCGGAATACCGGTCCAGAACTTCGTTGTAACCTTCGTACGGGCGGCGATATTCCTCCAACCCCGCCGGCAAAGTACGATCTTTGATCGGCACCGGATCGAACGTCGGCGGCGTCAGGTGAATGATCCGCGCTCCCGATTTGACCACGCTGCCATGCAACCAAAGCATTCCGTCCTGAAACTTTCGGAAGCGTTCCTCGCCGAAGGGATAATAGATGCCGTCGTTCATGCCGTAACACGCAATAACAACGTCCGGCCTGGCTTTCGCGAGAACGCGGTCGAGCCGCTCGTGCAAGTCCGGGCGCGGAAACTTGCCGCCCGCATGGCCCGGCTCGGAAAGCCCCGACACGGTCTCGCTCGGAAGGCCGAGATCGAGAAACTCCATCCCGCCCATCAGCGAAGCGGCGCGCAATACCACTTCCACGTCATCCACGTATTGCCCGCTGTAGGTGATGCTGTCGCCGAGAAAGACGACGCGGTGCGCGCCAGCCAGCGGGACACCTTCAACGGCAACCGCCAAGGGCGCGGCGGAGAGCAGGCTGCAAACACCAATGATCAAGCACCAAGCACCAGAAAAGCTCCAGGAGCCAAACATCAAACACCGCAACGTTGTCTTGGTGTTTGGAAATTGGAGCTTTTCTGGTGCTTGGCGCTTGGTGCTTGGTATTTTTGCCATGGCTCGCATGAGAACTTTGAATGCAACGAGATTAGTTCGTCCACCGGGTTCTCGACAATTCTTTTCCCGCTGACTAGGCTCGTAAAACTATGGCAGCAAATCGAATCGGAATCATCGGCGGCAGCGGGCTTTATCACATCGAGGGCTTTACCCGGCAGAAATGGGTGACGGTCAAAACGCCGTTTGGTTCGCCGTCGGACAGCTTTCTCACGGGCGAATTGAGCGGGCGCGAGGTGGTGTTCCTGCCGCGGCACGGGCGGGGTCACCGCGTGCTGCCCAGCGAACTCAACCATCGCGCCAACATCTACGCCCTGAAAAAACTGGGCGTGGAATGGGTCATCAGTGTCAGCGCGGTCGGTTCGTTGCAGGCCAAATACAAGCCGTGCGATGTCGTGTTGGTGGACCAGTTTTTCGACCGGACCAAACAGGCGCTCGCCCATACGTTCTTCGGGCGCGGCATCGTTGCGCACATTGCTTTTGCCGAGCCAATCTGCGAGGAGTTGCGGCAATTGCTGTTGCAAAACGCGCGGGCTTTGAAAGCGTCCGCTCATGACGGCGGCACGTATGTCAACATGGAAGGACCGGCATTCAGCACCCGCGCCGAGTCGTTGACCAATCACAAGCTGGGTTACGATGTCGTGGGCATGACGAACCTCGGCGAAGCCAAGTGCGCCCGCGAAGCGGAGATGGCTTACGCGAGCCTAGCCATGATTACGGATTATGACTGCTGGAAGGTGGACGAAGCGCATGTGACCGTGGAAATGGTCATCGCCAACTTGACCAGAAATGCGGCTCTGGCCAAAGAGGTGGTCAAGCGTACCATCTCGCAAATTCCGAAAGCAGCCAACTGGTCATGTCACCACGCGCTCAAGAATGCAATCATGACCGACCGCAAAGCGTGGCCGGCAAAAACCATCCGGAAATTGAAACCTTTGTTGAAGAAATATTTGTGATGGTGCGACGTGAAAGCAGGCAGGTCGCCGCTATGTTTGCTGAGCAACTTACCTCAGAGCAAATAAACGAACATCGGAAGAAGGCCTGATTCGCGGCTGCCTAATGTGCGGACACCGCGCGCGTACTGGATTCAGCATTTCGCTCACTTCCGTGTTTTGAATGCGTGTGTGAAACGGCGCGGAGCCGCGAAATGATCCCGGGCAAATGCTGCAGCAGGTAATCAACGTCTTCGCTCGTGTTGTAGATCCCAAGGCTGAAGCGGATGGAAGCGCGGGCGCGGGCGGGTGTAAGGCCCATGGCAACCAGCACGTGCGAAGGATCGAGTGAACCCGTCGTGCACGCTGACCCACTGGAAGCGCAGATGCCCGCTTGGTCGAGCAGCATCAGAATCGCTTCGGCCTCGACGTGGTCAAACGCCAGGTTCGACGTGTTGGGCAGCCGTGAATCCCGGCTGCCGTTGCGGAAGGTGTTGGGGATGGTCTTGAGGATGGTTTTTTCCAGGCGATCCCGCAAAGCACGCACGCGTGTGTTCTCGTCGTCCAGCGTGGCCATGGCGAGTTCGGCGGCGCGGCCAAAGGCGACCATGCTCGCAACGTTCTCAGTGCCGCCGCGCCGGCCGCGTTCCTGGCCGCCGCCCGTGACGTAAGGCACGTACTTGGTGCGTTTCTTGACGTAGAGCAACCCAATGCCCTTGGGCGCATGCAGCTTGTGCGCGGAAAGGGAGAGCATATCGACCCCGAGGTCCGCCACATTGAGTTTCAACTTGCCGGGAGTTTGCACGGCATCGGTGTGAATCAGCACGCCCTTGCTGCGGCAGATGGCGGCGATTTCCTCCAGGGGAAAGATCACGCCCGTTTCGTTATTCGCCAGCATTACGGAAACGATGGCGGTGTCCGGCCGGATGGATTTTTCCAACAAATGGATGTCCAATGAGCCGTCGGGTTCGACGGGAAGGAAAGTGACTTCGTAACCGCGCTTTTGCAGGTACTCGCAAAATTTGATGTTCGCCGAGTGCTCGACTGCGGTGGTGAGAATGTGGCGTTTGCCGGGATGCGTGATCAACGCGCTGTGGATGGCGGAATTGTTGCTCTCGGTGCCGCAGCTTGTGAAGATGATCTCCCGCGGGTCGGCATGGATCAGGGCGGCCACCTTTTCGCGCGCCAATTCGATATGCCGGGCCGTTGCTTTGCCGAATTGGTAGGAGCTGGAAGGGTTTCCCCAATGTTCGCTCAGGAACGGCACCATCGCCGCCACCACTTCGGGGGCGACGCGGGTGGTGGCATTATTGTCGAAGTAATAAATCTTCGGCGGTTCCATACCAGACGAATCGAATGCGACTCAAATAAATTGGACTATTTGTCGTCCTTAGTCTAAACACGGTGGTTCAAAGCGCAAGCGGAATGAGTCTGGCGCCGGCGGCGCCCACCCGACATTGCTGCGGTGGCAGGATGGGCAGTCCTCTGCCCGCGTTCGTCCGCACTCGCGCCGCGCAACGTGGCGCCCTACTTGTAAAGGGGCGGCTTGACAAGACCCGCACGCAGTGTAAACATTAGTAACATTTGTAACTAACTTATGATTGGAACTACCGCACCCGCGAAACCGTCGCGCAACGAGGGGCTGAAGGAAAACTGCCCTACTTTGGCGGGGACTATTGGGCCAACTCTCGCCAACCCGGCGGTTGAACGCTTTACCGACGACGACTACGAGTTCCTGAAATTCCACGGGATTTATCAGCAGGATGACCGCGACAAGCGCAAGGTAGCCAAGCAGTACATTTTCATGGTGCGCGGGCGCTTGCCGGGTGGATTGGTGAAGGCGGACCATTACCTGACTTTTGACCGTCTGGCATCTCAGCACGGGAACAATACGCTTCGCATCACCTCCCGGCAGGGATTTCAGTTTCATGGCATCGTCAAGAGCGGTCTTGGGCCAACGATGAAGGGGATTAACGATGCGCTCGCCACCACCCTCGCGGCATGCGGCGACGTGAACCGCAACGTCATGGCTCCGCCCACGCCGGCAACGAGCACTTTGCTCGCCCAAGTGCAGGACGATGCCCGCCGTGTTTCGAATGCCTTGCTCCCGCAAACTCGCGCCTATCATCAAATTTGGGTCGAAGGCGTGGAACTGAATCTCGAAGACGAAGCAGCCAGGAATTTTATCGATCCGCTTTACGGCAAAACCTATTTGCCGCGTAAATTCAAGACGGCCTTTGCCATCCCGCCGCTCAACGACGTGGACGTCTTCACAAATTGCCTCGGCTTTGTTGCCATTATCGAAGAAGGAAAGCTCGCTGGTTACAACTTGCTGGCGGGCGGCGGGTTGGGCATGAGCCACGGGAATGCGCAGACGTATCCCCGCGTGGCGGATGTCATCGGCTTCTTCAGGCCGGAACATTTGGTGGAGGTGGCCAAGGCGGTTTTGATCGTCCATCGGGACTTTGGTGATCGCACCAATCGCAAACATGCTCGGTTGAAATATGTACTCGAAGAAAAGGGGCCGGAGTGGTTCCGCGACGAAGTGGAGCAACGCGCGGGCTTCAAGCTCGAAGCGGCGCGGCCTTTCCAGTTCACAAAACAGGGCGATCTTTTCGGCTGGCACCGGCAACATGACGACAACTATTTTCTCGGCCTTTATGTGGAGGCGGGCCGGATCAAGGATACCGACCAATACCAACTCAAGAGTGCGCTGCGAAAGATTGTCGAGCGATTCCGCACGGAAATTCGGCTGACGCCGTCGCAAAACTTGATTTTGACGGATGTAAAACCGGCGGATCGCGAGGCGATCACCGGCATCCTGGCTGAACATCGTATTCCGGTGGAAAATCAAGCGACAGTCATTCGCCGTGCTTCGATGGCCTGCCCGGCGTTGCCGACCTGCGGCCTGGCGCTCGCGGAATCCGAGCGGATTTTGCCGGATCTTTTGGGCCGCATCGAGCAACTGCTGAAAGAAACCGGCTTGGAAGACGAGGAGATTATCATTCGCATGACCGGCTGCCCAAACGGCTGCGCGCGTTCGTTCATGTCCGAGATCGGGTTCGTCGGCAAGGCGCCCGGCAAGTACCAGCTTTACCTGGGAGGCAACCAGGCCAGCACGCGGCTGAACCGTGTGTATCGGGAAACCGTGAAGAACGAAGACATTGTGAACGAGCTGCGCCCGCTCTTCACCCGCTTTGCGCGGGAACGGATTGGCGCGGAAAGGTTCGGCGATTTCTGCGAGCGGGTGATTTTGAAGGAAATGCCGGCGTCCACCCCAGCTTGATGCCCCCCGCCGGGCTTCGATTTGAAACGAAACAAAAAGCCTGCGGACACGATAATAATTTCTCATGATCTCTGACGCAGTTCAATCAACAGACGGTGCCACTGGCGCTCCTTCCCTGGCGCTGACGCCGGCCAACGTGCGTTCGCTTGACCTGCAATTCGATAAACTGAGCACCGAGCAGGTGCTTGCCTGGGCTTGGGAACGTTTCGGCGCTCGCGCGGCCATCGGCACGAGCTTCCAGGGAGCTGGTCTCGTAATGATGCACCTGGCAAAACAGGCGGGAACCTCGTTTCCGGTATTCACGCTCGATACCGGTTTGCTCTTTCCAGAAACACTCGAACTTAAAAAGCGGCTGGAAGATTTCTACGGGTTCAAGATCGAATCACTGGAGCCGGACTTGAGCGTCGAGGAACAGGCGGACGTGAACGGCCCGGAACTTTGGAACCGCGAACCGGACCTCTGCTGCACCATGCGCAAAGTCATGCCGCTGCGCGATAAATTGTCCACCCTCGACTGCTGGATCACGGGCCTGCGACGTCAGCAATCCGACACGCGGGCGGGCATTGGGATCATTGAGTTATACGCCTTCGACGAAACCAGCGGGCGCGACATCGTCAAACTGAATCCGATGGCGAACTGGTCGCGCGACAAAGTCTGGGAGTACATTCGCACGCACAAGATTCCCTACAATCCCCTGCACGATCTTGGTTACCGCTCCATTGGCTGCCAGCCTTGCACCCGGCGAACCGGGAATGGCGAGGACGAACGCGCCGGCCGCTGGATTGGCTTCAACAAGGTCGAATGCGGCATCCACACGTTCCTGCCCAAGAAAGTCGATTTCCAAATCTAAGAAAAAGAGCGCACATTTCCATCATGGACTATCTGGCCAAACTCGAAAACCAAAGCATTTATATTCTGCGCGAGGCGTTCAATAAATTTGAGAACCTCGCCATGTTATGGAGCATCGGCAAGGATTCCACCGTGTTGCTTTGGCTTGCTCGCAAGGCTTTTTTGGGCCACGTGCCTTTCCCGCTGGTGCATGTCGACACGACTTACAAGATTGCTTCGATGATCGAATATCGTGACCGGCTCGTGCGCGATTGGAACCTCCAATTGGTCGTCGGAAAAAACGAGGAGGTGCTCAAGAGCGGCGTGACGTATCCGAACGGCAAGGCGACGCGTGTGGAATGCTGCGGGACGTTGAAGAAGGATGGGCTGAAGGCCGTTTTGGAAAAGCATCATTTCACTGGTGTCATCGTTGGCGTGCGGCGCGACGAGGAACCAACCCGCGCCAAGGAACGCTATTTCAGCCCGCGCGACAAGAACATGGAGTGGAACGTCGAAGACCAGCCACCCGAGCTGTGGGACCAGTTCAAGACTGATTTCGAGAAAGGCACGCATATTCGCATCCATCCCCTGCTCCACTGGACGGAATTGAATATCTGGGAGTACATCGAGCGCGAAAAGATACCGGTGATTCCGCTCTATTTCGCAAACGAAAAAGGCGAACGCTACCGCAGCCTCGGTTGCGCTCCCTGCACCTTCCCGATCAAGTCGAGCGCCAAGACGGTCCACGACATCATTGAAGAATTGCGTCACACCAAAACCTCCGAACGCTCCGGCCGCGCCCAGGACAAGGAAAGCGAAGATGCCTTTGAAAAGCTGCGGCGCGATGGGTATATGTAAGTGCCCTGCATGTTTTACCTCTTCGGATCGAAGCCTAATTCATGACCCCCACCGAACAACTTAAGATCGTCATCGTCGGCCATGTGGACCATGGCAAATCCACTTTTGTGGGCCGGCTGTTCCACGACACCGGTTCGCTGCCGGAAGGCAAGCTGGAGCAGCTTCAAAAAATCGCCGAACGGCGAGGCGTGCCGTTCGAGTGGGCGAACCTCATGGACGCGCTCCAATCCGAGCGCGACCAGAACATTACCATCGACACCGCGCAGATCTGGTTTCAGACGAAAAAGCGGCAGTACGTGATCATCGACGCGCCGGGTCACAAGGAGTTTCTCAAGAACATGATCACCGGCGCGGCCAATGCCGAAGCCGCGTTGCTGCTGATCGACGCCAACGAAGGCATTCAGGAACAATCGCGGCGTCATGGCTATCTTCTGAATCTGCTCGGCATCCGGCAAATTGCCGTGCTCGTGAACAAAATGGACCTGCAGGAGTATTCGCAGGACCGCTTCGAACAAATCGAGCGTGATTATCGCGCCTTCCTGAAAACCATCGGCGTCGAACCAAAGCTGTTCATTCCCATCGCCGCCAAGCACGGCGATAACATAGCCACGCTGAGCAAAAACACGCCCTGGTGGACCGGCCCGACGGTGCTGGCCGCGTTGGATGAGTTCAAAGTGGCCGAAGCGCCGGACAATCAGCCATTGCGGTTTCCTATCCAGGACGTTTATCGCTTCGATGACCGGCGCATTCTCGCGGGACGGGTTGAGGCTGGTTCAATCAAAGTCGGCGACAAGCTGTTGTTCAGCCCAAGCAACAAGGTGAGCACAGTGAAAACGATTGAGCGCTGGAATGCTCCGGAAATATCGTCCGCCAGCGCCGGGGAATCGATCGGTGTCACATTGACCGAGCAGATTTTTGTCGAACGTGGCGCCGTCGCCGCGCTGGAGACGGATCCGCCCTACGAATTGAACCGCTTCAAGGCGCGCCTGTTCTGGCTGGGACGCGCGCCGTTCAAAATGGGCCGGCTGTACAAGCTGAAACTGGCGACCCAGGAAGCGGAGTGCGAAATCGCCTCCATCGAAAAGATCATTGACGCCTCGACGCTCGAAACGGTTGTTCGCGACGGCGATCAAAACTACGTGGGTCGCCACGAAGTGGCGGAATTGACGCTGCGCACCAAACGCCCATTCGCTTTCGACGCCCATTCGGAAATCGTGTCCACGGGCCGGTTCGTGGTTGTGGACGGTTTCGAAGTGGCCGGCGGCGGCATCGTGGCCGACGATATTTATCCCAAGCGTACGGCCGACAGCCTGCACAAGAGCGGCAACATTTACTGGAGTCACGGAAAAGTGACGCCGCAGCAGCGCGCGTTGCGCAACGGGCATTCGGGCTGCGTGGTCTGGCTCACGGGGCTTTCCGGTTCCGGCAAATCGACCATCGCCACCGAACTGGAGCGTGAATTGTTCAACCACGGCCAGCACGCCTATGTTCTGGATGGTGACAACGTCCGCCACGGCTTGGGTTCTGATCTCGGCTTTTCGCCGGAGGATCGCAAGGAGAACATCCGGCGCATTGGAGAAGTGGCCAAGCTCTTCGCCAACGCGGGGATGATTTGCATCACCGCTTTCATCTCGCCCTACCGGGCTGACCGCGACCTTGTCCGCAAGATCCTGGCAGGCGGGCCCAACCAGTTCATCGAAGTTTTTGTGAACGCTCCGCTCGCTGTTTGCGAACAGCGCGATCCCAAGGGCCTTTACGCCAAGGCGCGCGCAAACGAAATCAAGGAATTCACGGGAATCTCCGCGCCGTACGAGGCCCCCGATCAACCGGAAATCGAACTGAACACCGACCAGATCACCGTCGCGGAATCCGTCGCCCGCATCATGGAGTATCTGCACGTGCAGGATGAAGGCACCCTGATTTCGATTTAGGAGTGACCAAACCTGACTGCCAACGACACTTGTCAGAGCGTCCATTTTTTGGACAGCCTTGACCAAGCGCCGGGCCTCAAAATCAGCTTGAAGTCTCCGCCCGGACGAGGAACAATAGGGGCCATGGAAACATCCAATCCGCTACTTAAAAAAGAAATCGATTTTTCGCGCGACCGGGACTCATCAGTATCAATGAACCTGGAGGGTGTCGTCAACAAAACCGGCATCCTGGTGCTCCTGTGCCTGGGAGCCGGCGCATTCTCCTGGACACAACCGGAATTGGCGTTGCCTTTTATCGTGGTCGGATTGGTTGGCGGGTTGATCACCTGCCTGATTGGAACGTTCGCGCCGAGCACAACGCCCATCACCGCGCCATTATATGCAGTGTTCGAAGGATTGTGCATCGGGGCGCTCTCGCGGCTGATAAACCTCTCGTTGCCGGGAGTCATGGTCAACGCGTTGTTGCTGACCTTTGGGGTGCTGGCGCTGATGCTGACTTTGTACGTGACGCGGATCCATTCAAGTGACCAACCGGATGGCGACGGGCATCGTCATGGCCACCGGGGCTGTGCTCCTGGTTTACGTCGTGGATTTGGTGCTCAGGATGTTTGGAACCGAGGTGCCTTATATTCACGAGTGCGGCTGGATCGGGATTGGAATCAGCCTGGTCATCGTGGGGATCGCTTCATTCAATCTGCTGCTCGATTTTGCCGTAATCGAAAGCAATATCCGGCAAGGGGCTCCCAAGTACATGGAGTGGTATTGCGGGATGGCTCTGCTTGTCACCCTGGTTTGGCTGTATCTGGAATTGCTCCGCCTGCTCTCAAAGTTGCGCAGTCGGTAATACCACAATCCGGCTGGAAGTCGGTTCAGCTAGGCAGTCAGGGTTGACTGAACCAGGTTCTCCTTTGTGCTTCCGTGGCTTTGCATTCAAGAAGCCGCGCCCACGCGGCGATTCCGGCACAGAATAATTGGCTTGCCCGATCTCCCTTCGTGGCGATATGGAATCCCCAAGCCACTATGAACTCAGCGCAACATCTTTCCAACGACTGCCACGGCGCTGAGGCGTCTTTTCCTTCGCCAAACAGAAAAGGACTTGAATCGTGGCTTGTTTGCCTGTGGCTTCTGACGGGTTGGCTGCTGTTCGCTCCAGGCTTAACGATCCTGGCGGCTGAGGCGCCCAAGCCGTACGGACCCGTGCCATCGGCGACGCAACTCGCGTGGCAGGAGGACGAACTGACGTTGTTCACCCACTTCGGAATGAACACGTTTACCGGCCGCAGCACCGGGTTGGGCAACGAAGATCCAAAACTTTTCAACCCCACGGACCTTGACTGTCACCAGTGGGTGCGGGCCGCACGGGAATGCGGCTTCAAGGGAATTATTCTCACCGCCAAGCATCACGATGGATTTTGCCTTTGGCCGACCGCCACGACCGGGCATAGCGTCAGGAACAGCCCCTGGCAGGATGGCAAAGGCGACGTGGTCCGCGAACTGGCCGATGCCTGCAAGGAAGGCGGGCTCAAGCTCGGCATTTATTGCTCGCCCTGGGACCGCAACCAGACCAATTACGACACCGACCGCCCGGCATACGCCAAACTTTATCGCGCGCAACTCACGGAACTGCTTTCCAATTATGGGCCGGTTTATGAAATGTGGTTCGACGGCAACAAAGCGAACGTCGCCACTTGGCCCGAGGTAATTCAAACCGTGCGGACGCTCCAACCGAACGCGGTGATCAAGCAAGGCCCGAGAGTGGAACCAATCACCGAAGACTTGCGCTGGGTGGGCAACGAACAGGCGTGCGCGCCGCTTGCAAGCTGGAGCGTTTATCCACCGCCAGGCGGCAGCGCCGACGTCAAACGCATCTGGTTTCCGGTGGAGTGCGACACCATGATGATTGGACACTGGTTTTGGGACGACACACCGCCCCGGGACTTGAACACGCTGCTGAACTTTTATTACACGTCGGTTGGCCGCAACTCGATCCTGCTGCTCAACATTGCGCCGGACCGGCGCGGGAGATTCTCGGACGACACTGTAAAACGGTTGCGCGAGTTCCACGCGGCCCTGGGGCAAATCTTCGGGACCGATTTCGCGGCGCGGAAGAAGGCGACCGCGAGCAACGTGCGGGGAAGCGATGCTGCTTTCGGGCCGGAGAAGGCCCTGGATGGTGACAAAAATACCTATTGGGCCACGGATGATGGCGTAACCAGTGCGTCGCTGGAAGTGGATTTGGGCGGGGAAACGGAGTTTAACGTCATTCGGACGGAGGAATTCATCGCGCTTGGCCAGCGCGTGCAGGAATACAAGGTCGAAACGTGGAGCGCGTCGAGCGGTTGGAAGCTGCGGGTGCAGGGCGCGACGATTGGCTATCGGAAGCTCGATCGGTTCCCGAAAGTGACGGCGTCGAAGGTGCGACTGACGATCACCAAGGCGCTGGCCTGTCCGACGATTCGGGGTTTTGGCGTTCACGTGGATAACGTCTCACCAGTGGAAAGCTTTGAGCCGGCGAATGCGTTGGCCGAGATCAAGCCCAAGGCGCGCAGGACGGCACAATGAACACCCATCGCAACTTGACTCGCCGCCGGTTTTTGAAACAGACCAGCCTCGTTACCGGGGCTGTCATCGCGACTCCTGGTCTGGCGCTGTATGCGGGAGAAAGCCGGGGCGTATCAATCGTTGTGGACCCGGACGATAAAATCGCCGCCAGTGCTCCGCCTCGTTGGGCCGTGAACGAATTGCGGGAAGCGCTTGAGGCCAGGGCGGTGCCGGTGCGGATTTTTTCACGAGTGGAATCGGTGCCGCGCGGAGACCGATGTGTCGTGGCTGCGAGCGCTGCTGGCCAGATTGCGCAGGAGTTCAAGCGGCGGCAGCATGCCGCTTTGCCCGTTCGCGCGGAAGAACTGGCTTTGGTGGGCGGCGAGCTGGATGGACGCTCGATGTTACTGGCTTGTGGGAGTGATGCGCTCGCCTTGGTGTATGCCGTCCTGGAATTGGCGGATCGGGTGCGTTACGCGGAGTCCCCGCTGGCGGCGCTGGAAGTTCGACAGCCGATCCTGGAACGACCGGCCAACGCGATTCGCAGCATCACCCGGTCCTTCGTCAGCGAGGTCGAGGACAAGGCGTGGTTCAATGACCGCGCGATGTGGCAAGAGTATCTTTCCATGCTCGCCTCGAACCGATTCAACCGGTTCAGTCTCACGCTGGGGCTGGGCTACAACGCCCCGCGCAATATTACGGAGTCGTATTTCTATTTCACCTATCCGTTCCTGCTCGCGGTGCCCGGCTACGACGTGCGCGCGGGCGGGTTGCCCGACGCCGAGCGCGATCACAACCTGGAAATGCTGCGGTTCATCAGCGAGGAAACGGTCGCGCGCGGTTTGCAATTTCAATTGGGCTTGTGGACGCACGGTTACGATTGGCCGGAGAGTCCGGCTCCAAATTACCCCATTGTCGGCTTGACACCGAAGACGCATGCGCCCTATTGCCGCGACGCGCTCACCGCCCTGCTCAAGGAGTGCCCGGCGATCAGCGGACTCACGCTGCGAGTCCATGGTGAGAGCGGCGTGCCGGACGGGAGCTTTTCGTTTTGGGAAACCTTGTTTGAAGCCATCCGGGACTGCGATCGGCGAATCGAATTGGACATGCATTCCAAGAGCGTTCCGCGCGAAACAATCCGGCTGGCGCTGGCGACCGGAAAGCCGGTGAATCTGTCGCCGAAATACTGGGGCGAACACATGGGCCTGCCGTATCACCAGGCAGCGATTCGCGATTTGGAAATGGCCGCTCCAGGCGAAGTCAAGCCGGAGCCGGACAGCGTGAGTTCCGGCACACGGAAGTTTACGCGTTATGGTTACGCTGATCTGTTGGCGGAGGACCGCCAGTTCGGCGTGCTGCATCGCATCTGGCCCGGCACGCGGCGGACGCTGTTGTGGGCGGATCCGGCCCATGCCGCGGGTTATGGGCGTCTGGCCAGCTTTTGCGGGAGCCGGGGCGTCGAGTTATTCGAGCCGCTGGCATTCAAGGGACGGCGCGGCTCGGGAATTGCGGGCGGCCGTTGCGCCTACGCTGATCAATCGTTGGAGCCGCGCTATGACTGGGAAAAGTATCTCCATACTTACCGGGTTTGGGGCCGGCTGATTTATAATCCGGATGCAGAGCCGGAAACCTGGCAACGGCATTTGCGGAAGGCTTTGGGAAAATCCGCGCCGACGGCTGAGGACGCATTGGCCAGCGCCAGCCGGATCCTGCCGCTGGTCACAACGGCACACGGATTGTCGGGCGACAACGGCACTTACTGGCCGGAAATGTACACGAACATGCCGATTGTGGACGCGCGCCGGCCACATCCGTACGGAGACACGCCCAGTCCGAAACGTTTCGGCGCGGTCAGCCCGTTCGATCCGCAATTGTTCGCGCGAGTGGATGATTTCGCGGACGATTTGTTGAACGGCAAGCCGGCGACGAAGTATTCGCCGCTGGAAGTTGCGCGGTGGCTGGAGGAACTGGCGAATTCCGCAAGTCAGAACCTTCGGACTGCGACGCAGAAGGGGTTGGCATCATCGCCGGAGTTTCGACGGCTCTCAACCGATGTGTTAATCCAGACCAGGCTGGGAATTTTCTTCGGGGCCAAATTGAGGAGCGCTGTGTTATGGCGGTTGTATGAAAAGAGCGGCGATCCATCAGCGCTGGCCGAGGCGCTGAAGGCTTACCGGGCGGCGCGAACGGCGTGGGCGGAAATGTCGGAAGCGGCAAGGACGATTTACGCTTCCGACATCACTTACGGTCCGACGCCGCACATGCGCGGCCATTGGCTGGACCGCCTGGCCGCCATTGACGCTGACATCGGCGACATGGAGAAGGGAGTGGGGGTGATAAGGAGTGAAGGGGAGTTGACGATTGACCACGAACGCGCGCAAAGAGCGATTCGGGAAGCGCTCAAGCCTGCTCAACGGCCGGGCATTGCCTGCAAGCACGCCTGTCCGAGCCGTTTTGAACCAGGCCGGCGGCTGGAGCTGGAACTCTTGTTCGATAAAAATCCGCCCTCGTCGGGACGATTGCGCTACCGGCACGTAAACCAGGCGGAACGCTGGCAATCGCTGGATCTGGTTCGGCATCGCCATGGCTTCCGGGCCACGATTGCCGCCGGCTACACGCAAAGCCGGTATCCGTTGCAATATTATTTTGAAGTGGACCACGGGACTGAGGGCACGGCGCTTTATCCCGGGTTTAACGCGGAGCTGTCGAATTTGCCGTACTTTGTCGTGCGCGGACGGTCCGGCCCGGCTCGGTAATGGCTCCTGCATCCACGCAAAGCCGGAGCTCCGCGCTCCGATTTGCGGCGGCATTTTCTGATTTCAACGCCGCGCGCTGTGCTCTAGCATGAGCAGCATGAACGATCAGCGATTGCTGAATTTAGGAAGGGCAGGAGTGGTTGGGCTCGCGCGAGTTACAGTTGTGTTTTCGCGCTGGGCGGTCGCGATTGCTTTTGGTTTGTTTCTGATGCTCCAGGCTTCGTGCGTTACGACGCGACGCCCGGCGGAAGTTGTGGACAAGGTGGATTGGCCGGCGTTTCTGGCGCGGCACGACATGGTATGGACCAAGTTGCCGGATAAGTGGGGTTCGGGCGCTTTCACAGGCAACGGATTGCTGGGCGCCAACGTGTTCACCATTGAAAAGGGCACCAACCGGTTTCTGCGCTGGCACATCGGGCGCTCGGACGTGACGCTGGCCGGGAGCCGCATTCCGATTGGCGATCTGGTGCTCAAGACCACCGGGACGCTCGAAGGCGGAACGATGCGGCTGGATCTTTGGAATGCGGAAGCGAGCGGGCGCATTAAGACGACGGCCGGGGAAATTGCGTTGCACACCTTCACCCACGCGCAGCAAATGGTGCAGGTGATCGAGATCGATCCCACGGAGGGAGAAAAGGATTGCCGGTTCGAGTGGGAGCCGGGCCTGGCCGCCGATCCGCGCAAGGTGTACCAAAAAGAACCAATTCCCGACGCGGAGAAGAGCCCCGATCCGCTGTTCATTGAAACCAACGGGATGCATGTGTGCGTGCAGCCGTTGCGGAACAACGGCGAGCACGCGACCGTTTGGACCGACAAACGATCCGGCGCAGACATTGTCTTCGTGAGCGTAGCCTACGCGAAGCGCAAAGGCGTGGCGCAGGAACTGGCCATGGGGAGTGTCAGCAAGGCGACGCTGGCCGGAATCAAGAGCCTGGTCGCTTCGCATCGCGATTGGTGGCATCAATATTGGCCGGAGAGCTTTGTTTCCATACCGGACACGCGGCTGGAATCTTTTTACTGGCTGCAGATGTACAAGTTTGCGAGCGCAACGCGCGCGGACCGGATGCCCATCGATCTGATGGGCCCTTGGTACAACAACACGCCGTGGCCGAAGATTTGGTGGAACCTCAACATCCAGCTTACCTATTGGCCGATCCTCACCGGAAACCGGCTCGAACTGGGCGAACCGTTCTGCAGGATGCTCGACAACGCCAAGCCGGCGCTCGCCGCGAATGCGAAGGATTGCAGCGTGGATTCATACGCGATCGGGCGATCGTGCAGTTACGATTGCGTGCGGCCAGTCGGCGATGAGATTTGCGACCTGCCGTGGGCATTGCACAATTATTATTTGCAGTATCGCTATTCGATGGACGACACGATGTTGCGCGACCGCCTCTTTCCGCTGCTCAAAGGTAGCATGAATTATTATTTGCACCATTTGAAGGAGGGCAAGGACGGCTACCTGCACACGACGGACGGATATTCGCCGGAATATCCGAACCAGCCGAAACCGAACCCGGATTGCACCATCGATCTTGCGCTGATCCGCTGGGGTTGCCAGACGTTGCTGGATAGTTGCAACCGCTTGAAGTTAAGCGATCCATTGGAGCCCAAGTGGAAGGAAACGCTGGCGAAGCTCACGCCCTATCCGACCAATGAAAATGGTTTGGAGATTTCGGCGTCGATGCCGTTCGCGGTGTCGCACCGGCATTACTCACACCTGCTGATGATCTATCCGCTGTACACCATGAATCTCGAGCAGCCCGGAAATCGCGACCTGGTGGTCAATTCGCTCAATCACTGGATGGGCATGCCCAAGGCGTTGCGCGGATATTCCTATACCGGGGCAGCCTCGATTTCCGCATTGCTGGGCAAGGGAGACGACGCGGCGCGATATTTGAACAAGCTGCTGGATGAAAAGATTCTGCCCAACACGCTGTACACTGAAGCAGGGCCGTGCATTGAAACACCGCTGTCCGGCGCGGCGTCGCTCAATGACATGCTGCTGACGAGTTGGGGCGGCAAGCTGCGGGTGTTTCCCGGCACGCCCACCAACTGGCACAATGCCGTTTTTCACAATCTGCGCGGCGAAGGCGCGTTTCTGGTAAGCGCGGCGCGCAAGGACAACAAGACCAGCTTCATTCGCATCAGCAGCCTCGCGGGCGAACCGTGCCGCGTCGTCACCGATATGTTCAATCCGCGTGCGCCCGGCGTTCGGGTGAAGAAGCTCGCGGAGCACGAATATGAGGTGGATTTGAAAAAAGGCCAGACGGCGCTGCTAACGTCCAATGGATTTGCGGTTAATCCGATAATCAGCGCCGTGGCATCGGAGAAGGAGCGCGAGAATTATTACGGGTTGAAGTAAGTGGGGCGAAATGACCAAGGACAAGTGCCAAATGACCAGAGAATGCCCAAGGTCCAATCTGGCCGAGTGCTCAAGCTGCGGCTTCCAGAATGGCTTCCGGGTGTCGCGCCGCGACTCGCAGCAGCACGCGGGCTGCGCCGCTGGGCGTGCGGGTGCCTTGTTCCCAATGGTGCAACGTCCTGACACTGATACCCAATAGTCGAGCAAAGCGGCTTTGTGATAACCCAAGCTTCTGCCGTGTGGCTGCGATGCTTTTGTCCCAAGCTGCTTTTTGTTCACGACGAAAAACCTTCGGGTCAAGCGCCTGCCGGGTAAAACCGCCTTTGCCATCGGAACGCACTTCCCAGACTTTGGCCGGGGTTGCCGCACCACGCTCAATCTTTTCCTTGGCGCGGATCATTTCCTGAATGCCACGAGCTTTCATTGAATTACCTTTCTTTTCAATTTTCGATTTCATCAGCGGTCAAGTCCTCCTGCTTCCCTTTGGCATAAATGTCCAGCAAGAGGATTTTGTCATCAGCCAACCACCAAAGTAGATGACTCGGACGCCGCCGCGTTTGCCATGGCCTTTGGCAGCCCAGCGAAGCTTACGCAGTCCGCCGGAACCCGGGATGACCCTGCCGACTTCAGGATGGACAACCAGCCAATTCAGCAGCCCGAAAAACTCGTCATCGTCCAGCAAGCCTTTCGCCTCTTCTGGAACCCATGGTCTTCGATGAAGATCCTTGGCAAACAACTATACTCCATTGGAGCATGGCGTCAAGGCAGAATAAATCGGGCCTTCAGCCTGGTTGTGTTTGTGGCTGGATTCCTGGGCCTTCGGCCCAGGCTGGTATGAAATGCGCCTTTGGCGCTGTGGATTGTGGATTGTCCATTTTGCTGGAATACAATGCCTGGGTGGCCTAAAATACGGCCTGACCATGAATCGCTTTTTCTTGTTGGTTGCCGCGACCGCGCTCTCGTTTGACTTGCAGGCCGCGCCGGCGGGCGGGCCGGTTGAGATTTCGTATGCGCTGGCGACCAATCCGCCGCCGGTGCAGATGATCCTGCCGGGATTCAGCGTGCGCCAATTGCCGCTGGAGGTGAGCAATATCAACAACTTCGTTTATGCACCGGATGGACGGCTGTTCGCGCTGTGCTATGACGGGGACGTTTTGCAACTCAAGGATACGGATGGGGATGGGCTGGAGGACGCCTACACTTGCTTTTTTAAAAACGAGGACAATGCCATTCCGCCGAGTATCGGGATGGCCTGGGGGCCGGGCGGTTTGTATATCGCGTCGCAAAGGCGTGTGATCCGCCTGCGTGACAAGGGTGACGGGACGGGTGAATTGGAAACGGTCACGAGCGGCTGGGTGCCGCCGACCGGCGCGGCGGGTTCGGGTTTGGACGCGGTGGGCATGGCGGTGGACACGAAAAGCAACATTTTCTTCGAGCTGGGTTGTGACAATTGGATGGGCGCGTATCGGGTTAACAAAGAGACGGGCCGCTCCGACTACGATCTTTACAGCGAGCGCGGCACGATTTTGAAAGTCAGTCCGGATTGGAAGCACCGGGAAATTGTGGCGACGGGCGTGCGGTTTACGGTGTCGCTGGCGTTCAATGAAGCGGGTGATTTGTTTTGCACGGACCAGGAAGGAGCAACGTGGCTGCCGAATGGCAATCCTTTCGATGAACTACTGCACATTCAACCGGGCCGGCACTATGGATTTCCGCCACGCCACCCGAAGTACCTGCCGGGTGTGATCGACGAACCGAGCGTGTTTGATTATGCGCCACAACATGAATCCACCTGCGGGCTGCATTTCAATCTGCCGGTGGCGAACGGCACGAGCCTCTTCGGGCCGGCCTGGTGGCGCGGCGACGCGATAGTCGCAGGCGAATCGCGCGGGAAAATCTGGCGGACGAAATTGGTGAAAACGGCGGCGGGCTATGTGGCGCAGAACAGCCTGATCGCGTGTCTGAGCATGCTGACCATCGATGCGGCGCCGACACCGCAAGGGGACCTCCTCGTGACGTGCCATAGCGGCAAGCCGGATTGGGGCACCGGGCCGCAAGGCAAGGGAAACCTGTTCAAGATTTCATACACGGACAAGACCACGCCGCAACCAGTGCTGGCTTTCGCGGCGGGACCGACGGAAACACGGGTTGTTTTTGATCGGCCACTCGACCCTGAGCAGTTAAAGAATCTGCTCGGGCAGTGCCGCATGACCATGGGCCGGTACGTTACGGCTGGTGACCGGTATGAATCCTTCCAACCGGGCTATCAGGTGGTGCAGGACCAAATGAAGGTGCCGCGATACAATTTGCCGGTGCTCTCCGCCGCCGTCAGCCCGGATGCCCGGACGCTCGTGTTGCAAACTGCGCCGCGAACCGAGGCTTTGAATTACGCCGTGACGGTTCCCCGGTGCGGAACGCAGAAGCTTGCAGCCGGGGAGGCGGAGTCGGTGGATGTGCTGACCGACTTGACGGGGGTTGAGGCGGTTTGGAGAAATGCGGCGGGTGAGAAGGTGTGGTCGGGCTGGCTCCCGCACCTGGATTTGACGGCGGCGCGGGCGTTTACGGCGGCCAGCGCGGACCATCAATCGCTGTTCGAATTGATGACGAACCGCGGCACGCTCACGCTGCGCGGGCAGCTCGACTTGGGGTTGATGCTGCGCACAGCGGTTCAGCCCGGGGCGAAACTTGATTTCGAATATCCCGCCGAAACGGTGACGGTGGTGTTGAAGTCGAATGGGAAACTGGATTTGAAGGCCGGCCCGCAGGTTCAGCGCGTGAGCGATGGCGAGGTGCAGGTGACGATGGAATCGCGGCTGGGGACATGGCTGCCAATCGAGGTCGCGCTGCAAACCGGGACGGGCGAACCGACGCTGGATGCAAGTTGGTTCACGGCAGAGGATCAACGGCCGCGGGCGTTCCCGCTCCGGCGCGTGTTGATGCCCTGGGCGGTGTCCCGAGCGGAACCCGCGATTGGACCGAGGCAGGTTCCCGAGGTGGCCGGAGGGAATTGGGAAAGCGGCAGGAAGGTTTTCTTTGGCGAACAGGCGCAGTGCTCCAAATGCCACCAGGTCGGCGGCGCGGGCGGGAACATCGGGCCGGATTTGTCGAACCTGGTTTACCGGGACTACGCGTCGGTGATGCGGGACATCACGGAACCGAGCGCGGCGCTCAATCCGGACTTTCTTTCGTACAATGTGCAATTGAAGGATGGCGAAACGGCGAGCGGCGTGGTGATCGAGAATACGGCGGAGAACCTCATCCTCGGGCAGGCGAACGGGAGCAGTTTGAACATTCCCAAAAGCAAAGTGCTGGGGATGAAACCTTCGACGATCTCGTTGATGCCGGAGAACATTTTGCAGGGCATCTCGGAACAACAGCGGAAGGACTTGCTGACGTTTCTGTTGATGGAAGCGCCGGATCGAAAAAACAAGTGAGGTCATCAAGAAGCCAGCGAAACGAACACGTCAAATGTTAATAAGCACGCCCGCCCTCACCCCCGGGAGAGCCATCGTCCCCTTTGCGCTTCCGCATGGTCGTTTGTGAGATTTATTTTCAATGCTTGTTAAAAACCAAGTTCAAAATATGAAACAGCTAATTGGAACATTGTGCGCCTTGATGTTGATGGTCTTCGGCGTCCTGATGGCATGCGGCGCTGAGGATAACGCAAAGATCAAGGTGCTGCTCGTCACGGGCGGGCATGGTTTTGAGCAAAAGGAATTTTTCAAGGTCTTCGAGGACAATTCTGAAATCACGTTGACCAGGGCGGCTCATGGGCCGGCGGACGCCGATGCGTACGACCGTGATGATTTGCAGAACTTCGATGTGGTGGTGCTTTACGACATGCGCAAAACGATCACTGAGGCGCAAAAAGCGAAGCTGATGTCGCTATTCGACAAGGGCACAGGGCTGGTGGTGTTGCATCACGCGATTGTTTCTTACCAGCATTGGCCGGAGTATGAGAAAATCATCGGCGGCAAATATCCCGAGGCGGATGGGAAAAGCGGAGTGGTCACGCCGGAGGCGGGTTACAAGCACGATGAGGAAGTGCCGGTGGTAATTGTGGCCAAAGATCATCCGATCACGGCGGGACTCAAGGATTTTACGATTCACGATGAGATCTACTGGGGTTTCCATACCACGGACGACGTGACGCCGCTGATTACCACAACGCATCCCAAGAGCGGCAAGCCGCTGGCGTGGTATCGCACGCAAGGCAAGTCGCGCGTCGTGTATTTACAACTGGGACATGATCATCAGGCGTTTGAGAATCCGAATTACCAGAAACTGGTGGCGAACAGCATCCGGTGGACGGCGCGGCGAACGCAGCCTTGAAACTGAAGGGAGCCCCGCAGATTTGGGGACAACCGCAGATCGGACAGGGAAATCCGAAGCTCGAAGGCCCGAAATCCGAAAATGGCTTGAACAGCCTGGGGCGCCAGAACTGGTGACGATAAAACAAGAGAAATTCATTTGCATTCAGACAAGAGGCGTGCTCTAATTGGGTGTCGGCCAGGGAGGGGCCCGGCGCCAGACGCCGGCATGACCAATGTCTCATGTCCAAGGCCCAAAGACGCGCCTGAGCAGGCGGCGTGGTTGGATTTTACCCAACTCCGTTGGGAGCCGGGCGAAGAGTGCCTCTTCCCAATTCCGGGCGGGCGGCCTCCGAGAATTTTCCTAGACCGGGTTATTCAGGAGCTGATGAATGGCGCCGAGGAGTTTTTCCGCGGAGAACGGCTTTTGCAGGAAATGCTGAACGCCGAGGCTTTCCAATTCGGCGGTGCGATCGGCCTGGCCGGCGGCCTGGGGGAGGCCGCTAGTGGCGATGATTTTAAGGTGCGGATTGGTTTTGCGAAGGGCGCGGATGAGCGCGAACCCTTCCATGCGAGGCATCATGATGTCAGTCAACACGAGATGGATGCGGCCTGGCTGTTCCGCGAACAGGGCGACTGCTTCCGCGCCATCCGCGGCGGTGAGAACGTTATAGCCATGTTTGATCAGGACCTTGCGGCCCACGTCTCGAATGCCGGATTCATCGTCCACGAGCAGGATCAACTCGCCCCGGCCGGCGGGCAGGCCGGGAAAAGACTGTGGCGCGCGCGTGGTTGGCGCATTGGGGGTGGCGGGCAGATGGACCTTGAAAATGCTGCCCTGGCCCACTTCGCTGTAAGCCTTTATCTGGCCGCCATGGGATTTTACGATGCCCAGCGCCGTGGAGAGCCCAAGACCGGTGCCCTGGCCCACTTTCTTGGTGGTAAAAAATGGTTCAAAAATCTTTTCCAAGTTGGCGGGGTCGATCCCCGCCCCGGTGTCCTTCACCTGGAGGAGCAAATAAGGCCCGGGGCTGCACCCCTCGGCAACGCTGCCAGCATCGTCAACCATGAGATTGTCCGCGGTCACTTGCAGGTTCCCGCCGCCGGGCATGGCATCGCGGGCGTTGAGGCAGAGATTGAGCAGGACTTGATGAAACTGGGTGGCGTCGCCCAGCATGGGCCAAAGATCCCCGGCCAGCCGGGAGGAAATGAGAATCGTGCGCGGAAAGGTTTCCTTGGCGATCTTAAGGACCTCATTGATCACGCGCCGTGGTTGAAGCAAGGTGCGTTCGCCTTCGATGCCGCGGGCGAACGTGAGGACCTGCCGCACAACGTCCGCGCCTCGTTGGGCGCTCGTTTCCATGCGCGTGAGCAACTGTTCGGTCTCTTCATCCAGCGGCTTCATTCGCAGCATCTGGGCGGCAACGGTGATCGGCGCGAGGATGTTGTTCAAATCGTGGGCGATGCCGCCGGCGAGGGCGCCGATGCTCTCCATCCGTTGGGCGCGCAGGAGCTGGCCTTCCAATCTCTTTTTTTCCGAGATATCCTTAAAAACGCTCAGGAGCAAACGCCTCGAATCGGAACACTCCATCATGGTATTGGAGATTTCGAACCAGGTGCGCCGGCCGTTCCAAAGGATCAATTCCTTTTCCACCAGCAGTTCGTTGCCCTTGGAGTCAGCGCGTTTGCGGGCCTGGCGCACCGCCGGAGCGGTATCGCTTTCTCCATGAATGATGGCGAAAGGCCGGCCCAGAAGTTCCTCCCTGGTCCGTCCCACCATGCGGCAAAACGCGTCGTTGACCATGATCATGACGCCCGCCTCATTGGTGAGCCGCAGGCCGTCCTGGGAATTGTCCCAAATCAGCCGGAACAGGGCCTCGAATTCGCGCGGAGCGTGGGGGGAGTTGAACTCGCACAAGAGTCGTTCGCGCTCGGCGATGGGGTTCATGGCTACGGCTGTCATTTTGAGTCGGAGGTCGGAGTCCCGGGCTGCTCCGGCTGGTTGAGCTGGCGGTTATGGTCCAAAAGGATTTCGATCACTTTTTCGAATTCGGTGGCCTTGTGGAAAAAATATTTTGCGCCGAGTGCGAGGCATTTGCGCTGGTATTCAACCTCGGTCAACCCGGTGAGCATGATGACGATGGGAATCAACCGGTCCTTTTGCAGGGCTTCGAGCACATCGATGCCACTCATTTCCGGCATTCTGACGTCCAGGGTCATGACGTCCGGCTTGAGCGAACGAGCGAATTGCAATGCTTCCGTGCCGGTGATTGCGATCCCAATAATCTCCACTTCCGGCAAGCGCGAAATCAAAGCGGAAAGCGAAGCCCGGACCGCCGCGGAATCATCCGCGATCAAGACTCGCGTTCGTTTGCGCGGGACGTTGTGTGTTGCTTCGTTCACCCGCGCTAAAATAGCGCTTAGCGGCAGGTCCTCCCACTTGTAAGATGCTGATTCGAATGTCAGCCGGAGTCCTACATTGAGAACATACGCAAGTCGTTGGAATTCAAATGATTACATGAAATAACCGTCGCGCGCGTGTGTTGGTTTCAAGGTGGAAATCCCACCGCTAATTTCAGCGCCGCATACTCGGGATGAATCTCCCCGTGTTGGTTCCGGATGATCAAAGGCGGTTCGACCCAGGTTTGCGCGCGGAACGATTCAGGCAAATGTCCGGCAAGCATCAAGCCGAACAAGCACAACAACGGCTCGTTCCCTTCCCGCAAAATCACGGGCCGGCGGCGGATGATCGACAGCCCGGCTTTCTGCGCCGCCGTCGCCGCGCGATCCAATTGCGCGCTGGGAAAGATGCAGGCGAAGAATCCGCCCAGAGTCAAACGTTCCGCCGCCACGGCGCAATAATCGGAAATGTCGCCGCGCATCTCGAAGCGGCAGGCAATTTTTTGCGGATGATCTCCCGACAAACCGCTGCCGGATGGAAAATAAGGCGGACTGCCGAGCACGAGATCGAAGCGTTCGTCCGCGCAGAGAATATCCGGGTTTCGAAAGTCTCCCTGCCGGATTTCGTAGCGATCCTCCAAGCCGTTGTAGCGGGCGGATTTTTTCGCGAGCCGCACGCTCTCCTCCTGCGCTTCAATCGTCACGAAGCGCGCGCCAGCCAGTCTCCAGGCGGCGATCATTCCCACCGAACCAATGCCGCTGCCCAGGTCGAGCACAGTGGCCGCGGATGGACACCAGGAAGTTCCATACCAGGCTGTCAACACATCGTCGGTCGAGAAGCGATGTCCTTTGCGCAGTTGGAAAATTCGGAAGTGCCCGCTGATGGCATCGAGGGTTTCTCCCGCGCCGATTTCCAACGCGCCCGCGCTTGCGCCGGGCGCGGCTGGACCTGGCTTGGCCCAGCCTTTGAAGAACGATCCGGAATAATCTGACGGTGTCGGGGCTCTCATAAATGTCGCGCACTCAGGAACAAAATAATACCTGCGGCGCCCGCCAACAAAAAGCGTTTACCGAGGTTGCGTAACTGGCCGAATGCATTATTGTTCGACCGAACCGCAAAACGAGCGGAAGTTTCGTCGGGTTGCGTGCCGGATGAATCCGGACGATGTTGTGACCGCCATTTAACAGAAAGCATACTCCATGGATAAGCAGAAATTTCCGCCGTTCAATCTGGCCCGCCTGCTCAGAACTGTCTTCGCGCCGAAGCCGGGCGAGCGCGTTGCGATCCTCATCGACCTTCCCGATCCCAGGCAGGCCGGGCAATTTGCCTTTCTCAAGCATGACCAACTCACGATTCAACGCAAGGCGTACGAGGTTTTTTATCAGGGTTTTAAGCAGGGCGGACTGGCCGAGTTGAACCTGCGGGGCGGCGACTTGTTCGCCTATAAAACCACCGGCGGCAGCAACCTCGATTTGCCGGACCAGGCATTCGATAGTTCCAGCAAGGAACTCAGCCTGGAGAAGGATGTTTATCCGAACTACGACATCATCCTGTGTATTTCGACTTATTCCGCGACCGCGCCGCTCACCGCCTTTGCGAAGCGGTTTGGTTTTCGCGGCGCAACCATGCACGGACTCAACGACATTATTTTGCGCACCGGGCTCGCGGTGGATTACGACCAGGTCAGCCGCCAGGCCGAGAAACTTCGACTCGGCTTGACTCGCGCGGATTCGTTCGAGATCGACTTCGAAGTAGTCGGCGGGAAACACACGCTGAAACTGTTGTGCAACGGCCAGGAGGCGCAGAAGAGCCACGGGCTCTGCCGCGGAGAAAAGCCGGATGTGGCGAACCTGCCTGCGGGGGAAGTCTATTTCGTCCCCGACGGAGCGGAGGGCGTTTTCCCGATGCGCTACGAAGATGGGACGCTCGGCTTGATGGAAGTTGCCCACGGACGCATCCGCAAGGCCACGCTCCTTCAAGGTGAGGCCGGCACAGTCGAGGCGCACAACCAAAAACTGAAATCTGATCCGGTCACGGGTGAAATTGGGGAACTCGGTTTTGGCACACAGGAACTGCCGCCTTCCGGGCGCGACATCCAGGACGAGAAAATTTTAGGCACGCTGCACGTTGCCACCGGCCGCAGTGATCACCTGGGCGGCAAGCTCACGCCCGACAAATTCGCGAATCGCACGAACGCCACGCACGATGACATTTTGTTTTCACCGACCAAGACCCCGGAAATTCAGGTGACGCAGGTTCGCATGTATCGCAATGGTCACTGTGAAGTGGTCATTGAAGGCTATCGTCCATCGGTCTATCTCAGGCAGTTGCTGGCGGGGTAAAGAAGCGCGTGACACCCCGGCGGTGATGCTTCTTACCGAAGCGCGGAGCGCGAGGTTGAGCTTTAGCTTTGCTTGCCCTCTTCACCGTTGTTGCGAATTGTCCCGGAATGTGTGAGGTTGGCGATGGGCATGGCCGAACAGCATCAAAATTTTTACGAAACCGACCGGGCGCTTTCGGAGTACTTGCTGTTCCATTATGGAGAACCGAAGCAGGTCATGGCGCCGACATTTGTCACTCCGGCGGCGCTTAACTTCCCCGCGCGCTGTGTCTTCGAGTGCCTGGATCCCGCCCGCGTCCCACCGCGAGCGTCCGCATTGGATTTGGGTTGCGCGGTTGGCCGGGCGACCTTCGAACTCGCGCGGCATTGCGCCGATGTTCTGGGCATTGATTACTCCGAGCGATTCATCACCATTGCCCGTCATTTGCGGAAGAATGGTTCGTTTCTTTTCGGCTGCATCGATGAGGGGGATTTGACGCAACCCTGCCAGGCGGTCGTGCCCATGGAGATCGACCGCAACCGCGTCCGTTTCGAACGCGGCGATGCCATGAATTTGCCGCCGGATCTGGGCCGATTTGATGTGGTGCTGATGGCAAACTTGATCGACCGCTTGAGCGATCCGCGACGCTGCCTGGAACGGCTGCCCAAGCTGCTCAATCCGGGCGGCCAGTTGATCATCACTTCTCCGTACACGTGGATGTCGGAATACACGCCCAAAAAAAACTGGCTCGGAGGATTCGAGCACGGGGGCAAACGCCATCGTTCGCTTGATGCGCTCAAAGAAGCGCTGTCGCCCGATTTCGAATTCCGCCAGAGCAAGGACCTGCCGTTCCTGCTCCGCGAGCATGCCCGGAAATTTCAATTGGTGGTCGCGGAGGCGAGCATTTGGTTACGCAAGTAGTCATCACCGATCCGGGCATTTTGCTTTGCTTGCGGATGACTTTGCGGTATGGAACGAAGCTGGCCTGATGGAAAACTCCCAAAGCAGCCAGCGTTTCCGCCTCCTTGGTGTGGGGCTCGTCATGGGCTGCCTTCTGGCGTACGGGGCTGTGGTTACCTTCGACTTCGTTAATTACGACGATCCAAAATATGTCGTCAACAATCCGCATCTAAGGCACGGATTGACGGTGGAAGGGTTGACCTGGGCTTTTACGACCAATCGTTCGAGCAACTGGCATCCGCTTACGTGGATTTCGCACATGATCGATTACCAGTTGTACGGTCTCGCCGCCGGAGGCCATCATCTGACAAACCTGCTCTTTCACATCGCAAACACGCTTTTGTTGTTTGGCATCCTGTTTCAGATGACGCGAGCGATGTGGCGAAGCGCGATTGTCGCCGCCCTGTTCGCATGGCATCCGCTGCATGCCGAATCGGTGGTTTGGATTTCGGAGCGCAAGGATGTGCTGAGCGCGTTTTTCTGGTTGCTCGCGATGAGCTTCTATTTGCGATACGCGGCAGATCCCGGCACCCGGACCGCAAGGCCCAAAGCCGCGTATGGTTTGGCGCTGGTGTGTTTTGTCCTCGGCTTGTTGTCCAAGCCCATGGTCGTAACGCTGCCGTTTGTCCTGCTGCTCCTGAATTATTGGCCCCTGCGCCGAGTGTCGGGCTTCCGAGTTTGGTCTTCGGACTTTCGCCGCCCGTTACTCGAGACCGTTCCCTTTCTGCTCCTGAGCACCGCTTCAAGCGTGGTGACCTTTCTGGCGCAACGCTCCGGCGGCGCGGTAATCTCATTGCAACGCGTTCCAATCTCTCACCGAGTCGCAAATGCCCTGATTTCCTACGCCATCTATTTGCGAAAGACAATCTGGCCCGACGACCTGGCGGTGATTTATCCGCTGCGCAATTCGTTCTCCGCGGGAAAGCTTGCGGGAGCAACGCTGCTGCTCCTGCTCATCAGCATCGCGGCGGTGGCCTGGAATCGGTCGCGTCCGTGGTTTTTGGTGGGCTGGCTTTGGTTTCTCGGCACGCTGGTTCCAGTCATCGGGTTCGTGCAGGTAGGGCGGCAGTCGATGGCGGATCGCTATACCTACCTGCCGCTCGTCGGCATTTTCGTCATGCTCGTCTGGGGTGCTGCGGAGTTGGCTGAACACCGGCCGCAAGTGAAACGTTTCCTCCTTCCAGCGGCGACCGCCGCCACGCTGATGCTTTGTCTGGCGCTCACCTGGGTGCAGGCAAGCACCTGGCGCAACTCGATCACGCTCTTCAACCACGCGCTGGCCGTAACACCGCGCAACGCTGTGGCCCTCGATAATCTCGGCGTGGCCTTGAATGCGTCGGGACGCTCCGACGAGGCCATGACGAATTACAACGCCGCGCTCCAACTGGAACCGGGCGAACCCTACATCCTTTATCATAAAGCGCTGGTTCTGGCGCAACAGAACCAGACGGAGGCAGCGATGCAGCTTTTCACCGCTGCCATTCGGAACAAACCCGATTTGGCCGCGGCCCATTACCATCTGGCGCGGCTTCTCGCCGCCCAGGGCAGGCTCGACGATGCCGTCGCTGAGTATCTCACGTGCCTGCGTTTTGAACCGGACACGCCGGATGGACACTACAATCTGGCCAATGTGCTGATGTCTCAAGGCAAGCTGGCCGAAGCCGCCGCTCATTATCGCGCATCACTCCGGCTGGATCCCGATTCATCCGACGCTCATAACAACCTGGGCGCCGTTCTGGTTCGCCTGGGCTCCTTAAACGAAGCCGTGGCCCAATTCCAGGCGGTTCTAAAACTCAACCCCAATTCCGCCGAAGCCGAGGACCAATTGGGCGGCGCACTCCAAAAACTGGGCCAATTCGAAGCCGCCCGCGCCCATTATGCCGCCGCGGTGCAACTCAACCCCGAGTTGGTCCATGCCCAATTAAAGTTGGGGTTGCTCCTGGCCCAGCAAGGACAGTTCGAGGCAGCCCAACTTCAACTCCAGCAGGTCATCAGCCGCGAACCGACCAATGATGTGGCTTGGTACAACGTGGCCGGGATCCATGCGGCCCAGGGACGGTGGGAGGAAGCGGCCAACGCCTTCAACAAGGTGATCGAACTCAAGCCGGAGGATGCCGAAGCCCATGCTCGCCTGGGCGGAGTGCTGGCGCAGGCGGGAAAGTGGGACGGGGCGATCACCGCATACGAGCAAGCGGCTGCGCTCACCGGCCGTCGCAACCCGGGCGTGCTGGCCGCTTTGGACCAGGCCTACGCGCGCGCTGGCCGGTTCCCCGAGGCCATCCAAACAGCGCAGGCGGTCGAGGAACTGGCGGGCGCGTTGAAACAGCCCGCGGTGGCGGAAGCAGCGGCGCGGAGATTGGAATTCTATCGCGCCGGCAAACCGTACCAGGAATGATCGCGCGGGGTTGCCTTTCTTTTGGATGGTTTGGCGGTTGTGATTAAACTGTGTTTTCTTGCGTGCCTCCCGCGCTTCCGCCCCCTTCCGGATGCAGGCGCCGCCAGCGTTCCGCGAACAGAAAAAATACCGCGGGACCAAACGAGAACAGCATCACGGCCGCCCCCATGGTCAGGCCGAGGAAAGTCATGAATCCGGCGCAGCAGTAATCCCGGGAACGGGCGACGATGTGCGTTGGCACTGCAATCAACAGTTCGAGGATGCTGCCTTTGAAAAGCCGGCGGCACAGGCGCGATATGGTGTCAGAGGCATTTTCCAAACGGCTCATGCGCGCGAAAATCCATGTCCAAATGATCCACGAGAGCAGCCCCAGCCCAAGCGCGACCCATGCAATCCAACTTCCATTTCCATGCTCACTGACGATCAATTCGTAAATGGAATACACTGCCCCGGCGGCCAGGCCGGCCATCATCAATCCTCCCGCCAGGATGGTTGGCCACAGCGAACGGCGGGAAACCGGGCGTCGGCTCGCCACACGCACGGGCACGGACAACAGCGCAAGCTGGCTGACGAACATCACGCCGAGCCCGACCCAATACGGCCAGGTCGAATACACCCGCACGGCTTCCGCCGTGCTTACTTTCGGCGCAAAGGCCAGCAGAATCACGGGCACGGTCAAAGCGGCGAGTATCACAAAGTAGAGCGTTGCGGTCAGCCAGGCCCATCGTTTCATTGATTGTCCTTTTGTCAGTCAGATTGCGTTTGGTGATGCCCTTCCATTTGAAATGGCGGGTCTTCATAGAGTCAAAGCGTAATCCGGGCACAAAAGGTATCATAAAAAGATTTTTTAGCGTTGCTTCAATAAGCTTGAATCGAGCGCAGCTCATCACTGTTAAGATACTTGGCAGGGCCGGCGCCTTCCCGGTAAAACAGTGTTAAAGATGCGCTTGAATTTAACCAGCCACAAAGGGCTTGCAAACGATCACGCTTTACATTGCTTCCACGATTGAATAGGATGCCGCCGCTGGTGGCAGGAGTCGTTCCTTTGGCATTATGAGTGCGGCATACGACCCGGAACTGATCCTAATCATCGAGGACAGTGAAAACGAAGCCTTGCTCCTCAGACGGGCTCTCCAGCGCAATCAGTTTACCGGCTCCATTGTCCATCTCCTTAACGGCCACGAAGCCATGAAATATCTCCACGGAGCATCGCCCTATGGCGATCGCCAGCTCCACCCTTTGCCCGGCCTCATTCTGACTGATTTGCAAATGCCCTTAATGGACGGTTTTGAAGTGCTGGCCGCAGTGAGAATTCATATTTCCTGTTGTGTCATCCCCGTAATTGTATTGAGCAACTCGGATGATCAAGGGGACATTTATAAGGCATACCAACTCGGCGCGAACTCCTATATTGCCAAACCTCGAGCCTTGGACGATCTGATCCAGACCGTGGGCCTCGTAATTAAATATTGGAGGGCCTGTCAGAAGCCCATTCCCTGAATCCAACGGGCTCGGCGCGATTTTGCGATCGGCGCTCTTGATGAAGTGGTTTACCGGTGTCCTCCGCCTCCTCCATGACCGCCGCCCCCGCCCCCGCCGTGGAATCCTCCACCCATGCCACCATGGAATCCGCCCGTGCTGCCATGAAATCCACCCACGCTGCTGTGGAAACCACCATGAACCGTTCCGCCAACAACCACTGAATGCGAAAAACTATGCCCAGTGGATGTACTACCTATCGTTCCCCGGAACGTGTGGCCCGCGAATGGTGTGCCAAATCGGTTGACCGCAAATCCGTGGTTGACTGCAAATCCGTTCCCGAACCGGTTAAAATCATGAAACCGGGCCGCGCTGTTGAAATGATTAAAGTCGTGAAACCGGCCGAACCGGCCGAACCGGTCAAAGTCGCGGAAGTGGGAATGTGGGAACCAGCACCACCCGGTCCCCGGAACGTTCCACCAAAATCCGAACCCCAGCCAGGGCCACGGATAATAGTTGTAACCCAGCCAGCTATAGGGCTGCCAATACCAGCCGTATGCGGACGAGTCGTTCCAGTTACCGTAAGGCGACAAATTGTCATAAAGGTCATAGTCGCTTACCCCCTGGTCGTTGGTGTAATCCGGCTGCGTGCTGGTATAGGGAGCAGCCGTATAGGCCGGCGCTTGCCCTGATGATGGGGGCGCAACGGGCGGCGTCGAAATTGTGTTGTTAGCCATTGCCTTGTCGTGGCTCAACATTGTGGCAATGACCGTGTTGGATACACCGATTTCATGCAGGTGAACAATGGCATCGGGAGTCAAATTAAAGGTCGAAGACGTGGTTTCAATGTAGTTCTTGACCACGTCCTCCGGAACCCCCGAGTTTATCATCTTCACTACTTCACGAACCGATGGCGTCAGTTGGTCTGTGGAGTCGGTGGTGGCTTCCGTTGAAAGTGGCGCGGTAGCGATAGTGCTTGCCGAGGTCCACCCCGTTACGGGTGCCAACGCCAGGCTCACAGCCAGGAAAATCAATCTTTGGCGTTTCATAACTCATCTTAACCTCTAAAAAAAACATACACCCTGCGGCGGAGTCAGCAAGGGGCCTTCCAGTTCAATAGCAACCCCTCTCAGCCATTGGGGCATCTCATTAACGTTATCGACGCCCTTGGTAGGGCTGGCGCTGCGCCGTCCCTGCCGCCGCTTGTCTTGCCTTAAATCGTTTCGGGGGACGGCGTGCAGAGGACTGCCCGCCCTACCATCGTGTGCCGGTAGGGCGCGCACTCCTGTGCGCGCCGCCGCGAGCCCCAGGCGCATTCATTAATGACGCGTTCATGGTCCGTGAGTAGGGCCAACCGAACAGGGAACTTTCCAGGAACTGTTTTGCAGCTCATTGAACATTAATCGTTTCGGGGGACGGCGTGCGGAGGACTGCCCGCCCTACCACCGTGTGCCGGTGGGGCGCGCACTCCTGTGCGCGCCGCCGCGGCTCCTCATCCGAAACCGGACCACCTACCGCCACCCGAGGCCTGGCCGACGTCGCGCCAAATTCCCGCCGCAACAAACCCCAGGACCGGCCCGGTTGTGCTTCCTGGAATCGAACGGAGGCAGCCGTTCGATTCCAAAAAAGCCGATTATCGCAGTGCGGCTTGTAAACGATTTGCATACACGCCGCCCTTGCGCCTTTTGGCTCCCGGCGGTCCATTCCGGGCCAAACCCGGCTTTAACCAGCCCTTAAACCTAATTTTTTGGTTTAATTTACTTTAATTTGGTTTAATTTACCTTAATTTTCGCCCGGCGACGCCGGAAACACGTCATATTTTATTCTACACTGGGCCGGCCAAATCGTTTACCCGTGGCCTCGTGATCGCCGTTTGCTTCCGCGAGGTTTTAAATTGTCAAAGAACCAGCCCGGCTCCCAATGGAGCCCGGCAAAATCCACCTTCGCCGCCGGTCCAAGCGCACCTTTGGCCTTGGACATTAAGCATTGGTCATTCCGACGCCAGGCGCCGACCCCTCCCTGACCGACCCCTGGATTAGAGCACACTCTTTCCCTGAATGCAAATGAATTTTTCTTTTTACGGTAACACCTCGGACATTGGAACAAAGCGCAGAGCTCCTGCTCTGCGTGGTTGCAGTTTTATGTCTGGGCGGCAAAGGAACGCAGGAGCTCTGCGTTCCCAGGCAGGTGTGCCAATAAATGTCACACTGGCTGACGCGAAAGCATTCAGAAAATGCGACACAAGAAGGCGGGGTACGATTTGACCAGGAGCCTATCTCGGTAGGGCGCGTCACTCCGTGCGCGCCGACGACGGGCGGAGGACTGCCCGCCCTACCAGGATAGGTTCCAAGCCGGAACAATTCAGTTGAAGTGAAGTTCTTGGATGCAAAGGCTCGCCCTCATTTCGGAAACTTGTCCCACTATAATGGCGAGCCTCCTACGTGCCCATCGGCACATTGAACGTGATCCAATAGGCTTCAACGGCCTTGGCCAGGTCGGTTAAAACTCCCAGGTCGGCGGGCTTCACCAGATATGAATTTGCGCCCAGCTCATACGCGCGCGCAATGTCCACCGGTTGATTTGAGGAGGTGAGCATCAGAATGGGCAATCGGCGGATCCGGGCGTCACTCTGGGACCGCACCCACTCGAGCACTTCAAAGCCTGAGCGGAGCGGCAGCTTGAGGTCCAGCAGGACCAAGGCGGGGAACGGATGCGCCTGCCGGTCCGCGTAAGCGCCTTCCCCGCTGAGATAGCCGACGGCCTGGTCGCCGTCGTTTACCCCGACCAACTGGCACCCGGCTTTTGCTTTGCGAAAGGCCATTTCCACCAACTCCACGTCATTGGCATCGTCCTCAACGTGCAGTATCACATTATTCTTGGGCATGGCGTCAGCTAGGGCTCGTCAACTTGCGCTTTCGCCAATTCGATCCAGAAACAACTGCCTTCGCCCAGCTTCGACTCCACCCCCAGGCGTCCGCCCATGCGCTCGGTGCCTTTGCGCACGATGGCCAGGCCGATGCCCGTGCCCGGGTAGGCCGTGCTGCTGTGCAGGCGCTCGAACAGGCCGAAAATCTTCTTTTGATGCGCCGGAGCGATGCCTATGCCGTTGTCCTTCATCAGCAGGCGAATGCACCCGGGGCTGGGCTCGGCCCGTACCTGCACGTGCGGCTGGCGGTCCGAGGCGACGAATTTCACGGCATTCCCGATCAGATTCGCGATGATCTGGTTCAACGTCGCCGGGTGCGCCACCACCCAGCCGAGGGGCGGTTGCACTTCCACCCGCGCGTTGCGCTCCTGGATTTCCCGGCAATTGTGCGTCAGCACCTCCTTCAGGACCTTGTCCAGGTTTACCGGGCTGAGCTTGAGTTCCGCGCGTGTCAACCGGCTGTACTCCAGCAAATCCTGCAGCAAGGTGTCCATGTAGCTGCCGGAATTGACGATGCGCTCCGCGTACGATTTGCCGTCCGGACTGAGCTGCGTCTCCTCATCCTCGAGCAGCGCGCGCGCGAATCCCTGCATCGACCGCACCGGCGCGCGCAAGTCATGCGAAATCGAATAATTGAACGCTTCCAGTTCCACATTCACCTCGGTCAAGTCCGCCACGCGCCGCTGTAATTCCTGGTTCAGTCTCAGGATCTGTTCCGCGGTTTGTTTTTGCGCGGTGATGTCGCGGGCAAAAATGTAAATCAACCGTTCGGCGGGGAAAGGCACCGCCGTCCACCCGAGCCACCGGTATGAGCCGTCCTTGTGCTGGCAACGCCCTTCGAAATAGGTTGTCTCCAGGCCCTCCCGAAGCTTGCGCAATTCGGCGGCGAAATCGGCCTGGTCTTCCGGATGGCTGAAATCCAGGCCTGGCCGCGCCCGGAATTCCGCCTCGGAATGCCCCAGCACCTTCTCCCACGCGGGATTGCACTGGAGGATATAGCCCTCGAAATTGGCGATTGCCAGCATGTCCAGCGCGAGCGTGAAAAACCGGTTGCGCTTGGTTTCCGCCTCCAGCCGGTCCACCGCCTCGCTCAACCGCCGCTGGTGTTGCGCCTCCTCCATCCGCCGCAACTGCTCCGCCTGCTGCTTGATTTTCTCGGTCTGCTTGAACAACTCCACGAACACCGAGACCTTGCTCTTCAGCACTCCGGGCACGATGGGGGAAAGGATGTAATCGACCGCGCCGAGCGAATAACCCCGGGCGATATGGTTCTCCGAGTCGTTGTGCGATGTGACGAAGATGATCGGCGTATGCTCCGAGTTGGCCCGTTGCCGGATCATCGCGGCGGTTTCAAAGCCGTCCATCACCGGCATGGAAACGTCGAGCAGGATGACGGCGAATTCCTGTTTGAGCAGCAGCTTGAGCGCCTCCTTGCCGGAATACGCCTTGATCAGGTTTTGCCCCAGGCTCGAAAGCACCGCCTCCAATGCCAGCAGCTTGTCCGCCCGGTCATCCACCATCAGGATGTTCACCTTGCCCGAATCAGGCGCGCTTTCGCCGTCGCTTCCCGGTTTGGCGGCAACTTCGCCCTTATCAGCGGGCGGCGAGACGCGCGCGGCAATGATGTCGTCAGGTGTTCGCAAGCAGTTTCGAGTCTTATCTATCGGTGCAACCACAGCCTGAGGATCGAGCGCAGTTGTTCCGTATCCACCGGCTTGGACAAGTAATCCGACGCGCCGGCCGCGATGCACTTCTCGCGGTCGCCTTTCATGGCCTTGGCGGTCACCGCCACGATGGGCAGCTCTTCAAAACCCGCTATTTCACGGATGGCCCGCGTCGTCGCATAACCGTCCATCGTCGGCAACATGATGTCCATGAGCACGATATCGATGTCCCGCGCCTCGAGCAACTTCTCAATGGCTTCCTTGCCGTTCTCGGCGGAAACCACGTTCATCTTGAATCGTTCGAGCACGCTGGTCATCGCGAAGATGTTCCGGATGTCATCATCGACCAGCAGCACCTTCTTGCCTTCCAGGACGCCGTGATGCAGGAATTCCAGCATCCGCCGCTGGCGTTCCGGCAGGCGGGCGACATTGCGATGGAGGAACAGGGCGGTTTCATCCAGCAACCGTTCGGGCGAACGCGCGTCCTTCACCACGATGGTTTCGGCAAGTTGCTTCAGCTTGGATTCCTCCTCTTCCAGGAGGTCTTTAGCCGTGTAAATGATCACCGGCAGTTTCCGCGCGCCTTCTTTTTTGATCTCCTCGAGCAATTGCACACCGGGCATGTCGGGCAGGCCCAAATCCAGCACCATGCAATCGAAGTGTTGTTGCGACAAGGCGTCCAGGGCCTCGCGACCGCTGCCCACCAGCGTCGTTTTCACATCCCCGTTCCCGATCAGGTCCGTGATGCTCATCCGCTGGATTTCGTCGTCCTCGACCACCAGCAGGTTCTTCACCGGGCGGCCGGTGAAATTCTTCAATTCATCGAACGCTTGTTCCAGAGTTTCCTTCTTCTCGGACTTCGTGACGAAGGACAGCGCTCCGCGGGCCAGTTCCTGCCCCTGCTTCTCGTCCACGGAGATGACCTGGACGGGAATGTGCCGCGTCGCCCAATCCATCTTCAAACGGTCGAGGACGCGCCAGCCATCCAGGTCCGGCAGATGCAGGTCCAGCGTGATGGCGTCCGGCTTCAACTCGCGCGCCATCGCAATGGCCGCGGAACCGGCCGGAACCACAATGCCCTTGAACCCCTTCGCGTGCGCCATCTCCAGCAGGATGCCGGCGTAGCTCATGTCGTCTTCCACGATCAGGATGACGCGATCACCCGGTTCAATTTGGCCGCGATCATCGTCCACCGAGGCCAGGGATTGAACGAGTTCACCGCCGTCCACGACTTCCCGGGCATCCAGGTCGATGACCGGCCCGGCAATGGCGGGCGGACGAGGCGTGTCCTTGCGCGGCGAGCGCATCGGGACGTGCATGTGCGGCAGGTAGAGCGTGAACGTGCTGCCCTGGCCGATGGCGCTGGCCAGGCGGATTTCCCCGCCGAGCAACCGCGCAATTTCGCGGCTGATCGCCAGGCCCAGCCCGGTGCCGCCGTACTTGCGGCTCGTGCTGCCGTCGGCCTGTTGGAACGCTTCGAAGATGATTTGCTGTTTCTCCGGCGCAATGCCGATGCCGGTGTCGGTGACCGAGAACGCCACCACCGATCGCGCATGGTTCAGGGATTCGCGATCGGGCGTCCAGCCTTCGGTCACCACCGCCATGGTGAAGGTAACGCCACCCCGCTCCGTGAACTTGAACGCGTTCGACAGCAGGTTCCGAATGACCTGCTCCAGACGCTGCGCGTCCGTGAACATGTGATGCGGCAGGTTCGGATCCAGTTCGATGGAGAATTCGAGGTCCTTGGAATCGGCCACGTGCCGGAAGGTGCGTTCGACATAATCCTGCAACTCGACGAATCGCAACTCCGCGATATCGACCGTGACCGTGCCCGATTCGATCTTGGAGAGGTCGAGAATGTCGTTGATGAGGCTGAGCAGGTCGTTGCCCGAGGCATGGATGGTCTTGGAGAACTCGATCTGTTTCGAGGTAAGGTTGCCCTCCGGATTGTGCGCGAGCTGGTCGGCAAGGATGAGCAGGCTGTTGAGTGGCGTGCGCAACTCGTGCGACATGTTCGCGAGGAATTCGGATTTGTATTTCGAAGTGAGCGCGAGCTGCTTGGCTTTTTCTTCCAGCGCCTGGCGGGCCTGTTCCACTTCCGTGTTTTTGCGTTCGACTTCCGCGTTTTGTTCCGCGAGCAGCTTGGCTTTCTCCTGCAATTCCTTGTTCGTGTTCTGCAACTCTTCCTGGCGGCTTTGCAGCTCCTTGGCCAGCGATTGCGATTGTTTGAGCAAATCCTCCGTTCGCGTATTGGCCTCGATCGTGTTGAGCACGATGCCGATACTCTCGACCAATTGATCGAGGAACGCCTGGTGCGTCGGGCTGAATTGCTCGAACGAGGACAGTTCCATCACGGCCTTGACCTGGCCTTCAAACAAGACCGGCAGCACGATGATGTTCGTCGGCGGCGCCTGGCCGAGGCCCGAGGTGATCTGCACGTAATCACTCGGCGCGTTGGTGATCAGGATGCGCTCCTTTTCCAGCGCCGCCTGGCCGACCAGCCCTTCACCCAGCGAAAACTTGTTGCTGACGTTCTTGCGATTGCGGAACGCGTAGCTGGCCAGCAGCTTGAGATAGGCTTCGTTGTCCTCCGGCTTCTCGATGGCTTCTTCCTTCGGCGACTCCACCACGTAAAACACGCCGTGCTGCGCGGAAACGACCGGCGCCAGTTCCGACAGGATCAACTTGCCGACCGTCAACATGTCCTTTTGCCCCTGGAGCATGCGCGTGAACTTGGCCAGGTTCGTCTTGAGCCAGTCCTGCTCGTTCGTCTTGATCGTGGTGTCCTTGAGGTTGCGGATCATTTCGTTGATGTTGTCTTTCAACGCCGCGACTTCGCCCTGCGCCGCCACTTGAATGGAGCGCGTCAGGTCGCCTTTCGTCACCGCCGTCGCCACGTCCGCGATGGCGCGCACCTGCGTCGTCAGATTGGCCGCCAACTGATTGACGTTGTCCGTCAAGTCCTTCCAGGTTCCCGCCGCGCCGGGCACGTTGGCCTGGCCGCCCAGTTTGCCTTCGACACCCACTTCGCGCGCAACCGTCGTCACCTGGTCGGCGAAGATGGCCAGCGTTTCGATCATCCCGTTGATCGTGTCCGCCAATTCGGCGATTTCGCCCTTGGCATCGACCAGCAGCTTGCGTTTCAAATCGCCGTTGGCCACTGCCGTCACCACTTTCGCGATGCCGCGCACCTGGTTCGTCAGGTTGCCGGCCATGAAGTTCACGTTGTCGGTCAAGTCCTTCCACGTGCCGGACACGCCGCGCACTTCGGCCTGGCCGCCCAGTTTGCCTTCGGTGCCCACCTCGCGCGCCACGCGCGTCACTTCGGAGGCGAAGGAGGAAAGCTGGTCCACCATCGTG